>Ga0136589_1001502_pt1 | contig 10517 bp, 9 predicted proteins | sample AntRauMFilla3764_FD_104640 | JGI IMG/M metagenome (GOLD analysis project Ga0136589, IMG submission 104640) | Saline lake microbial communities from Rauer Islands, Antarctica - Metagenome Filla 3 #764 | ecosystem: Environmental > Aquatic > Non-marine Saline and Alkaline > Saline | place...
ACCAGGTAAGGATGATGATGCCGGTGAGTGACTCCATCGCGGTCATGAAGCGTAGATGTCCTGTCGGCATTTCGCTGAGTCCGAGCGATGAGTAGGTGACTGCGGAATGATAGAAAAAGTCCATGAATTCGTTGCCGACTGACTCGCCCAGCTCTCCCAATTGGAGCCATCTTGAAGACAAGTAAAATCCACCTGCAAACCAAATGATTTCCGCGATGTGGGCGCTTACCAGCAGGATCAACACCGAGAGTGAACGACAGAAGTGCGAGTGTGGCTCCTTCTCATCAGGTAATAGTCGAATAAGCTGACTTATCACCCAATAGCGGAAGGTGATGACGGTCAGCATCAGGAAAAGCGTAATTAGTATTGAAAACAGCATTAGTTGTAATTTGTCGAACTGTTATCACTCATACCACAATAGCTAGCATAAAATGCCAACATTTACCAGTCAGTCCAATGATTGCCCGTAAAGCAAGCTGAGTTAGCTCCGAATTTGAATACGCTTCTACAATTCCCATCAAAGTGGCCATTCAGACGCTGCCGCGTAAGTGGAGGTTCCCGTTCACGTTCATCTTCTGCATTTTGGAAGATAATTCGTATGACGCATGTGCAGAGGTGCTGAAAACGAACCGGAAGACCGTAGAGACACGGATCTATCGTGCCAGAAAACGACTCCGTGATAAGCTGTCGGATTTATTTCAGGAAATTTGAGGGCTTACCGGGTTTTGCTACACGTCTTAACCGTCTATGTGCTGCTGGTCGTGCTGATTCCCGTCGCCGCGCACTTCGGGGGCACCTTAATTTACGGAAAAGACTATCTATTTCAGGAAACAAGTGAGGGTTCGAGCCATAAGCTTCGTTTAATAGATTGAAGAAATTAACAACCAACCCCACCACACTATGAATAAAGTATTCTTAATCGGCCTGTTTGCCGCAATTCTGATTGCGCTCCTATCAGGATGCGCCAGCACATCCCGCTCGCAAAATTCGAATCTGTCGGACGGGCAAGCCGTTACGGCCTGCCCCCAGTGCAAATCTGTCTTAATCCAACCAACTGAATCCCTCTACATGCAATGGGATGAAGAGGGCTTCAGGGAGCCTGCATATTTTCAGCATGAGTGCCCTGAGTGTCGGGGCGCAATCAGCACCCTGATTCAAGACGGTGAATTCAGACACAAGTGCTCCGTTTGCGAAGAAGGCCCTTATTCATGCGATCTCTTCGTCACTAAAGAAAGAACTGTGTCCGAGCAATAGTCCAAAACAGTTTCGATTAATGACCACTACAAATTATGAGTTATGAGTTCCAATGAAAACCAAGAGTGTATCGTGTGCGAGCGCCCACTTCGTAGCGACATCTTCATGCGTATCAAGCATAATGGCGAATGGGTAAACCTCTGTTGTCCACTTTGCTCCGAGGCATTCAATCGGCGAAAGAACTTCTATGTATCTCAGAGGGCCGCTCTCCAAGCAACTGAGAAAATCAAACGAAAGAAAAAGGAATGACAGGACTCATGGAATTGAAAAAATACATTATGACTTTGGTGGCCTTTGGGTTGCTGGCATCGAATGCATCGGCACACTCTGCGGGCATCACTCCTAAAGTCACAGAGGTGCTTGTGACTCAGTATTTGGAGATCCAACAAGCTCTCGCTCAGGATGACCTTGAACAGGCGAAATTAGCTGCGAACGAGTATAGGAATGAAGAGGTCGGTCTCAGGGGCGGAAGCCCTTTGTATCGAGTAAATTGCCCTACCGCATTCAGTCAGCAAGGTAATGCTTACGGTCGTCACTTTCCGCTATTGGGTGTTGGGACAGCTCATACGTTTGTTGCCGGATAAAGAGATCATTTGGTTTGCAGGCGGATTTTGCTCTCGGCGGAGTGGCTTCAACTCGGAGAGCTGGCAGCCTCTGTGGGGCACGGGTTTATGAATTATTTCTACCATTCAGCCGTTACCTATTCATCCCTCGGGCTGAGTGAAATGCCATCGGGCCATCTCCGTTTCATGACGGCTATGGAATCACTTACCGGGATTATCATCCTTACATGGTCCGCGACTTTTTTCTACAACGTCATGGATCGAAACCGCCGTCCGAATTGTTTTTGAGTGGCTGTCGGTCTTCCATCCCAAAGGTAGCCTTCTTCGTTCGCGTCGGAGTGGCTGTGAACCATGACTTGGAACTTGTCACAGGTGCTTGATCGGTAGCATATGCGGTTCGACTTTGCAGCATTTCCCCAATATGATCGTGGAAATAAGTCCTTGGTGGTGACGCTTGATGAGCGCGAATTGGCTGTCATCAAACGCAATCCTCTTGGAACCCAATAATTCCTGCTCCCGGGTGGCCTCCTCCAGGGCGCGTAGAACTGAAGGCTGTAATAGGTCTCCAAGTTTGAATTGAACTGGCAGATTGACGAAACAGTAGGCCAGAATGCCACCGGACTTAAGAACCCGCAGGCATTCTTCAACCGCTCGTTTTGAATCTGCCAGCGTCTCCATCGCCCAGGTCACCACCACCGCGTCGAAAGTCTCGTTTTCAAAGGGCAGGTTGAAAAGGTCTCCGGTAGTGAGAAAGGCTCCGAACTTGTTCTCACGCGCCCGGTCCAACATCGCCGTGGATTTGTCGAGTCCCGTTATGCTGTCCGGTTGGAATGCGGCACGGATTTCAGGAATCCGCAGCCCCGTTCCGCAGCCCGCGTTAAGGATTCGGGCTCCTTTGGGGATGCGCGCCGAAGCGTCTTCCAGTAACTGATCCAGCGCGGTTCGCGCGACTTTACGATCCCACTCTCTAGTTATGGACTCGTAGGCTGACGCGGCCATACCAGACAGCTCTTCTTCTTCTTCTTCGTCGTCGTGGTGCTTGCGAAGAACCGAGAGCAAATTTAGAAATGGCATGGCGTCGTGAAGGTTTGTTTTGTGTGTCATAGTCTTCAAGGATACGTGTTTTAGGTTACGTTGGATTTATACGTAGTCTCCGCAGTAAACCCTCAAAATATTTACTCCTCGTGGACTCGCAAATTTGCAAGTCACGCGCGCGGTTGACTCGCATAAATGCGAGCAATCCAGGGGGGCAATGTCAGTGTCATTATACTTTAAATATTTGAAATATTTTAAATGCCTTTGAAATAATGACATAACGTCGATATGAAGAGTTAATATAGAAAGTGGCATCTGAAGTGCTGATAGTAGCGTGTCGTCAATTCCCGGCGACACGAACAACACTAACAATCATCATCATGATACATCCATTACTCCGAAAGACGCTAAAATGTATATCCACCGGTCTCCTCGTCTCGCTGACGACCTTACCCGCAACGGCTCAGGAAGACGATACGACTCTGCAAAAGAACTATGAGAAATTGCAGTCTCAGTTTGAGCAACTCTCTGGCGATATGGCCAAGCTGCAATCGCAGATTAAAAAACAAGAAAGCTCTCTGGATCGTAAGATCGAGGATAAGCTTGCCGCCCAAGAGGCTGTTTATGTGGAGCGCGTGGAGCGTCTGGAGGCCACTCAAGCGGGAGGTGGTGGCAGCTTGCTAAGCGGAACGTCAGGCAATTCGTTTTATCATATAGCCGGATACGCCGACGTCGGCTACACGGATGCGGACGATGGTGTCAGCAGTTTCAACACGGGTCACTTCGCTCCGATCTTTCACTATCAATACAAGGAAATCCTGCTACTGGAAGCTGAACTCGCCTTTGGATCGGAAACCAATGAAGAAGGTGAGACCGAAACCGAAACCGAGCTCGAATACCTCACGTTGGATCTTTTCATTAATGATTACATGACTTTGGTCGCGGGGAAGTTCCTCAGCCCAATCGGACAATTCCAGCAGAACCTCCACCCGTCGTGGATTAATAAACTGGCGTCGATGCCGATCGGGTTCGGTGCCGGTCATGGTGGTGCCTCACAGGCTACTCCGATCGGAGACGTCGGGGTGCAACTGCGCGGCGGCATTCCAGTAAAGGACATGCGGATCAACTACGCTGTGTTCGTCGGCAACGGTCCGAGAATCATCGCGGAAGAGCATATGGGAGATGTCGAAATCGAAGGACTCGATACCTCTGGAACTGCCAGCGACCTAAACGGAAACAAATCCGTTGGCAGTCGACTCGGATTTTTACCGCTTCCGAATCTGGAAATTGGCGTTTCCGCGCTCACCGCGAGCGCGGCCTACGTCGGCGATGAAATGATCAGTGACCGCGACTATGATGTCTATGGCATGGACTTCTACTATGCGCCCGGTTATATCGACAATCTCACCTTACGTGGTGAATATGTGAAAACTGAGCTCGGAGCAGGCAGCGCGTCGGAAGAAGACGCCGCCAAAAAGACATGGGAAGCATGGTATCTGCAAGCCTCCTACTTCATGGATCAATACAAGTTGGAGCCAGTGCTGCGTTACGGCGAATACGAGGATGCCCATGGTGAGACTAAAACTCAGTGGGCTCCTGGTCTGAATTATCGTTTTTCCAGCAACATCATTGGCAAAGTTGGCTACGAATTCAACGACACGAATGGTGATGAAGGTGTCTCTGACCGCTTCACTCTACAGCTTGCTTACGGATTTTAATCCACCCATTCACACACCAAAACGGAAAGAAATAATATGAAAATTCATCTAAAAAAATACACCTTATCCACTTCCTTTGCGCTGCTGTTTCTGGCCTTAAGTGCGACTCTCTCATTGAATGCGGAAAGCAGCGACACTTCAGGCGCGGATGTAGCCCAAAGCACCAAAGGCGATTTCATTCGTGGTGCGAAACTCTGGGCAAACACCTGCGTGCGCTGCCACAACATGCGTGACCCGAAGGATCTAACTGACGAAGAGTGGAAGGTCGCCACCTCCCATATGAAGGTGCGGGCGGGATTGACTGGTCAAGACACCCGCGACATACTGGAATTCCTCCAGAAAAGTAATTGAACGGAGACAATACCATGAAAACATCTACATTCAAATATAGACACCCTGGCTACACCTGCGCATGCGTGTTATCTCTAATGATTGCTGGGGCATCGATCGGCTCGGCTGAAACCGGAGGTGCCTCGGCTTCTTCGCACGATTTGCAAGCGGGCCAAAAAGTGTATGAGGCGACTTGTTTCGTCTGCCACGGCAAGGACGGCAAGGGGGCGCTTCCTGGAGTGCCCGACATGACAAGTAAGAAGAGTCGTCTGAAACAAGATGACGCCTTACTGCTGAAACACGCCACCGAGGGCTATCAGAGCAAGGGCTCCATGATGGCGATGCCTGCAAAGGGCGGGAACCCGAGTCTGACCGAGAAAGACATGAAAAATGTAATCGCATATATGAAAGCGAATTTCCTTCCGGATAAGAAGCAAAAGTAGGCCAGCCATCGCAGCGGCTCAGTTTTAAAATCATATATGTCAGACAAACCGAAGAGTAATGAGATTAACTTTGGCATGTTCTTCATGGTGCTCTACATGGCTATATTTGGCCTGATGGCCGCTGCACTCTGGGGCTTCGCACTTTATCAGGGCACTAGAAATCTATTTTCTAATGAGTCAGCGGCTCACGCCACGGCAATTTCTTCGAAAATAGCTATAGATGTCGAGAGTCCTACCGCCCGTGAGGCTCGCTTGCTTTTAGCGGCAGGTGAAAAATATTACACCTCTTGCGTCTTATGCCACGGCGAGCATGGCGAGGGCAATGCAGGACTGGCCGCACCTGCATTGAATCGTCTTGATCCCGATTACATTCAACGCCAACTCGTCAACTTCAAGGAGGGACGACGGGGCACGCATGCGGAAGATCCCGAAGGGGCGCGGATGCGAGCCATGGCGATGACTTTGCCGGACGAAGCATCGGTTAAGGCCGTCTCGGCCTACGTCGAAAGCATGGAGGCACCCCTCCCCCCCCTCACGATCGAGGGAGATCCCGATGCGGGGAAAGCCAGTTATGCGTTGTGCGCGTCCTGCCACGGTCAAAACGCGGAAGGCAATCCGAATTTGAAGGCACCGGCCTTAGTCGGACTCCAAGATTGGTATCTCCTGCGTTCGCTTTGGAAATTCAAAGCAGGTGCCCGCGGCTACGCCCCCGAGGACACCGAAGGCACTCAAATGCGTTCCATGGCAATGACTATTACAGATGGAGCTGCCATGAAAAATATCGTCGCTCACATTGCCAGCCTCAGTGCCGAAACCACGGAGTAGCCGGTGGTTTATCCTCGGCGGCCTCGCTGTCTTACCTCATTCTGCCGTAGAGATGAAAATGCGTGAGCGGAAATACTTTTCTAAGGCGTTTGTTTTTGGCAGCTTGAACGACCTTCTTTTTCCATGGCCACATGGTGGAACACGACACGCATCCGACCATCTAAACATACCTTTGTATCACGTGAACGCCTTGATTAGCCTCCGGTGGATCGCCCTAGGCATCCTAACAGTTCTATCGTTACTGAACGAACTCCAGCTGCACTATGTGGAACCGCAGGCAATGATCGGGGTGCTTGGTGTTCTCGGTTTCTTACTGCTTTCGAATCTAGTCTATTTGTATGCGGATAGTCGTTCTATTCTGAAGCTATCCGACTCGCTGCTCCTCCAGATCGCCATGGATATGGTTTTCCTCACGGCACTGCTGCACTATTCCGGAGGCATCGAGAATCCGATGGCCTTCGTCTATGTGCTGCAGATCATCATCTGTGCGATACTTTTCAACAGGCGTGTTGCGCTCGGTGCCGCGGTGTTTTCAACCATACTGTTTGGCACTCTGGCCTATGGTGAGGCGTGGGGACTACTGCACCATTACACCATTGGAATCTTTCCGCATTTTGAAAGTTTTGATCGAAGCGAGCATGCATCTTACGATTTATCGTATGTCAATATGCGTGTGTCGCTGCATTTCCTGTTCATGGCGCTGAGCGCAGTCTTTGTCTCCGCCTTGATGTCCCGTCTTCGCCTCGCCATGGCGGATCTATCCGGGGAACGCCAAAAACTGCGTCATCTCATCCAGTCATCGGGTATGGGCCTCGCGACCATTCCCTGCGGAGGCGAACCGGAGATCGCCAATCTGGGCGATACGATTTGGGAATCCATCGGCGGGGCGGCTGACAGTGCTGTCTGGCGCAAATGGCTGCGAGAGATGCGCCACCCCCCAGAGGTGCTGGAAGCTCAAAAGTATTTATCTGCCCCCACCGGAGAGAGTCGATACTATCAGGTCACGCTCTCGCCACCGGAGGACTGCGAAGGCTTTGTCACAGTCCTTATTTCCGATATCACCGAGCGTAAACGAATCGAAGCCGAGATCAGGCATGCCGATCGCATCTCCATTCTGGGAAAAGTCTCTGCCGGGATCGCCCATGAGGTCGGGAACCCGCTCGCATCGATTACAACCCGTCTGGCCCTCCTGACGGATTGCAATGATCTGGAGGAACTCAAGCAGGGCTTGCAACCACTGGAGGAGCAAGTTTCACGGATTAACCGCATCGTTCGGGGCGTCTCACAAATCGCACGACCAAAGCAGGGCAGGTGGTCCGTGTTTGACCTGCGCAAAGCCATTCATGATACGCTAATTGTGGTTCGCCTGCACCGATTGGCTAAAAAAATTGAAGTCGTCTACCACCCCTCGGAAAAGCCGATGCGAGTCAGCGGAGTGGAAGGCCAGATCGAGCAGGTGTTTCTGAACCTTTGTTTAAATGCCATGGAGGCGATGCCGGGCGGTGGGAAATTACAAATCATTTGCTCGTATGCGAAGGGCCAGTGGACCCTACAGTTTATCGATACGGGGGTCGGCATGAGCCGAGAGCATTGCGGCCGCATCTTTGACCTATTTTTCACCACGAAAACAAATGGACTCGGAATCGGGATGCATATTGTATATCAAATAATTACAGCGCACGGCGGTGAGATTTCCGTCGAAAGCGGTGTCGGTGACGGCAGCAATTTTACAGTAACCCTGCCTGAGGCGACAGAGACTGAGAATACATTAGTAGCATGAAACGCTCCATACTCATTATAGACGACGAGGATCTTTTCAGGGAGGACTTGGCGATCCTGCTTCGGCGTGCGGGTTATGACGTTTTTACCGCATGTGATGCTGGTAGCGGCGTGGAGGAGTCGCGACGGCTTCGCCCCGATATAGTATTGTGCGACCTGTCACTGCCCGATCGGTCGGGTTTGGAAATTATCGGGGAGTTACGCACGGTGGGGCCTGATACTGCGGTCATTATGATAACTGCCTTTGGCGATATGGATTCAGCGCTGAGCGCGTTTCGCTTTGGCGCGGTGGATTATCTGCTCAAACCGGTTTCACGCGATGAACTGATGCGAAAGATCAACGGCATTGACCAACATATGAAGCTTCAGGAAGAAGTTTCCAGACTCCGGCAGATAATCAACCAACGTGAGAAAATGGATCCGTTGATCGGCGAAAGCCGTTCGATGAAGTCCGTCAAAGAATATATCCGCCGCGTCGCGCCGGTGGATTCTTCGGTTTTAATCACCGGAGAGTCCGGTACCGGCAAAGAGATCGTAGCGCGCGAGGTGCATCGACAAAGCCAGCGGAGCGACGCACCGTTTTTGGCTTTAAATTGCGGAGCGATCCCCGACCAACTACTGGAAAGCGAGTTGTTCGGCCATACCCGTGGCGCGTTTACCGGTGCCACCGACTCCCGTAAAGGGTTTTTCGAATTGGCAGGCGAGGGCACCCTTCTACTCGATGAAATCGGTGACATGCCCTCAAGCCTACAGGCCAAACTTTTACGGGCACTAGAACAGAAAGAGTTTTTTCCAGTCGGCAGCTCGGTTGCGCTTCCGTTGTGCGCGCGAATTCTGTCCTCGACGAATCGAAACTTAGCACAATTGATCGAGCAAAATATATTCCGCGAAGATCTATTGTATCGCATAAATATAATCGAAATTACCGTGGCTCCACTTCGTGAGCGGTTGGAAGACATCCCGCTTTTAGTCGATTTCCTCTTGCAGCGAATGAGCAGCGAACTCGGGCGAAGTGCTTATCGGGTGGACCGTGAAGTCTTGGACGCATTCATGAGATACCAATGGCCCGGCAACGTGCGTCAGTTAAAAAATGTGATCGAGCGTGCGCTGATCCTCGGCCAAAGTGATACACTGAAGCTGTGCGACTTCCCTCCGGAAATCTGCGGGGAATCGGGCGCCTCGGGAGTCGGCGGACTCTTTGATACCAATGATCTTCGAGAGGCGACGCTGGGCTTCCAGAAAACATTTATAGAAAATATAATCCGCAAATGCGACGGAAACCGGGAAGACGCGGCCAAATGTATGGGCATTAATCCATCAACGTTATACCGGAAATTGAGTGAACTCGGATGACTGTTTTTTTCTGCCCCCGTCGGTAGGGTTAGAGAGGCGATTTTCCAGCTCTCCGAGCTTGGATGGCGCCAGCCGGTTTATTTAAAGAACTTCGAGGGTTTATTGGGATTCTTGCGTTTAAGAGAATGAGCACACTCGGTCACGAAAGTGACGATTTTCTACAAAAGTGCTGAATTCACTAAATACAAGCGAAGGGATCACAGATGAAAGAAATCAAAGCATACATTCAGCGGGGGCTCTATACTCAGGTGGTCACTGAGCTTGCTAAAATCGATGGATTGAGCGGAGTGAGCGTATGTGCGACGGTTGGGTTTGGCAGAACCCGTAGCCTCTCCGACGTGCTCCGATAATAATCCGCACTCGATCCCATATTCATTTACCACTCAAGAAACGAACTACCAATGCTGCCGGGCTATAGTTTTCTTAAGTGTTCTGCCTGAGAAATGCGTTTTAAAGTGATAAAATATCGATCAAATGAGAATATTCCTACGAGTGCCCTTTATTTTGATCGCTTTATTGGCCGCGCCTAGTCTCTACGGTAGTCTGATTAGTGCTCATGATGAGGTGCCTCTGCCTCTGTCTTCATATGCGGAATTGGAGGCATCACGAGCGATGGAAATCGGTGTCGATGTGGATCAGCTTGGGCTGATCGAAACGCTCAAAGTGCGGATTGCTTCCGAGCCAATGAATCTGGTGGCCTCGCTCATTTTCTTCGGTGCGGTCATCCACACCTTTGCCGCCGGATATTTTCTCAAGCTATCTCACAGGTTTGAGAAGGCGCATCAGGTGCGGATGCGACGGGAAAGTGATCGTCGGTATGTCGATGGTAAAATTCCTGTGGGTTTTAATGCTACGCTCTTTCATTTTTTGGGTGAGGTGGAGGTGATCTTTGGCATCTGGGTCGTGCCGCTTATTTTGAGCCTGACACTTTCGAAGGGATGGACTGCGGCTTACAGCTATATTGATGGGCGAAACTACACGGAACCACTTTTTGTTGTGGTCATCATGGCGATTGCAGCCTCACGCCCAGTAGTCTCTTTTGCAGGAAAGGCACTGAGTTCGGTGGCTGGGATGGGTGGACGTAGTCCGGCTGCATGGTGGCTCTCCATTTTGATCGTGGCACCTTTGCTGGGATCGTTCATCACCGAACCTGCCGCTATGACGATCGCTGCAATGCTCTTGGGGCAGCAATTCTACCGCCATTGTCCATCTTCGAC
>Ga0136589_1001504_pt1 | contig 10502 bp, 9 predicted proteins | sample AntRauMFilla3764_FD_104640 | JGI IMG/M metagenome (GOLD analysis project Ga0136589, IMG submission 104640) | Saline lake microbial communities from Rauer Islands, Antarctica - Metagenome Filla 3 #764 | ecosystem: Environmental > Aquatic > Non-marine Saline and Alkaline > Saline | place...
ATCATCAAGGCGTCGATTTCCATTGGTCCATGTGATTCTTCGGGGGATACACTATCGTGGTGAGATCTCTTTAAGTATGTATCACTCATGTCTCCCGTTTTTCTCATTTAAACGCACTCAGACACACCTTCCCCCATTGTCCCATTTTTAAATAAGCACGACTGTATGTACGGGATTTACGTCCAGAGACGTCATTCTGTCGATGTCGAGAGCGTGCGATGCAGCACGGGTGCGATGAATTGCCCGGCCAAGAACGGTCACCTCGAAGTCGTGCGATTGTTGCACGCCAATCGTGAAGAGGGCTGTACGAAAAAGGCGATGACGCAGCGGCCACGAAAGGTTATCTTGTTTTCGTGCTCTATGTATTTCATGACGACAGTTGTGCAGTAGATTACATTACATTTTCGGGGACTGCAGGATCGTACGAACTATATAACTCTATTCTTGGGTAAAGGGCACAGTACACAACGCGAACGCGTGTACGCCTCCCAAGCCGGGTGTTGCCGCTTTTCCGTATCCTTTTCATCAGAAGGGATAGAGTCGTCCTTTTGATGTTCATCGTAAAAACGCCGGACATCCGGGTCGGTCCGCAGGCACCCCATGTCCCAATCCAGGACCTGCAGCCCCTCCGTCGAGCGCACCCTGCTCAGCGCCACGTACGCCTGACCCACCGCGAACATGGAGCGCAATGACAGTTTCGCAGCGTCCAACGACATGCCCTGTGATTTGTGTACCGTTATGGCCCACGCCAGCTTCAGCGGTACCTGAAGGCGGGCGCACTCCCCCCCGTTCATCTGAGCGGTGAATCGAGTGGGTGTAACCACGAGCTGCGCCCCGTCCGTAAAACGTACGACTGGTAAACGCGACCCGCTCCACGCTGCTATGTTTGCAACTTCGACGTAAGGTGACGCGCGAGCTATGTCATGAGATCCCCGAAGGACGTCCGCCAACACGGCCTCCTTCGACAAAAAGTCCACCACGACACCCCTGCTGCCGTTTACTCTCCCCGCCGAGGTGTCCAGATTGCGCAGCAACATGACCTGCGCACCTCGACACAGAGAGAAGCGCGGTTGCGCGGCGCAGTCACGAAAGAACTCGCTTTGCCGGAGTTGATCTTTTCTCCGCGCAGCGTCGGGTCCAAACGGATTCTCGAGTACCACGTCATCTCGAGCGAGCATGACGTGTTCTGGTTCCATACGTTCTTCCAACAAACGCTTCATCTCTACGTCGTTCATGCGGTTGACGTCGTCATTTCGAGAAAATATCTGAGTCGGGATTATACCCGTTTTTTGCTCAAATTCGTGCAGAGGGCGAAGACAGGCCTTTACGATCCTTCGCAACGCGTTACGCGCGCGTTTGCTCTCCGGGCCCTCCCTGATCGCGTTGAGCGCATCTACGAGCGTCTGGTCCTTTTGGCGGAACACGTGTCGCAGAACCACTGTTCGAAAGTCGCATCGCGTCCACGCCGGCGCCATGAAGGCGTACCCGAAATTTACAAATGCCGAGGGTGGGGTACTTGCTGACACAGGTCGGCTGATGGGAGGTAGTTGGTAAAAGTCACCGGCAAAAACGAGCTGCACACCCCCTGCTGCGGTCACGGCCTTCTTCTTGCCGTCCCTGCTGCTATTATTCCCCCGGATCTCTCGCAGTTGCACCTCGAGCGCCTCCAACATCTCGCCTGATAGCATGCTACACTCGTCGATGATGATGACCTCCAGCTCTTTGATCCTCTTGGTCGATTGTGGGGAGCGCATGCTCTTGAAATCCTCATATGTATTAACGATGGACAGACCCAGAGCCGCGTTCAGCGTCTGCCCCCCTATGTGGGTGGCCGCGATTCCGGTGGTCGCGGTGACTGCGACGCGTCTGCGAAATTCGTCAGGAATCGGAAACCTCTTCTTCAGATCCGCAACGATCCTTTCCAGAAGGAACGTCTTTCCGGAACCCGCGTTCCCGGTAAAAAAAACGTTGTGTCCCGCTCTGACCAGATTAAGCACACGGAGCTGATCGAGGCTCATAGAGGGCGAATCCATGCTTCCGCTGCTGGTCCGTTCTACATTCTGGGCGGCACTCTTATCGTCTGGAGAGTCCGACGCCATGGTATCAGGTTTTCAGGTCACCGTCCGTCGGCACCGTTTATGCTGCTTCGAAAGTAAAGAAAATAACACCAACTTCGAAAATCAGTCGGTTAAATTCTTTATATCTCAGTTGTCTCGTCGAACCTTACGACTGGTCCATCGGGTTATTGCATCGAGAGCCTCGTAAATAGATCGTACACCTGTTTCACTTTCACGAGTAACCCTTTTCTATTATTGCTACTCAAAAACACTTTCGTCAACGACGCGATCAGGTTCATAAATTCCTGGTCGTTCTTCGCCTGCACGTTTGCGCTCACCGACCCGGTTTGCGTTCTAACAGCCATTGTAATCGTGTAATACAGCTTCGAGACGGGGAAAGGATAATGTTCGATATCGGTAACACACGATTCTGTTCTTCGATTCGGCAAAAATCGTATCAATTTTTTTTCGGGTAGGTAAACGTGCGCGATCATTCGGCATCATTATAGTATTCAGACGTGCACCGCGAGTGTTTGAGTGGTCGACGACGCTTCAGGAAGACCATTTCCCATCCAGTGTACACGACCTTCAGGTGATGGCTAAAACAATCCACGAACGCGTCGATTCCGGGCCGCGGGCAGCTGTGCGTATGTTGACTGTCGTGCGTGTAATTATTCACGAACACGATTCCTCCCGGCTTCAGAAGCGGAAACGATAAGACGGCGGCCTCGAGATTGGCCTTCGACGTGTGCCCCACGTCGATATAGATGACGTCAAACCCATCGCTCGGAAATTCGTGTTTTTTGTATTTGTCGTCGCCCATCAGGACGTCCGGAACGGACTTCGCGTGAATGGCACGCACCGTCTTACCGTATCCGCGCACGTTCTGACGCAGCCTGGTAAACATACGGTCGTCGTCGCAGGTCACGGTCCAAACATGCGTCGTGATCGACGATTTGGTGGTGTCAGGGAGGAAAGCCTTCCTCGCCAGCCAGACGGCCGCCAGACCTTCCGAAGCTCCTAGAACAAGGACGCGACCTCCTCTTCCTCCTCTCTCGCCCCCCTGCCGCTTCTGTGTTTGCGGTTGCGTTTCACCACCATCTCCTTCTTCGCGACACCGTAGCAGGTGCGGCAGCATGTACCTTTCCCACGTTGGAATGTTGTTCGAAAAGTGATCTTCATTGTATACCACGTCCGGGTACGACGGTGAAGGCGATACGTTTTCTTTCCTCTTGATAAGAGCGCCGCTCTTCCCTTTCTTAATCGTTTTGGTGAACGGAGGCGTCATTGTTATATATTTTCGGAAAAGTTCGGTTTGAATGAACCGGATATATTTTGGGGCGATGTGCACGTTTTTTTGTGTCACAGTTGTATATACACAAACAGATGAGCAAGACGTCGTCTCCGCTGAAGAGACCCTCCAGAAAAGGACAACCTCTCCAAAAGAAAACGAGGGCTACCGATGATGGCTCCGTGTCCTCAGAGCTCCGGGAAGCCCAGCACAAGATCGCGTTGCTGGTAGCAGAAAACGGGAAGCTGGTCGCGGAAAAGGACGCCATGGCTGCGCGCATGGAGAGGGCCAAGGCGGAGATACAACAGCGGATGGCGACCATGCAGGCCGGCATCCAGGAGCGCCTGCAGGCGGGCGAGAGCAAGAGCGGCATCATGGAATACGTCAAGGCGGGGTTCGGCGCCATGTTAGGCGTCTTAGCCGCTCTGTTGGTCGTCAACCTGGCCGTGGGTGCCCTCGACGCGTTGACGTCCTCACCGAATAATGATGCAACTTATGATGACGAGGCTTCTCCCTCTATGGAGAGCGATGATGTACCGTCGTCGAACTCCGGCATGGGGGACATGTTTGAGTTCGGGGGTGGTGGTGGCGGTGTATCTGCACGAAATAAGCAAGGGAAACAACAAGCGAAAAAAACCAATACTTCGAATACGTCGTCTTTGACAAGGAAGGCGTCCAAGGCGTCATCCTCACCTCGAAGTAGGAAGGCGTCGAGGTGATACGGACGATATAGTAGATAATAACTTGTACTACTTGTAATACACAAATTTTCACTGTCCCACTTTAAAGTGAGCGACTACTATGTCAGCGCTGCAACACGCGCATCAATCAGATGGTGATGACGTCGCGGCCAAAGAGAAGTGGTGTTTGGCAGATGCGTTCATGATGAACGTGTTCGTGGACACTGCCCTGGACAGCGTCCACGGTAATGATGCGGACATCGAGGAACTCTATGGCATGTACAGGAAAGCGGCAGCGGCAAAGGTACGAGTACAGCACCCGATCAATGCGGCTGCATTAAACACGCGCTCTCGAGACGATATCTTTCTTTTCGTGAAAAGAACCCGCTCTCACTGGGTATCCACGATCCAGAAAGAAACGCCCCCCGTCCTGGTCCACTTCCGAAAAAGCATCCAAAAAAGCCATCAAGTGCGTTCGGGGCACGCAACCACCTGCCTGCGCGATCTGGATCAGTTCCTGGCGATGACGACCTGCGTTCGACACTTCGGCAACCTCGCGTGGTCAGGTGACTCTGTTATGGCGGCGCAACAATGTCTGCTGAACGACACCACCAGCGGACGATCTGCGAACGATCCTGACGTGCGGAGAGAGCTGTGTGCAAGCAAAAGTCTGGAAGCGCTGAAAACGTATGTCGACGACGCCGGAATGTTTTTCGTGAACGCCGCAGCGAGCAGCGCGATCAGGACGGCAAACAACAATGACGCTGACGAAAAATATAGCTTTCCACTGTGGCAATTCTTGATGTACGTTTTGACGCGCGCGGCGCTGAATGTCAGCCCCGGCCTGGACGGCGACGTGGACAGCAGCTTCGTCATGGCGGCAATGTTCTGTCGAGAGAATCGGGACGGAACGCAGAGGCCGCCTCCGCCGCTTTTGCTGGACTATCTCCTGAACGACGTCGTCCCTTGCGGCTCCGCTTTCGCCGTCGGAAAGTATGCGTGTTGGATCGCTCCGATGTGGAAGAGCGTGATGGACATGTGCTCTCTCCCGCCCGCTGTCACGGAGGACAGAGCGAACTTTTTGAAAACTCACGTCGCTGAAGACCACGACACCGTCGACGTGTGCATGGACGAGCATCGAGTTCTCGTCCCTCTGGCTGGAGACGACGCCACTTTTCTCTGAATACGTGTTTTTTTCGTCGCGACGCTCATCGAGTGTGAAGGAAAATGTAAAGTTATCACAAGAGAACGACTATGGAATACGACGGAAACTGGAAGCTCCAGCTTCCGAGCGAGGACGTAGAAGATGTCGACCCGGACAAGTGGCCGTCCCCTTACCTGGCCAACGGCAAATTGGCCCTGTTTCCGCGCATGGACCCGGCGCGATTGTACGTCGACCGCACATTTCTGACGATCAACGAACAAGGTGTCACGACAGGCGGTAACGTGTTCGGAAACGCCGTGCAGACGTTTAATTTTGGGTCGTTCGACCTTTTCAGGAGGCGCGGAGAGGAGGGCGGGGGCGGCGTCGACGTGGAGTACAAGCTCACCTCCGCCGCGCTTCACATGGACACCGGCACTTTCAGCTCCGGCTACGACGTCCACCTGAAGGGAGACCGCGTGGGTCACGTTTCCAGGGACGTGTACGCGCTGCGCCAGTACCCGCACGTCGCCGTTCAGAGCTTCGTAGTGCGTCTGAAAACGCTGGACCTGCAGGAGCTCGAGGACGCGGGGGACGCGTGTTTCTTTCACGAGGTCGAGGCGCCGCCCGGCGCGGAACACACCGCGCGCTTCGACACCAGTTTCCTATTGACCGACCAACGGACCAGCGTGTTCATGTTCACGGGAGAATCATCGTTATTGCCCGCGGCGTCCGCCTTCCCGACGAGAGCCGCCGTGTCCACGCTCTACCTGTGGGATCCGGCGGACGGCGCGCAGTTCGAGGTCGCCGGGTTCAACGTCGACCGCTTCCGACCGGGCCGGGCCTTCAACCGCGTGAACTTGTACGACGGCAAACAGGTGACAATCGACGGCGAAAACATGAGGGAGTTCCGGTTTCAGTTTGTGACCTGTTCCATGACGGAGAACGATTTTGAAAACCCGGAAGAAGAATGTAAGCGCGTCCTCTTGGCGGTCGTAGATCGCGGAGCGTCCAGCATCGCGAATAATGGCAATGTCCTGGCGACGCTACGCTCGGACCACGTGCGCAAGTGGGACCTGCTGTGGGCGACCAATATCACGGTGCTGCCCAAAACCGGGATCACGGTGGGCGAGATGGACCGCATCATACGGCTGCGGCGTCACGTGCGCTACGCGCTGTACAACCTATACGCCTCGGTGCGGGGTGGGGCAGATGTGCTGTTCAACCCCGGACAGCTGGGTCTGTTGGACCTGACGGGCCGCGTCGCGGCGCAGGGGGAGCTGTGGTTCCTGCCGTGCATCCTGCTCCTCAAGCCCGTCGCTGCTCGTGCAATATTAGACGCTCGTCACGAGGCCTTACCGCGAGCCACTCGCCTGGCCTCCACGTACGGCTTCAAGGGCGCCAAGTTCCCTTACGCCGAGACCACGTCCGCGAGCCGTTATAACTCCGCGGTGCACTGGGACGCCGTGGCCGTGACGCACGTGTTTAACACGGCGATCGTGGGCGTAAACGCGTGGAATTATTACCGTATAACGCGGGACAAAGATTGGCTGAAGACGCGGGGGTTCCCGCTGCTGCAGGGTGTCGCGAACTTCGTGGCGAGCGCCTTCGAATTGGACGCGTCCACCGGCAAGTATCAGCTGGTGAAGACGGTGTCTCTTGACGGCAGTCGCGGCGCGATGAACGCCTTTTCGACCAACACGTGCCTCCTGGCCCTGAAGGCCGCCATCGAGGCGTCTTACGCCCTGGGGTTGGGCACGCAGCGCGCCTGGACGTCCGTGTTTTTCAACGTGCGTCCGATATTCTTTCAAAATGCCGCGCCGTTGTTACGGTCCGTCATTCGCTTCGACGCGGACTCGGCCCCCCGCGACCCCGTGCGCATCGCGGAGCCCCTCCTGGTGCTCACACCCACTTACTCCGAGGTCCTGTATCCCAACGGCCGTAACCTGGCCGAAGGCCTGATCAAGAACTTCGACTACTACAAGCAGGCCGTGGAAGACGCTGGCACGGAAGAGCTGCCGATCAACGCGGCGCTCCTGGCGTCGACGGAGGGCCTGCGCGCGCAGACGGAGACCGAACGCACGGGGGAGTTTTACGCCAGGTTGGAGGAATTCCTGGACATCAGCGCGGAGCCGGTGTGGGGCAACCTTCGCTCGTATGACGGCAGGCCCGCGCAGCGAGCCCCGCTGCAGGGCCTGAACGACACTTCGACCAGCGCGATGCTGCTCCTGACGCTACTCGGCGTGACCGGAGGTGTAAACGTGGTCGGAGGCGTCAGCGACACGCAATTCATGTACAACGAGCTTCGCCTCAGCGTGGCGCGCAACCGCAAGATGCCGCGCTCCTGGCAGGGCATGCGTCTGACAGGCCTGGCGGGAGGCACGGACAGCACCCTGGTCCTGAACGAACTCCGTTACGAAACGAGCTAAGCATGTTCTCGTCAGTTTCCTCTTTCACAAATCAGTTCATACCTCGGCGTAGACATTATTGTCGTATCTTTAGCAAAAACGAAGTCAAGTTAGCCGAGAGTGTTGCCAGGACCTCTTGGAAAGGAATGAAAAGTTAGGTGTCGGCGTAAGAGAGGGGTAAGGCTGGCACTCGCGAGTGGATATTAGTTTTAAATTGGAATCCCTTCCCTTGTTCACCCGACTACTCGTCGCGAACACTCGGAATAAAGAAGACATTCAGCACATCATTATGAAGAACTCGGTCTATACATGGTAAATCGAACGATGTCTGGTCACGATAAAGAGGATGATATTTGGTTCGACGCTGTCGAGGATTTTGATGACTCGATGTTTCAGAAGACATTACTCATCAGGGACCCCATATGGTCACAACACCCCACCAGTTTCCCGAACAATTGCTATGTGGTCCCTCCTGCCATCGGAATGGATGCAATCCCTGCATCAGTGCGATTTGTCGTGGACCTCCCACGCATTCTGGTGGGCGAAGACGGCGAGTCCTGTCACAGCTCGTCTGTTCGTGTTGCCTGTGTGCAAGACAACGTCGTTCTTACAGACTCCTCTGATTATACACTTCAAGGAACGACTGTGTGGGTCGAGGTTCCCGCTTGGCAACTCAACGTGGGCCTGTTGTTCGTTATCATCATGCGGCGAGATTCTTCTCACAGACGACACATCCCTATTCTGGCGTCCGTCCCTGTGCCGATCCTTCCCGACGCAATTGCTGCCCGAGAAGTAGAGAACATGTTGGACTCGATGTTGTCAGAGATGTGCGTTGGGGTGGAGCACACATCCGACTTAACGTCGTGGATATACTCTAAGAGTAAGAAAGAATTGAATGACCAAGTGCATCATCCGACCGCCGGAGTGCTCTTCGCCTCGCCCAAGCTCAAGTTATTTTCATACCCTCGTCACGTACTGTACATCACGTACACGCTTCGATTTTCCCCGGTTTGCGCGGATTTGGGCACTGTATTGGACGCGACGCGGAATCCGTCAGTGCTATCAGACGACTACTTGAAGGAGGCGACCATCGGCGTGATTGACAGCCTCATACGTGTGTTCCAAGTGCGTGGCATGCCCCAGTGCCGTACTCTGCTGAAAAGAGCGCGAAAGTATGTTACAGAACAGAGACGTAAAGCATCTTGATACAGCCCAAGTCACGGGATAAAAGTCGGAGAATATATTTCTTACCAATGCATAAAAATAAATATCAAAACTCCGGTGCGATTTCATCGTGTTCAATAGTTTATATATATATATCGCGACGCGATGTCAGCTAATCGCAGAAGAGTGTTAGCAGAGCAGATGCGGCCGATTACTTTCGAAAATCTCATCGGACTGGACGTCCAAGTAGCCGCACTGGAACGCCAATTCCAGTGCGGGCGTATCCCGCACTTCTTCATCCTGTCCGGTCCGCCGGGAAGCGGCAAAACGACACTCGCAAAAATCATCGCACGTCGATTGACGATGACTAAAGAAGAAGCAGATGTCGGTCAGTCAGTCGGTTTATCTGAATCTTCGGTAAAAACCAAACATGGCGATAACAAGAACACCGCGCCGGACATACGCGAGATCAACGCTTCAGACAAAAACGGTGTCGACGACATACGGGCTCTCATAGACAACATGCGGTTCAGGCCCCTGCCGCCATGCAAGAACAAGGTGGTCATACTGGACGAGGCCCATCAGCTGACGACACCCGCCCAGAACGCGCTCCTCACGGTGACGGAGGACGCCTTCAAGGACACTTACTACGTATTCTGCACGACCGCCAAGCATAAGCTATTGCCCGCACTGCAGAGGAGGGCGTACGTCGTGTGCACGTCCCCGTTGAGCAGGACGGACACGCTGCTCTTGTTGGAAAGGGCGCGCGAAGTGGCGTCCTCGGATGCAAATGCGAATGCCTACGCGGACCTGGTCTTGGAGCCATTAGCGGACGCGTTGTGCGCGTATGACGTGACGAGTCCGGGATTGGTTCTGCAAGCGGCTGAAAAACACATAAGTGGCGGCGTTCCCGCGCTCGACGCCGTGATCAGTACGAGATCAGACAGCGCGGCGTCCACCAGCATCGACGTGATGGCCGTTGCTCGTTCCGTGGCGTCGGGAAACTGGAAAGCTTGCGCCGACCACCTCAAACGGTCTGACGTCACCCGATCCGACGTTTACGCCCTGAAAGCCTGTGTCCTCGGGTACCTGAAAAAGGCCCTGTTATCGTCGAGTGGAGGTGCGAAGATGATCGCCTTATCGAAAGCAATCGGGCACATAGCCCATAGCAGCTCCGATGACGCGGTTGCCGTTCCGAGCGTCGTCGCCGCTATCGCTCTGGCGTGCGAGCAGATGAGGCAGAGTCAAACCAAGTGAACAATACATGTTCATGTTCGTCGTGTTCATTCATCGTCGACGAAGCTATACTTCTCCAAGGGAATCAGGTCATCCAACGGAGACCGAAAGCATGAAGAAGAACCTCTGACACCCCTCTGAGTAGGTCGTCGTCTCTGATATGAAGACGACCGCTTCGATACCGATGATGGACGCTCCTGATTAGGAGCGGAGGTGTCCTCGATCTGACGTCGCTCTAGATCGTCGAGCGACTCGACTAGGGAGTTTGAAGAGGTCGCGGGGTGCCATTCACCCACCGAATGTTTTGACCGAAAAGTGCGATGGATCAACTTCTCGTGTTTGGTGGTCAGGGAGGGGTACCACGCCAGGAGCTCGAGGTCAGATGCCGAACGAAGAGATTTCAATTCACGCGGGGACACGCAGCTGTAAAAACCCCGTCTGCGTACGCGGTCCCATGCGTCGTCCCCTCTGAAATGACCCACCTTGACGTAGTCCGCGTGACGGCTTTTGAACACGTATACACCC
>Ga0136589_1001505_pt1 | contig 10501 bp, 7 predicted proteins | sample AntRauMFilla3764_FD_104640 | JGI IMG/M metagenome (GOLD analysis project Ga0136589, IMG submission 104640) | Saline lake microbial communities from Rauer Islands, Antarctica - Metagenome Filla 3 #764 | ecosystem: Environmental > Aquatic > Non-marine Saline and Alkaline > Saline | place...
ACTACTCCATTTCTTCGGCAACCATGAGCTGCTCGCGACCGAACTGATGGCGCTCGCGCTCCTTAAGTTCCCCAACGCACCTGCGAGTTTCCGCCGCGGACTGCTGGAAACACTCAAAGATGAGCAGATGCACACCCGCCTCTACATGCACCGCATGGAGCAGTGCGGTGTCGAGTTTGGCGAACTCCCCCTCAACGACTATTTCTGGAAAAGCGTCTCCTCGATGGAAGACCCGCTCGACTACGTTACCCGCCTCTCGCTCACCTTTGAGCAGGCCAACCTCGATTACTCCCGCGAATACGGTAAAATCTTCGACACTGTTGGCGATACCGCCACGGCCAAGATTTTGACTAAGATCTACCACGACGAGATTGAGCATGTCGGATTCGGCCTTAAATGGTTTCGCAAGTGGAAGGCAGCCGGCAAGACGGATTGGGAGGCCTATCGTGAACGCCTCGTCTTCCCACTCTCCCCATCACGCGCCAAGGGTAATGACTTCAACACCGAAGGACGCTTGGAAGTCGGGCTCGACCAGAACTTCATCGACGACCTCCAGATTTTTCAGCAGTCACGCGGCCGCACGCCAAACGTTTTGTGGTTTAATCCCCATGCCGAGCAGTGTGCCGCCAGCAACCGTGACGATGACAGCTCAAAGGCCGCCGCCCAGTTGCAGCACGACCTCGCCTTCCTGCCCGCCTACCTGTCGCGGCAAGACGATGTGCTCATCCTGTCGCAACGCCCCACGCCCGAATTTCTTAGCACGATTCAGAGCTACGGATTTCCCCTCCCCGAGATACACGAACCCGTAACTGCAGCCACCGGCACCGGGCAGCGCGCCCCCGACCTCGATCGTAAGATCGGCGAGCTTCGCCCCTGGGCATGGAGTCCCGACAGTCTTGCCTTTTTTGAGCACAACCTCGACAGCGTCACACGCCCCCGGCCTTCCGAGGCTCTCTGGAATGATAGTCTGCGCGCGCTCTACGCCAAAACCTGGAGCGCGCAATGGGGCAAAAGCCTGGCCGCAGCGTGCCACTCAGCCGAATGGATTGCACCTGAATCTATTTACGGACGCGCCGTCCACAACCTCGACGAGCTGCAACAAGCCCGCCAGCACTTCGCCGACCTCGGCTACCCCGACATCGTCTGTAAAGCCCCCTTCGCCACAGCCGCTCAGGGTAACCGCTGCCTGCTGGCAGGCGAAACGCTCTCACCCGCGTTGTTGAAATGGCTGGAGCCACTCTGGGTGCAACAAGGCAGCCTCCTCGTCGAACCATGGCTCGAGCGTGTCTTCGATTTCTCTATTCAGTTTGAGATGAGCGGCAACGGCCTCAAGCAGGTCGGCGCCACACGCATGGTGAATAATCCGCGGGGACAGTTTCAGGGTATTATCACCAAAGCATTTTGCAAAGGACTCGATTCGGAGCTCGTCCGCTTCATCATGGAACGCACCGACGGCCGCCCACGCCTGTTCCACCACTACGAAACGACGGTCGCCCCACGCCTCGAAGCTGCCCTAAAAGCAGCCAAGTTCCATGGTCCGCTCGGAGTCGACGCCTTCATCTACCGCAACCACGACGGACAGTTGCAACTCAAGACCATCGTCGAGATCAACCCACGCTTCACCATGGGACGCGTCGCCCATGAACTCGGGCAACACAACGCGCCCCACGCCGTCGGCTTCTTCCAAATCATACCCAAATCTAAACTACGCAAAACGAGCACCCCGAATTTTGCCGACTGGGCCACGCAGGCCGCGCAAGCCCACCCCGTGCAATTGACCGACCACCCGAAACCGCTCCTACGCTCCGGCAGCTTTCCGCTCAACGATCCAAAAACCGCGCTACAATTCCTAGCCGTTTACCACGTCAGGGAATCGATCTGCGACCTGCCGCTAGCCTGAGTCGAGCGTCGTCCCTAGCGGAAATTTAGCTTCTCCTTGCATAATCACGCACCGAGAACCGCTCAGAGCGATAGAACGCACATTCGACTTCGCACCCACTTTCTGTAGCAGGTAGAGAAAGACCTGCTTGCGGGCAATCGCAAATGCAGGCATGCGTAGGCGTGATTGTATTTTGATAATTCTGTCCCCGAGGACGGTAGGGTAACACTCCATAGCGGCTAGGGCTTGAGGCGTGTATGATTTTTTGCATGACATCCATCAATTCACTTATGTTCGCAGCTGCTTCATTAGCTGTTTCAACTGTCGGCCTTACTGCTGCGCAAACCCCGGTCGATCTCGGTACCGCCGGCAAATACGTGATCCTGTCCAAAACAGGGATCTCAACGACAGGCGTTACCTCAATCGCGGGTGACATCGCCGTCAGCCCGATTAACTCAACGGCCATCACCGGATTTTCACTATCCATTCATGCCTCGAATAAGTATTCGACCTCCCCGGTCGTTGCCGGAAAAATCTACGCAAGCGACTATGCCACTTCGACGTCGAAAAAACTGACCACAGCTGTCAGAGACATGCAAGCCGCCTACACCAACGCCATGGGCCGGACACTGCCTGATGCCACCGAACTGGGCGACGGAAACATTAGCGGAAATACCATCGAGCCAGGTCTCTACAAATGGGAATCGGATGTGTTGCTCACTTCTTTCGTTACTCTCGATGGTGGGCCGGATGACGTTTGGATCTTCCAGATAGCTGAGGATCTGAACGTGCGCGAGGGAGCCATCGTTCAGCTCAGCGGAGGCGCGCAAGCCGCCAACATTTTCTGGCAGGTCGCCGGCCAAGTGAACGTAGGAAAAAATTCCCACCTCGAAGGAATCCTGTTAGTCGAGGACTCCATCCACTTAAACACCGGTGCATCCATCAATGGTCGGCTTTTGGCGCAGACCGCCGTGACTTTGGATGCCAACGCTGTGAACGTTCAGGCCCCGGCGCGCATCCTTGAGGCCGCCACGATCACACCGGCCGCCACGATCACACCGGCCGCCACGATAACACCGGCCGCCGACGGCGAGGTGAATCGCGATTCCACGGTCGTCCCGCCGGGTCATTCAGTCACCTTGCAGCAGTCGACCAACCTGATCGACGTGACGGTCATTCCCGCGGAAACTCCCGCATCCGCTCCCTAATCAGCATTGTTCACCAACTGGATAGTAATGCGTAATTTTCTGGCAATTTGGTGAACAAGTAATCCCTGCGGTGAGAATGGTTGTTCGAACCGGCGGTGCCACTATTTTAATTTCGAGCGGGATCCACGGCTGGCTCACTGCTGGGGGTTCGGATGTCCCGGCCCAAGTCCTTTCCCGTCGGTAAAGTCGATTTTCTGGATTTGTATCCGCTTACCTTCTACGAGTTTCTCGACGCGGTGGGCGAAGGCCGCTACCGGGAATATTTGGAAAATCTTGAAAAGGCTGAGCCGATCCCAGCGGCTTTTCACACCGCACTGATCGCTTTGCTGCGTCGCTACTATTTCGTTGGCGGCATGCCGGAGGCTGTTATGCGGCATGCGGAGGACCCGGAGCGTATCGATCCTGACAGGCTACCAGGGAGCGTTTGTTGAGAATTACGTCGCGCAACACCTCGTGGAGTTGACCGGCAAGACACTGTATTATTGGCGCAACCTGGGACGCGAGGCCGAGGTTGACTTCCTGCTCCAGCATGGGGGCGGCGCAGTCCCTCTGGAGGTCAAAGCCGGCACCAATCTCCGCAGCAAGAGTCTCACGTTCTATTGTGAAAAATACAACCCGGCCCTGGCTGTGCGCATTTCGCTACGCAATCTTAAGCTTGATGGCCGCACCCTGAACGTGCCGCTCTACGCTATCCAAAGCCTACCCCGCTTGCTTGAATGAGCGTTCCAACCAATGAGCCAGAGAACCAAAATGGGGTCCGTGAATCTTTGCGTAAGGCGAATCGAGTGCAGGACTCAACGTCACACCTGATCTTCTTTTTACTGTTTTCGAGCTCTGAGTTCCTCGCTGAATATTTTTTCAGTAATCTTCCAAAACTTGCCCTGCTTGCGAGCAATCACAAATGCAGGCATGCGCAGGCGTGATTGTATTTTGACGACTTCGCTAACGGAGCTTAGGTTGAGCTGCAATTCAGGCTTTCGCAGGTGCGATCTCAAAAAGTTAATGTTAAACTTCTTCAGACTCGTTGGATTGTTGAGGTAGTGCATCTCAGCAACGTGATTGGCGTCGTAATCGTAATACTTGACCTGTAGGTAAGGGTTTCCGTTTTTGTCAAAGCGCTCCAGCATCTCAATCGAATCGGGTGTGAGCACATGGGCGTCTTTAGACAGTCTAGCCTGTTTGAGCTTTTCGTCAGGGTCGATCATCACCGCGCCGCAGTGGCGACACTCCCGGGCGGTGATATCATTTTGCGCCGAGCATTGAACGCAGATCTTAAATCGGAAAAGGTAACCGCAGGGCGTCAGTTGGTAGGTGTCTGGGTTCGTGTGCGCTCCACGACACTTACGCCCGAAGTGCTCAAGCACAGAGCCATCCTCGTCGACGATGCCCCAAAAGTCATTTACAAATCCACATTCGGGGCAGGGGACTTGCACGGCGACCGATTCGGATGCTGCTTTCCTGTCGCCAATCTCCGGGCTGAAAATGCTATGCCCCATCCCGGTATAATCTAAAACAAGGCAATCCTTTTTGCCGGTATCCAAACGCAAACCGCGGCCGATGATTTGCTGATACAAACTGATCGATTCCGTGGGGCGCAGGATGGCGATCACATCGACATGCGCGGCGTCGAAACCGGTGGTCAAGACAGATACGTTCACTAAATACGTAAACGCTCTTTTCTTAAAATCATTCACGATCTGATCGCGCTCAGTCAGCTCGGTGGACCCCAGAATCAGTCTGGCCTGCCCGGGTGGAAGATTCTCCATGATCTCTTGCGCATGTTTCACCGTGGAGCTGAAGATCATCACACCCTGCCTGTGGTAGCTCTCCGTAATATCGATGATGTTTTTGATGATTAGCGGCGTCAGGCGCCTCTGTCGCTGGAGCAGCTCCTCAAGTTGTGCCATCGTATAGGATTGGCCATTTTCGGTGAGCTCGGAGAAGTCGTAAGAGGTCACCGGAATATCGACCTTTACGGGTCGCGTCAGGTATCGGTTCCTAATCATATACTCCAGTGGTAAATCGTAGATGCAGTGCTTAAAGAAACGAAGCTCCTGAGTTTTGACCTCCCCACGGAGCGCGTAATTATAGATCCAGCCGAGCCCTAAGCGATACGGGGTCGCAGTCAGGCCTAAGATACAGATACGCTGATTGTTTCGCTTGAGCCGCTGGATGACTTGCGCGTATTGACTGTCGGGCTCCAGGCCGACGCGGTGACATTCATCGATCACCAGTAGCGTGAAATCACTAAAAAAGGCATCGTTCGCCTTGGCGACCGACTGGATGCTGCCGAAGATGACCTTCTGCGCGCTGTCCTTCTGGTTCAATCCCGCCGAATAGATCCCCGCTCGCAGGCCATAGCTTTCATACTTCAAATGGTTTTGCTCGACCAGTTCTTTAACATGCGCGAGCACCAGGACGCGGCCTTTCGCGATCTTAGCCAACTCCGCGATGACCAAACTCTTACCCGCACCCGTCGGCAAAACGATCACCGCCGGGCTGCGTCGCTTCCTGAAGTAATTGAGGGTGCGATCAACAGCTTCCTGTTGGTAGGGTCTGAGTTGATACATGGAGCGGAAGCTATTTAAAGCTTCTCACAAAGTATAGGAAATTAGGCGGACTTCGTCAGTATTCCTTCAGGATTTCACGCTGACTTCATAATGTTTTCAAAGCGGGCTGCTAGGATGGGTGACGATGAAAATAATCCTATCGATCCTACTATCTAGTTTCTGCTTGAGCGCGTTTGGTGCGAAGGCAGAGATTCAACAGGCAACAGTCACGCTGCCTTATTCCGAACTGCTGGGCCTGCTGAAGCAGGCAAATGCTGGTCAAAACAAAGATACGGAGGTGCCGCCGAAGCCGCCGGTCGATGTGGTCGTGCAATCGGCGGTCTATACGATCGATTGCACCGATCCGGGTGCGGCGACATTGGACGCTAGCTTTAGTGTAACGAATCTTTCCGATGAGTGGCAGGCTGTCTTTTTAGTCGAAGCGACTGAGGCCATTCGCGCGCTCGACCCGCCGGACGCCAAGCTGGTGCAAATGGATGGCGGCATGAGCCTTTTGTTGGAACCGAAGGCCTCGGCGATCATTAAGATTGGGCTACAGGCGGAGCAGGCGATGCATTCCCAGAGTGGATGGTTAATTGCCGACTTCTATGCGGTGGGAGCGGCGCAGAGTTTGCTCAAGGTCATGCACGGGAGCGACCCTGCTGCACTGATCGTGACGGGCGCGGTGGGGGCCAACCGCGAGAAGACTGAATTTAGTTTACCTGCCTCCGGTGGATCCGTGCAGGTGAAGCTCTACGAGCCTGAGGCAATTGAGCCGACGATCTGGAGTGCTTCGGCGAAGCATTGGATACGGGATCTCGGCGGTGTGATCGAAGTCGCGTGCCACCTGCGTCTGAACGCGACGGATGGAGGGCTAACCTCCCGAGCAAAACTCTTGTTGGCAAGTCCGGCCAGCGTGAGCGCGGTCACGAATTTTGGTGCGGGGGCGAGCCCGCGGGACTCTATCGAGATGACAGGGGAGGGCCCCGTGCTGCATTTGGAATGGCCGCACGATGCAGCGATGGCCCGTGAGGTGATGGTCAAATACAGCGTGCCAGTTGCCTTGGCTGACGGACGTTTTACCGTGCCCTTGCTACGGGTGTCCGGCGCGGCCCAGATGGATGCCGCTTGTTATGTCTCCGACTTCGATGGCATCGAGGTAAAACCAGTAGAGGGTCGTTGGTTGGGGCTAGGGCGCTTGCCGGACTGGATCGGCCAAGAAGCACGGGCTGAAACGCTCAACTATATGACAGTATCAGATCGTGATCGCTTGGAGCTTTCCGCGTGCTTGCTCCCACGCTTGAAGACCGCTCCGGCCACTGTGCAAATGGCTGAGTATTTTACCGAGCTCGTCGCAGAAGGCGGGATGTTGCATAAGGCTGAAGTTACGATCGAGCACGTTGAGGCAGCGGAGTATATCTTTAAGCTGCCGGACGGAGGAAAGCTACTTTCCTGCACCCTGAATGGTCGGTCGACGGAGCCACTTTTAGCGGAGGATGGCGGTTTGATCTTTAACCTGCCGAAGGCCAACGGTCAGCACTCCCGTAGTGTGGTCGGCTACGTCTTCACCACGAAAGGCGAGAAGATGAATCCGGTCGAAGGCAAAGCTCAGCTGGAACTCCCCCGCACGCCATTGTTCATCCATAAAATTTCGTGGCTGGTGCAGCTGCCGGAGGAGTATCAGGCCACTGCACTAGAGGGAAATGTCGTGATCGATACCGGCGGTGCACCTGGCAAGACGGTGCACCTAAGCAAACAAATTTGCGACGACGAAACACCCTTCGCTTCACTCTATTACACGCGGAAGGACTTAAACCGATGAGCTTCTTTTCCCAACGCAGAGCAGCTCGGGAGAGCTGCGTTCCCGGATGCGCAGCTCTCCTGAGCTGCCTGATTCTAACTCCTAACTCCTAAAAACTATGCATAAACACACACTCACATTTCGTTCCATCATCGCGGTGGGCTTCATCTTCATCTGCACGACGGTTGGCTGGTTTATTTTGGGCGGAGCCTTGACGCATCGCTCGCTGGACCGAGCGGGCACTTTGATTCATGCAGTTAAAAAGAGCTGGGGGCCGGAGCTGCGCCAGCAGCACCCGATCGCCTGGTATGAGTCGCCCGCCCATGCCTCGGGCCGCTCTGCGGTGAGCCCGAGTATGAGTCGCGTGGTGGTCGATCTGCAATACGAACCGAAGCGCAAGGGCCTGTTTTGGTATCGAACCTATCAGGCGCAGTTTGAGGCGAACTACCAGATCCCAAATCCGACGCCGATTGCACAAACTGTCTATGTGGCCTTTAGCCTGCCGTCTCAAGACGCGAGTTATAACGCCTTCACCTTTGAGCTGGAAGGCGCCGATGTCGATCAGCCAGTGCTGCGCGATGGCAAGATTACTCAGGCGGTGGTCATCCCCGCGCAGAGCACGGCACCGCTCCGCGTGACGTATCATGCTCGCGGGGTGAACTACTGGGAGTATGACCTCAATGGGGCAACTCGGGTGCAGGACTTCCAGCTTTCGATGCAGACGGATTTCGACTCAATTGATTTTCCAGTCGGCACGGCTTCGCCGACAGATCGATCCGAAATCGATGACAGTGGCTGGAATCTAATTTGGGGCTATCCAGATGTGATCGGTGCGCAATCGATCGGGATGGATATGCCGAAGGTTTTGAACCCAGGGCCCATAGCCAGCCGGATCAGCTTTTTCGCACCCGTCTCGCTCCTGTTTTTCTTTGCGGTGCTGCTGATCTTCGGTGCGGTTACGGGAATCAATCTGCACCCGATGAACTACTTCTTCCTCGCGGCAGGCTGCTTCGCATTTCAACTGCTCTTCGCCTACACCGTCGATCTCATGCCGATTCATTTATGTTTTTTCCTGTCGGCTGCGGTTTCGCTCTTTCTCGTTTGCGGCTACCTGCACGCGGTCGGCGGGAGTGCTTTGACGCGGATCGCGCTGCCCGCCCAGTTCGCCTACATGGTGCTCTTCAGCTATAGCTTCTTCTTTGACGGGTTGAGTGGTTTGACCATCGCGATCGGGGCGGTGTTGACACTCGCCATCCTGATGCGCGCGACTGCCAAGATGAATTGGTCGGAAGTCTTTGTATCGCGTAAGCACCGTGGTCGTGATGTGCCGCCTGTCCTACCTTCAGCCCCACAAGCATAATAGAAAGCATCTTACTTATAAGTCTTTGCGCTTTGATCAGTCCTATCCTGATCATCGCCATGGCGGCCGTAGTGATCTCCGCGCCATTCTGGATCTTCGGCGTCTTAAATAGTTTGGAGCGCACACCCGTGTTGAGGGCTACCTTATTCAGCCCAAGCCAATCACGAAGCTCAGCGTGCGATTGAGCTGGACGAGTTCGTCGTCATTGAGCCTTCCAATGGTCTGAACAATCTTCTCTCGCGGCACGGTGAAGAGTTTTTCCACCATGATTTGAGAGGGTTTTTTAAGGCCGTTGAGTTCAGTCGGTTCGAGACCAATTCTGAAGAGTGGGGCTTTCAGTGGGGTGCTGCTCATTAAGCAGAGCGCGATGCTCGGGCTACCGAGTTCCGTCAGCGCGTCGGTTTGAATCACGATTGCAGGACGCGGCTTACCATAGTCGCCAGGTGTGGCCACGATGACAATGTCGCCACGTTTCATTCAGATAAATCACTGACCTCAGCGATAAACTCCAGAGACTCGCGCTCCTCCTTCTTATTAAGCAACTGAATCTGTCTTTTTAGTTCGTTTCTAAAGTTTTCACTTCGTTGGTCAGCGACCCATATTTGAACTGGCCGCAGTCCTTGCTGACGCAGCTTTGCGCGATAAGTTTGCATTCGATTTACAGTGGCCATGTTCGTAACATGTTACAAGTAGTCGCGTTCGTCAATTCATTTTCTGCCCGCTAATTGACGCGAAGGAATCGCTAAGGATTCACATATTTTGCTTCGCGGTTTCTTGGCGAACCTTAGCGGGCAAAGAAGATGGCACTGCCCAACTTGTCATTGCGCAAGCCTTCCAATGGACTCACCCCTACTTGCGGGGAAGATGTTCCGTGAATGCGGCCTGATGGGTGACGGTGCACTGTTGGCGCGCCTGTTCGTCTTCACGGGGATGGATGAGCAGTGAGGGGGCGAAAGATTGCTCGGCAAAGGTTTTCTGAAACCACTTGAGGCGGTCGAGCCATGAGGGGCTGAGGGTCTTTCCTGATTTGATTTCAACGGGCTGGTGCTGTGCACCTCTTGGGATCAGTAGGTCGATTTCGTTGCCCGTTTGATCTCGGAAAAACATGAGCGGCGCATGGATGCCGTGATTCTCAAAATGCTTGAGCGCTTCGGAGATGACTAGGTTTTCGTAGAAAGCGCCGCGTAGTGGGTGGTTGTTTAATTGTGCGGCCTCCGTGATGCCAGACAGCCAGACGGCCAGCCCTGTATCGTGAAAATACAATTTCGGGCTTTTAATGTATCGCTTGGGGAGGTTGCTGTGCCAGGGCGGGAGCCGATAGAGAATGAAGCTACTTTCCAATACGGAGAGCCACTCACGGGCAGTCGGCTGGCTAATGCCTGTGTCGGCGGCTAAGCTGTTTAAGTTGATCAGTTGGCCGACGCGACCTGCGCAGAGTCGCATGAAGCGCTGGAAGAGGCTCAGGTCTTTGATCTGTAAGATTTGCCTGAGGTCGCGCTCAATGTAGGTCTCGAAGTAGTCGCTATAGGCTTGGTCGGGGGCAATCGTGTTCTGGTGCACCCGAGGATAGAGTCCTCGCCACAGCAGCACGTCGAGCTCTGGGATGGGGTGATTTTGGGCGAGCTCGACGATGCTCAAAGGGAGCAAGCGCAGTATGGCCGTGCGCCCAGCCAATGATTGGTTGATTGCTTCGCGGAGTGAAAA
>Ga0136589_1001509_pt1 | contig 10487 bp, 8 predicted proteins | sample AntRauMFilla3764_FD_104640 | JGI IMG/M metagenome (GOLD analysis project Ga0136589, IMG submission 104640) | Saline lake microbial communities from Rauer Islands, Antarctica - Metagenome Filla 3 #764 | ecosystem: Environmental > Aquatic > Non-marine Saline and Alkaline > Saline | place...
GGCGGGGTCGTCACGACCGTCTTCGGCGCGCTCTACCAGCTCGGACCGATGTTTACTCAGACCGACGAGCTCCCGATCGAGGGCCGGTTGTCTCACGTCGAGACAGCGGCGTACCCCGTCGGGGTGACCCTGCTCGCGGCGGGGCGGATTGGATCGGTCGGACCCCTCGCGACCGCCGGCGGGCTGCTCGCGGCGGGCGGTGCTGCGGTCGCCGGCGGGATCCTCCTTCGGCGGCTCCGCGACGCGACCGCGACCGGGACGCCGATGCTCTCGCGGTACGCGGTCGTCGCCGTCGCGACGGTCGCGTGGAGCGCGACCGCTGCGGCGACGTGGGCCGTCTATCCCCTCGGTCCCGCCGTCCGGTTCGGGCATCCCGCGGCCGGCCCGATCCTGCTCGGCGCGCTCGTCGGCTTCGTCGTGGTCGGGAGCCTCTATCACGTCGTCCCTTTCATTATCTGGCTCGACCAGTACGCCGGCCGGGTCGGGTTAGAGCGCGTCCCCGCCATCGATGATCTCTACGACGCCCGGATCGCGAGGGTCGAACTCGCCGCGACCGTCCTCGGTTCGGGAGCCCTACTTGTAGCCGCCGTCTCGTCGCCCGTCTCGTCGCTTGGGACTGCCGACCCGTTCCCCGCGGGTCTCGTTCGGACCCTCGGCGGCGTACTGGTCCTCGCAGGCGCGCTGCTATTCGGTGGTAACATGATCGCGACCGTCGCCCGACACGGCGGTACTCCGATGCTCACCGGGGGGTGAATCGGAGAGAACGATCGACGAGGATTCGTCCGATGCCACTGATTGCTGAGAGACTCGTCAGAGTCGACGACGGCGGACGAACCGCGCCGCGGCGGCGACCGGGACGAAACACCACGCGGCCAGCGCGACCGCGATAGATCCCGTGGAGATACCGCTGCCGGCGAGGACGGCGGTGAACCCGCCACCGGCGGTGGCCCCCAGCCCGCTCAGAACGAACACTCGGAACGCGCTCACCGGATTCGAGAGCACGAGCGTCGAGAGCACGGCGTCTGGGAGCTCGAACGCGGCGACGACGCCGAGCGCGATCAGGTCGTGGATCAGGACGAACCAGACCCACACGAGCAGCGCCGCGCCGAGCGCGTGCGTCTTCTCGCGAGTGACGGTCGACAGCAGCACCGCGACCGCGAGGAACGCGGCGCCGACGGCGACGGTGCCGATGAGGAACCCGAGGAACGACGTCCACTCGCCGACGCCGAACTCGCGGACGAGCAGCGCGCCGCTGAACCCGAATCCGAGCACCGTCGCGCCCGCGAGCACCGCGAGCCGTCCGAGGTACGTGCCGGCGACGACTTCGCTCCGCCGAACGGGCAGCGAGAACACGACCGCGAGCCACCCCTCGTCCTCGCGGCCGACGATGGCGTCGTAGCCGAGCGCGAGCGCCGCGAGCGGGACGAGGTAGGCGGCGAGGCTCGTCAGCGACGCCACGACTCGCTCGGCACCTTCGGGCCCGACTGCGGAGCCGCTAAACGTTAGCACCATTCCGCCGAAGACGACGAACAACCCGGTCAGCGCGAGCGCCCAGCGACTTCGGACCGCGAGCCGGTACTCCGTGACGGCGACGACGAAGACGTGCCGGAGCGCCCCGCGAACGCCGCCGGTCGTCGAAATCTCGGTTGCCTCGAGCGTCGTCGGCTCCACCGCCCCGTCGGAGTCTCGCTCGGCGTCAAGCTCGCCGTGCGTGGCCCGCGCGTCGGGGTACCCCCCGTCGAGACGGGTGTCTGACCCCGTGTCGGGCCGGGTCTCCGGCCCCGCGTCGGAGCGATCATTCGGGTCGGTCATTCAGCCACCTCCTCGCGGTCGGCCCGGGCGTCGTCGGGCTTCTCCTCGCTGATTCCCGGGGTGGGAGCCGAGTCGTCCGCCACCGCCTCGCGGAACGCGGCTCGGAGGCCGCCGCGTCCGCGATTGGGCGCAGGTACCGATTCGGTGTCGGAGCGGTCATTCACGCCGACGTCGGCGGCGGCAGCGAGTTCGTCGATGGAGCCGCTCGCGCGCACCTGTCCCTCGTGGAGAACGGCCGCGCGGTCGCAGAGCCGCTCGACCTCGGGGAGGACGTGCGAGCAGAACACTACCGTCGCGTCCGTTTCATTCGCTATCTCCTCGACGATGTCGTGGAACTCGTCGACCCCGCGGGGGTCGAGCCCCGCCGTCGGCTCGTCGAGGATTAGGACGTCAGGGGCCGGCAGGAGTACCGTCGCCAGACCGAGTCGTCGCTGCATCCCGTTCGAGTAGCCCGAGACGCGACGGTCGGCCTCGTCCGCCGTCAGTCCCACGCGCTCGACGGCCCGGGAGATCCGGCCGTCGCTCGGGAGTCCCCGGATCGCCCGGTGGACGCCCAAGACCTCTCGCCCGGTGAGCCCGTCGGGAAAACCGACCTGTTCGGGCAGGTACCCGACGCGCTCGCGGATCCGTCGACCGCCCTTCGTCACGTCGGTGCCGCCGACGGTGATTCTCCCCGAATCGGGCCGATCGTGACCGACGAGTAGCCGGAAAAGCGTCGACTTGCCGGCTCCATTGGTACCGAGGATTCCGAACGCCGACCCGCTCGGGACCGACAGCGAAAGCCCGTCGAGGGCGATCACGTCTGCGTACGTCTTCTGAACGTCGGTCGCGTCGATTCTCATGGTGTGGCCTCCGTGTCCGCGGTTCCGTTCCCGCCGGGAGTCGCCTCGGTTTCCGACTCGTAGGCGCGCCAGTCGTGATTCGGTTCGGCCAGCGGGCGACGGTCGACGACGCCGGGCGCGTCGATAACGGGGAACGAACTCTCCGCGAGGCGCACCGCCTCGAACGCCGGACTGTTCGCGAACACCGCCGCCTGCGGGCGCTCGGCGACGATGTTCTCGACGATACCGATCGGTCGATGGCGGATCTCGCTCACGCCGTCGCCGTCGCGGTCGACGACCCGTGTGCCGGACCAGTAGTTGCCGCGGTCGGTGTCGTTCCACTCGACGAGCGAGTGCCGCGCCGTCTTCGCGGCGCGGTCGTTGCGGACGAAGCTGTTACCGGCCACGACCGCGTTGTTGCTCTCGGCGGCGCTGTGGATCCCGACGCCGTTGCGGTACAGCAGGTTGTCGACCACCCGGTTGTTCTGGGCGTTGTACAGATAGAGCCCGTCTCGGTTCGCGACGAGGTGGTTGCCGGCGATGGTCGAGTCCTCGATATCCTTCGCCAAAATCCCGTGTCCGCTGGTGTCGTCGCTGCGCAGGGCGGTGTTGTTCCGGACCGTCAACCCCTCGCTCACCATGAGGGCGTAGCCGACGCCGTTGTCGGCGGCGACGTTGTCGACGAGCCTGTTGTCGTCCGAGTACATGTAGTGGACGCCGTACCGGGTGTGTCGGATCGTGTTGTTCTCGGCGAGGACGTCCGTGGCCCACGAGAAGTAGATCCCGTCGCGGGTGTCCGTGATCTCGCTGTCGCGGACGACGGTCCCGCTCGTCTCGAACAGGTGGATCCCGTTACCGCGGTCAGTGACCGGGTAGACGCCCTCGCGACCATCGATCCGGACGTCCTCGATCACGGTGTCGTCTGCACTGTCGATCCAGATGCCGTAGGCGACGTCGGTGACCCGGACCGTCTCGATCCGGGCCTCGTCGCCGGCGACGAACACGCCGGCGTCCTCCTCGCCGAGGTCGCTTCCGGACCCGCGGATCCAGACGCCGGAGACGGTGACGTTCTCGCCGCTGACGGTGAGCACGCGTCCCTCGCCGTCGCCGTCGATCACGGCACCATCAGCGCCCGCGACCAGCCGGATATCGTCGACGCTCGCGTTCACGCGCTCGTTGAACCGTCCGTTCAAGACGACGGTCTCGCCGGGGGCGGCGGCGTCGATAGCGGCCTGTGCGGCGTCGAACGACTCGCCATCGACGGTGGCGCTCCCGTCGACTTCGGGGGCGGTCACGCTCGTCGCCGCGATGTCGGTCGGTACGTCGAGCGCGGTCCCGACCGATCCGTTCGGGCCTGCTGTGCCCGCGGTCGCCGCGCTCGCTCCGCCGTTCGTGGCGGCGACGGCCGGCAGCGCCAGCGCGACTGCTGCGACGAGACACGCGGCGGCGACGAAGCCGGCCTCGAAGCGATCATCTGGCATGATCACCTCCGCGGTCACGATCCCGATCGGCGCTACGATCAGTGGCCTGTCGGTCGTCCGAACTGGCGGCGTTGCGTCCCGGGATCGCGTCTCGAATCGACCCGGGAACGGTTCGGGCGAGTGCGGGGATCTCGTCGACCGTCGCCTCCGTGTCCCTCGCGAGGTACGCGACGGCCAGCAGCCCGACCGCTAGGACGGTCATGTACCCGCCCGGGCCGAACCACGCGAACCCGCTGATGTTGGCGACCGCGTAGGGACCCAAAAGCGGGGGCGTGAATCCCTCGATCCCGCGCAGCGGCGCATCCGGATCCAGCGAGTGGCCGGCCTGGTAGAGCCGGTACTGGATGAACGCGAACATGCCGACGAAGACGGCGATCGTTCCGGCGAACTGTGCGGTGAGCCCCGCCTTGAGCTTACGCACCGTCGGCGCGAACGCGACGAAGGCGCCGGTGAGCGCGAGCGCTATGAACACGACCGGGCCGAGCAGCCACTCGGGAACGTCTATCGCCGCCTCGCTGACGGCGTAGTTCGGGTCGACGTACACCGGGTCGGGGAAGTAGAATCCGGCGTACTTGTTGAGCCCATGTACCTCGGCGAAGTCGCCGCCCAGACGCGGATAGGCGTACAGCTCGATGAGTAGCTCCTGACCGGGGTACTGCGGCGCGGTGAGCGTGATCTTCCACATCGGGACCAGCAGCGCGCCGACGAGCAGCGCCGCCGCTGCCAGCGGGAGCGCGCGTCGGATCTCGGTCAGCCGCGCGAGCGACGAAGCCATGGCGTTACGCCTCCGGTTTGACGATGAGCCGCGAGCGCATCTCTAAGTGCAGCGCGCTACAGAAGTGCGCGCAGTAGATCCAGTAGACGCCCGGCTCGTCGGCGGTGAACGTCACCTTCCGCGTCTCCTGCGGAGCGACCCGCATGTGGACGTCGTGTTCTGGGATCGCCACCGAGTGGAGCATGTCGCTCGTGGTCTCGATGTTCGTCACCTGCATCTCGACCGTATCACCCTCCTGTACGACCATCTCCTGGAACCCGTAGTGGTTCCGAGTCGAGTACATCTCGATCTCGACGCGGTCCTCCTCGACCCGCTCCATCGTCTCCTCTCCTTCGGCGGTATAGTCGAGTTCGAGGTCTTCGGGATCGTACGTCTTCGCCGGGTCGAGCTTCGATTTGTGACAGATCGACGCGTCGTGGGGCTCCGCCTGGGCGGGCGAGTCCTTCACGAGTTGCATCCCCTCCTCGTCGTCGCCGATGTAGATGAGTTGGTCGTTCTCCGGATGTTGCGGTCCGACCGGGAGGAAGCGGTCCTTCGACAGCTTGTTCAGGGAGATGAGCCAGTCGCCCGCGGGGTCCTCGGTGTACGACTCCGCGGCGATGAGGTGGCCGGGATTGTAGTGGACGTCTATCTTCTCGATCACCGGACTCTCGGAGCGCGCGTCGGCCTCGACTGCCTCCTCGATGTCCCACTTGACGACCTGCGAGTCGATGAAAAGCGTCGTGTACGCGTGTCCGCGACCGTCGTAGGCGGTGTGGAGCGGACCGAGTCCGAGTTTGGGCTGGCCGACGATGGCGTCGGTGGGGTCGTCGACCTCGTCGATCTTGTCGATATCGATGACCGAGGCGGTCGGGTCGAGCTTCCCGCTGACGATCACGTACTCGTTGTCGGGGGTGACGCTGACCCCGTGCGGGCTCTTCGGCGTCGGGATGTAGTGGACGACCGGATCGTCGCCCTGGTTGAGCGGGCTGTCCTTCCGCCCGTCGACGACCGGGACCTCGTTTATCATCTCGTAGTTCCCGGCCTCGACGGCGGCCTCGATCCGCGGGATATCGAAGGCCTTCACGTCGTCGCGGTCGGCGCGGGTCATCCCCGACTCGGTCGCCGCTTCCTCGGTGTTGTAGGCGCTCGTGAAGAAGTACCGGCCCTCCTTGCTCCCGTCGCCGTTGTCCATGTTGCCGTCGATGAGGACCTCCCACTCGACGTTCATCGACTCGGGGTTGATCGCCGCGAGGACCGACCCGTAGGAGTCGGGGTCTTCGAGGTCGCCGCTCCCGTCGTTGGGGATCGGCGTCCGGAACTCGCCGGCGCCGAAGATGAGGTCGGTGTCGGGGAGCTGCGCGCAGGCGCCGTGGGTCCCCTGCTGGTTCGGGATATCGACGATTGCGTCCGTCTCGAAGTACGTCAGGTCGATCCGTGCCATCCGGCCGTTCGCCTTGTCGTTGACGTAGGCGAACCGCCCGTCGTAGTCGCCGTCGGTCTGGCTGATCCGCGGGTGGTGCGTGTCGCCCCACGTGTAGCCGCCGGCGTCTTCCAACATCTGCTTGCTCTCGTCGTCGAACCCGTACCCTCGGCTGGCGTCGTAGTTGAACACCGGAATCCGGATGAGTTCTCGCATCGACGGGAGCCCGTACACGCGGACGTCGCCGGCCTGGCCGCCGCTGAGCAACGCGTAGTACTCGTCATGTTCGCCCGGCGGGACGGAGTTGTTGACCTTGGACGCCGAGGCCGTCCCCTCGACGCCGTCCCCGCTGAGAAGACTGGTACAACCGGAGAGTCCGCTGAGCCCCCCGATAGCAGCCCCGGCCTTCATGAAGTCCCGCCGACGGATTCCGGGAAGCAGCGAATCGAACCCGTCCGCCGATTCGCGCTGCTGTTCGTCTGGCTCCTCGTCGTCTGCCGACTGCTGAGTGTGTCGTGTCATTGGCCTTCGTCGGGTTTGTCGTCGCGTTCGGTTCGGACCGCGAGCCGCTCGACCGAGCAGCCACCGAGGACGACCCGGAGTGCAGCGATTTTCCCCGGGTTCGGCGGTCCTCGCGCGGCCTCGACGCCGGATCGATATCGCGGTGCGGCGTGTGTGAGTCGCGGGTCGTGAGCGGGACGTCCGCGTCCCCTGGACGGCGGTGAACTCGCGTTCCCACGGTCCGAGCTGTATCCACTGGGTCGCGGGTGGTCGGGGCCGAACGCTCGGGTGCGACCCCGCTACCTATCAGTACGGCCTCACCCCGGGGGTAGTTACTGGCGAACTGTTCGGGGGTTTAAGTACCGTCCCCGAACGTCTGCGAGAAGAGCGCCGCCGTCACGGTCCGCAAGTGTTCCGACACCGTAGACTTCGCGAGGTCGAACTCTGCAGCGACGTCGGCCGCGGAAGCGCCGCCGGCCTCGAAATATCCGCTCTCGGCGGCGACCGTCGCGATTTCGGCCTGTCGCTCCGTCACGCCGACGAGGTCGACGGGAACGATGTCGCTACGGGGGTCCTCGTCGCCGCCGCGGTCGACACAGAGTCGGCGGAGCTCGACGTCGAGTCCCGCCGCCTCGCACTCGTCGACGACCGCCTGCAGCTCCTCGTGGCCGCTCAGGACGAACGAGACGCGGATCTCGCCGTCCACCATCTCGGTCCGACGGGGCGAGACCGGGAAGTTCGCGAACGCCGCCGGAAGTCCGCCACAGGAACAGCCGGCACAGGTGGCGTCTCCCTCAGCCGTCGGAGACGGAGTAGGGCCGTCGACATCCGTCGCGTCGTCCAGAGAGTCCATCACGACACCGCCGTCCGTGGCAGTATCGTCCGGTGCGTCGCTTCCGTCCGTCACCGAGCGTTCGCAGGTGATTTCGTATCGTCCGTGCGCACGCCCGCCGAACTCGACGAGATCGAGTCCAGTCGGCGGGTCGTCCGGCAGATCGTCGGCGACGAACTCGACCCGGTCGCCCGCGGCGTCGACTCGCAGCTCCTCCACCGCGGTGCTCGACGACAGCGCGGCCACGGGACAGGAGTCGCAGGCGGACACCGCGAGCTCGACGTGGATCCCGTCAGTCATACATGATCGTACCCTGCTGAGACTGAAGTAATGCCGCGCGATTTCCAACGCGATGGGAAGGCCGCCACACCCTCGCAGCCGCATTTCCCAAACGCCTGCATCCGGTCTCAGCCGCTCAGGAGAAGCCCGCGAGCCGTTCCGGTGAGCGCGCCCTTTTAAACACCGAGTCGGTACCGAGCGGTATGCCATCACTGGAACTCCCGCTCGGACTCGGTACGTCGGGGCTCGACGACCCCGCAGAATGCACCGCCACCGTGACCGCCGCGCTGGAGGCCGGCTACCGGCACATCGACACCGCCCAGATGTACGACAACGAGGCCGCGGTCGGCGACGGAATCGCCGCGGCCGACGTCGACCGCGACGACGTGGTCGTCGCCACCAAAGTGCATCCTGAAAACCTCTCGCCCGAGGACGTGCGCGAGACCGCTCGTGAGAGCCTCGAACGGCTCGGGCTCGACCGCGTCGACCTCCTGTACGTCCATTGGCCGATCCGCGCGTACGACGCCGAATCGACACTCCCCGTCTTCGACGAACTCCGTGACGAGGGGGTCACCGACCACGTCGGCGTCTCCAACTTCACGCCGGAGCTGTTCCGAGAAGCGCACAGAATTCTTGACGCGCCGATCGTCGCTCATCAAGTGGAGTGCCACCCGAGATTCCAGCAGCCGGAGCTCCGCGAGCTCGCGGCCGAGTTCGACCACCGGCTCGTCGGCTATTCGCCGCTGGCTCGGGGCGGCCTGTTCGACGACGACGAGTTTCTCGCACTCGCCGAGCGGGCCGATCAGCCGCCGGCCGTCCTCGCGCTCGCGTGGGCGCTCGCCCGCGACGTCACCCCCATTCCGAAGGCGACGGGCGACCACGTCGCCGAGAATTATCGCGCGGCCGACGCCGAGGTCGATCCGTCGGTGCTCACAGCAATTGACGGGCTGGAACCGGGGCAGCGCCGGATCGATCCCGACGACGCGGCGTGGAATCGCTGAAAGGAACAGTCGACGAACCCCATTCACCGGTTATACATTTTCCAGCCGCGCCCGAAACTCCGTCTCCGCTCGTTCGACGAGATCAGCCATCGGCTCGTCAAGATAGGTCGTCCACTGGTCGAGGAAGCCCGAGCGGCCGAGCATCCGAACGACATCGTATATCGGACGCCGCGCCGCGAACCCCGCCGGGAGCCCGCCGGCGCGCTCGCGGTATCCCTCGCGAAACGCCGTCACGTAGCGCTCCGGCCCCCGATAGTCGAAGCCGTTGAGAAGCTGATCCTCCGCTCGTACGATGTCGCGAACAGGGTCGCCGACGTGGGCGAGTTCCCAATCTATCGGGGCGATGCCGTCGTCGTTCTCACTCCAACCATCGTTCATCGATCGCTCGTCAGCGACGAACAGGTTCGGCATCGCGACGTCTCCGTGGAGGAGCGCCGCGGGGACATCGAGGAGACGAGTGCGGTTTGTCTCGACGCAGTCGATGATGGCGTCGTAATGCGCTGCAAGCCGCTCAGACGTGCCAATCTCGCGGGTCCGTTCGATCGTTCGCAAGAGCACGTCGGGCCACGGCGCGTGATCGACGTCGAGCCCGCCCCGACCGTCGCTCCCGACGATTTCGCCGGGCGACTCGAACCGCTCGGCGTGGAGCGTCGCCAGCGTCGCGCCGACGCGTCGGAGAAGGGACTCTCGCTCGCGGTCGCTCCCATCCGGACTCTCGTCGTCGAGTTCCTCCCACACGCCGAGAAGTTCGCGGCCGGGTGCGGGAGTCGTGACGAGGAATGGGACGTCCGCGTCCGGATCGGTCGCGAGCACCTCGGGCACCCTGATCGGTCGCTCGGCCGCGACGAATCGTAACACCGCCGACTCGCGAGCGATGCGCGTGCCGTCGCCGTCGACCGCGACCTTACAGAACGCGCGGTCGCCGTCCGCGAAGACGACCCCGACCGTGTCGTTGGCACCGTTCCACGAGGGGCCGACGTCGGTCAGGCGCTCGATCGGCCGCTCCGGAAACGCCGCACGCAGGGCCGTCCTGACGGCCCTGTTCATGCTGTCATGTCGCGACCGTAAGCGAGTAACATTACTGTCATTGTTGGGAGCAGGTGCGTCTAAAACATGGGTCTAACGGCTGAGAGGTGTTGAGAAGTGAGAATTACCGACATCCTCATATCTGTAGGCGAACGATCAGATAGTTGTGACAGACGATCTGGCCGGGAACAGAGTGGGATTTGAGGTCGACGGCGAGACGCTTCTCGTTCGAGACGCGCTCGAGCAGGCGGACCTCAGGCTCGAACTGGACGTCACCCCCGACGTGTGTCGCGCGCTGCCGGAACTGTTCCCGCTCCCGGTCGATGAGGCAGTCAGCTTCGAGGCCGGGTCCCTCTCGGTGCCCGCGTACTCGTCAGTGAGCGTTCGAGCGGGAAACGGCGACTTCATCGCCCGACTGGACGAGCCGATGGAGCTCCCGCGGGGGTCGTACTCTTCGAGGGGACCGACACCGTCAGGGAAGGCGTCGAAGTGGTCGAGAATGGTGGGCTCGGAGCAATCGTCGCCACAGAACCGCTCGCTCCAGGCCAGATTCGAAA
>Ga0136589_1001510_pt1 | contig 10486 bp, 10 predicted proteins | sample AntRauMFilla3764_FD_104640 | JGI IMG/M metagenome (GOLD analysis project Ga0136589, IMG submission 104640) | Saline lake microbial communities from Rauer Islands, Antarctica - Metagenome Filla 3 #764 | ecosystem: Environmental > Aquatic > Non-marine Saline and Alkaline > Saline | place...
AAAGTGCGGCTTAAGCTATTCTCGCTGGATACCCGTTTTGTTTTGAGGCGACTCGGGCGGTTAGAGGTCGTGGATCAGACACAAGTTGAAGAAGCGTTACGTGAGAGCATGGGCTAGTAACTAGCCACGATGCCGATGTGCCAGAGAATCGAGGCCACGGGGAAAACGACGGAGCCAATTTTATAACCAAGCTAATTTTCTAATTGGGGCTTTTTTGATTCGTGAGTTGCCAGGATACGCTGCCAATGTTAAGAAGCGCTTGGTTAAGAGTCCGAAGATCTACTGGGTCGATTGTGGCCTGCTGCATGCTCTCATGGGAGTTGAGAATCGCGACGATTTAATCAGCCGCCCATGGGTGGGGGCTAGTTGGGAGGGCTTCGTCATTCAACAGATTCTAGATAGTATGGCGCCAAGAAACCCGACGCTGGATCCTAGCTTTTTGAGAACTTCCGATGGTTATGAGTTAGACCTCGTTTTTCGTCATAAGCAAAAGCTCTGGGCGGTTGAGATTAAACTAAGCTCCAGCCCAAGCGTTGACGCAATGAGGCGTCTCAATAAAACTGCCGACTTAATTGGAGCCGACCAGCGTGTGCTTCTTTCCCGAACGACACAGCCAGTTGAAAATGCCAATACCTTATCCTGTGATTTGCCGTATTTGCTAAAGCGGTTAAACGAATAGTGAGTTGCTTGAGATCAACGGATGCGGTTTGGCGTTTGGTGCTAATAAGTCTTCGGCGTTCATGCTCTTGGCTCCTCGGGTTTGATGTCCTGAGAGAGTTCGGCCTCGATGCTTTCGATGCTGGGGAGGCTTTTTGCCGAGTCAGGTGTAAACTTGGGGGCATGTCATTGTCTTCACACTCGATCGCCTACAGATCATCCGTTTTAAAGGTGGTGTACCCCTCGTAGTAGTAGCTGGCGTCGATTCCCTTAATATAGACTTCGCGGTCGTCGATTTTGGAGGTCAGCGCCTTTTCGAGTAGGTGCTTGATCTCGACGTCTTTGACCACGCTGCGCTCCATAGCCATGAGGTAGTCTTCTTTGTCGATCAGGTTCCAGTCGACCACTTGCCTTAGCTCTTGTTTGAAAATGAGATCGAGCCAGATTCGGGTGGCTCGGCCATTGCCTTCTCGAAATGGGTGGGCGACGTTCATTTCCACATATTTCTCGACGATCTGATCGAAGGTGCTTTGGGGCATGTCATCAATGTGCTCCAGGCTGGGCTTGAGGAACATGACGGAAGCAAAGCGAAAACTGCCTTTGGCGATATTGACTTCCCTCAGTTTTCCTGCGAAGTGGTAGATCTCATCAAACAGATACCTGTGTATGTAGGCGAGGCCCTTAAAAGTGCCGACTTCTGCTTTCTGAATGTCTCCAGAATCAAAGAGCTGCTTGGCCTGCCTCTTACTTATTGACTCCTCAGCTCTAGCTAGCGCCGCTTGGTCTTTTAGGTTGAGTTTATTTTCTAAGATCATGGCTGGTCTCCTTAAATTTAACTACAATCATGGCGATTTCGCCTTCATTAGCACGACTTAATTGTAGGTTGAAAACGGCTCGTGATGTGAGATTTATGTGTGTATCTACGCGTCAATACCAAGGATGGAAATCGAATGCAGTGCCCTGCGGATAGCCTTTTTCCTGTGTCGGTGGGAGTGCGATGTAGCCGTCGCTTTTGCAGATGCGCACGAGGTCGCCGGAGTTGTTGGCGGGCTGGGGAGTGGCTTGATTGTTCGCGCCTAGGCTGACGGGGAGGAAAATAGTCAAATCGTCGCGCGCTTTGACGGGGGCGGCGAGGGTGACTTGGCGCGGGCTGGTTGCTTGCGTCTGCCCCATGGCTTGAAAGAGTGCGGGGAGCACGTATTGATGCATGCAGGTGAGGGTGGAGAGGGGGTTGCCGGGGAGAGTGAAAACCGCGCAGTTGGGCTGTGTCCAGTAGCCGAGCGGCTTGCCGGGCTTTTGCGCGACGCCGTGAAAATGGCAGTGCAGGCCGAGCGCATTGAGGGCAGCGGGAATGTAGTCCTTTTTCCCCATCGAGATGCCGCCGCTGATGAGGACGATGTCGTTTTGCTGGATGAGCGCGGCGAGTTGCGCTTGGGAGGCTTCGGGCTCGTCGGGCAGATGGGCAAATTGGCAAGTGGGCAGCCCTATGCGTACCAGCGCAGCCTGGATCATTACGTCATTCGAGCGGCGAATTTGATGGGCAGCGGGGATTTCGGAGACAGCGACTAGCTCGTCGCCGGTGCTGACGATGGCGATGGAGGGCAGCTTAGAAACTAATAAGGTAGCGCAGCCGCAACTGGCCGCGATCGCGATTTCGCGCGCGCCGATCAAGCTGCCGGGCAGCAGTAGGGCTTCACCGGCGGGACGGTCGCTGCCGAGTGGGTGTATGAAGTCGCCGACTGCGTGGTCGCTCGGATCGAGCAGCTGCATGTGGGTGGCATCGATCCGGCCGGTGACTTCGTACTGCACGACGCAATCGGCATCGGTCGGGACGACGGCACCAGTCATGATTTCGGCGCAGACTCGCGGATTGCCTTCGAGGGATTGCTGGGGCACACCGGCGGGGGCTTGCACGACGATCTCGAAGGTGCCGTCTGCCTCGATCTCGCTAGCGCGGAGGGCATAGCCGTCCATCATCGAGCGGTTGAAGGGTGGGAAGGGACGGTCGGCGCTGATGGTGGCTTGCAGGATGCGTCCGGCGCATTGTGCGAGTGGGCAAGCAATGGCGGGGAGCGCAGGCAGATTCTCAAATATGCGTTTGTGGGCTTTGGTGGGTGCGATTAGAGATTTCATTCTGATTATTCGTGCAAGCGCTAGAAAAATGCCTTTTTAAAGAGGCAATGGTCAAGGATAAGAGAGGGCGCGGGCTGACGGATTTACGGATATCACTGACGGATCGGTGTAATTTGCGCTGCACGTATTGCATGCCGAAAGAAATCTTTGGGCCTGACTACGTTTTTCTGAAAAAGAATGAATGGCTGCACTTTACGGAGTTAGACGATCTGGTGGCGGCTTTTGTCCAGTTGGGCGTGCGCAAGATCCGCCTGACGGGGGGCGAACCGCTGCTGCGACCGGGATTGGATAAGTATATTCATGGCCTGAAGCATTTGCACCAGATTGAGGACATCGCTCTGACCACAAATGGACTGCGTCTGGCCGAGCGGGTCGGAGAGTTGAGGGCGGCGGGTCTGGATCGTATCACCGTGAGTCTCGACGCGCTGGATTCGAAGATTGCCGGACGGATGAACGGCCGGGGCATCGCGCCAAAATCGGTGCTCGCGGGCATCGAGGCGGCACTGCACGAGGGCTTTCAGGTTAAAGTCAATATGGTCGTCGAACGGGGCGTCAACGACAGCGAGATCTTGCCAATGGCCCGCTACTTTAAGGAACGTGGGATCACACTGCGATTCATCGAGTTCATGGATGTGGGGAACCACAATGGCTGGAAGATGGAGCGAGTGATGGGCGGACGCGAAATTCTGAACCGGATCGAGTCAGCATTCGAGCTTGAACCGCTGGACCTGAGTTCGATGCAGCAAGTCGCCAAGCGCTACCGCTATGTCGATGGTTCGGCTGAGTTCGGACTGATCACTTCGGTCACACAGCCTTTTTGCGGGGGCTGCACGCGGGCGCGCATCTCGGCTGATGGGAAACTCTACACCTGTCTTTTTGCCAGTGAAGGTTTGGACCTGAAATCCTACTTGCGGGATAAAACCTACGACCGGGCACAGTTGCTGGAATTTTTAAAGAGCCATTGGTCCCAACGCAGCGACCGCTATTCCGAATTGAGGCAGCAGGGAGTCGAAAAGAAGGAAAAGGTCGAAATGTCTTATATTGGCGGTTAAATTCTATTCCCCATGTCATATATCAGCAGAATCGCCAAGGCCGCGCCCTCGTTGGAGCTTTCGCGTGATGAATTAGCCTACTATGCACGACACATCCTGCTTCCCGGGATTGGAACTGCGGGACAACAAAAACTCAAAGCCGCCCGCGTCTTGGTCATCGGGGCAGGGGGGCTGGGTTGCCCTGTGCTTCAGGCTTTGGCGGGGGCGGGAGTCGGACAGCTCACAGTGGTCGACGGCGATGTGGTTTCGATTTCCAACCTATCGAGACAATGGCTGCATCGTTGTGCCGATGACGGGCGCAACAAGGCACTTTCCGCTGTGGCGGCGCTGCGGGAATTAAATCCATTTATCGAATTAGTTGCCGAGTCGACGATGCTCTCGCCAGACAACGTGCAGTCATTGGTTGATTTGCATGATATCGCCATTGATGCGACGGATGACTTGGACGTGCGCTATTGGATCGACGATGCCTGCGCAGTCTTGAGCAAGCCCTGGGTACACGCAGCGTTATACCGTGAAAATGCACAACTGACTGTTTTCTGGGCGCGCTTCGGCACTCGCTTCCGCAAACTCTACCCGGAGCCAGTCGATGCGCCCTCTTGTTCCGGAGCCGGTATGCTTGGCGCGACCGCAAGCGTCGTCGGTAATCTGCAGGCTCTCGAATGCGTGAAGCTGATCGTCGGCCATGCGCGTCCTCAGATCGGTCAACTCATTGTCTTGGATGCGGCGGGCTTGATATTGCAGTCCTTTCGGCTCCCTGATGTAGACCTGCCGTCTCTTATTGAGGTGGGTCACCGCACCCCGGATCGCGGTTTGTTGCCGGAGCACCTTCGGCAGGTCTTGTCGATCCACGAGCCCATTCAGCTCTTGGATCTCCGCAGTTGCGCAGCCTACCAGGCGGGTAGCATCGAAGGAGCGATGCATTGTCCGGCAGAACAAGTTTTGGAGGCGGGCTTGCCGGCTTGCGCCGTGCCGAGGGTGGTGCTTATTTGTGAAGAAGGCCTTATCAGCTCAATGCTGGTCGAAGCGCTCAGTCAGCGCTGCCCATACAAACTGGAGCATTTGGAAGGCGGCTTCATTGCTTGGGCTCAGGGCAGCAAGTTATAGCGTGCCGCCTAGTGATTGCAGCGATTAGCCGGATCGAAGACGAAGGACTCGGTGGTGCCGGTGAACTGGCGTTAGCCCGTCAGCTAAAATCTTGTTGGATACGGGTGATGTGGATCTGACCGTCGCGGTGGATCAGGGTGTCCCACCATTCTTCGTTTTGATAGCGATAGCGGATTTGGAGCCCGCGGAGCGCGCCTTTTGCTAGGAGGGCTTCACCTTCTTTCAGGCCGATGTCTTCGGGGGTGACGTAGCCTGGCCCGGCCTTCGGCATGACGGCGAGCACTTCGGTGCAGGCTTCAAGGTCGGCGAAGAGGGCGCGGACAGTCTCGGGCGTGAGCACGGTTTGGTGCAGTTCGGGGAGTTTAAGTTCTGTGGTCATTTTTTGGAATCATTAAAATGGCGTTTGTCGGCGCGGGGCAGACTTCGTGGCAGATGTTGCAGCCGGTGCAGGCATCGGCTACGATGCTCGGAATGCCACGCTCGCTTATGATCGCACCGCTCACGGGGCAGCGCTCCTTGCAGACGGAGCAAAAGCTGTTTTGGTAAGCGAGGCAGTAGCGCCCTTGGATGACGGCGACCTTTGGCCGAGCGTCGGCGATGGCACGCGAGGTTTCTTCCGACTTCGGTATGAAGCGGCTGAAAAAATCGCGTCTGGAAAGGGTTGCCATTTTTTAGAGGTCAGTCGGATTTTTTGGAAGCAGCGCTTCGGTAAAAGGGAAGGGGGATTCGGCGAAGTTGCGTTGGTCGACACTGTTGCCGGGCACGTGGCATTGGGTGCAACTTTGGCGTTCAGGGTGTGGGGTGCGAATTGGGCTGGTGCCGAGCTCACCGTGGCAGCTGATGCAATTTTGGCGCATGTGTATTCTGTGCGGGATGGTCTGGGGGGCGTCCGGGTAGGCTTGTAGGCCCGCTTTCTTTTCGTAATCACCTGCGAAGCGATTGCCGGTATGAAGGTCAAACTTAGCCGTGTTCCATCGACTGCCAAGCCCTTGGCTGGAGACGTGACACTGTGTGCAACTGGTATATTCTGGATGCGAGATGCCCGGCGCGATGACATCGCCGATCATAGTGGCTTGCTTATGACACTGTAAGCAACTGGCCGCGTTGTCTTGTGCGATGGGGTGTGGCACGATTGGCGGCGCACCGTCGTAGGCGCGGCGTGATTCTCTTTTTGCGCGTAGCTCTGTCTCAGTAGCGAAGAGTGGGTGTGGATACGCTTCGCTCCCTGGTGATCTACGCAGTTTGCTGAGTTGACTTTTGAACTGCGAGTTGGGGCCAAATCCGGCTTGAGCGATGTCTTTGTAATCAACGGCAGTCTGAACGCTGTGGTGCGTTTCTTCAGGATGTATCTCCGTGTATTCGACGTCTTGACCGGTTTCTCTCACGGTCTGACGCATGCCAATAAAGAAACCACTCAGTGAAACTGTGAATACGATAGCGACCACGATTGTCGTGGCTTTAATGGATCTGGCCTTGATGGATTTGGCTTTCTCGGGCATGGCTTAGCCTTTGGGTGGAGCGACTGGTGAGGGGGTGCCTTTCTTGTAAACCACGGCGGCGCACTTTTTGTAGTCGGGTTGTTTCGAGATCGGATCGATGTCGCCGAGGGTGAGGTTGTTAATCATTAGATTTTCGTCGAAGAATGGAACGAATATGCTACCGCTCGGGGGATGGCCGCGCCCGTCGATCCAGACGGGGAGTTCAATTTTGCCACGGCGGGTTTCGATTACAGCGATGTCGCCGTTACTGAGGCCTTTTCCTCGGGCATCTTCGGGGTTCATTTCCACGTAGGCGTGTGGCATGGCGTTACGAAGTTGTGGGACGCGGCGTGTCATCGTGCCGGAGTGCCAGTGCTCGAGGACGCGACCGGTGCACAGCCAGGTGGGAAACGTGTCATCGGGCGCTTCGGTGGCGGGTTCGTAGGGGGCGAACCAGATGAGGGCTTTGTCATCTTTGGTGACGGAGTGGTAAAACTGGAGTTCCTTGCCCTTCTCGACATAGCTGTCGGAAAATTCCATGAAGCGGAAGGGGGTTTCATGCCATTGGCCGTCTGCTTTTTTGACGACGGGCCAGCGTAGGCCGCAGGCCTTGACCAGTTCTTGATAGGGGGCGAGATCCTTATGCTTCTTGAAGGACAGGAGGCGATATTCTTCAAAGAGTTGTTCGTCGGTGTTGACGTCGTAGTAGTGTGCCCATTCCCAGATGGGGATAGTCGCGCCGGATGCATCGACGACGTTGAAGATGAACTCGCCGTCTTTGTCCTTCATGCCGGGGTGCCCCATTTCGAAGAGCTTGTGGGCGACGGCGATGGTCATCCAGGCATCGTCGCGGGCATTGCCGGGAGGATCGACCATTTTGAACCACTGTTGGGTGCGGCGTTCTGAGTTCCCGACGACGCCGTTCTTCTCGACCCACATGGCGGCGGGTAGCACGAGGTCGGCCAGCTCGGTGGTGGCGGTGGGATAGACTTCGGAGACGATCAGAAATTTATCTTTTAAATTCTTTTTGCCGGTAAAGTTCTTTTTCAGGTTGGGCAGAGTGTGGCCGGGATTGGTGACTTGCACCCAGACGGTATTGATATCGCCACCTTTTTCGGTCGCGGTGCAGAATTGCTCCCACATTTTAATGGTGTGGTAGCCAGGCTTGGCGTTGATACGACCGTCGGGGAGGTTCCATACCTTTTCACAGTCGGCACGGTGTTCGGGATTCGCTACGATCCGGCCGCCGGGGAGCGCATGGGCGAGAGTGCCGACTTCGCGAGCGGTGCCGCAGGCAGAAGGCTGCCCCGTCAGGCTGGTGGGCGCATCGCCCGGTTTGCCAAAGTGACCACTCAGCAGATGTATGCCGTGGAGTAAGCGGTTCATGTTGGTGCCGCGTGTGTGTTGGTTGACCCCCATGCACCAGAGGCTGGTGATACGGATGTCGTGGCGAGCAAAGAGGTCGCCAAGCATACGGATCTTCTGGGCAGGCACGCCGGAGATTTCTTCGACGCGCTCGGGGGTGTATTCTTCGAGCAGCGCGGCGTATTCCTCGAAGGTGCTGGCCTGACCGAAGAGGGAAGGTTCGTCGGTGTCTTTGCGGAAGTTGCAGAATCTGGCGACGAACTCCTTATCGTAGGTGCCGTTTTTGACCAGTAAGTGGGCGATGCCGTTAGCGATGGCCAGATCGGACTGCGGTTGAAATTCGAGGTATTCGTCACTGTACTCCGTGGTACGGGTACGGCGCGTGCCGATGTCGATGAGTTTGACCTGCTGCCCTTTACTGCGTCGGTCAATCACGCGGGAGAAAAGCACCGGGTGCATCTCGGCCGGATTGTTGCCCCACATGATGAGCACATCGCACTCGTCGAGGTCGGTGTAGCAACCGGCGGGCTCATCCACGCCTGCGGTCGAGAGGTAGCCTGTCACCGCCGATGCCATGCAAAGCCGGGCGTTGGGATCAATGTGATTATTCGAGAGGCCGCCCTTGATAAACTTCTGCGCGGCGTAGCCTTCGGGGATCGTCCACTGACCACTTCCGTAAATCGCAAATTGTTCGGGTTTGTCGTAGATGCGCTTGGCGATGACTTCGATCGCTTCGTCCCACGTGATTTTCTCCAATTGGCCGTTCTTGCGCAGCATCGGTTCGCGGAGGCGATCCTTGCCGTAGAGAATGCCCCCGACGTGATAGCCTTTGACGCAGAGAAGGCCCTTATTCACTTCAGCCAATTGCTCGCCCTGAATGGCGACGACTTTGTTATCCTTGACGCCGACACGCACATGGCACCCGGTGCCGCAAAATCGACAGGGGGCTTTGTCCCAAGTCACGCCGTCGTTGGCGAGTGTGGGCTCGAGCTCGGTGTTCTCATATTTGCCAAAAGCCTTCTGCTGCGCGGCGGCGACGGCAGCGGCCAGTGCGGTGGACTTGAGGAAGTGACGGCGATCAATGTGCATCATGAGGTGAGGGGGCTGGTGGGTTCTTCTTGGGGAATTTCGGTGGAGCAAAAGACGACATCGACGTAATGCACGCCGGGGAGGGATTCGAGCCACTGGTGGATGGGGCGCGCGTCGACCGCCTCGATCACTACCGGGAGGAAGTTGTTGGCCGCCTTTTCTACTGTGATGCATTCGTTCGCCGAGATCTCAAGGATCGTGTTCGCCGCGAGTGTTTCGTCTGTAGTTAGAGAAACAACGAGGCTGCTGAGTGCGGTATGCCATGGACGTTTTTGGCTCATTCTTGGGGTAAATTAGGACGCACAGGTTTATTAATCAAGAAATAAATACCTTTTACTCTTGAATAGGTAAAAAAAAGTGACTTGGATGTGGGGCAGATGAAAACTTCGTCACTCATCGGAATCGCCGCCACTGCCACGGGAATTGTCGTGATGGCCCTCTATGTTTACCGGAACTCCTTTGCCGAGTTCGAAGTGCATGAAAACGCTGGGGTGAGGGCGGCATTTGGGGGTGAGTCGCTTTATGGGGCTGAGCTCATGGGGCTTCCCGAAACGCCGACAGTTTTAACAGACGCGCTGACCCACAGTGGCGAGCCGGCCGAGGTGGCTTGTGCTACCTGTCACACGACGCGCACTCCTGTTGTGACGACGCGCCGAACCGACGATCTGGATGAGTTCCACCAGGGCCTTGTTCTGCAACACGGAGATATGAGCTGTCTGAGTTGTCATAACCCAGAGAACTACGACACCCTGAAGTTGGCAGATGGCACCACTGTTGGCTTTGAAAACGTCATGCTACTCTGCGCGCAGTGCCACGGTCCGCAATCCCGCGATTATCGAAACGGCTCACACGGTGGCATGAACGGGTACTGGGATCTCTCGCGTGGGTCGCGCCAGCGCAACGCTTGCACGGTTTGCCACGATGCGCACGCCCCCGCGTATCCTGAGCTCATGCCGGTCTTTCCACCTAATGATATCATTCCGCCCAAAAACGCCGTTCGCGCCGAACACTAATTGATCATGTCTGAAGAAAGCACCTCTACCACAACCCAGGGCATCTCGCGGCGCACTGTGCTCAAGGGCGTCGGCGCAACACTTGGTGCGGCTGCCTTTGCAAAAGCCATCGCGCCGCTCACCACTTGGGCAAAGGATCAGTCCGTCGACGAGTTTCTGCAAAATCACTACCGCGAGCTCACGCCCGAGCAGATGAAGGATGTGATCGCGCGGATCGAAGCCGAGACGAAGGAAGACTACGGTGCCGACGTTACGATCAAAGACGCCAAGCCGCAGGAGGGCGTGAAGTTTGCCTATGCGCTCAACCTTAGCATCTGCGTGGGTTGCCGCAAGTGTGCCAAGGCCTGCCATGTGGAGAATAATCACGACCGCCCCTCCGGCAACTCTTATATCCGCGTGCTCGAAATGAAAAAGGGCTCGCTCGATATGTCTCACGGCCGTGCCGACTACTCGGGTCCTGTGCCGAAGAGCGATTCCTTTTACATGCCCGTGCAATGTCAGCAGTGCGACGCGCCTCCCTGCGTCGATGTCTGCCCGGTCGAAGCCACCTGGAAGGAAAAAGACGGCATCGTGGCTGTGGACTATAACTGGT
>Ga0136589_1001512_pt1 | contig 10480 bp, 10 predicted proteins | sample AntRauMFilla3764_FD_104640 | JGI IMG/M metagenome (GOLD analysis project Ga0136589, IMG submission 104640) | Saline lake microbial communities from Rauer Islands, Antarctica - Metagenome Filla 3 #764 | ecosystem: Environmental > Aquatic > Non-marine Saline and Alkaline > Saline | place...
GACGCCGTGAAGCTCTCGAGTCACGTCGTGGTGGCGGTAGTCGAAGCCGACGAGCGCGACCACGTCGCCGGTCATCGATTCGAGTCGTGCGTGCGACTCCACGTACTCACGCATCGCTTCTCGGACCGCTCGCGACCGATTATCGATCCCCTCCTCCTGCCAGACGCGATCGAACTCGTCGCGGAGATCAGTCGGCACGTTGACGCTCGTTCGCATGGAGTCGGGTTCGCCGCGCCCCCACAAGAGTCCCGAGTATTACGATCCCCCGGATCGGGGAGTAACAACCGTTATCGACGGCGCTCTCGGAGTCGGCGATAATGCTCCACGGCGAGGCGACCGGACTGCTCCTCGGGGCGATTGCGCTCGGTGCCGTCCACGGCGTCGAACCCGGACACGGCTGGCCGGTCGCGGCCTCCTACGCCCTCGATCGAACGCACACGTGGACGTACGGGCTCGCCGCGAGTCTGATCATCGGCGTCGGCCACCTCGTGAGCAGCATCGCGATGGTCGGTGCCTTCTTTTACGCGAAAGGGTACTTCGAACTCACGCAGGTCAACGAGCCGATCACGGTGTTCGGCGACCTGCAGATCGGCGGTCCCGTCAGCCTCGTGGCCGGGGCCCTGCTCATCGGCCTCGGGATACGAGAGTACACGCACGGTCACGGACATTCGCACGATCACGGACATTCGCACGGTCACGGGCACTCACACGACCACTCGGAGACGCAGCGCGACGACGAGCACCCGCACGACCACGGGGCGGATCACTCGCACGACCACGGGGCGGATCACTCGCACGACCACGGAGGCCGCGACAATCACACTCACTCCGGCGAGCAATCCACTGACCCCGCGGATCGCGGACTTCTCGGGATCGCGTGGTTCGCGTTCGTGCTCGGATTCGCGCACGAAGAGGAGTTCGAGATAATCGCCCTCTGTGCGGGCTCGACGCACTGTCTCGAACTGATGGCCGCATACGCCCTCACCGTGATCGCCGGTATCGTCGGTTTGACGCTGTTGCTGATCGCGGGCTACGAGCGCCACGAGGAGCGAGTCGAACAGTACACGCCGTACCTCCCGGTGTTCTCCGCCGTGGTACTCGTCGCTATGGGGCTCGGCTTCGTTATCGGCGTGTTTTAATCGGGCGACGGGTCACTCGGTCCGGTCCGGAACAGAGTCGGAGACCGGTCGCGCCGCGTTACCGATCTAACTCGACCGTCAGGTCCGTCGCGATCCACGCGTCCGTGTTCCCTTCTTCGGTGAAGACGGTCCGATCGGGCGAGCAGCGATTCGCCGCGACGGTCGGCCGTGCGTCCGCCGACTCCTCGGCACCGCGGTCGATCCGGTCCCCAGTGGTCATTACCGATTCGTCGGGAGTACGGCTGGTTATAGGTTTCGGTCGGCCTAAACCATGCCCGACCCGCGGGCCGCGGCGATCCGCGCGGGGGATCGGAGCGCATTACCCGGCGGCGACCCTCCGCTCCGACGATGACGGATTCGCTTTTCGCGCCGCTCACGCTGCGCGACACCGAGTTTCGGAACCGCGTGATGCTGTCGCCGATGTGTCAGTACTCTGCGGACGACGGCCTCGCGAACGACTGGCACCGGGTCCACCTCGGCTCCCGCGCGGTCGGGGGGGCCGGCGTGGTGATGACCGAAGCGACCGGGGTCGAAGCCCGCGGTCGAATCACCCCCGGCTGTCTCGGGATCTGGTCCGACGAGCACGCCGAGGCGATCGAACCGATCGTCGACTTCGTTCGCTCACAGGGAGCGACGCCGGGGATCCAGTTGGCTCACGCCGGTCGCAAGGCCTCGCACCGGCCGCCGGCCGAGGGCGGCGCTCCGATCCCCACCGACGACCCCGAGGGCTGGGAGACGATTTCGGCGACCGACACGCCGTACCCGGACGGCGACCGCGCCGAGAGTGGCGAACCGGCCACAACCCGGCAAATGGACGGCGACGATATCGACCAACTGATCGAGTCGTTCGCCGACGCCGCGGCGCGCTCGCTCGACGTCGGCTTCGAGGTCGCCGAGGTCCACGCGGCCCACGGCTATCTCCTCCACCAGTTCTGCTCGCCGGTCACCAACGACCGCGACGACGAGTACGGCGGGAGCTTCGAGAACCGGACGCGACTCCTCCGTGAGGTCGTCGCCGCCGTCCGCGACGTGTGGCCCGACGACAAGCCGGTGTTCGTCCGGATCTCCGCGACCGACTGGCTGTCCGACCGCGACTCGTGGGACGTCGACGACTCCGTGCGGCTGGCCCCGCTCCTCGCCGAGGCCGGCGTCGATCTGATCGACGTCTCCGGCGGCGGCATCCACCCTGATCAGCAGCTTCCGGGCACCGGGCCGGGGTATCAGGTACCGTACGCCGAGGCGATCCGCGAGGGGACCGACGTGCCGGTCGCCGCGGTCGGCGGCATCACCGACCCGACTCACGCCGACGCCCTGGTCCGGAACGGGAGGGCCGACCTCGTCGCGATGGGTCGCGAACTGCTCCGTCGCCCGTACTGGCCGCTGGAGGCCGCCCACGAACTCGGCGCGGACGTCGAGTGGCCCGTGCAGTACCGGCGCGGTCAGTTCGACTGAGGGCGCGAGAGCGGCCGCCGTCTCAGTGAGCAAGATCCGCACGCACCGACAACACTTATCTCCGTTCCGAGACCCGACCGGGTATGGAGTATCGGCCTTTCCCCGACGAGCGCGCAGACGAGTTCGGCGCGTTCATGCGGTACGCCTTCTCCCCCGCCGAGGGACCGTACGACCCCGACGAAGCGGACGACCAGGGCACGGTCGCCGAACGACGCGGACTGTTCGACGCGGCCGACGACCTCGTCGCGGTCTGTGCACACCACTACTTCACGCTTCGGCTTCGCGGCGTCGACCGCGAGGTCGCCGGGCTCTCCGCGGTCGCGTCCCCGCCCGAGCACCGTCGGCAGGGCAACGTCCGGCGCCTGCTCCGCGAGTCGCTCCGCGAGTATCGCGACCGCGGCGTCGACGTCTCGGTACTGTGGCCCTTCGAGTACTCTTTTTACGCGGGGTACGGCTGGGCGACCGCGAGCCACTACCGACGACTCACCGCACCGCCGGACCAACTCGGCTTCGTCGACGAACTGATCGCGACTGCGGGTGACGCGGCCGGGACCTTCCGTCCGCTCGACGAAGACGACTACCCGGCCGTCCAACGCCTCCTCGCCGCGATGGCGGAGCGCTACGACCTCACGATGGCGTGGACCGAAGAGTGGTGGCGCGAGCGGACCTTCCAGGGATGGAACACGGATCCATTTATATACGGCTGGGAGCGCGACGGCGACCTCCGCGGGCTCTGCCGCTACACCTTCGACGACGACAACGAGACCGGCGAGACCGTCATGCGCGTCTCCGACGTCGCCGTCGTCGACGACGAGGCGTGGTTCCAGATCCTGCGCTTCTGCCGCAACCACGACTCGCAGGTCGGTGAGGTCCGGATCCGAGCACCGCCCGACGCGCCGCTTCTCGACCTCGTTGCGGACCCCAGCGCCGTCACCTGTGAGATCAACCCCGGCCCGATGGTCCGACTCGTCGACGTCGCGGCCGCCCTCGAAGCGCTCGACCCGCCCTCGGCGACCGAGGCGTCGTTCACCCTGGCGGTCGCCGACCCCCTCGCGGCGTGGAACGACGCCGTCTTTCGCGTGACCGTCGCAGACGGGGCCATCACGGTCGACTCACACGACGCCGAGACTGGCGACGTCGAGACCGGCGACGCCGATGTGGTCGCCGACGTCGGCGCGCTCTCACAGCTGTACGTCGGGTATCGGTCCGTCGACGAGGCGGTTCGGGCCGGTAAGCTCACGGGCGGAGACGGGACCCCGCTCGACGGGGGCGTCGACGCCGCGCTCCGCGCCCTGTTCACGCCCCGAACGACGCACTTTCGAGAAGGGTTGCTGAGCCGTCGTTCTGTCAGTTTTCAAACGACTTCCCGGTTGCCAGCCCCGGCCGGGCTTTTTATCCGCGCGCCGCGTATCACGCGGTATGAGTTCCCGCGACAACCGACGCGACGACGAGCTCGAGGACCGCCTCGACGAGCTCGAAGACGTCCTGACCGACCTTCGCCGCGACCTGCGGGAGTCCGGCCGCGACCGCCGCGAGCCGCCGCGCCCGCCCAGCCTCTCCGACCTGCTCCGCTTTACCGAGCAGTACACGATTCCGACGGTCATCGCGCTGTTGGAGACGACGATCAAATCCCTCGAACTGCTTCGAGGAACCCTCCGACTCGCCGATCCCGGTCGGCGCGTCGCCGACGACGCCGGTGCCACCGCCGACCGCCTCGCGGACGTGCGCGACAGCGCGAGCGCCGGACTCGCTCGCTCGCTCGCGGAGCTCCGAACGGCGCTCTCGGAGGCCGACCTCCCGGAAGAAGCCGCTTCGCGCTCGATCATCACCGAGGCCAGGGACCTCACCGCCGAGATAGAATCACGGATCGAGGAGGGCCGCCGGGAGGCCGACGCCGCGCGACGGTCGAACCGTCGCGACGACACGCGCGGGAGCCGGAGTGATCAGCGCCGTGGCGACACCCGAACCTCCCCCGATAGCGACCGCGGGATTCGGATCGACGTGACCGACCCAGACGCGGAGCCCGACGACGACGCGGACGATGACGCTTCCGACGCCGATCCGGCGCCCGAGGTCGACGTCGAGTCGGAACTTGAGTCGATCAAACGGCAGATCGACGTCGACGAGGCGGATGCGGCCCGCGAGGACGCCAATAACGAACCCGGGGCAGACGACGAACCCAGGGCAGACGAGGGCGAGTCGGGCGACGGCGAAGCGGGCGAGGGCGAGGTGAGCGACACCGAGGTCGACGCCACGGGCGACGACGCAAGCGAATCCGACTCTTCCAACTCCGACGACGACGCTGACCGCGACGCGAACTGACGCGCCGGTGAGACACCTTTGGCGGCTCCGCTCAGAACTCTGCGCCGAGATAGTCGGCGACGCGCTCTGCGGAGTCGACGAGCAGGGCGTCGTCGTCGGTGAACACCTCCAACGCGACGGTACCGTCGAACCCGTTGAGTTCGGCCGCCATCATCTCGTACTCCACCTCGCCCGCGCCGACCGGGATGTGGGTGTCGCCCCGGCGACGCACGTCGTGACAGTGGAGATGTGAGACGCGGTCCCCGTGGTCGCGGAGGAACCTCGCGATGGCCTTGTTTCCGGCCTCCATGTACGCGTGCCCCACGTCGAAGCAGATCGGGGTGTCGGTCTCTTGCGCGATCTCGCCGAGGATGGAAAGCTGGATCCCCGCGTGTTGGTGACCGACGTTCTCGACGACGACCTCGACGCCCGCCTCGCGGCCGGCGTCGGCGATCCGGCTGAGCTGTTCCGCGGCGACCTCGCGGAACTCGACGTCGTCGCGGTCGACGGACGTCGCGTGGAGGACCGCCTTCTCGGCACCGCGCTCGCCGACCGCATTTAAAAGGCGGCGCTGATAGTCGACGATGGCGTCGTTGACCTCCGGGACGTACGTCGCCAGCCGCTGACTGTACGGCAGGTGGACTATGAGGTCGCGCCCGGCGAGCGCCCGGTCGAGTTGCTCGGAATCGATGTCGCCCGGAACGAGCGTCGGCTCGCCGACGCCGAGTTCGCAAAAGTCGAACCGCGACGGCGACGCCGCTATGCGGTCGAGGTCGTCGCCGACGGTGAGGCCGATATCCATGGAGTCGGTGGGGGTGGCGGACTCTTATAAATGGCGTCGCCGACTCTGTGGCTGTCACCGATACCCGGTTTGCACGACTTGCTGCTACGGAACCGCGAGCTACGAGTCGGTCGGGTCGTATCCGACGAATCGGGCCACCTGTTTGGCCGCGCTACTCGTCACCGTCCGGTCGACGATCGCCACTGCGCGTTCGATATCGGCCTCGCGAAGAGAGACGACTGCCCACGGAGAGGCGAACGATCGTTCCGAGAGGCCGCCTTCGACGAACCGTCCCGCTAGCGAAATCGACGGTGAGTACTCTTTCGTCGTGATTCCGGCGGCGATGTATTGCTCACCCGCAAACGGGTGTGTCTCGTCGCTCAGGATGAGGTAGGGCCGTCGAGGAGTGTGTCCGTAGGGATCGACGGCGACGACGACGCTTCCGCGCCGGAGCATCAATTCCCGTTCGTCTCGGCGTCGATGTCTGGTAGTGCAGCATCCCAGTCGGGATTCGTGTCGTAGTGATCGCCCTCGAACTGGTCAGCGACGGCTCGGAGGCCGATCTCGCTGGCCGTTTGCGCGTCGTACGCCTCGATATTGATCGCCCAATATGCGCCTTTGTGTCGGACGAGCCCCCGCTCTTCGAGGCGGTTTAGCGTCGTCCCGACACTTCCTCGAGGAATTTCAAGCTCGTCGGCGAGTTCGCTCGGCGTGAACCCGAGCTCGGGATGTCGTGCGAGGTGTTCTAGAATCTGTCGGCCGTTTGTCCCCTCATTCGGAAGGTCATTCGGATGGTAGCTCTCGAAATCGACGGGCATTGTAATCTACTGTAACTTCACGCTTACGTGTGTAATTAGTCTTCCGCCGATGGGATCGTTCGAGTGGCGGAGTCACCGCGATGACTCTGTCGAATCCCTTCGAAGCTGACAAAACTAGCGTGATAGATAGAGGGCGCGTATGGGGCAACGAATACTAATCAGTAGTGACTGAACTAATCAGACAGTACAGAATCTGTACCGCTCATCAGGACGAGTCACTATTATCGGCTGCCGAAATTAATTGACCAAGAACTTCGTATAGATCATACTCCTTGATTTCACTAGTCTTACTGTGTCTTATCGCCACTTTTTCAAATTCATAACTGGAGAGTACGTAGAACCATAGAGCAGCGAGGTAGGACAATTCACTGACGTGAGAATCTGCTTCAACAAATAGGGTGTTATCGAACCTCCTAACAGATTTCACATCGACATCATACTTTGCAGCGGCCTCCTCAACTTTCTTCGTTATTTCTGCGTCAGCCGTCATCACTGTTTACTTCACTCTACTGAGTTTTAATTCTGCGTGTTAATTCAATAAGCTATTCAGAGATATTTGATCGAGACCAACGTTGACCCACTGTATACATCCACTGGCCTCTTTGCTAAGGAGCGACCGTCGAGAATTTTTATATGCTCAGGGAGCACGGGCTGTGGTAATGGATCTTCGAAGTGGCGTATCGCAAGTTCGCACAGCGATTACGCGACTTCTATTCCGCCTTCTCACCGGACGGTACAGCCGGAAAGCAGGAATCGCGATTGGGGTCGTGGGAGCAATGCTAATCGCGGTCGTTGGTTATGTTACGGGTCCGACTGTAGAACACATCGTTACTAGTGTTCCGGTCGTCCCACCGCTTGAGTTCACTACGAGCAATCTCACGGTGCTCTGGGGAGTTCACGCAACCGTCATCACGCTGAGCCTAGTCGGTTTGTCCTTCGCGTGGGACTCCGTGAAGAACCTTCCAACTGTGGACACGATCATAAAGGAGATAGCCTATCGGCTGCGTTCGATAGAGACCATCTCGTTTCTATTGACCTCGAATCTCTGCATCGGTGCTTGTGTTCTAGTAGCCACCGACGACTTTGTCACCGCCGACATCGGTACGGCAACCGGGGCGCTGCTTGTTGTTAGCGTCGTGGTGACCGTGCACCGATTCTGGATCGTCTTTGATCTACTTCTGCACAATACGTTGGATCAGAAGGTGCTCGATTTTGCTGATGCCGCCCTTTCGGGGAAATCTCGGGCGACAGCAAGCGAGTTTGATGTATATGTTGGTCACTTCTTCGATGAGGGCCGGACAGAGATCGAACGTGATCGACCAGAACGGCTCCGAGAAAAACTACGTGGTGTGGAGCAGTTGGTAGACAAGTTGCTCGCCTCCAATTCCGACCTGAGAGAAGACGAACGCTTCTGGGAGTACGTGTACGGAAAATACGATGCTATCTACCGGCGAAGCATCGCTCAGCAAAATCCAGAGCTGGAAAAGCAGGTGATTGCCTCGTTCTCTGGAATGTTCTGGAAAACGCAGAATCACGGTGATCCTGATCTAATCGGGCGGACAGTCCAGTGCTTCGCTACACTTTTGCTTCGTGGGTATTCCATGGAACCACAAAGTAACTCATCCGAATTTCTTCTGGAAAGGTTTGAGAACCCCCAGATCAGAATTCTCAGACAGTTCCGGAACGCGGAGAATGAAGCGGCGCTTCAGACGGCGACGGCACAGGTGGGTAGCCTGCTGGAGACACATGCCAGTCTGTGGCGGACCGCGATTGAATACGAGTCTGTCGGAGCCTTGGATTATCTCCGGTACATGCTTGACGACGTTCATCAGTTCGGGGAGTATACGTATGCACCGCCCCAGTCGATCCGGGACGCGAGGGATATTCGCGAAGATTCGCTTGAGGCACGGAAACAGGAGAAGGCAGATACCTACCGTGATACAATCCGCCGTCTGAAATTTGCCACATACGGGTGGGCGCTCAATCTGTTCGAGGAAGGGGATGTCTCGGAATATTTCATCGAACAGGTGTTCGCTGATTATGTGAAACAAGATTTTGGATCCGTCAGCGAGCTTTCAGAGATGTACTTCGAAATGGACGAGGCGACCGAACCGCTAAACTACTGGGAACGCTGGAACCTTGATCGCGAACTCGAAAAGAGCCACGGTGTCGCGTCGACAGGCATGGCGATCAATACGTGGCTCCTTCGATTCTACTGTACCGCGCTTGTCTGGATTCTGGACAATAAGGGAGCGATTGACAATCTCCAGAACCGAGATCCCGGGGATAGTCCACTCACAGAATACGACCACATACAGAACCGAGTCGGCAAGATCATCGGCCGACTTAAGTCGTATAAGGATGGCTATCCTCTTGACGACGTTCTGAGCGGAGGACCATCCGCAGATGAACGGGTTGACGTGTTGATCGCCTATTTTGAGACAGTCAGAAATGTACTTGACGAACAGGAACAGGAGTGGATCCGGACCCTTCCGGTCAGCGATGACAGCGTGGATGCCTATGCGGAAAGTGTTGATTCACAGCTGGATTCCTGCAGTCTACGGACTGCCGTCGAGGACCTCGGGGGAATAACTCAGGTTGAGACGCTCGACAGAGATGCCAATGCTGAATTCACTCTACGTACACCAGCACCGCGTAAAGATTTCGTGGACGACGGTGTTCCAACGTTCTTCAACATCAACTTTTCGGAGCTCATAGACAAGTATCGTGGGGTAATGCTGGAACAACTTGAATTTGAGGAGCGGGAAGTTGAGGCGGCTGCCGATATACCGGATGCGCTCGCGGAAGTGATCTCGGAGAGAGATGTTGCGCTTATCGTGGCCGAACATGTGGAGGTGGCCCGAATACTGCGTGATGATGAGCGGAGCGATCGGATTTTAGACAACGAGCTGCAGAGTTACTTTGCTTTCCAAGATATTCCGGTGGTTCCGGACGTGACGACCGAATTCGCAGTTGTCGTGTTGTTCGAGGAGGAGTTCAACTATGTCGAGGAGGTCAAAGATTACCCTATTGCGGTGGAGGTGACTCCTGGGGAAGATGTTGATGACTGGGTCCCCGAGGAGTTTGCAGATGAAGAGAATATTCAAGATCATGTCCGGATCAAGACCTCCTACAACGCACATATCGATAGTTCCGGTTCTATCGGTGTCGTATTCCGTATAACCGATCAAGGACAATGAGTAAATTCGTGCTGCAGGTCATAGTTTCTCACGCATCCACTCAAGCCCCTTCAGAAGGGCCACCACCGGCGAGGGGTCGCTGATTTTCTCGGCCGTTTACCGACCCGATCCGAAGCCAGGCGGTAGAGAATCTCGCGGTATCTCGATGAGTCCGCCCGTACCCTACCCCAGGTCACCTCACGGTAGAATGCTTGGTTGCCCGTCAGCCCGTAGCTTCTAGAAGAGAGGCTGTGTAACTTGGAGATCCCTCTATTACGGCGGGTACAACGCCAGAGGGAAATCTGACAAGCACGGGTTCGCCCTCCGACATCTCGTCCATGAATCGTCTTATTTCCGCCACAATCTGCCCGGCCCTGACCACCTCTGATAAGTAACCGGACTAGGGTGCGGAATTCACCCTCTGCATCTCGCATAGCTTCTGCAACCTATCGGAGGCGAAGGGGTTCAACAGATCCACGGAGATACATACCGTTCGTCGCGAAATCTGTGCGCCCTAACGGGAGCTCAGTGGGAAATTGACAACTGAATCGCGTTTCGACGGACCGACTCAGTCGTCGAGCGGGTTCTCGACGTCGATTTCGCCGGAATCGATCTCGGCTTCGACTTCGCGGACCGCGGTCACCATGTTCTCCATCTTGCCGTACGCGATGTCGCGCGGCAGCAGTTTCAGCCCGCAGTCGGGCGAGACGGTGAGCTTCTCCGGCGGGACGACGCGGAGGCCCTGCCGGACGTTCTCTTTGATCTCCTCGACCGGTTCGATCTCCGCCGTGTGTGCGTCGACGACGCCGA
>Ga0136589_1001516_pt1 | contig 10452 bp, 8 predicted proteins | sample AntRauMFilla3764_FD_104640 | JGI IMG/M metagenome (GOLD analysis project Ga0136589, IMG submission 104640) | Saline lake microbial communities from Rauer Islands, Antarctica - Metagenome Filla 3 #764 | ecosystem: Environmental > Aquatic > Non-marine Saline and Alkaline > Saline | place...
CGTATATGGGCTGTAAAACGGTTTAAGGACAAAAATTAGCCTTATATGCTTTTCGCACGCACATACGGTTTGGTCCAACCCTAATGATAATGCACTAGAATTTATTGAAAATCGTGCTAGGCCTCCGACCATTATTGCGCGACAGCGCGCTCCTCAGATAGCTGTAAGCGATAGCCAAAACGTACACGACACGGCATTACAAAACGGAGCATCTGAAAGACTCGCTGATCTGGAGAAAAGTAATGGAAAATACACTGGTTCGTTTCATCTGAACGAGGCGCGCGATGCTATGTTGCGCAGGGCCGATCTCACTGACGTCCAAAAAAACAACGTTCGTCGGGTAATGACGTCCCTCGGGACACACGAGCATTCCCGTTATGGAAGAAGCGAACAAGATGTCATGCGATCGGTATGGGGGCGTATTAACGATCCCGTGAATAAAGAGCGACGAGACGACTTGATATTGGCTCTTGCACAAGGACTCGACTCTGCCGTAGAATATGACACGGTCGTCTGTAGCACGGGTAAAATCATGCGTATGCTAGGCAGTCTAGACGTAATTGACGCCGGATACGACATCGGTTCATCCGGCTCATTGGAAAGAAGCGCTGACGGGCCTGAAAAACAGCAAACGACAGTAGAAGGCGGAAAAAACATAGCTTCTGCTGCTTCTGCTTCTGCTCAAGTCGGAGGTTCGACTAGTGAGAGTAATAGTAGCAGTAGCAGCAGCAGCGGACGACCGTTGACCAAAATGGTCCCGGGTTGGGCGATCGATCAAGAGATAGCATCATCCGCCGCGGCATTTCGAAACCGTTTTCTGGAAAGTGCGCCTGAGCGCGAGAAAGAAGCTTACGAAGCGGTATCTCCCACAGAAGAGCAGCGCGAAGTGAGCGAAAGGGTGGCGAAACAGCTACAGGAAGGGTTCAGAGACAAGTGCACCAAGGATTACGTGGACGCGGGAGCGTTATCCAAAGACGCGCTGGATTCTAAACTCAACGTTTACTTGGAGTCTTTCTGACACAGACATACACGATGTATTTCACGCGGATGTTAAAAAATTCAGCTTCGACTTGCAGGTGTCCGTTTCAAGCCGCTATTTCCAACATCAGCAACGATCTTTGAGCGTTCGTAGGCCTACCTCTGTCATCATACTTGCTCTCCTTCTCTTTTTGAGAACCGGTTGTCCGCGAGCTGTCTTAGATGTATAGTTTGGACGATACGATCCGGTGAAGAAGAATGACAGGTGTACTCTTGTTTTACGCCGTTCTTGTTGTATATTAACAAGTGGAGCGAGTAGTGTCGAGAAGCAAACGTCGGTATGACGTCGTGCATCGTATCGTCGAAATTGGAAGAATGTAACGCGCGTAAAAGCGCCTCTGTTGCCAATTTGTCACATTTGTTCCGTTTTTTGTAATCGGCGCCGATGTATTCGTTCATTAAGTCGTCTTCTTTTGACAAACTGTCCCTGAAGTCGCGCTTGAACTCGGACAAAGCGTTCACCACGTCCACTTCGTCCATGAGGAGACTGACTTCGGGAACGCAGATCAGCATGATCCAGTAAAGGAAAGAGTCCCTTATCACGGACTGCGGGGGGAGGTGCCATCGTTCGTCAAATCCCCCGCTTTTGGCGGGACATGGTGGAAACGCTGATCGCGCTTTCAGCGTCGAGCTGGATTTAGTCCAAGGACGAACACAATTTCCATCGTTTGTGTTTTTGGAAAAAGAGGCTTGTGTCGAAAGCGTTGATTTCGATTGTCGTTGTTGTATCGCGTTGATGTTCCATGAAGCCAATTCCGGAGGAACTTCGATCAATTTATCAAATGCGGAGCGCAGAGAACGATGTCGTGCAAAAGAAAGAGAGTGAGCATGAGAAGATGTATGTGCACCGTCGAGTTTCAAAGGGTCCAATCTCTGCTCGTACTCGTTCGGATTGATGACGTACGTGATTCGGCCTCCGTGTAAACGAGCCGCCAACCGATCCATGTAACTGTCTTGCTTAGTGAACACTGATATATATTGCAAGAGTCTCTCGCCATCCTTATGTATGTTTCCCGTCATTTTGGTCTTCGAGTAACCATCAGACATCATCACTCGACGAATCTTGGAAGTTGTCTTCATCTAACGAAGATGTATCAAAATCGGGATCGTCGTTATCAAAATAATCTTGGGCCATAGTCGTCGGGTGTAACAACACGCTTTGCATGATCGTCCTGACGTCTGTAGAACATCCTTTTTGGTGTCCGAATAGTCGATAAAACGTTTCGTGAACTCGTTGCAATAAGTCACGAAGTCGGTATAGTTCAGTGTCCGTTTGATCGCATCCGTTCAAGCCTCTATATTCCGTAGTTTTCTTCTTTGTATCTTCGATAAAAACCAAAAAAGGATCAACTTTTAAGATAGCGCCGTGATTTTCTTCGTGCCACACGTTTGTACAGTCGTCCATTATCAGCGATATGCGGGGTTCCACCATCAAACTCTGGAGGTTCTTTTGTCCTTTTACGTCGTGATCATCCCGCGTCACGACGCCTCGAAAGTACTTTTTGTTTGGATCCATCAGGTGGGCGACCTCTTTTGCGTAAGACCGAATTCCCATGGTACACAAGTGGATTTCGTACAAATGGTGAACGCTTTCGAGAAAAGACGACAATCCGGGCCTCAACACTGAAATCGTTACTCCGTCCAAGAGTTCAAATACACCCGGTGGACATTTACCTTTGTCCCATCCAATAGTCCTCCTGTCGATGCTATGCAAGAGCGTATGGTCAATGTCCAACACGAGGACCAGTTTCTTTGCTTGGATCATCTGCGCGAAGTGAGAGGACGCGATTTCTTTGGCGTGCCCACGCGTTGAGCGCATCAGTGAAAAGAGAGAATCGCGTTTTTCTTCTCCTTCTCTCTCTCGTCGACTTCGCTCCGCTGTTTGCGCGAGATGCCCGATGTTTATGGTGGGTGCTGCATGTTCTTGGTCGGTGTTGATCGCGATATCAATCCCGCATACCACACATAGTCCTGCGAACGTAGCTGGGTGATTGCAACGGCTGGGCGAAGAGGGCGACGGCTTGGTATTTTTGCCGTCTAGACCCATCTGCGCGGAAGGCACTGGCATGGACGTCTCTGGTGTTGACACCACCAACGCAACTTTCTTTTTCGCCGGAGAGCAGTAAGAAGCATCTGTATTTACGTCTCCGGCCCTAGGCCGGCGCATATACTTGATCTCGGTAGCCGAGCTTTTTGTAAGAGATCCAGCGTTGTCTCCGTTTACTTTCATATTCGACTTGCAAGCAAACGGAGGCGCTGTATCAGAGTACTTGCTCTTCATATTTTCAATTTATTCTTATTTTATTGTCCATAATTCATCCATATCCCGAAAATAATCGTCATCGATTCGAAATTAGCCGATCGATCTCGTCCAGTGCGTATTTAGTGAATTTTATAAACGATGCGGGAGAAACGGCTACTAATTTTCGGAATGGCGTGAAATAGTGACATCCTCTGTGGCGTTTTGATAAGATGGAAACGAAATTCGCGGCGGAAACGTTCGGGACGGTGCGTATGGCAGATATCAGACCGGTCGAACAAGAAAGGCGCTCTTTCGATGCATCCATCTCGGACACCGAGTCGAAATAAGCGACCACTTCGTCTATCAGGATGTCCAATTCTGCGCGTTGCTCTTCCTTCTTCTTTTTCTCATTTGAACGAGATGAAGAAGAAGAGCGTCTCACCTGAAGAAGCGCGTGCGTAAGACGAGAGACGTACTTGCTGAAGTCGTGTGCTTCGATCCGTTCGGTCTTTTTGCACGTCGAAGCGATGACCATGCCCAGATTATCGTACGCAGAATCCATGTATTGCGACGTTGTCAAGAACAAATCGGTCCCGGTTTGGATCTCGAGCAAGACGTGAAGGAATGCACCCTGTGACCTGTACGCGTCGGTTGACGTAAGCCCAGCCAATTGACTCGTCAGATCGAGCACGGCTGAAACGTCATTGTTCATGAAAGCAGTCGTCTTACGTTTCATCAAACGGTTGATTTGATCCTTGTAACAGGACGCAGAACGTGGCCTATACTTTCGATATTTCCGAAAAATTCGGCTAGTTGCGTGTTTTCGCTGCTGCACCGCTGCATTGTTGTCGTAATGTTCGATTTTACGGACGTCTACGTACCAGAAATTTCCATCTATAAGCACCAGAAAAGAGTTAACATACAAGTGAATGTCGAACACCTGGTCCAGATCGGCCTGACTAAGTGTCCGGCGGAGTCGAGGATAGAACGCGTCGTTCAAGAGGTCTATAATATCGTCTATTATCTGCGGTCCAGGAGCGTTGATCACGGTCAAGTCCGAATTAGACGTGTCTCTCTTGCTTCCGACGTCCAATATAAAAGTTTCAATGTTCCGTATTTTTTTACCATTTTCATCTCTCATCGAGGAAGACGCGGACAGGAAGGCGCGAAGCTTAGGTGGAACGAGCACATACGCACTCTTATCGATATTTCGTGTCAGACGCTCCCGTATAAGACGACCGTTTGCGCAATTGTCTGTCAACTTAATAGAGTTTTTTTTAATAAAATCGATGATCTTTGAGCGGAGAGACAATAGGTGTTTCGTCATTTCTTTCTCTTCCTTTCGGCGTTGTCTCTCTATTACGTAATCATTCCACGAGACGTCCAAGTGGCGCATCCTGTCGTTCATGGCACGTGCCTCGAGATGATCACATGCTGCCAGCATGGTTGTTTCTCTTCTGTAACTTTCAAGAGATAAAAAGTGTATTTTGTCGCCAACTTGTAGTTTTAATAAATTTGACCTCCCTGGTTGCTCCAGTCATATGACGGATATTGCAGTAACATAAGTGACGTCCGGAATGAATACAGACGTTGGTTTTGACCGAACGTCTTTTAGCTCTATTCATCGGAACCCTGTATCGAACTTGAATTATATAACATCCCGTCTTAGATCTCTGTCCGCGGATGATTTTGACACAGCCACTCACATTTTGTCGGAAATGACCAGCGATGACGATACTGCGGACTTAGACTCAGACTGGATCGATCTCTCCAGCTTGACGCTTGATGACCGTAAAATGGACGTGTTTCGTAACGTGATGTCGTTTTTGGCGACATTACAACCGAATACACCAAAGCCTCAACTTTGGTTAAACCGACAGAATTGGTATTCAATAGCCCCCGAAAACGAACGCGAAAAAGATGCATCATTGGAAAACACCGAAGTTGAAGATCCTGTGTGGATGGAGTTTGCAAAGCTAGATGAAACTCGACGGCAACAACAAAAAGAACGAGAAGAACAAGAAGAACGAGAAGAACGAGAAGAAGCAAAGCGCAAGGCCGACGAAGAAGAAGTTCTCCGACAACAACAAGAAGAACGAGAAAAAGAAGCCAAGCGCAAGGCCGACGAAGAAGAAGCTCTCCGACAACAACGAGAAAAACAAAAAGAACAAGCTCTTCGAAAAGATGAACAAAGGAGGGGAGCGCAGAAGGAACGAGAAGTGAATGAACTTCGGGAGCGGGAAAACACGGCAAATCTGGTAAACTTTTACCAGACGACGAACCTTGCTTACGATAATAAACACGAAATTGATTTAGACGGAACGAATATTTCAAGGGAAAATGACAATGACGAACCATTTAGCGACAACGAAAAAGATTTTTAGAATGTATCTAGTTTTTTTGTTCAAATAGAGACTCGCACTCTGTTGGCGTACATGAGACAGTGGCTGGGACAGTTCATCGGCTTCAGACCGAACGCATTTCCCTCGACGTCCAACTGGAACATGTTGGCGCGATAGTGTGCGGCGTGGCCGGAGACCTCCCACAAATCGAAGTTGAAGATGTTGGGTGTGATAACTTCGTCGTACTCGTATTTCCAGTACAGATCGCGAACGTACGACACGAGCGAGGAGTACACGCGGGTTCCGTGAGGCGTGAAAAATCCCGACCCGGGCGAATAGTGATGAAAGAAGAACAGGTCCTGACGCGTGCCGATAGCTCGGTGGTCGTGATCGTCATTCGTCGAGGAGCACGCCTCGGACATATCTGGATATGACATGATGTAAAGTTGTTTGTTGGTGTACTGGGATCATTTTTATGTACATTCGTGAAAGTCACTTAAGGACTTGACGCGTTCTGTAAAGAGAGAAATCAAACACGGCTTAGCTAAAGATACACCGCTGATCCTTCGATACGGGTCGATGGAAGACGATAGTACTGCCGTAAATATGAAAGACGACGAAGAAAATAATAGAGACGGGAAAAACGCGGAAGATGATGAAGATCTTCTCACTCCAGAGGAATTTCACACTTTCACCTGGAGATTTTTGAACGACTACTTCAAAGGGGATGACGCATACACCATCGTCAAGCACCAGATCGATTCGTACAACGATTTTGTCCTCCGCAAAATGGACCAAATCATCGAGGGATTCAATCCCATCGATCTTTTTCACCGGTTCATGCCGGAACGTGGCCTGTTCAAGTACGTGTTGAGCATCACCATTGAAAACCCCGTTCTATCTAAGCCTATGATACACGAAAAGGATGGGAGCACAAAGGTGATGATGCCTAACGACGCCCGGTTGCGGAACCTTACGTATTCCGCCACACTGTTCGTCGACGTCAGCGTGTCAAGTAAGACGTTCGACGAAGAAACGGACGAATACACTTGCGAATCAAAAAAGATAACGGGAGTCAATATTGGAAAGATCCCGGTCATGGTGCGGTCCAAGTACTGCATGCTGTCCCAACAGTGCTCCATCGTGGATCGGAGTTCGGACGAGTGTAAAAACGACTACGGAGGTTACTTCATCATTAACGGAAACGAGAAGGTCGTGATCAGTCAGGACCGAATAGCGGAAAACAAGACCTACGTATTCTCGAGCACCAAAAGCACGATGTACTCTCACGTAGCCGAGATCAGATCCGTGCAGGAAAATCGGTTCGGCGTGCCTAAGACAACGACGCTGAAACTGTCGTCCAAGGCTTCTCAATTTGGGCGCCACATCCGGATGAACATCCACCACATCAAGAACGAAATCCCGCTCTTCATCCTGTTCCGGGCTCTCGGATTCGAGAGCGATAAAGCAATCACGCGCATGATCGTGTACGATTTGGATGATCCCGTAGGACGTCTGATAACGCAGGAGCTAGTGGGCAGTATGGACGAGGCGAATTCTTTGTCCGTCACGTGCACCCGGGACGCCCTGGAGTATCTGGCCAAATACTTACATGCTCATGGACACCCTCGCGAGCTTGCTTCCAACCCTGCTTACCGTATATCGATCGTGCGTAACGTGCTCCAGAAGGAGTTCCTTCCTCACACGGGCACGTCATTTCCGAAGAAAGCGCTGTACCTGGGCTACATGGTGAACAAACTGCTGCGGTGTTATCTAGGAGTGAGCGAGATGGACGACCGTGATTCGTACATCAACAAACGCATTGACACGCCAGGCGTGTGCTTGGCCAACCTGTTCCGCCAACACTACGGCAAGGTCATCAAGTACATGAAGAACATGCTTCAAAAGGAGATTAACAGCGACGCCTGGCGCTCGACGAATCGCTTCGTCAACGTCGTGAACAAGCACAACATTTACAAGGTGATCAAGGCGAGCGTGATAGATTCGGGTCTGAAATACGGTTTGGCCACAGGGAACTGGGGGATGAAGAGTGCGCGCATGCGGCAGGGAGTGGCGCAAGTGCTTAACCGTTTGACATACATGGCGACCCTGTCGCACTTGAGACGCGTGAACACTCCTATCGAAAAGACGGGTAAACTTGTTCAGCCGCGCAAGCTGCATTCCACGCAATGGGGAGTCATATGTCCATCGGAAACACCGGAAGGACAATCCATCGGCCTCGTTAAAAATCTCACGATAACTGCTACAGTAACTATAGCCGCTAACTCAGAGTTCGTTCATATATCGCTCCGAGAGCTGGGAACGCTCATTTTCTCCGACGCGAGCTCATTCGATATGCGACTATTTTGCAAGGGCACGAGAATATTCGTGAACGGCGATATAGTGGGAGTCCATCTGGAACCCGACACGCTCGAGCGTAACCTGCGCAGCCTTAAGAGGTGCGGAGTGATCAGCGTCCATACCTCCATTGCCTGGTACGTTATGAACAACGAGATGCACATCAGCACCGAAGGGGGGAGGTGCATCCGGCCGCTATACATCATGGACGCCAGTCGCGTACGATTGACCAGGGACTTCATTCATCTTTTTGATAATCATTCCCGTAAAATTCCGCGCTGGTCCGAACTCGTCCTGGAGGTCCCGCCCTCATCCTCTTCTCCATCTTCGTCAGACGATGGTAGACGCCGTGCTCTAGTCGAATATCTCGACGTAGAAGAGATGAATTGCAGCATGGTGGCCATCAAGTATAGCAACGTCATCTCGCCGGGGTACGGGCCACGAATGGCCAAGATGCCGCGCTATTCGCACATGGAGATGGACCCCTGTCTGATGCTGGGAGCCATGGCGGGTAGCATCCCGTTCTCTGACCACAACCAGGCGCCGCGCAACACTTACCAGGCCGCCATGGGCAAACAGGCAATCGGCCTATACACCACCAACTTCCGCAACCGTTTCGACACGATGGCGTACGTTCTGAACTACCCGCAGCAGCCGCTCGTGACCACGCAGATTGCCAAAATCATCAACTGCAACAAGGCGCAGTGCGGCGTAAACGCAATAGTCGCAATTCAGTGCTACACAGGATTCAACCAAGAGGACTCAATAATTGTCAATCAGTCTGCCATCGACCGCGGGCTGTTCGCCTCCACCTTTTATCGCACTTACCGAGAGCAAAAGAACAAAAACCATTCGAGCGGCGAAGAGGAGATGTTCGGCAGACCAGACGCTGCAAACACGCGAAACATCAAACCCTATAATTACGGTAAACTCAACAAAGACGGTTTTGTACCCGAAAACACGTACGTCGGCTCGGGTGACGTCATAATCGGCAAGAGCATGCCGCAAAAAACCGGCAACACCATTCAATACAAGGACACCAGCGTCGTGCTCAAAAACAACGAATACGCTTTTATCGACAAAAACGCGTACGATAACCGTTTCTTCACTAACGTCAACGGAGATGGTTACTCGTTCTGTAAGGTGCGGACGCGCATGAAGCGCATACCCGTCATCGGCGATAAATTTAGCAGTCGCCACGGCCAAAAAGGCACGATCGGCATCGTATACCGCCAGCAAGACATGCCTTTCACGTCATCCGGAATCGTTCCCGACATAATCGTCAATACGCACGCAATTCCCAGTCGTATGACGATTGGTCAACTCATGGAGTGCATCATGGGAAAGGCGTGCTGCGAGATCGGCGCCTACGGAGACGCTACGCCTTTCACCGGAGTATCCGACGAATCCATCAAGGAACAGCTCGAAAAGTGCGGTATGGAACGAAACGGAGACGAGATCATGTACAATAGCCGCTCTGGCGAACAAATACAGACCGCCATCTTCATCGGCCCGACGTACTATCAGCGCCTCAAGCACATGGTGGAAGACAAGATCCACAGTCGCAGCAACAACGGACCTGTCGTCACTCTTACGCGACAACCCGCCGAAGGACGCGCAAGAGACGGAGGATTACGATTGGGAGAGATGGAGATCGAATGTAATTGGGCGCACGGGATAATGCACTTCCTCAAGGAGCGCTTCATGGAATGTTCGGACAACTACCGAATGTTCGTGTGCAGGAAGTGTGGCATGATGGCGATAGCCAACCCCGAAAAAAACATCTACAGCTGCAAAGCCTGTCAAAACAACACGCACTTCGCCGAGGTCCGTGTGCCGTACGCTTTCAAGCTCCTCATGCAGGAAATCCAGACCATGGGAATCGGCACGAAGCTCCTCACCTGATCGTGATCGTGAGCTACGGCCGACTAACTTAAGACTTCAATTTCCTTTTACAGCGCAAGGAAGCGACGACCTGTTTGACGAGGATTCTCACGGATATTGGGATCTGAAGGTCTGATCGGAACAGGGGCACAAAATCTCTCGAAACGGAGACCACGTGTTCGACAACCATCGATTCATCACAATGCATCAAGTCGAGCTCTCTCTCTCGCAGCCGCATCGCCTCTTCTTGCAGACCCGACACCATCTCCCTCAGCATGGAGACCCGCGTCTGCCGTCCTCCGGGGTGTTTCCAAGCCGCATACTCTTTTGCTACGCTACACCTAAATCTTTCGATTACTTCGTCTGTCTGCGTTAACTCCATTAACGGCGGCCAGGCTCTGTTAAATTCATCGTAAGTCTCGCGCGCCAATGTCATCTACCGAAGAGCGTACTCGTCACATGTAACGACGTATGCCAACGCGGCAGATGCTACGTTTGAAAACCGGTATGCGCCAGTAATCCAATCGTCAGCTGCTGTTACACTCGGTATCAAATAAAATGGGACACCTCATTTCTCTCTCTGATAGA
>Ga0136589_1001517_pt1 | contig 10448 bp, 3 predicted proteins | sample AntRauMFilla3764_FD_104640 | JGI IMG/M metagenome (GOLD analysis project Ga0136589, IMG submission 104640) | Saline lake microbial communities from Rauer Islands, Antarctica - Metagenome Filla 3 #764 | ecosystem: Environmental > Aquatic > Non-marine Saline and Alkaline > Saline | place...
CCACCTCCTCACGCACCTGGGCCTTGGCCTCGCGCCACCAGGCCTTGGTCTCGCGCTGGAACTCGCGCATCACCCGGCGGGTCAGGCCGTCCTCGGCTTCATTGCGGGCCTGCTCGGCAGCGTCGCGATAGGCGGCATACTCCTCGGCGGTCATGCCGGCGGCCTGGGCGTCCTGGAAGATCGGGCGGAAGCCGGCCTCGTCGCGGGCGCTTGAGATCTCCTCGTCGGTGGCCACCAGGCGATTCATCACCCCGCGCACCTCGTCGGTCAGCTCGACGTCGAGGCTCTTGATGCTGCGGTAGATGGCCACCAGCCAGGCCTTGAAGCGGGCGAAGGCGTCGCGCAGCGAGGCGCTCGGGGCCTTGCCCTCCATGAGATAGGCCTCGAAGCCCCGCGCCCACATCTCGTGCTGCTCGGTGCCGATGCTGTCGGCATCGGCCACGCCCATCCACTCGAGGATGGCCTGGAAGTCGTCGCGGATCTGCGCCGGGGCGTCGTCGCGCTGGGCCAGGTCGCGCAGGATCTCGAGGTAGAGGTGGCCCGACTCGTGCAGGAAGGTCGAAAGGTCGGCCCGCTCGAGCAGCTCGATATTGAAGAAGCGCCGCGACTGCGGGAAGGAGATACGCCCGCGCGGCTGGCGGCCGCCTTGGCTCATCGACTGAGCCGGCTCGCGCAGCATGGACTCGCTGATGGTGAAGTCCTTGTTGGCGCCCTTGTTGTCCACGAAGCCGAAGCGCTTGTAGAACGGTCCCAGGCGCCGCTTGCTGCCGCCGAAGTCGGACGACGGGGTAAGCGCCAGGGTCTTGCCGTTGGCATCGGCCCACTCGGTAATGCGCTGCATGGTCTGGCTGCCGATCCCGCTCTCGCGCTGATCCTCGGGCACCTCGATACGGTCGATGGTCACCACATCGCCACGCGCGCGCATGGCGAGCTTCAGGCCCGGGAACTCGTCGGAGATTTCGCGGGCGAGCTGGTTGGCGGTCATCGGCGCATTGGCCGGCGCCTCCTGTAGCTCCTCGCCGTTCATCACCACCACGGCCTGCTCGGCAGGCACGTCACGGGTCTGTTCCGGCGAGGTATCCCGGCGTTCCTCGACAGTCATGCGCTGGCGAGACTGGACGTTGCGGGCCTCAACCTCGCCAGCCAGGCGGAGATACTGCTCCTCTGCTGTCAGCACCGGCGGCGCGCTCTCGATGGCGGCGCGCTCTGCTTCAAGGTCGGTCAGCCGAGGCCCTTCTGGCAGACCCTCGATCCTGTCAAGAAGCGAGAAGTAGTCTTCGCTTCGCTCTGCCGGCACCGCTTCCCAATCGATGCCCCCGTCACTGTCGGCGTACTGCTCGCGGATGTCGGCAATCTGCTGCGCGCGCTGCCGTGCCAGCCGTGCGAGCGCGGGGTTATCCTCCAGCAGCGACTCGACTTCACGATCAATGCGGGCGGTCTGTTCGCCAGCCAGGCTTTGGTCGGCGAACTGCGCTACCGAGCCACCGCGGGCAAAGCCCTCGATGTTCTGGATGCCGTGCTGGATCTCGTGCAGCAGGTTGGAAAGCTGCTGGGCGCGACCGATACGGATGGCCGCCATTCTGCCGTCTTCCCGCTCTAGTAAGGCGGCACCGTTTCGCATCGATGGATCCACCTGAACCAGCAGTCTGCGCAACTGCGGATAGGCGGCGAACAGCCGCGGGTGATCCAGTACCTGCTCGAGCGGGAGGGCGTTGAATCCCTGGAACTCGAAAGGCGTATCGCGAACCATCAGGCCGGCGTCATCGAGTAATCCTTCCCACTCGTCAATGCCGCGATTCTCGTCGATGGCCTGGCGCGCCTCGTCGGGCAACATGGCGTCCAGAACTTCTCGACGAACACTCACCAGCTTGATGATGTCGCGCGTATTGGCCACGCCTTCCGGATAAAGCTCTACGGTATAGGTGCCGTCTTTGTGCTGGCGGTAGGTGAACCGCTCAATACTGGCCGCCTCTCGACCTCCCTCGCCCAGCGTCTCGATGGTGGATAGGAGGCTGGCCTGGCTGTCGTCGATCTCGAAGCGCCACTGGCCGTCGTCGCCCTGGAACCACCCCGTTGCCTGGCGGACTGTCTCGAGGTCTTCCCCGGCGTCAATGCGTTGCTGCGCATTCTCCAGTGACATCGGGTCGGCAGTGCGCGCACGCTGCCCGGCGGACTGATCCAGCGTCGTCGCGCTCTCGCCGTCGGTCGCCTGCTCGGTCTGCTCGCCGCGCAGCAGTGCCTTGACCGCCTCGTTGTCCATGGCGTCGATGTCAACGCCAAGCTCGCCGAGGTAGTCACCTAGCTGCTCCAGAGTCTCGCGCAGCTGCTGCACCTGGGTGTCGCCGTCGAGCATCGAGAACACCGGGCCGTCGCGCAGCTCGCGGTCGATGGCATCGAACAGCTCGTTCTGCGTCACGTTGTCGCGGTCGAAGCCCTGCAGGTAACCTGCCTCGGCGACGGCCTGGGCGGCGTCGTCCAGGTCCATTCCGTCATCACGGGCGATGGCGCGCTGAAAGGCGCGGCGATTGGTGTCCACGTCCCGCGCAGCCAGCTCGCCGCCCTCATCGCGGATGCCTCGCTCGCGCAGGAAGTCCATCAGGCTGGGGCCGAAGGCGTCACGCTGGGTCGGCATGTCGCCGGCGCGCAGGCGGTCGATGATCGGGTCGAGGTCGGTGTCGAGGTTGCCACCGGCACGGCGCAGCACCTCGGGCAGCGGGCGGGTGACGCTGATGTTGTACTGCTGGAACAGCTCGGCGGGGTCGCGACCGGTGCGCTCGCCCAGCGAGCGGAACACGGCCTGGGTGATGCGCGCCTCCTGGTTGGCGGTGGAACGGTCACGCCCGGCGGCGAGGAGCTGGCCCATCACGTCGTCATAAACGGCGACGCTGGGATCAGGCTGGCTGCTCTCGGCCAAGTAGTCGCTGACCTGCTGAGGGGCGTTATCCAGCCACTCCTGGGCCTCGCGGGCGGTCATGTCGCCCGGTCGGAATCGGCTGTTCTGCGACAGGAACTCGTGGAACTCGCCGCCGGCGAGCTTCTCGGCGTAGGCCTCCACCGGGATCACCACGTCGCCGCCGGTGGCCATGGCCTCGGCATAGCCGTCATAGTTGCCGGTCACCTCGTTGGCGACCTCGGCGGGGTCCAGCTGCTGGGACTGGAACAATTCGTTCCAGCGTTCCACCGGGATCTGCACGTTCTGGATCGGGCCATCCTTGCGCAGTTTCTCGACCACCTCACGGTACTTCTTGGGCAGCCGTTCGCGTAGCTTGGAGGCACGCGCCCCTTCGCCCAACGCTTCCATGGCCTCGCTGGTCTGGCGAGCGCGCCGCGCGCGACCGTAATCCATGGCGAAGCTGGACACTGGGCCGGGGGCGGAGAGCAGGGCCATGCCCTGAGCGGCCAGGGTGAACGTCTCGGTCAGTCGCTCCTGCGCTTCCTCGGCGGTAATGCCATCGAAGTCGCCAGGATCCCACGCCTTGGCCAGTTCGCCGCCGATGATGGCCACGCCCTCCTGCATCACCTCGGTCATGGTCTCGGTGCCCCAGGCGGCGCCGTAGCGCTTGGCCAGGTCGCCGAAGGCCTGGCGCACGGTGGGGTTTTGCAGCGCGGCCTTCATGGTGTCGCGGGAGAAGGCGCCGAGCAGGGCCTCGCCACCCGGAAATGTCTTGACGATGGAGCCAAAGCCCAGTGACTCAAGCCCGGCGCCGATGCCACCGGTGATGGCAGCGGCCACGGCAGCGGTATCGCGGTCGATGGGGTTGCCCTCGGCGTCGCGGAACTTGCTGAACTCGGCGAAGGCGGCCCCGGTCTCCTGCTGGTAGGCGTACTGGGCAAAGCCAGCTGACCCACCGACGGAAAGCCCGGTCAACGTTGCGGCGGGAACAGTGAACAGCTCCTCAGGCGTGGCGATCTGTGGCCCTGCCTGGCCCATCGCTGCCGCCGTGGCGCCGGCACCGATGGCCGATGGGATCCCGGTCTCGGCGCCTGCCTGGACGCCGCCGATCAGCGACGGCGCGATCTCGCTGGCTGCCGCCACCATGTCGGTGAAGGTGCCGCGCCCGTCCACCTCGGGCACCTGGCCAAGCTGCTGATCCAACTCGGCAAGACGCGCCTGATCTGCAGGGCTCAGCCCGCCGCTCATCATCTGGTAGTAGAGCTGGTTGCGCTCCTCACCCTTCAGCCCTTTGCGGTAGTTGGCGGCCGGCGCCTCGAGGAACCACTCCAGGGTGCCCATGTCGCGGAAGCGCTCGGATTCGTTGGTTCGCTGCAGGCTAGCAAAGGCGGCATCACGGCGCTTAAGCGACTCTGGCGACTCACCGTTATGGGTTAGTGCCGTTGTGAATCGCGGGAACTGCGCCTGAAACTCCTGGAGATCAATCTCTTCGGCGTTCAGCGCGTCCTGAAGGCGGCGCGGATCAAGCCCGAAGTCCTCGGGACGCCGCCCGGTGCTTCCCTCTACCTGGAAGCGAAGCTCTCTATCGTCCAGCCCCTGGAGCCCCGACAGCGTACGCTCTAGCAACTGCAGGCTCTCGAGGTCATCATGGGCGAGCGCCGCGGTCTCGGGGTCCTCCATGGCGCCGGCGAGCTTGGGGAACTCCTGACGAAAGCGCTTGGGGTCGAAGTCCTTGGCGGCGGCGCGCGCGCGCACGGTCTCGAGGTTGCGCTGGATCAGCTCGGCGGGAAGGCCCGTCTTGCCCTGTAGGCTGAATACCTCGGCGCGCAAATCAGGATTCTGCTTGCGCGCCTGCTGCATGGAGGCCTGGAGCTTGCCGTCGCCCGCCTCGCCCGTCGCCCACTTCTGGAAGTCGGTGCTGGGGCGCGGGGTGATCTCGTCCATGCTGCCGGCCATGGCGCTCTCGGCGGTGTCACCCAGCTGCGTGTCCTGGGTGGGGCTCTCGTACCATTGCTGGATGCTCATTCACTGGCCTCGGATGATCTGCTGGAAGCGCTCGCGGTTGCCCAGGCTGTACTGGGCATAGGCCTTCTGCACGGTGTCGTCGTCCGCCACCCGGCCGCTGCCGGTGATCAGGTTGCGGATGAAGCCGGCGTCGTCGTCGGGGATGTCGTCGATCGGCACGTAGGCGTCGCCGAGCTCGTCCTCCTCGAGTGCCCAGCCGTAGGTCTCGCTGCCGCGGCCGAAGAGGCTGTCGTCGAGCAGGATGGTCTCGGTGAGCATCTCGTCGAGCACTTCCTGCTGCTCGTTGCCGGTGAGCCTGCGGCCCACCTGGCGCTCGGCGGCCTCGATGCGGCTGGCCCCCTCCTGCTGGAAGCGGGCGAACTTGAGCGACTCCTCCTCGCTGAAGCCCGCGGGCGTCTCGTCGGCGGGGATGATGCCCGACTGCATGGCGGCGTTCTTGACGCGCTGGTTGAAGGTCAGGGTGGCGCTGGTGTCGATGTCGTCGCCGACGCCCTTGGCGTCACTGATCAGGTTGACGGCCTTCTCGTAGTGGCTGTCATCCAGCACCGGGCGCAGGGCGGTATAGGGGTCGTCGATCTGGGCCAGCTCCTCGCGGCTCATGGTGCTGATCTCGGTCCACTTGCCCCAGTCCATGGTCGGCTCGGCGCCGGCCAGGGTCTTGCTGCGGGTCTTCAGGGCCTTGATCTGGTCGGCGGTGAGGTTATCCACGGCGCGCGGCGGCAGGTCGTGGAAGCTGGTGCCGCCCTCCACCTCGAGCTGCACGGCCTCGAAGAGCTCGGCCTGCTGCTGGTCCTGCTGCTTCCATATCGCGTCGAGGCGCTCGTTGGCCACCTCTCTTACCTCGGGCGGTAGGCCGTTGAGGGCGGCCATCTGCTGAGAGCGGGTCAGCGGTTCGGTCGCGCTGCCCCGCGCCACGGTGCGCACATAGCCCTGGGTCTGGGCGAAGGGGATCTTCTGCACGAACGCCTCGCGGCTGATCGAGCCATCCCGCGGGTCGCCGTACTTGTCGAGCCAGGCATCCACGTTGCCCGGCCCGGCGTTGTAGGCGGCAGCGGCAAGCATCGGGTCGCCATACTTATCGACCTGCGCATCAAAGTAGGCCCGCCCCAACGCCTGGTTGTACTCGGCATCGTTGCGGTAACGCTCCTCGTCCCACTCAAGCCCCGCCATTCGCGCGGCCTCGGGGGCGGTATCCGGCATTACCTGGGCGATGCCCACGGCGCCGGCGCTGGAGGTCAGCGGCTCGCCGTTGCTGTCGAACTGATTGCCGCCGCTCTCCTGCTGGACCATGCGCGACCACACACCATCGGCACCCACCCCAACGCCGCCGGTCAGCCCGGCCACCACACGGTCGGCGGTGTGGCGGGTACGGGTCTCACGCATCACCTTGTCGTAGGCGGTGCGGTCGGCGGGCGTCATTTCTGGCCCATGCTGGGCGTAGTAGCGGACGGCGGCGGCTGGATCGTTGGCGGCCATGCGGTCGATCACCGCGCCGTGAGTGGTGCTCTCGGCCTTGCGCACCTCTAGTCGGGTCTTCTCCGGGCTCCAGCCCATGTCGGCGGCGCGGGCCATGATGGTGCCGCGCTGGCGGCCCAGCTCGATCTTCAGGCGCACGGGGTCGTTGTAGTAGTTGGCGGCGGTCACCTGGGAGCCGGCGATCAGGCTGTCGGCCTGCTGTTGCTCGTAGGTACCGATCTCGCTGGCCACGTGGCGCTGCAGGGTGCGGTCCATCTGCTGGCGGCGCTGGGCCACCAGCTTGTCGAAGGCGGCCACCTGGCGGCCGTTGAGGTTCGATCGGATCTCGGTGGCGCGGTCGTCGAACTCGCTCATCACCCGCTCGGGCACGTCGAAGGCGTTCTTGCCGCGCGCATTAAGGGCCCCCGCCTCGGGGTCATAGAGGGCGGTGTTCTCGAACTCGGTCAGCGCGGTGTCGGCCTCCATCACCTGGGCGGTGTCGGCGCGCTCGCGCGCCTTGAGCGCCATGTCGGTGACCTGATTGGCGGCCCCGGTCAGGTCCGGGCCGAAGGTGCCCTGGGGCGTGGCGGGGTTGATGTCGCTGAAGCCGGTGCTGGGCAGGCCGCGGCTCTGTTGCCGCTGGTCCGTCATGCGGGGAATGCGTGCCATGGTCGCGCCTTATCCGTAGAGGTTGCCGGGAGAACCGCCTGAAAAGGTCGGGCGCGGGCGTCCACCACCCATTCCGAGGCTGGCCGCCTGGGCGCCAGTGGTCAGCAGGGTGCCGAAGGCCTTGTTCTTGCCGGCTGCGCGAGCGTTGCGGCCGCTGGCTCGTGTCGAGCGAGCGCCATAGCGCGTATTAGTGGCCTGGAAGTCGTAGCCGTAGGCCTCGCGGGCGGCGTTGTTCTCGACCACCTGGGCGTCGTACTCGCCGAGCGTCGCCGTCTCGGCGAACAGGTCCAGGCTGGTACCCGAAGAAATGTCGAGCCCGTTGCCGGCCAGCTCTGTCGCCTGGCGAGCTCCCATGCGCCGCGCCTTGTCGCGCTGCTGCTCGGCGGCCACCACGCCACGCGCGCGCGTATCAGACGCCTGGTGCTGCTGCATGTCGGCATTGCGCTCCTGCATCTTGGCGTTCTGCTCGGCCACGGCCTCCTGATACTTGCCTTGCTCATTGGCCTGGTAGGCGCTTAGCGCACCGGACACGGCCGTAAAGGCGAGGGCAATGGTGTTCGGCTCACACATGGGGTCGCATCTCGAAGTGGTGGAACGGCAAGCCCATCACCCCATGGGGCTCCGGGTCGTGGAGAGTAAATCCCAGCCAGCGCAGCCAGCGGATCGCCTTGGTGTTGCGGGCATCCACGTAGTTGTGCAGATAGGTGAAGCCGCGGCTCATGTCGTTGATGGCAGGCCGGCAGTGGCGCAGGAAGGTGACCTGGTGACGCTCGATCAGGGGCGTGGCCAGCATCCAGGCATAGCCCGAGCCAGTGAGCCGTGATTGAGGCGCCACGCCGAAGATGCAGGCGATCTCGCCATCGGCAAGCCCCGCCCAGGCGTGGGCACTGGCCATCACACCATTGCGCAGGCTATCAAGCGGACGGCTCATGCTCGCCGCCCATATTTCGTCCCGATCGGCCTGGCGCATGTTCGGGGCCATGGCCTCGGCGTGCGCGAGGGTGGCGGGAACGATCTCAGCCCTTACCGCCAAGTTGCACCTCCGGGATGATCGAGAGAATGGTCAACGGCAGCGGGTCGGCCTGGCGCACGAAGACGCGCCCGTCCTGGTCCCAGCCGGTGGGGATGGCCAGCCGCGTGTAGCCGGTCAGCAGGCTGGTGGACTCGGCCCAATCCTCATCGTCGCGCTGCTTGAGCTCGATCAAATTGTTCTCGACCGCGAAGTCGTTGCGGTCACGCCCGACGAACACGCCCCGCGAGCGGTGCAGCACCAGGCCCACCGCCGGCACGTTCTTGACGTTGCCGCGCAGGTTGTCGCCGCTCTTGGTGGTCTGGTTGATCGGCAGGGTCTCGAGGTCGCTCTCGATCGGCAGGCCGACGTGGGCCACCGCGGCCTGGGTCGCCAGGGTGATGCTGCCACTGACCACGGTCGCCGAGGGAGCGGCGTTGCCATCGGCGGCGATGCTCACCGTCTCGCCCTCGAGGTGATCGAGCCCCGAGAGCGTAGTGGCCATCAGCGCCCAGTCGGCGGTTGCGGTGTCGTGCAGCGCCTCGGGCACCAGGCGCACCGGCTCGACGCTGACCACGGTGTCGCTGGTGAAGGCGGTCACCTCCACGTCGGCGAAGGTGTCGCCGCTGGTCAGCCGGAAGCGTCGGCCGACCACACCAGCCGTGAAGGTCGCCACGCTGGACGTTAAGACCAAGGTCTCGTCGGTTTTCCACTCGGTACCGCCGGAGAGCGTCAGCGTGGTGGCTGTGGTGTTTCGCCCGTCATAGGTCAGGCCGGCATCGACACCAAAATAGTCTTCCAGATCGTCAAACTCTCGGCTTTCCAGGCGCTCGATGTAGCGCACCGTCGATCCATTGATGGCGCGATTGACCACGGCATAGAGCGCATCTTCCGCGCCCTCGCTGACGCTGGCCACGCTCTCGAAGGTGCCGCCCGCGCTGTCATGGCGCGCCCAGGCCACCACCTGCTGCTCGCGCACGTAGGTCATGGAGAGCAGGGCGCCGTCGCTGCGCACCGCCCAGACCAGGCTGTTGGGCTCCTGGCTGTAGGCCCAGTCGTCCAAGGTAAAGCCGCGAAACAGGTGATTGGAGAACACGGTCAGGTCGTCGCCGGCGTAGCCGTCCAGCTCGAAGCTATAGGTCAGGTCGCGGACGATGGTGCCGCGCGCCTGGACGTAGAGCGCACTGGAGCCGATCAGCAGCGGAGGAAGGTGCGAGGTGCCGCGATAGCCCTGGACGCTGGCCTCCACGGTGTCCGGGGCCAGGCCCTTGTCGCCACTGGCGATCTGCCACTCGGCGCCACTGGTCAGCGCGAGCAGTGCGCCCAGCGGCACCAGGTGGCGGATCTCGTTGACCTGGCGGCTGGCCAGGGTAAAGGAAATGGCGTCGTCGGCCTCTAGTGGCAGGTTCGTCTCGAAGCCGTCGAAGATGCCGGTCTCGCTCATCCAGAAGGTTTGCGGCTGGGCGATGGAGCCGCCCAGCACCAGGCGCTGCTGGTAGTAGGTCGCTGTGCCCGGGTAGCCGCGCACGCCGTCCCAGGCGGCCAGGCTCCAGCGGTAGGTGTTTCCGCTGACCACGGTGTCGGGCAGGCGCTTGGCCACGGTCCCGGTGACGGTGGTCGAATTGGTAAAGCCGGTGATCTCGACCACGCCCACGCCGCTGTGCAGGTACTTCCATTTGACGCCGAGCGTGTCGGTGATGCCCTGCACGGTGGCCTGGGGGCCGTCCCACTGCTCGCCCTCGGTGTGTGCCGGGGTGTTGTCGCCGGTCAGGGTGTTGCTGGCGGTCGCCGAGAGCTCGGTGGCCTCATAGACGCGCTCGTCCACGTAGCGCTTGTCGCCCACCGTGACGTCGGCGCGGTTCTGCCAGGCACTGACCTCGCCCATGTCCACCTGGCGCAGCTGCACCAGGGTGCCGACGTGTTCGCTCGAGAAAATGCCGCTCGAGGCGGTCAGGGTCACGCTGCCGGTCACCGCATTGGCGCTGACGGTGATCGACTCATCGACGTTCTGGTCGCGGAAGGGGCCAAGCTGCGGCTTATAGGTCGCCAATGAAAAGCTGGTGGCGCTGGTGCGCGACAGCTCACGCGGCGCGTACTCGGGGTGCAGCAGGGTCAGCACATCAGCCGACTGTACCGTCTTGATCAGCGACAGGTCCGCCTCAGCCCAGGGCGTAGCGACCTCCACCGGACTACCACCATCCATCACCGGCGCGCCATCCTTGTGGAAGCGTGCATAACCGTCACCCATCTCGATGATGTACGTCTGCTCGGTGTTGAACGTGAACTCCAACAAACGACATTTTTTGTCGGCATGCTTCGCCGCTGCCACGAAACGCAGCCCAGGGCGCGTCGCGACGCCGCCATAGGGCAGCACGATGAAATTTCGGCAGGTGCGCA
>Ga0136589_1001523_pt1 | contig 10421 bp, 9 predicted proteins | sample AntRauMFilla3764_FD_104640 | JGI IMG/M metagenome (GOLD analysis project Ga0136589, IMG submission 104640) | Saline lake microbial communities from Rauer Islands, Antarctica - Metagenome Filla 3 #764 | ecosystem: Environmental > Aquatic > Non-marine Saline and Alkaline > Saline | place...
CGGCGGAACGGGCCATTACGAGGCTCAAAGAGGATCCGGTTGCGTTCCCGGCACTGGCCGGGAGACACGTTTTCTACCGCTGCTACCACCAGTTCATGGAACTGTTCCGATGACGACGCAGGATCTCATTTCACTCGAGCCCAGCCGATAGCGGCGTCCCCCGCCTCGCAGTGATCGACCGTCCGCTCGGCGCAGGGCTACCCGGCCGAGCGGTCGGATCGACGATGAATGAGCCTCCACAGGGGTTCGACGCCCGGCGCGCCGTCGAGCAGCCACCAGACGAAGACGACACCCGCGAGACTCAACTCGAGCAGCACCGAGCCTTCCAACTGCGCGTCCAGCAGGTACTGTATGATCCCGACTGGGGGTCCGCCTTCGGATTCCAACTCGACGAACGGCCACAAGAGGAACGCGAGGTCGTGGAACTCTCCGCTGAGGAGGTCTCTGATCGAATCGCCGAGGAGGTGCGAGTAGTATCCGAGCGCGAACGGCCATCCCTCCAAGTCGTACCGCCTGAGGAGCGCGACCGCAACGATGACGATAATCGTCCCAAAGAGCAACGAGTGGCCGAGCGAGCGGCCGTTCGGGAGGATGTTAACCGTCCACGCGAGCGGCTTGTCGATGAGGTCCGGCATCTGCGAGCCGACGGCGACGAGCACGACGCCGGGCCATAACGGGCGGCGCCAATACCGGAGGTGAACGTACACTGAGTGGAGCAGGTACGCAAACGCCAGATGTCCCCAAGGCCACACGAGCGGCGATCCGTCCTTCTTCCGTATTTACCTATCGGTCTGGGAACTGCATAGCCGGCGAAGTCACCGACGGCTCTGCGGGCGACGGTGGTCGACCACCCGACAGCCACCTCTCGTGTGAGGGTACCACTGACGGGACGTGTGGCGGTGTAGTCGAATGCCTCCGGACCGCCACGCCGCCGCCTCCGTGACGGATCGACGCGACCGCCACTCGCTTGAGATGCCACCTCGCTGAAAGGAGGGATCCCGCCCGACCCTCATCGGCAGCAAGTCCGATGCAATTACTCAAATGCCCGGCCCGCCAAGGCCGTGTATGAGCAGCGATCCGGAGTCTGAAGCCCCGGCGAAAGGAGACGAGTACGCACTCCCGAACGGCTCCACGGAAATCGTGTTCCACGTCGAGGACGGGCACGTCCTCACGGTTCGCGAGTACGAGAGCGTCGACGCGTTCGAAGCGAGCGTCTCTCAGGGGCGGTACATGGGAACCCGCGAGGAGGTGCTCTCGATCCCAGACCCCGACGAGTTCGCAGAGCCGGAGTCGATGCCCAGTGGCGATGAGTAGCTGGAGCGAGCGTCGGACGTAGCGCCCTCTTCGACCGCTGTGACGGACTTCTCTGTGTCGTTCAGCGCTGATACCACGCGTCGACGGTGCGGTGTGCGTACCCCTTGCCAACGACGTCCAGTCGCCCGTCGCCGTTGAGGTCGACGAGCTTCGCCTCGTGCGTCGGTACGCCGCTCGCGACCACTTCCGGTTCGAACGTCCCGTCGCCGTCGTTCCAGAAGACGAACTGCCTCGGCTCGTGCCCCTCTTCTAACCCCATTTCGGCGACGAAAATATCCTGATTACTGTCGCCGTCGAGGTCCGCCACCTGAAGCGAGTGCGGATTCGACATGTCGTCGTGCAGGACGGTCAGGTCCCACTCCGGCGGATCGAAGACGCCGAGTCGAGCGCGGCGGTCTCCCTGGTACGGAAGGTCGCCCTCTGTCACGATAAGCTCGTCCTCGCCGTCGCCGTCGACGTCTGCGGCGGCGATTCGGGTCCACTCCCATCCCTCGGCGACGATCTCGCGGTCCCACGACCCGTCGTCGCGCCGGTGAAACACGTTGGTTCCGGCGACGATTTCCGTGCGGCCGTCGCCGTCGATGTCGAGGACCTGTACACCCTCCACGTTCAGGTCCTCGACGACGACGTGTCGGTTGGTGACCGGCCACGGCTCCAGCGTCGGGTCGTCAGGGATGTCGTAATAAAAGACGGTCTCGCTCTCCTGGGAGAGCGCGAGCACCTCGAGGTCCCCGTCGTCGTCCACATCTGCGACCGCGACGTCGTGGTATTTCTCGAAATCGTCGGTGATGAGTCGACGCGTCCACTGGTCGCGCGGGTCCGACCCCTGTTCGAACCAGTAGAGTTCGTGCTCGTTGAGGTTCTGCCCGGTCACGAGTTCAACCCGCCCATCGCCGTCGATGTCGCCGAGCGCGCCGCCGACCGACAGATCCGGCGATTTTGCGACCTCGTGTCGCTCCCAGCCGGGGTTCTCGTACCAGAACACGTTCCAGTCGAGTCGATTGATGATATCCCGCGTACCGGGGAGCTTTCCGAGGTATATCTGCTTGTCGAGCACCGGAATCGTGACGGGGGCCTTCCGCCCGACCGCACCGACGATGACGTCAGGACGCCCGTTGCCTGTGAGGTCGGTGGTGAGACAGAAACTCATCCGAGCGGTGGGTGGCTCGTCGTCGAGACATTCGTGTTCGAACTGTAACCGCCGCTCGTTCTGCAGTGACATACTCAGATGTACGACGGTACAGGGATTGTAACGCTCCTGTTAATTGTCGGTTCGGTGTAGGTGAAGGCGTTCGTGGAACGCCCAGCCACCGTTCGGGCCGGTTACGCCGACAGATTTCGATAGATCTGCTCGAAGCTATCGGTGACTGTCCATCTGGTGAGGAACTCGAGGAGCAGTACCAGTGCACCGTAGATGAGGGCACCCGTCGGGATGAGGAGCACGAGGTTCACGAGGGAACTGAACGGAGACGCCCCTGCCAGGTACCAGACCGTGAGCCCCATTGGAACGCTCGCCACGAAGGGATAGAGGAACTCGTAGTAGATATCGCGCATCCGCATATCGATACAGCGGGACATGATGTAGATGTCGAGCGGCAACATCGGAAAGACGAACACTCCGGTGACAGTGAGTGCCGTCCCGACGATGCCGTACGCGTTGGTCATCGGGTAGATGAATATCGCTATCAGCACGACCCTAAGCGCCGAGAGCTTCGTGATGAGGTCCGGACGACCGATGGCCTGCCAGACCGGGCCGACTGTTTTGACCAGAGCGCGCATGAGCCCGTAGAACGCGAGGACCTGCATGGCCGGGACTGCAGAGAGCCAGTCCTCACCGAAGACGGTCATGACGAAATCGGGCGCGATGGCAGCGATACCGACCGATGCGGGGAACGACACGAGTGCGGTGAACCGGAGCGTCTTGCCGAACGCCTTTCGCATCTCCTCGGAACTCGACTGTAGCTTCGAGTACGCCGGGAACATGACGCTCGTGAGCACCTGCGACAGCTCCGTCGCCGGGGCGTTCGAGAACCGGTAGGTGTACTGGTAGTACGCCAACGCCGTCGGCGTCAGGAGCCACCCGACGAAGGCGTCGTCGCCCTCGCTATACAGGAAGTACAGGATCGACGAGCCGGTGAGCCACTTCCCGTAGTCGACGAGCTCCTTGGCGACCTCCATGTCGAACGACGGGAACGGCCGGTAGTCGTGAATCGCGTACGAGAGGACAAGCTTGACAACATCGGCGGCGAGAAATCCGAACACGAACGCCCACGCGGTCGGCTCGATCAACGCGTAGCCGACACCCACGACAAACTGCCCGGTGTCACCGCCGACCTTGTAGACGAACTGCTTGTGGAAATCGAGATTCTTCTGGAAGTAGACGATACCCGGGTTCCGGAAGCCGAGGAGGAGCGGTGAGAGCCCGATCGCCTGGATGATCCGCACCGCGCGCGGCTCGTCGAAGAACCACTCGCCGACGAAGGGGGCGATCGCAAAGAGGATCCCGGCGATAAGGAGCCCTCTCCCTATCTCCAGCATCCACGTCGTGTTGAGGTGGCTGTCGACGTCCTCTTCTACCTTCTGGATCAGTGCCTTGTTCAGGCCGATGGTCGTGAACTGCTGCGTCGCGCTCAGCGCCAACATCGCAATCCCCACCAGACCGAGCTCGGCCGGACCGATCAATCTCGCGAGAACCGCGAGCAGACCCAGTTGGAGCGCCCGCCCGACGACGTTCTGACTCATCAGCCAGGCCGCGCTTTTGACGGTTCGTTCAACCGTCCCGCCCCCTGGTTTCAACCCCTTTATCAAGGCGACCAGTCGATCAAGCAGACTCATCGATCACGTTCGGAAGCGGGTACCGTCGCGGCCGATAGTTGCGTCGTGCGTGACAACCCCGTGTGTCTCATCGATCTATACTGAACGGCCTACGGGTCAATGTAATGGCACTCCTAACGCGTGACGGAGGTCCGACGTGGACATACTTGGCCCCGACTGACCGCCGGACGTTTCTTCGGTGTTCCTGCCTCCATCACCGTCGAGACGTTTCCGGCTTCGAGCCGAGTGCTCTCCCGTTTCAGCCTGAATTCGCACAGACGACACACCGCCCTGTATCGGTTCCTGCCCCACCGGATCGAAGCGAGGGATCCCCGTTAACAGCCGATAAACTATGCACCCCCCGACCGACGATTCGGATAATGCGAAACGAACTCCGCGTTACGTCGACTGATCGACCAACACGATGGCAGTCGCCGACCACCCCGGCGGGCGGTGAACGCTCTCGTGTCGGCCGGCGGGAGGCGAGGCGGATCGGTCGATGAGTGCCCCGAAGGTCCTCTCGGTGGTCGGTGCGCGCCCCCAGTTTATTAAGGCGTTTCCCGTCTCACAGCTCCTCCGCGAACGACTCTCTGAGACAATGGTTCACACCGGCCAGCACTACGACTTCGGGATGTCAGACGTGTTCTTCGAGGAGCTCGATATCCCCGAACCCGACTACAACCTCGGTGTCGGCTCCGCGAACCACGCGAACCAAACGGCGGAGATGCTCAGTCGGATCGACGAGGTCGTCGAGACAGAGCAACCCGACCTCGTCCTCGTCTACGGAGACACCAACTCGACGCTGGCCGGTGCCCTGGTCGCGGCGAAACGGAACATCCCGGTCGCGCACGTCGAAGCGGGCCTCAGAAGTCACGTCTGGGGGATGCCTGAAGAGGTGAATCGCGTGCTCACCGACCGATGTTCCGGCCTGCTGTTCGTCCCGTCCGAACGGGCGGTCGACGCGCTGGCCGAGGAGGGAATCACCGACGGTGTCACCGTCACCGGTGACGTCATGTACGACGCGATCACTAGCGTTCGGGACCGTGCGGTGTCTCAGTCGACTATCGCCGACGACCTTGGGTACGGCGACGACGAGTACGTTCTCGCGACGGTTCATCGACAGGCGAACACGGACGATCCGACGCGTCTGGCGTCCATCGTGGAGGGATTGGCGTCGTCGCCGCGTCCGGTGGTCGTCCCCCTCCATCCCCGGACCGAGAACGCGCTCAAACAGCACGACCTCTGGGAGTCGGCGACGACGGCGCTGGACGTGATCGAGCCGGTCGGCTACCTGGACTTCGTCGCACTCCTCGACGGAGCAGAGCGCGTGGCGACCGACTCCGGCGGCGTTCAAAAGGAGGCGTTCTACCTCGACACGCGCTGCGTGACGCTCCGAGACGAGACGGAGTGGGTCGAGACTGTGGAGGCGGGCTGGAACGAACTCGTCGGCGCGGACACGGAGGCGATTCGTCAGGCCCTCCGACGGACCGACGACCTCCCGGACAAACCTTCGCTGTACGGCGGCGGCCACGCGGCCGAGCGGGTCGTCGACGAGGTGGTGAAGTTCCTGACCGCCGAGACGTGAGCTGCTGAGGACTCCGCTCGGGACGGTACTCGTATCGACTGTGGGCTCACCGACGAGTCGCGGCCGCGGTGTCGACCGTCTCGTTTCGCGACCCCGATCCCGCTCGATTCAACGGATCCGCGTCGTCTCTCTCACCGGTTCGCGCGATGGTAGACGGAAAGCGCGTACGCCATCCACGCCTCGCACCACCGCATCAGCGTGAACCGCTTCGTGTAATACTTCTGCTTGCGATAGTGGAACTGTCCGTTGCCAGCGTAGAGCTCTCCAAGCGTCCAATCCAGTATCTTACTCGCGAGTTCGAGATCGCCGGATCGGCTGAACGTGATAATCCCCTGCGTGGCGGCGTGGATGTCTCGCGGATACGAGCGTTCCTCGTCCCAGTTCGGCGTCCCGTCGTCTTCGTACAGGACCTCCTTATAGAACGACAGCGAGTCGTCGATTGCCGACTCGTATCTCCCAGAGTCGGCCAACTCCTCGTATCTCAACAGGGATTCGATAATAAACCCGTTGTGGTGGTTATCCATCGAGAGGTGTGACGCGGACGGCGGGTCTGTATACTTCCATCCCCCCATCGATGTCTGGTGTGAAACCACGTAGTCCAGAATCGATTCGGCGCGGTCGCGATACACGTCCTCTCCGAACTCGTGGTGTAACTCCATCAAGAGGCGTGCACCGAGCGCGTTCGCATTGAGCGTGTAGACGCCGTCCTTCTGTGTCGACTTGTACTTGATTCGGGCACCCCCGTCGCACTCGCTGTACTCTAGCGTCTCGAAGATCAGTTCCGGAACGCCGTCACGAACCAACGAATAGGCCTCCGTGTCACGGTGTTTCGCGAACTCCAGTATTCCCAGCGTGATGTAGGTGACTGACACGATACTGGGCGTGTTTCGCTCGACCGTGGTATTGAGCGTCTGAATATCGTGATTGTGCCCCCAGCCGAACGGTTGCTCACGCCGCGTTTCGAGGAGCCAATCGACGAGCATCTCCGCTTGGTCGAGATACAGCTCTCGACCCGTCATCTCATACGCCGCGACGTTGGCCATGATGAACAGCCCAGAGCCTTTGAAACTCCGGCGCTTCGGAACCAGCAGCAGCGGGCGGATGTTTATCGGCGCTCGCTTCGCGCTCTCTTGAAACGCGATATTCACCCACTTGTTCTCGATAGGGAGCTTTTGCAGGAGGGCACTACTCAGCCCATCTGAGTAGTCGTATCCCTTGTATTCCCGCTGACGTGCGTACTGTAGCGTGTTTTCGAGTAACTCTTCGACGATCAGACACTCCGTTGCCGTCTTCGTTGATTCGGTCGTCATGTGATGAGGTAGTACGGGTCCGCTTTGATCTTCGGCATGAGCGCGCGTCGCAGATCGGCCGCCCTGAAAAACAGCAGTTTCAACCCGTTCAGATCGTACGCGTCTATCGCGTCCTTCTCTTCGAGCAGTTTGGCGATCTTCGTCGCGCTTCGCTTACTCGGCTGGTCGTACCGGTAGTTCTTCTGTGTCACGTCCGTGAACTCGGTGTCATCGCGATACATCACCCCGTCGTGAGTGGTCCGCTCAACGTACGGGACGTCCGCCTGATGTTCGATGTAGTGGTGTTGCGTGCTGACGATCCACGGCGTCCCGATATTCATGTAGAGCACGTTCTCGTCGTCGAGTTTGCTCCAACAGCTGTCTCCCCCGAAGCTGTCGTGATGATCGCAATCGGGGAATCGGTAGTCTCCACGGACGAGTATGGAATGGATCGCGTCGTCGGTTCGATACTCCGCATCCGCTGCGAACAACCGTGAGAATGTCCCGTACTCAGGTCTTGAATACTTTTTGTGGTAGATTCCGGATGATCTGAACGACGGAGTAAATCCGGGGGCGAGAACGCTTTCAAACTGCTCGCCGAGTTTGCTCGTCAGTAGCTCGTATGGATCGCCACCAAACGCGCTGTTGATGTCGCTCAGTCCGGCATGCACGAACACGACGTCGTCGTCGTACCGCGACAGAATCGAATCGAGGTCCCGCTCTCTCACCGATCCCACGTCCTTCCCGCCCAGCAGAGGAAGGTCGCTCCCCGACTGTCGCAGTTTCGACCGAAGAAAGTAGTTCGCCGTGTTCGCGTACACTTGCGCCTTCGTTCTCATCGCTTGCCAACGGTCGTCTCAGCCCCGTTTCGTGAGCCCAGTTCGTCTCTCATCGCCATGCGTGCGTTTGCCGCCCCGAGATCGGTCGACGCAATACGGGTCGCGCGACCCCCCTCGTCCGAACGCGGATGGTCGTCTGTTCGTGTCGGCACCCGTCCGTACATCTGTGGATCTGACTGCGAGCACTCACCACATCGTTATGTACTCGATACCGCGAAACCGCCCATCACAGCGACATGCGTCCATCTGCTGTCAGCGATGCCGATTCGGGAGGGACGACCCACCACGAACCCACGAACTACCCGGTCGCGTTTAACAACTCGGCCGGCGAGCCGACCCATCCGCCGACGTCAAGCGCGTACTCGATCACCCACCGATACAGGTCGCGATATCCCGGGAAATCGCGCTCACTAAAGTACCGCGGATGCCACAGAACGCTCATCACCGCCCCGTTCTCCGCGGCCTCGTCGATGAGGTCCGCACAGATCAACCGTGCCCGTTTGGGATCCGAACCGGGGTCGGGGAGGGCGACTTCCATGGCTGTGAGCGGGAAGACGACGAACTCGTCGTCGAACGGCCGGATGAGTTCGTACCCGTCGGCGAATCCCACCGACGAACTCGACCCCAGACTCGCATCGTACTGAAGCCCGATGTCGCGGTGGTGCTCCCACGTCTCGTCGCCGAGTTTGAGGTGGTGCTGTCGTCCGCCGCGGACGCTGTGACCCAGCACCTCCTCGAGCGCCGCCTTCTCTTCGGCCAGTCTCTCTCTGTCCTCCGCGGAGTGAAACGATCCGTGGAGGCCGACTTCCCACCCGCCAGCGTCGAGACGACGGATGGCCGACGCGACAGGCTCGTCGGTCGGATCGTATCGCCCGGCGTGTTCGATGAGGTTCTTCGGTCGTGTCCACTCGGACGCGTGCTGGCTCCTGAACAGATTCTGCTCGTTCAGAAAGTAAAACGCCGAGCGCACCCCGAGATCCGATTCGATCTCCATGATCGTCTCGAACTGCCAGTACGGATTGACGCTCGGTCGAAGCGCTGAAAGGTGGTACAGCGAATCTCCTGAGAGCGCGTCAAACAACGCTTGATACGTCTTGAAGGGTCGATCGACGTCGTGCGTCAGACAGAGCGCGAACTCGTACCCGTCCGGGACCGCGTTCTGCGACCGATCGGTGTCGTCGGAATCTAGATCCATACGTGTTCGAACGGAGCGTCACTTGGGACGACGTTCATCTCACGATCACCGTCCCTCACGCTTTGTTACCCACCTGCATCTGACTTCGGCTCGCCGAATAAGTAGCAGCTAAATCCTCGTCAAAACTCTCGGCCCGAAATCAGTTCACCGACTGCGGGTGAGTATCCTTCCGCGTCGGTCCGACTGGTGTTGACCCTCGGGGGTAGCGACGACGTTCACTCGACGGTCTCGAACGTCGCGACGGCCGACCCTCGGAGTTCCAGTTCCTCGATGGAGCCGGAGAACCAGTAGGCGTCCTTGCCCTTATGCACGAGACCGACCGCGGAGGCCGTCCCAACCTTCGATTCGAGCGCGTCCCAGTCGCCGTCCGCCGCGACCGTGTGTTCCGGACTCGACTCGACCGAGCCGGACGCCACGAATTTGTACGAGCTGACCTCGTCGTCGTTCGACCCGTCAAAGACGATGAGGTGACGCACTGCGGTGTCGCCGACCGGTTCACCGTCGAGGTACACTTCGATATCCCCCGTGACCGTGAGATCGGTTAGCTCGCCCGAGAAGTCGTACACGTGTGTCCCGGTCTCAATCGCTCCCTCGGCGCTCGACGTGGAGATGTTTCCGGCGATGTCGTCATTCGGACTGCTCGCGGCTTCGATGTCTCCCGTCACCGTGAAACTGTAGCTCGTGACGCTGCCGGTTCCGACGAAGCTGATCGTGCTGGACAGTTCCTCGCCGCCGATGATCGAGAGGTCGTCTTCGGCGAGGGTGGTACCGTTGAGGGTGACGGTGACGGTCTCGGGGTCGGTGACGGCGATCCTATCGGTCGAGCCAGTGAAGTGGAACGCCGAGAGATCCGTGGTGGAGCCGTTGACCGCCCCCTCCTGGATGGTGACGTCGTCGTCGTTCGCACCGGGTTCGACGTCGCCCGACACGTCGAACTCGAACCCGCTGGCTTTGTCGTTGTCGGACTCGACGGTGAGGACGTTCTCACCGAGCACCGCGGGGTCGACTTCGCGGAGATCCTCCGGATTCTGTAGGACGTAGTCTTCGACGACGACATCGGCGCCGTCCTCAGCGAAGTAGACGTTCGCGTAGTCGAAGTTGCTGCCGGTGAAGTCGGTGATGTAGCCGTCGAAGTAGTAGTCATCAACGCCCCGAAGGCTGCCGACTCGATCGCTCACCGTGTTGTTGCTGGTATCCTCGTTTCCGTGTTCGCCGGGCGCGAGGCTCCCGCTCGTGGTCAGTTCGTAGTTGACGACTTCGCCTTCGCGCACCTGGGCGACGACGATCCGGTTTCTAGCCGACTCCTCCGTGGAGTCATTGAGCGTCGAGAGGTCGTCTTCGGCGAGAGCGGTGCCGTTGACGGTGACGGTCACAGTCTCGGGGTC
>Ga0136589_1001527_pt1 | contig 10407 bp, 9 predicted proteins | sample AntRauMFilla3764_FD_104640 | JGI IMG/M metagenome (GOLD analysis project Ga0136589, IMG submission 104640) | Saline lake microbial communities from Rauer Islands, Antarctica - Metagenome Filla 3 #764 | ecosystem: Environmental > Aquatic > Non-marine Saline and Alkaline > Saline | place...
CCTACTGCCGCCCTCCCCGCACTCCCCCCCCCACCGCCGTCCGCGTCGCTGTGTTCTGCCCGGTCCGGGACCACCACGACGCGGTGCCGGCGCGCGTCTCCGACTGGTTCGGCGACCGCACCCAACTCGTCCGCCGGGCCGCGCCCGCAGTCGTCCTCGCTGACGACTCTGGTGCCGTGAGCGCGGCGATTGCGCCCCCCATCGAGCCCGCGCCCTTCGACCGGTGGGCCGACACCTTTCGACTGGAGGAGGCGTGGTTCCGCCCGACCGGTCGATTCGCCTTCGCGGTCGTGCGTTCGGACACGTTCGCGCTCGGAACCTACGAGGGCGACGACCGCGTCGCCTTCGAGGGATTCACCTCCGACGTGAAGGAAGCGCACTCGAAAGGCGGCTTCTCACAGGGCCGCTTCGAGCGCCGCCGCGAGGGTCAGATCGACGACCATCTTAAAAAGGTGAATCGGGAGTTGGCTGCCGTCGCCGACGCGGACGACGTCGACCGCGTGATCGTCGTCGGTGAGCGGAGCGTGCTCGGTGAGGTCCGCACCCACGCCGACGTTACCGACGTCTCGGACGCGACGGGAAAACCGAGAGACGCCATCGAAGACGCCTTCCGCGACTTCTGGACCAGCCGAGTGCACGCGATCTGATCGGGACGTCGCGCGGACGCGAATCCGGCCGCTCACCCGTGCTAGGCAGTGTATAACTATATCAGTAGAGGGTACTCTGTCAGGTAGAGGGACGCCTCATACTCCCTCTTCCCCCCCCCCCTCTCGTCGATCTTTTTTGCAGTCCGCTCAGGAATCCTGCCGGCGATCGCTGTCCTCACTGCCCGCGGGCGCGAGGAACAGGCCTATATCGGCACCAGACGGTTGTGGATCCATGACACGGCCGGATTCGAATCTGGGGGGTCGGCCCGTCGTCGCGCTGCTCGTCGCCATGCTGCTCGTTACGGCGCTTGGGGTCGCCACACCGGGGGTCACCGGAGATGCTGCAGTCGCCGATGACGCCGCAATCGTCGGAGACCAAGTAACCACTGATCGGATCACTGGCGAGGATGTTGGGCTCGCGAGCGAACGCACGACGCTCGACGAGGCCACGTTCCACGGATCGGTCTTCCACGAATCGATCGGTCCGAGCGTATCCGACGAAATCGGTGGGGCCAGCACACCGCAGGCCGACGACGACGACACGATCCGCCTGCAAAACGCGCTGTTCGCGACAGATGAGCCCGGGACGGTCGGCGTTACGACGCGGGCGGCAATCCCCGATCGAGTCACCGAACTTGAGGTGGTCCTGCTCAACGCGAACGAGGCGTCGGTCGACGCTGACGGGTTTCGGCCGACCGACGACGCCGGACCTGACGTGTCGGCGTGGGAGTGGGACGGCGTGACGGCGAACCCCTCGCTCACCTACGCGATGGACGCGAACGACACCGTCACCGAGGCGGGACCGCTCGGCGCTCGGGGCACCTATCGGTTCGTCGACGCCGGCGAGTGGGCGCTGGTCAGGACCCCACGGACGAGCGCGAGTTGGTCGTACACCGGGCAGTACGACGGCCAAGTCGGACTGACGCGAGAGAACGTCGTCGACGGCGAGGGAGTCGCCTCGCAGGCGGTGGCGTTTCTCGGGCCGTACGAAGAGTACGTCCGGGAGGCCGGCGGGCAGCGCTACCGACTGATCGTCCCCGCGGCGGCCGACATGGAGACGACCCCCGAAGAGGTGTTCGACGTCTTCGAATCGGCGTCGACCGCGCTGCAGGTCGGCGCGCGCGACGAGACCGTGTTCGCGGTGGCCGCGCCCACGGAAGGCGAGGAGTGGGGCGTCCGCGGGCTCCAGATCGGCGACGCCGACCTGTGGGTTCGAGACGTCGAGCCGGCGGGCACGGCCGCCGACGTCTGGACCCACGAGTACGTCCACACGCGGCAGGCCTACCGCGCCGACGCGAGCGGCCGCTGGATCACCGAGGCGAGCGCGACTTACTACGCCGCGCTGTTCGCGCTCGACCGCGGTGCCGCCGACTTCGCCGACTTCGAGCGAACGCTGGCTCGCGGCGAGCGCGACCCCGATGACACGGCCGTGCTCGCCGACCCGAGCACGTGGGCGGGCAACGCCGACTACACGAAAGGGGCGCTCGTCGCCGGCGAGATCGATCGTCGCCTCCGAGTCGCGACCGACGGCCGGGCCTCGCTCGCGACGGTCATCCGCGAGTTGAACGCGGCAGGGGGACCGGTATCGAACGAAGACGTCCTCGACGCGGTGGAAGCGGCCGCCGCCGAAGGGGCGGACGACGAGACCGCGGCCGCTATCCGCGAGGAGGCAGAGCGTCTGACGACCACGCGCGAGACGACCGAGACGTGGGACCGTACGGCTCACGCCGAGGCGTTCGGCGAGACGCCGGCACAGGTCGGCTACGACCTGCGGGACGACGGGGTTCGCGCGACCGGCGAGTACCGCGACCGCCAGGTCGACCGCGATCCGGTCGAACTCGTCCCCGGCGAGACGCTTGACATCGCCGTCGCCGTCGCCAACACGGGCGGCGTCGCGGGAGAGTACGCCCTCTCGCTGACCGTCGATGGCGAGTCGGTCGCGACCCGGAACGGAACGGTCGACGCCGGCGCGGAGACGACGGTTCGCGTCGAGTACGCGTTCTCGGAACCCGGCGAGTACGCGGTTAGAATCGCCGGCGAACGGCTGCGGGTCGTCGTCTCAGAGCCCGGACCACCGTCGGTCCGCGGTGTCTCGGTCGACTCGGATCGCGTGGCCGCCGGCGAGCCGGTTCGCGTAACCGCGACCGTCGGCAACGACGCCGGGCTCCCCGCCGGGTCCGACGTGGAGTTCCGAGTCGACGGCGAAACCGTCTCGACGGCTCCCGTTCGGCTCGATGCCGACACGGAAGCGACGGTCGAGCGGCGCGTCACACTCGGTGAATCAGAGGAGTTGGGAGGGATCGCCGGCGGCGATAGAGTGGTGACCGTGAGCGTCGTCGGTCCGGAAGACGAAGCCTCGACGACCGTCACCGTGACCGGCGACGAGTTACTCGGGGGTGATGACGGTGCCACCGATACCGACGCGACTGACCGCGGTGAGACCGACGACAGCACGCCCGGATTCGGAGCCGTCGTCACGGCGGTCGCGCTGATCGCGGCCGCCGGAATCTGTAGCAGACGCGGCCGCTGATCAGAACGGGGCCTCTGGGCCCTCGTCTTCCTCGGCGTCGGTCGCGTCTGTCTCCGCCGTCGCCACCAGTTCGTCGACCTCTCGCTGCCACGCCTCGATACCTCCTCGAAGGCTCTCGACGCGGGCGTCCTCGGTGCCGGCGTAGCTCCCGATCAGCTTGGCGGCCTGTTGGCTGGCGACGCCGTGCGGACAGACGGTGACGATCCGGGAGGCGCCCTCGAGCTCTCCCACCCGAGTCGTCAGCTCCGGGAACGGGAGACATTCGCTCTCGGGGAGGTGACCGCGGTCGAACGCTCGTCGGTCGCGAATGTCGACGATTCTGAGTCGCTTGTCGCCCGTTTCGTCGTCGAGGAGTTCCACGAGTTCGTCCGGATCAATCTCGCCGTCCATCAGGGGAGCGGGCAGAGGCTCGCCGTCAACACGGCTCGTTCCTCGGTGTCGTTTCGAGCGCCGTGGACCGCGCCGCGCTCGTTCAGGACCACCGCGGGCGCCGCGAGCGTCTCCTCGGTTTCGTCTCTGACGACGGTCGGCTCCCCCTCGACGACGTGGAAGACGTTGGTCGCGTCGGCGTGTTCGTGCGGGTCAACTGCAGCGTTCGGGCCAAGGACGAACGCCTTGACGAGCACGTCGTCGGTGACGACAAGTTCGGCTGTCTCGACCGCTCCCGGTGCGGGATCGAGGTCGTCGACGGCGGCCGCGTACGTATCGAGCGTCATACTACACCCTGGTCGCCGTCGGTACTAAACGGGTTCGACGCTCACTCCCGGGCACCCGGCGGAAGGGGGTCTGCGTGGTCGGCGATCGCTGACGCGACGCGATGGGGCTCCTCGTGGACGATCCAATGAGTCGCCGTATCGACGGTTAACAGGCGTCCGTCGGCGCAGTGGTCGACGCTTCGGCCCGCCATCCGCTTCGTGAGAAAGCGGTCCTTCGCGCCCCAGACCACCAGCGTCGGCACGTCGACGCGGGTCCGCTCCGGCGTCGGGCGGTCCCGGACGATCGCTCGGTACCAGTTTACCATCGCCTCGAAAGCGCCCGCGCGGTTCCACGCCCGGCGGTAGCGTCGGAAGTCCTCGTCGCTGAAGGTGCCGGGGGTACTGGAGTCTCGGAGCCCCCGGACGGCCAGCCGCCAGTTACCCGCGCTGGCGACGGCCTCCGGTAGCTTCGGGAGCTGGAACGCGAGCATGTACCAGCTCTTGAGTCGCTGGTCCCACGAGGTTCGGAGCGCCTCCTCGAAGACCGTCGGATGCGGGACGTTGACCGCGACGAACTCGGAGACGCGGTCGGCGTGGTGGAGCGCGAGCCACCAGCCGACCGCCGCGCCCCAGTCGTGTCCGGCAACGGCGGCCGTCTCTCTCCCGTAGGCGTCGATAACGCCGACGACGTCTCGGGCGAGTTCGTCGATCCGATAGTCGCGCACGTTCGGCGGCTTCTCCGAGAGGTTGTACCCGCGCTGGTCCGGGACGACGACGCGGTAGCCCGCGTCGGCGAGCGTCCCTATCGTCTCGTGCCAGCCGTACCAGAACTCGGGGAAGCCGTGGAGCAACACCAGCAGCTTGCCGTCAGCCGGCCCCGCCTCGACGACGTGGAGTCGGATGCCGTTCGTCTCCACCGCCCGTGACTCGGCCGGGACCGACTCGGGGATCTCGTCGGTCGGGACCGTCGCGTCGAGGGCGTCGACGCCGCGAACGGCCTCCGTCGTCGCATCGTTCATACGACTTTGTTCGGACGCCCGCGGCAAATAGCTACGCTCGCGGTCGTCTCAGAGATCGAAATCCTCAAGCCGGTGGCAAGCAGCATTACGTGCACACTCGTGTTTCTGACGCGCGGCTTGACGAGGCGTTCGGCTCTCACGGGCCCTACTCCTCAACGGGCAACTGCGCCCCAATTGGACCGCTGCAGGCGCACACCCCGACTGGTCGGGCCGTGTCGCGGTGTCGCTGCGTCGGAGACGCCCCTCGCATAATATGGCCTCGGACACGTCACACCCGGACGAGACAGCCGAACACTCGTCTACACCGGAGGAATCGCAGTCGACTGATTCGGAGCGCACGGTCTCGAACGTCGTCCTCGTCACGATCGACTCGCTGCGGGCGGACGCGATCGGGCCGTACGACGCCGACCGGATCTCACCGGTGCTCGACGACCTCGCCGACGACGGGATGGTGTTCGACCGGGCGTTCGCGACCGGAAACTGGACGCCCTTCTCGTTCCCTTCGATTCTCGCATCAGAACCCGTCTTTTCCCGGAACGGAGACATCGGCGTGACCGGTGCGCGGACACTGGCCTCGGTGCTCTCCGAGGCGGGGATCGCGACCGGCGGCTTCAACGCTGCGAACGGCTTTCTCACGTCTCACTGGGGGTATCCCGACGGGTTCGACGAATTCGAGCCGTTCGTCACCAGCGTCGGCTCCAGCGTGTACAGTCGCTACCTCGCCGCGCACCCGACGGTCGAGGCGTGGATCCAACTGTTCGCGTCGCCGTTCAGACGCCTCGGCTCTCGGCTTCGAGGACAGAGCGACGAGCGCCCGTTCCTCGACGCGTCGCGGATGTTCGACGTCGAGGACGCCGCCACCGGATTTATCGACGACACGGACGGCCCCTTCTTCTTGTGGACGCACTACATGGACACGCACACGCCGTACGTCCCGGCACCGCGGTACATCCGCGAGGTGTCGGACGGAATCGTCGGCACCCATCGGATGCTCCACGCGCACACCCGCACGAGCCTCGGGTTGGAGGTCGGCGAGCGGACTCTCAGAGACCTCCGGACGCTGTATCAAGCCACCGTGCGACAGGTCGACGCGAGCGTGGGGCGCCTCCTCGACGCGCTGGAGGCGGCCGGCGTCGCCGACGAGACCGCTATCGTCGTCGCCGGCGATCACGGCGAGGAGTTTCAAGAGCACGGTCACCTCGCGCACTACCCGAAACTGTACGACGAGCTGATCCACGTCCCGTTCATCGTGAACGTCCCGGGCGAGGACGGCGGTCGCGTCTCCGAACACGTCGGGCTCGACGCGATTCCGCCGACCATCGCCGACTTACTCGGCGTCGAGTCGCCGCCGGAGTGGCGCGGAGAGTCCGTTGCACCCGCGGTTGAGGGCGACGACAAGCCGAATCAAGATCCCGTCGTCTCTGTGACCGTCCGCGGCGAAGAGGTGACCGAGCAGCCGATTCCGCGGTCGATGGCCGACGGCGACCTCCTCGTGAGCGTCCGCGACGCGGAGTGGACCTACATCGAGAACGCGGACACGGGAGAGACGGAGCTATACCACCGGCCGTCGGACCCGACCCAGCAGGACGACCTGTCGGCGGACCCGACTGACGAGGAGGTGGCCGTCGTCGAGCGGTTCGCGCCCGTCGCCGCAGAGCATATCGCGGAGCTCCGCGATCGGGAGGCCGACGTCGACGCCGATCGAAACGACGACGTTGATGAGGACCTCGAAGCACGGCTTGAGGCGCTCGGTTATCGGTGATGATCCGGGCGATACTCCGCGATTTTACGAGCGGACCGATCGCCGTTCAACTCCGTCGGTTCGTCGTCGTCGGCGCACTCACGGCCGGCATTCAGATGGCGCTCCTCTGGCTGTTCGTGGACGCCGCCGGACTCAACTACCTCCTCGGTGCCACTATCGCCATCGAGATAACGATCATCCTGTCGTACGTGTTCAACAACGCGTGGACGTTCCAGGCGAGCCAGAACACGGGAACGCGTGAGTACCTCACCGGCCTCTTGAAGACGAACCTCGTCCGCGGGACGGCGATCCCGATCCAGTTGGGCGTCCTCTACGCGCTCGTCGAGTGGGGGGAAATCATGTACCTCATCGCGAACGCCGTCGCCATCTTCCTCAGCGGGCTGTATCGGTTCGTGCTCGACAAGCGGTGGACCTGGGGCTGAGCCGGGAAGCGTCGGAGATCTCTGTTTATTTAAAAGGGAAGCCGCGGCTCCACCCGCGCGACGATGTCGCGGATCGCCTCTTGTTTGTAGTACCCGATTACGGAGGCGAGGACGACGGCGAGGATGAGTGCGAGCCCGGAGAGGAACCGTCCGCTCGCGAACTGGCCGCCGGCGTACACCGTGAACACGTACGCGGGGAGGCGACCCACGCTGATCACGGCGATGAAGGTGGGAAGCTTCCACTTCGTGAGGCCACTTAAAAAGCAGATAGCGTCGTCGGGAAGTCCGGGAATAATGACGAACGCGAACAGACCCGGGACGCCGACGGTGTCGACGAACTCGTCGAAGCGGGCGACCACGTCCTCGTGGAGGATGTCCTCGACGAACGACCGGCCGTACCGTTTCGCGAGCGAGAAGGCGATGGTGCTTCCGATGAGCACGCCTGTGAGGCTGTAGACGGTGCCCCAGAACGGACCGAAGAGGTAGCCCGCGACGAGGGCGATGACCTGTCCCGGAATCGGCGCGATTATCACCTGGAGCGCCTGGATGGCGATGAACACGAGCGGAGCGAGCACGCCGAACTGCTGGAGCCACAGCCGCAGGGCTTCGGCGTCCATGATGAACGCCGCGTACTCCCGGACGAAGAGGTAAAGCCCGAGGAACGCGACCGCGACGGCGACGACTGCAAGGATCCCTCGCCGCCGATCCGACGCCGAGGCGAAGAGCTTCATTCGTGTTACACCCGGCCAGCGGTGGACTTGAACCTTGCCAAAGAAGGGATCTGAATCTGCGGGGGCGACGAACGGGACAGGCCAGACCGACCAGCGTGTCGAAACAAACTATTTCCGTCGGACGGTCGCACCTGTGATTTGTGGCAAGTAGTAAGTCAGTCGTGCTCGCTGCCCTCGTTGCGAACGGGGCCATCGCCGTCCTGAAATTCGTCGGCTACGTACTCACGCAGAGCCCGGCGATGCTCTCTGAGACGTATCACTCCATCTCCGACACCGGCAATCAGGTGTTCCTGCTGATAGGCATCCGATACGGAAACAAGTCGGCGTCCCGCGCACATCCGTTCGGGTACGGCAAGGCCCAGTTCTTCTACAGCTTCCTCGTCTCGGTGCTCCTGTTCGGCATCGCGGGCTGGGAGAGCGCGAAACACGGCTACAACGCCGTCCTCCACCACGAGACGGCCGCACTGGCCGGACAGATCACCCAGTTCGGGTTCACCTTCCCCGGAATCTGGGTGAACTACACCGTGCTCCTCGGTGGGATACTGTTCGAGGGGTGGGCCCTGAAGAAGGCGAACGCAGGCATGCAGGCCGACATCGACGAACACGGCTGGAGCGGGTTGGTCGAGGCGTTCAAGAAGACGTCGAACGTGACGACGCTCACGGCGTTCACCGAGGACACCATCGCGTTGGTCGGGTTGGTACTGGCTCTCGTCGGCGTGTTCCTCTCCGATTTCACCGGCAACCCGATATACGACGCGACGGCCGCCCTGCTCATCGGACTCATGCTGATGGGGTTCGCCGTCGCGTTGGCCTGGGAGAACAAGCGCCTGCTGTTGGGTGAAAGCCTCCCGAAGTCGGAAGAACAGCGGTTTCGAGCGATCGTCAGCGAGTGGGACGACGTGAGAAAAGTCGTCGACCTCCGGACCGTCTACTTCGGCCCCGAGAACGTGCTCGTCACGGGTGACGTGGCGTTCGATCCCGGCCTCGAAACCGCAGAGATAGACGCCCGGATTTCCGAGATCGAAGACGCTCTCAAGGAAGAGTACCCCGGTATTCGGAGAGTGTACTTGGAGCCTGAGACGGGATCCGATTGAATCGCTCGCCGTCTCGTGTGAAACGGCAGTAGACGTTTTTTACACACCGTTGGGCCGTTTTGAGAGGATTTCACTCTCCGATCAGGTAGCGCTCACGAGCGACGGACTGGCGTCTCGTTTTATAAAAACGGATGCGGGAGAAGTGGGCCGGCACGAATTTGAATCGTGGTTACGGCCACCCGAAGGCCGAAGGATACCAAGCTACCCCACCGGCCCGCATTTGACAGAAGGCCATTCGTTCTTTTAACCTTTCCGAAAAGCGGAACGGGCGCCCGTCGTCGCTTTCGAGCGCGAGAGCGGGCTAACGCTCAGTAGGACTCGTAGCCGTCGGTGTCCAGCCAGTTGTGGACGACGCTCACGGTGTGGTCGGCGTGGAGCAGTTCGGGCCCGACACGAACGCGACGCTCCGCGCGCTCGGCGAGCAGCGATTTCTCCCTATCGGTGAAATCTCGGTGGTCCGAGAGCACGAAGACGGGGTCCGTCGGCGGGGCGGCGTCGACGAGCGGATCGCCGTCCTCGTGGAGGTGGACGAGCGTCGGGTCGGCGGCCGCGCCCGACCCCCCGCCGTCGAGCAGTCGGTCGAGCGTCGCTTCGAGGCCCATCCGACGGAGTTCGACGCCCGGCGAGACGTCGGCGGGCATGTGGCCGATGGCGTCGGCCGTCGCGTCGAGCGCGTCGCGCACCCGGGCGGCGACGTTGCGCTCGTCCGGGTGGAGGTGCCGGAGGGTGTCCGAATCGGAGGTGATCGTGAATTCGTCGGCGACGACGAGGTGAACGCGCACGGCCTCACGGATTCCGTGCGAGAGGAAGACACCGGTCGCGACGCACCGACAGAGCAGGTCGAGGCGTCCCGCGCCGGGGAGGTCCGACAGCGAGATATCGGCCGGATCGGTGGACACCTCGTGGCCGATGACGACGAACTGGCGCATACGCTCGGGTCGACCCGGATCCTGATAAGGGACGCGACCGAAGTGAGTACCATGAGCGTCACCGGAATCTGCCACGTGTGTGAGTCCGCTGCGGCCCGCCACGCCTGTCCGCGGTGCGGGCGCGCCGTCTGTGACGAGCACTGGACCGGCGGCGAGAGCGCCTGTTCGGTCTGCGTGCAGGGCCGCCATCAATAGAAGGCCCTCGCCGTGAACCGGCAGCGAGTCGCCTACCGGTGGCGGTTCAGCCGCTTCTTGAGTCGCTTCGCCGCGTCGCCGGCAGCGCCGAAGTACGTCCCCTCGTCGTCGGGGCGACTCGATTCCTCGCCCGCGAAGATGATCCCGCGAGAGGAGTTGACGAGGCCGACGTCGACCGCGCTCTCGGGACGAGTGGCGAGCCCGTGCTCGACCGCGGCCTCCGCGTCACCGCCCTGTGCGCCCACGCCGGGAACGAGGAACGGAATTTCGGGGACGATGTCGCGGACTTCTTCCAGTTCCGCCGGTGCCGTCGCGCCGACCACGAGGCCGACGTTGTCGTTGGCGTTCCACACGTCGGCGAGCGCCGCGACGCGCTCGTAGAG
>Ga0136589_1001528_pt1 | contig 10402 bp, 10 predicted proteins | sample AntRauMFilla3764_FD_104640 | JGI IMG/M metagenome (GOLD analysis project Ga0136589, IMG submission 104640) | Saline lake microbial communities from Rauer Islands, Antarctica - Metagenome Filla 3 #764 | ecosystem: Environmental > Aquatic > Non-marine Saline and Alkaline > Saline | place...
CTCGTCGGCCTCGGCATCATCGAACAGGATGAAATGGAGGGCGTCACCAAGACACTCGATGCCGCCGCCTACACCTACGTCGCCGCCTTCGTCAGCAGCCTCGGCTGGTTGCTCTACCTGCTGGCGGCACGGAGGTAGGAACCGAGGGAGCTCTTTCCAAAAGCCTATAAAGGGCTTGACGCCACCCTACGCACATCCATCGTGCACATTTCTTTTAAGTCGGGCCGTAGCGCAGTCTGGTAGCGCACTTCGCTGGGGGTGAAGGGGTCGCAAGTTCGAATCTTGTCGGCCCGACCATTTTTAGGCCGCTTCACCACTGGTGGAGCGGCCTTTTTGGTTTTCTGGGCTTCTTTGTCCTGAACCAGAGGTTGCCTAGTCCCTGCCCCCGCAACTGAGAAATTCCTCAACTTTGTGTTGCCGCAGCTTGCGGCGGACCCAATCGAGCGCGGCGTGCACCGCGCGGGTTTTGACATCGAGCCGCCCGCCGGAGTAGCGCAGAGTCTTGGCCCATACGCCGACGGGGGAGTGGTAGCCGATGTGGATCGTGCCGACTGGGTTGCGTTCATCGCCCCCCTCCGGACCGGCAAAGCCGGTTACACTCAGGCCGTAGTCGGTAGAAAGCCGCTCGGAGATACCTGAAGCCATCGCGATGGCACACTCCGGACTGACGGCACCGTGTTGCTCTAGAATCGACTCGGGCACACCCACCTTGGAGACTTTCACATCGTTGGCGTAGCAGACGACGCCGCCGACAAACACCTTCGATGAGCCCGGAATATTGGTAAAGGCGTCGCAGAGCGAGCCGCCGGTGCAGGATTCCGCAACCGCCAAGGTGCGATCGAGGGCGCGCAGCTCATGAAAAATGACGTTGGCGAGCGAGCAGTGCCCGTAACAGACAAAGTCCTCACCGAGCACCTCACGGGCTTCGTGGGCGATTTCCTTAATCTGCTGCATTGGGAGTGCGCCGTCGCGGCTACTCAGGCGCACATCGACGATGCCATAGTGCACGCAGTAGGCCACAGTCAGCCCGGGATACCTACCGATGATCGGCTGCAAGCGCTCCTCAACGGCAGACTCCCCCACGCCACAAGTGCGCAGCTGCAGGTAAGCTTCTTGCTCGGAGAGGATCCCGCTCTGCTGCAGAATTGGGATGACTTGCTGCTCAAACATAGGCCGCAGTTCGTGAGTCGGGCCCGGCAGCATAATCAATAACTTACCATCGCGCCGCAGCAGCAACCCCGGAGCCGTGCCGCGCTGATTGTGCAGGACTTCTCCATCGGCGAAATAGTAGCATTGTTTCTTGTGGTGGATCGACATTTTACGGCCCAACAGCTCAAACCGCGCCTCAATCGCCTGGAGGATCGCCGGATCAAATAACAGCTCCGCCCCCAGCGCCTCCGCGACATTTTCGCGGGTCATATCATCGGCAGTGGGGCCAAGTCCGCCGGTGGTGATAACGATGTCGGAATGCTGCCAGGCGTCGAGAAAGGCACGCTGGATCTCGGTTTTTTCATCGGTGATCACCCGGCTGCGCTGGAGGGGCAAGCCATAGCGCGCGAGCTGATCACCTAGATACACCAGGTGTGCGTTTTCACGGATGCCGACGAGTAGTTCGTCGCCGAAATTGATCACTTCAATGATAGGAGTCTTGGACATTGCGGTAAATTAGGCTAAGTTTTTTAAACTACATGATTTTATAACAAATGCCAAATACGGATAAAGATAAGTCCAAAACCGGACTGAAAGAAAAAGTGCGCCGTCTGCCGCACAAGCCAGGCGTGTATCTAATGCAGGACCGCCTAGGGCAGACCATTTACGTGGGCAAAGCCAAGGATTTAAAGAAACGGGTCAGCACTTACTTTCAGGCCTCGCGCAAGCTCGTGATCGCACAGCCCAAGATTCGGGCGATGATCGACTTGATCCACGACTTTGATATCATACAGGTCAAATCCGAGGCGGAGGCGCTGCTACTCGAGGGGCAACTCATCAAAAAATACAAGCCGCGCTACAATACCGACTTCACGGACGATAAGCGCTTCCTGCTGGTGCGGGTGGATTTGCGAGAGATCCTGCCGCGGTTCCGCCTGACCCGCAACCGCACCGACAGCGGCTCTCGCTACTACGGTCCTTTTGCCCACTCCGGCCACTTGCGCAAGACGCTGGCAGAGCTGCGCCGCGAGTTTGGCATTTTGCTTCACGACGCCAAGCCGGTCGATCTGGGCGATGGCAGTTGGCGACTCTATGATGACGCCCGCCAGGAGATCTACCAACACGCGAATGAAATCACGGAGGACGAATACAAGCAGCGCCTGGATGCCGCCTGCGAGTTTCTGGAAGGCAAGGCCCGTCAATGGCTGGCTGAGTTAAAGACCGAGATGAAGCGGGCGGCGGAGGCACGCAACTACGAGACTGCCGCCTCGATCCGCGACCGCATCGCCGCGCTGGAACAAACCGCAGTTCGGACCCGCAAATTTGAGCGCAACCTGCTGCACACCCACCGCAGCGAAGACGTGCTCCAGCACCTGCAAAGCAAGCTCGGCCTGGCGCAGCTGCCGCAGCGTATGGAGTGCTTCGATATTTCCCATATCTCAGGTAGCTTCTGTGTGGCCTCAATGGTCGCGTTCCGCCAGGCCAGGCCCGACCGGAAGCAGTACCGGCGTTTTAAAATCCGCTCGTTTGTGGGCAACGACGATTTTCGCGCGATGGAGGAAGTTGTGGGTCGGCGCTACCGGCGGCTGGCGGACGAGGGTAAGGACTTCCCCGAACTGATCGTGATCGACGGGGGGGCCGGCCAGGTGACTGCGGCACTCAAGGCCTTTCTTGGACAGGGGCTGGAGCCACCGGAGCTGATCGGGCTGGCCAAGAAGAACGAGACGGTAATTTTCTCCGACGGGCGCGCCCCGCTCAATCTCGCGCACCACGACCCCGCGCTGCGCTTACTCCAGCACATTCGCGACGAGGCCCACCACTTTGCCAATAGCTTCAATGCCGAGCTGCGCAGCAAGCGGCTGAAGGAATCGATCCTCGACGATTTCAAGGGGCTCGGCACCCAACGTAAGCAACAACTGCTGCTGCACTTCGGCAGCATTCAAAAGCTCCGCGCGGCCGGCGCCGAGGAGCTCATCCAGGTCGAGGGCATCGGGAAGCTCACCGCCGAGCGGCTGGTGGCGTTTCTGAGCAAAGACTGATCAGGATCTAAAAAAGGCCTCGGAGCCCCTTGGAGTGCGAGACGCACTCCATTCCCAGGAGAGGAGCGCGTCGCGCGCTCCAGAATGCGCGCGCAGGGGGTCAACTGAATTTGTGTTCGAAAATCTAATATTCACACTTGACCAGCAAAGATTGCTATTGAAAGTGACTTTCGTGAGCAACGCAGCCATAGAAAAAATTCAACGCACCGTCGGGCTGCTGCTGATTGCTCTAATTTTCGGTCTCGGCCTGGCCTCGGTCTATCCCGACCTACACCGGGCGCTGCATCATGACAACGAGTGCGCAAGCCATTGCGACGAAATTCCCGATGACGATTCACAGGATGAAGGGCATATTTGCGGCGTCACGCTTTTACAAACTGGTGCGATTTTCTTCGCTAACATCCTGACTTTAGAAGTGGTTGGACCCCTCGTTGAGGTCGTTCAAAACTTTAGCGGCGCATCCATTGCGCAAGCTTCCTTTACCCTACCCCTGGGGCGTGCGCCCCCGATTGTTGGAACTGTTTGATCCTGCCTCCAGGGCACAGGTCTCACCTGTGCCCGACTCGACAACTTTCTACAATCGTAACTCATGCACAAATTTTCCCTCTCAAGCGCGACAGCTATCTGCGCCGCCACTTCTCTCTTCCACGCAACGCTCTCCGGCAATGAAGCGCCGGTTCACCTACTGGATGAATACATCGTCTCCAGTGGTCCGATCGCCCGCGCAGTCGGCGATTTCGTCAATCCTTATAATACGCTGGATGCGCTTGAAATTCAGCGTCAGGGTGCCACCACCCTGGGTGCGCTGCTGCAGAACCAGCCCGGCGTTACCGCCTCAAGCTTTGGCGCAGGTGCCAGTCGCCCCATAATTCGAGGCTTTGACGGGCCGCGTGTGCGCATTCTAGATTCGGGCATCGAAGCCGCCGATGTCTCGGCCACCAGCCCGGACCACGCGGTCGCGGTCGAGCCCATGCTGGTCGAACGTGTCGAGATCATCCGCGGACCCGCCACCCTACTCTACGGGAGTTCGGCCATCGGGGGCGTGGTCAATGTCATCGGCAAGGAGATTCCCCGTGAACGGGTCGGACCCAAGGGCTACGAGGGCGGCTTTGAGAGCCGCTACGATACCGCATCACAAGGGAAAAATTTCTTGGGTTACACCTCGACTGGTGGGGAGAATTGGGCCCTTAGTCTCACCGGGTTAACCCGTGAGAGCGAGGACTACAAAATCCCCGAACGGTCGCACCTCGACGACGCGGAGGAGCCGGGGCAGTTGGACAACAGTTTTGTTGAGACTAATGCAGTCTCCGCCGGGGGCACTTATTTCTTCGGTGAGCGCAACTACATTGGCGCAGCTGCCTCCTACTACGAATCTCTCTACGGGGTGCCCGGGCACGATCACGGCGGTGGTGGTGCCCACGAAGACGTCAGCATCGATATGGAGCGCAAGCGTTTTCATACCGAACTGGTTGCCTACGAGCCGATCAACTGGATCGAAGCCGCTCGCGTCCGATTGAGCTACACCGACTACGCGCATACCGAACTCGAAGGCAAGGAACCTGGAACCGTCTTCGAGCGCGAGGGCTGGGAACTTCGGACTGAGGCCAGCCATGCGGCTTGGGCGCTCTCCGACGAGGGGGTGATCGGCCTACAACTCTCTGATTGGGACTTTTCCGCAGCCGGCGACGAAGCCTTCACTCCAGCTGCCACCACCAGGAACCAAGCCGTCTTTCTCAGTGAGCACATCCACCAAAATAAATGGCATTACGAATATGGTGCTCGCATCGAGCGCCAAAGCATCTCGCCCGCAGGGATTGGCCAGGCCTACGAAGATCTTGCCCTCAGCCTCGCTAGCGGCGTGATCTGGAATTTTACCCAGACTCAATCCCTTGCGCTCTCCCTGCAGCGCTCGCAACGGCACCCCAGCTCAACGGAATTATATGCCGAGGGCCCTCACCTGGCCACCAGTCAATATGAGTTTGGCGATCCTGACCTGGAGTTGGAAACGGCCTACGGGGTCGATCTCAGCTATCGCGTGAACACAAAGGACTGGAGCAGCACGTTGACCTTTTTCTACACTTACTTCGATGACTTCATCTTTTCGCAAAACCTCGGATTCGAGACGGACCCGGATGGGAATGTACTGGGCGACGCTGGCTTTGATGCCACTGAAGCCCTGGACACGTATCAATTCACGGCTGTAGCTGCCAGTTTTTGGGGCTTTGAAGCGGAGGTTGACCGCATCATTTACGCCTCTGCTGAGACGCAGCTGACGATCGGACTGCTGGCCGACTACGTGCGTGCCGAAAACCGCAAGAGCAATGACCCACTCCCGCGCATCCCGCCCGTGAGAATCGGTGCACGCGCCGAGTTGGAGCACGGCCCCTGGACAGCAGGCCTGCTCCTCCGCCGCGCTCTGAATCAAGACCGGAATGCGCCCGCAGAAACGGAGACGGCAGGCTACACCGAATTCAATCTGCATGTCGAACGCGCGATTGAACTAGGCAATGGCTTCCAATTAACCGCCTTTGCCAGAGCCGACAACCTGCTGGACGAAGACATCCGGCACCACACCTCCTTCCTCAAAGAAGTCGCCCCGCTGCCGGGGCGGAGTCTGACCCTCGGTGCACGCCTCGCGTTTTAAACAAGCGCCAATAAGCTTGATCGGTTTACGAAGCCGATCAAGCTTCAGGCGATCATGCCGTATCAGGAAAAAGATCTCATCGACATTGTCCTCGAACGCCTGCGGGCCGACGGGGGCCGGATGACGAAGAAGCGCGAACAAGTGTTCGGTGCTCTGTTTACCTTCGACCGTCCGGCTTCCGCAGAGGAGATTCGAGAGCGGGCCGGATTAGCGGCATCCGACCTCGTCACCGTCTATCGCAATCTGGAGACTTTTGAAAGGCTCGGCGTGCTCCAACGCGTGCCGCTGGAAAATGGCACGCAGCTCTTTGAGCTGACGGCACCAGACGAGCACTACCACCATCTTATCTGCCGTCAGTGCCATCAAACGGAGCGGCTCGATGTCTGCGTCAGCAAAGAAGTGGTCAAAATGGCGCAGGCGCACGGTTATTCTCAGATCGCCCACCTGATGGAAGTTTACGGCCTCTGCGGGGAATGTGGGGATCGGGGTTGTTAGTTAGAAGTTGCCGGGCAGGCAGTAGGGACTCCCCTTGGGGATGTCCAGTATGCGGATTTCAACGTTGCCGCGAGCCAAGATATCCGCAGAGCGGAATCCCTCCGGACAAACTGCAACTCAACTTCGGAGCGGGGCACACCGGCTCCCGTGGCTCTAATAAAAAACTTTTTCCAGGCAAAGTCCTTTCGCTGGTGCGGTCACGATACGATGGGTCCGGAGCTTTGATTCGAGAATTTCTTTGGCCTGCGCGGGCGTGAGTCGGCCGCGCCCGACGGAGTAGAGCCCCCCCGCCAAGCTGCGCACCATGCGGTAGAGGTAGCCGCTGCCCTCGGTGGTGAGAGTGAGGTGTCTGCCTCGCGGTTTCACTTCCAGCCGGTGAATGGTTTTGACCGGGTTAGGGTCATTATCCTTACCGTGGGTGGCCCCGAAAGCAGTGAAGTCATGTGTGCCTGTGAGGTGGCTCGCCGCCTCACCCATCGCCGCCACATCAAGCGGTACGGAGCGGCAGGCCCAGAGGTAGCGCTCCTGCAAGGGGTCGGCTCGCCCAAGATAGTAGTGATAGGTGTAGCGCTTACCTTTTGCCGAGTGGCGGGCATGAAAAGAATCACCAACCCTGTGGGCGGAATGGATGCGTATGCTAGTGGGCAGCAGCGAGTGCAGCGCACGAATGAGTTTGCCGCTATCGTGCGACCACGCCGCATCGAAATGGAAGCACTGCCCGCGGGCGTGGACACCCGCATCGGTGCGGCCACTGCCATGCGTTAAAACCTGATCATTCAAGATGCGGCTCAGAGCCGCCTCCAAATAGTTCTGCACGGCATTGCCGCCAGTCTGGCGTTGCCAGCCATCAAAATAAGTCCCGTCGTAAGCGCAGGTGCATTTCCATCGCATAGGATGAACACTTGCCAATGTCCGGACGAATGCAAGGCTGGCCGGATGGACTCTTTGGAGCTTTGGCAATATTTACTCATTGCTATCGGCGCATTCGCGGTCGGCATGGGTAAAGGAGGATTACCCGGCGTGGGTAATGTGACGGTGGTGCTGATGGCGCTGGCCCTGCCGGCCAAGGTGTCGGTCGGAGTGCTGCTGCCGATATTGATTTCGGCTGATATCGTGGCGGTGATTGTTTACCGGCGGCACGCGAATTGGAGCTATATCGTGAAGTTGGCACCATGGACGATTGTGGGGGTGCTGGCGGGCTACCTGGTCTTTAGCTATATTAACGACGGAGCAGTGCGTATTCTTATTGGCAGCGTCCTGTTGAGTATGACCGCGATTCATTTTCTGCGCAAATGGCTGCGCGACAGCTCCAAGGGCGAAGACCTGCTCCCGCACCACCCGGTCTTTATCGGAGCAACCGGCATCACCGGCGGGTTCGCCACCATGATCGCGAACGCGGCCGGCCCCGTGGCTGCACTCTACTTTATCGCATCAGGTCTGCCCAAATATGCCTACATCGGCACGTCGGCCTGGTTCTTCTTCCTGGTTAATGCATTTAAGGTGCCGTTCATGATGGACCTGGGCATCATCCATATCGAGTCACTACGCCTTAGCGCCAGCTTTATGCTCTACTCGGTCCTGGGGGCGCTGATCGCCCCCCGTATCGTCAAACATATCAACCAAAAACTCTTCGAAGTTTTGATCTGGGTCTTTGTTGTCATTGGCGGGTTAAAGCTCATCATGCCCTAAAATGGCCCGCAAATCATCACGCAAACTTTGGGCAGCACACCTCGCCAGGAAAGCTACTGGCCAGCCCCGTGCTCAAGCTGAGGTGACTCTAGGCAAACCTTTCTCCGGGCGAGTGCTCGGCATCGATCCGAGCCTGCGCGGCAGCGGATTTGCAGTCATCGAATACCGCCCCGGTCAGCAGCCGATACTACTGGAAACTGCGACCTTAAAAATGCACCCTAAACTCTCCATGCCCGAGTGCCTAGGTGCAATCGCCAACCAGGTGGATGACTTCCTTAACCAGCACGCGGTCGATCACGTGGCAGTCGAGCAGACGATCTACGTGCAGAATTTTCAGACCGCCCAGATCCTCGGTGCGGCGCGCGGGGCGGCCATCGCCGCTGCTGCCATGCGCGGGCTGCCTGTTTTTGAATATGCCCCTCTGCGGGTGAAGCAGGCAATCGTCGGGCTGGGCCGCGCCAGCAAGGAACAAGTCGCCCGCACCGTGCTCAGCCTGACCGGGACCGACCTGAGCACGCGCTTTGACGAATCTGATGCCGCCGCAGTTGCCCTCTGCCATGCCTTTACATGGCGGGGATAAATGCTATACTACCATCGATGGAATCAAATAAAGCGAAGACCGAAGATGACCTCGGCACAGCGACAGCATTTAGCCAAGCTGGGCAAGCCCCTTCAGATGAAGAGCTCCGCCTGCAGGCACTCAACCATTCAAAGGATAAACTTCTTTTCATAGTCGGGCACGACCTGCGCACTTCGATTGGCGGAGTGCTCACGCTCTCCCACATGCTCGAAAAACGACTCGAAGCAGGCGACCTGGAGGAAGCCAAACGCCTGTCCGGCCTCATCCGCAGGGCCACGCTTGATGCCGACGACTTGCTCAAGGACCTCTTCGCTTGGGCCCGAAAATCCGGGCACGAACAACACTTTTGCCTAGAGTCCATCGACATTTTCGAACTGATCAAGGGAGAGATCGGACGATTAAAAAATGCCTCTCAGCAAAAAGACCTGAGCATAAAGATCAAAGCGGACAGCACTGGCATGATTCTGGCAGACCCTAACATGTTGCGTTCTGTCTTCAGAAACCTACTGACGAATGCACTGAAATTCTCTTATCCGGGCGGCCAAATTACCATCCGCATCACCCGTCAAGCAGGGCTCTGGGAGTTTCAGGTTTGTGACAACGGAATCGGGATGGGCGACGAGATAAAAGACCTTCTCCTCAAGGTTGACGACCGCAAGCAAAGGCCCGGCACTTCAGGCGAAACAGGCTCGGGCTTCGGACTACTACTTTGCGAGGATTTAATCCAACGCCACGGTGGCCACCTGAGTTGGGAATCGACGCCGAGTAAAGGCAGCACCTTTATCTTCACTATCCCTGAACTATTAGGCTAAAATGACCCGAAAAATTTTCATCACTGGCGTCAGTTCCGGCTTGGGGCACGGACTGGCCAAACACTACCTGGCGGCGGGCGCGTCCGTCTACGGTTGCAGCCGACGCGAGCCGACAGACCTGATCGAAGACGGATTGCAGTTTGCCTCGCTGGATCTGGTCGATGAATCCACGGCACGCCCGGTGCTGGAAAAGTTCATCGCCGAGGTAATGCATTTCGACCTCGTGATCCTCAATGCGGGTAAGCTGAGTAAAATCCGCGATATGGCGGACACCCCACTCGAGGACCTGCGCGAAACGATGGAGATCAACGTCTGGGCAAACAAATGGCTGATCGACACCCTCTTCACTTCAGACCGCGAAATGAAGCAGGTCGTGGCCATCTCTTCCGGCGCGTCCGTCTCCGGCAGCCGTGGTTGGAATGGCTACAGCCTCTCCAAGGCCGCGCTCAACATGTTGATTAAACTCTACGCCGGCGAGCACCCCGAAACACACTTTACTTCGCTGGCACCCGGACTGGTCGATACCGCGATGCAGGATTACCTGACAACGCTCCCGGCAGATGACCGCTTTAAGCCGCTCGAAATCCTGAAAGCCGCCAAGGGCACCGATAAAATGCCGGACGGCGAGACCTGCGCCCGCCTGCTGATCGAAACCTTTCCGAAGCTGCTGGACCGACCCTCCGGGGAGTTTGCGGATATCCGGAAGATGTGAGGACACTGGAGTGCGAGACGCACTCTTCTCCCGGGAGGGCGGTGCGTCTCGCACCGCAGGATGGCCCCAGGGAATGACGAAATGAAAAAGCGTCCACATTTACGATGCGCCAAGGCACGTAGCCAAAAAAATGAATTCACGTCGACACCCTGTAGCGACTGCACCGGGGGGATGAAGACACTGGAGTGCGAGACGCACTCCTCTCCCGGGAGAGCGGTGCGTCTCGCACCGCAGGATGGCTACTTCTGCACCAGCTCCCAGCCTTCGTCTTGAATCATCGGC
>Ga0136589_1001529_pt1 | contig 10399 bp, 9 predicted proteins | sample AntRauMFilla3764_FD_104640 | JGI IMG/M metagenome (GOLD analysis project Ga0136589, IMG submission 104640) | Saline lake microbial communities from Rauer Islands, Antarctica - Metagenome Filla 3 #764 | ecosystem: Environmental > Aquatic > Non-marine Saline and Alkaline > Saline | place...
CCGGTTCGTCGCCCTCGGTGGCGTCGCCGACGAACGCGGAGAGCACGTCGCGGAGGAGGTCCGGATCGAGCGCGGCGTCGAAGACGGCCGGGACGGACTCGACGACGACCTCTCGCTCGCCCGCGCGCTCGGCCCGAAATCCGATGGCGGCGAGGTCGTCGGCGAACTCGCCGAACAGCGCCGCCTCGCGTGCGGTGAGTTCGACGCGCACCGGCTCTGCGAGCACCTGCGCGTCGGCACCGTCGGCGAAGGCGTCCTGCAGACGCTCGTAGTTCACCCGTTCGTCGGCCGCGTGCTGGTCGATCAACACGAGTCCGTCCGAGGCCTCGGCGACGACGTACGTGTCGTGAAGCTGGCCGAGCACCCGCAGCGACGGGAGCGAGTCGTACGTCCGCTCCGCCGCCTCGGTCGTCTCGCCCGCGAGCGTCCGCTGGTTGGTCGCGGTCGACCGGGACCCCGTTCCCGACGTCTGTCGGTCGCCCGGCGCGTCGGCGCTCTCGTTCGGCGTGGGATCGGGCGTTGAATCCGATGCGGAGCCAGCCCCTGAATCAGTTGAGGAATCGGGGGCAGTACCGGCAGCGTCGGCCTCAGTGTCGACCGCTTCGTCGCCCCTCGCGTCGTCTTCGGCCCCGGTCGGCTCCGATTGCCAGCTTCGCGGAGAGGGTCGCTCGCCGGTAGAGCCCGCTGAATCAGTGACGCCCGCAGAGACCGCGCGCTCGCCGGTATCGGCCGCGCTATCGGTGGCGGGAGCGTCCGGGTCAGCGGCGTCGTCCGATCCCACGTCGCCGACCGTCCACGCGTCCTCGTGTGTCGGGTCGAGTTCCGACGCGGCAGTCGCGGTTTCGATGTCGGAATCGGCGTCGCCATCATCGGAATCGACTGCGTCTACGGTGCCTACGGCGTCAGCGGCCCCAGTGCCACCGTCGGTTTCGTCGGCGTCGCGGTCGCGAAGCGCCGCGCGCTCGTGATCGGTCCCCGCGCCCCCGACCACCTCGCTCGCCGACCCCTCCGGGTTGATCGCCGTCTGCTCCGGAGCCGACTGCCCCCGCGGCGCGGTCGAACGGATCAGTCCGTGGTCCAATAGCGCGCGCTCGACCGCCTCCTCGACGGCGGCGCGGACGGCCGGCTCCTCGTCGAATCGGACCTCCAGCTTCCGGGGGTGAACGTTCACGTCGACGTCGCCGGGGGGGACCTCGACGAACAGCACCGCGAAGGGGTACCGGTCCGGGGCGAGTTGGCCGCCGTACGCGTCCAACACCGCCTCGCGGAGTGCGCTCGCGGTGACGTACCGACCGTTGACGTAGGTGGCGAGATACTCGCGCGTGGAGCGCGTCGTCTCCGGATGCGAGACGAGGCCGGTGACGCGGCGGACGGGCGGGTTGGCCTGATCATCGTCGCGCTCACTGCCCTCGGGCGTCCACTCCACGTCGACCATCGCCTCCGCGACCTCGCGGCCGTACACGGCCAGCACGGCCGAGCGGAGGTCCCCGTTCCCCTCGGTCGCGAACGTCTCGCGGCCGTCGTGTTCCAACGAGACCGCGACGTCGGGGTTCGCGAGCGCATAGCCCGTGACGACCGTGTTGACGCGGTCGAACTCGGTGGTCGTTCGCTTGAGGAACTTCTTGCGCGCGGGGGTGTTATAAAAGAGGTCGTCGACCTCGACGGTCGTTCCCTCGGGACAGCCCGCGGGGCGGACCTCGCCGACGGCACCGCCCTCGACGCTGATCTCGGCGCCCGCCTCGGCGTCCGGGGGGCGCGACCGGACGGTGAGCCGCGAGACCGCGCCGACGGTGTACAGCGCCTCGCCGCGGAAGCCGAGAGTCCCGACCCCGCGGTCGAGGTCCGCGATGTCGCCGATTTTCGAGGTAGCGTGCTCCGCGACCGCGGCTTCCAACTGGTCGGCCGCGATGCCCACGCCGTCGTCGCGGACCCGGACCCCCTCCGTGCCGCCGGCCTCGACCGAGACCGCGACTCGGCTCGCGCCCGCGTCGAGGCTGTTCTCGATCAGCTCCTTGACGACGCTCGCGGGTCGCTCGACGACTTCGCCGGCCGCGATGCGCTGGACGGTCCGTTCGTCCAACCGCGTGATGTTCGGCGGCTCCATTGCTACTCTCCGGTCGGACGAGCGCGTACTTGAAGCCGTTGTCGACGGAGGCGACGTGGGACCGATGGTGTGTCGGAAGGCGACACTATTTATCAACCGACCTGCGGTGGCGCGCGCCTCCGAGCGACCATCGGGCGCGAGGAGCGCGTGCGAGGTCGCCGGCGCGTAGCGCCGGCTGCCAGAGGGACCTTCGGTCCCTCGCTGGACGCGGCGACCGTAGGTAGCCGCAGCGAGGCGCGGGAGTCCTCGCGGCCGGGGCTTTGAGGGTGTTCTTCGTGGAACAGTCGACTACGTACAGCCGAGCGGCTGGGGGTTTGGAGGTCTTCACAGCTGAAACGGCTATTTATAAATAACCGTCTCAGGCGACGGCGGCGGCGATCTCCTCGTCGGTTAGGAACACGTCCTCGCCCGTCTCGGCGTCGAACAGGTGGATCTGCCCTTCGGCGAAGGTGACGCCCACCTCGTCGCCGGCCTCCGGCTTGACGTCCGCCGGCGCCCGCCCTCGGTCGCAGTCAGTCTCCGTGAGCGCCCCGGACCGAGCTCCCCGGGCCGATCTTGAGTGATACTACCACACAATATTAAGTTCCGGTTCGCGGAACTAGTACCTGATGGAAACGGAACTGTTCGAGTGTCCCGAATGCGGAACAGAAGTGGAAGTGGAAGTCGATCCCGAACCACCGAACGGCATTGCCACCTGTGAAGAGTGCGGTGGGTCGTTCGAGATTTAGCGGCGCTCGCACCTCGTGTCCGCACGCTCGGGCGCCAGTCGTGTGACCGAACGACTCCTGCGTCGAGCGTCGGCGTCGGCGCCTCGTCTCAGTCGTCCGCGGTCGGCGTCGGTGCCTCGCCGTCGAGCGCGTCGCGGTCGTGGGCCGCCTCGAAGTCGAGGTCCGGGCCGCGCGCGATGATGCCGGTCGGCGTCACGTCCGGGTGGGTCGTGTAGTAGTGCTCTTTGATGTGAGCCATGTTCACCGTCTCGGCGACGCCCCCGGTCTGGTAGAGGTCGCGGAGGTACGGCCAGAGATGCTCATACTGGTGAATGAACTGGTGGTTACACATGAAGTGCGTGTGATACACCTGATCGAAGCGGACCAGCGTGGTGAACAGGCAGAGGTCGGCCTCGGTGAGCGAATCGCCGACGAGGTAGCGCCGGTCGGCGAGGTGGTCGTCCCAGTGGTCGAGCGCGCCGAACAGGTCGTCTATCGCCTCGTCGTACGCCGCTTGCGACGTCGCGAAGCCGGCGCGGTAGACGCCGTTGTTGACCGGTTCGTATATCTCCGTGATCACCTCGTCGACGTTCGCGACGGTCGCCTCGTCGTCGTCGCCGGGCAGCAGCGAGACGTCGTTGCCGAGGTCGTCGAACGCGGTCGAGAGGGTTCGGAGGATCTCACGGGACTCGTTGTTGACGATCGTCTCCTCCTCGGTGTCCCACAGCACGGGGACGGTCACCCGACAGGTGGCGTCGGGGTCGGCGGCGACGTACAGCTCTCGGAGGTAGTCGCTGTCGTGGAGGTGGTCCGGCGTACAGCCCGCTTTTTCCGGGGTGAACTGCCAGCCCCCCTCGCCGCGGTACGGGTCCACGACCGAGACGCCGATGGCGTCTTCGAGACCGAGCAGCGAGCGCGCGAGGAGGATGCGGTGCGCCCACGGACAGGCGTAGGAGACGTAGAGGTGATACCGCCCCGCCTCGGGCTGGAATCGGTCGTCCGGCTCGGCGTCGACGTGATCGGGCACGTCGCTGCCGGCGATCCAGTTTCGGAAGGTGGTCTCGCCGCGCTGGAACGAGCCGTCGTCGTCCGTCGCCTCGTACGTGTCCGCCCGCCACTCGCCGTCGACGAGTTGATTCATGCCCGACATACGCGCTCAACGCTCATAATGTGGGCGGGGACGTGTGTGTCACCGTCTCAAAGACGTCGTCTGCACCCGTCGGTCGGCGTTAGCGTTAACACCCTCCCGCGGGAGGCGAAGCCATGAGCCGAGCCACCAAGACAGATCCCCGCGACCCGCCCGCCGTCGCGGTCGTCGGCGGCGGTGCCGTCGGCGTCACCGCCGCCTCCGACCTCGCCGCCCGCGGTGCCGACGTAACGCTCTACGACCGCGGCGACCTCGGGAGCGAGAGCTCCGGCCGCGCCGCCGGCGTCCTCTACGACGCCTACGCGGAGGAGGTCGACGCCGCGCTAGCCGCCCGGGCGATGGAGCGGTTTCGGGCGTTCGACCGCTCGCTCCCGGGCTTCTCGTTCACGCCGTGTCCGTACGTGATCGCGGTCCGTAAGGGCGACGCGGACGCCGACGCCGTGCCGTCGATGGTCGACCGGATGCGCTCACACGGCCGCGACGTCTCGGTCGTCGATCCGGTGGCACTCGGCGAGCGCTTCCCGATCACGACCGACGACCTCGCGGTCGCCGCGATCACCGAGGGTGCCGGCTGGTGTGACCCCGCGAGCTACGTCGCGGCGATGGGGCGGCGCGCTCGTCGCGAGGGGGTCACCGTCGAGACCGAGACGGCCGTCTCGCTCGCCGGCGACGGCACTGAGATCCGGATCGACGCGAGCGAGAACGCGGCCGATACGCCCGAAGCGCCCGCCGAGACCCGTGAGTTCGACGCGGTCGTCGTCGCCGCCGGTGCGCACACGGCCACCGTCCTCGCGGATGTCGGCATCGCGGTTCCGGTCGTCCCCTACCGGGTGCAGGCGCTGACGAGCGGGGTCGCCTACGACGGGCCGATGGTGTACGACGCGACCGCAGGTGTCTACCTCCGGCCACACCCGACCGGCCTGCTGGCCGGCGACGGGACCGAGCCGGTCGCGGCCGACCCGGACGACTACGACCTGGCGGGCGACGACTGGTTCGTCGAATCAGTCACGGAGACGCTCAGCGAGCGCGTCGACGCCGTGAAGGAGGGGGAGGTGAAGGTTGAGCGAGCGTGGGCCGGCCTCTGTACGGCGACGCCCGACGGCGACCCGCTGGTCGGGCCGGTCGAACGGGGGGACGACGCCGCAGCCGAGGCCAACACTGGGGGGCGGCTGTTCATGGCGGCCGGCTGGCAGGGGCACGGATTCATGCGCGCGCCGGCGATGGGCGAGCACGTCGCGGAGGGCGTGTTGGCGTCGCTCGACGGCGTCGAGGCGGGAACAGAGAAATCGCCGTGGATCGAGGCCTTCGATCCAGACCGGTTCGACGGGGACGAATCGTTCGAGATCACCGAGGGGATGTCGGTCGAAGGGCGGTCGGGAGAGTAGGCGGGGAGTCGGCGCGAAAGCGAAGTCGGCTCGGGAGCTCGGAGGAGGAGGTCGGGGCGATCGCCCGGAGGAGAAAACAGGGCAGCGAGGGGCGTTAGCGGCCGGCGGACTCAGGCCTTGCCGGCGTCGTCTTCCTCGACGACCGCGACGTCTCGCGAGTCGTCGTTTTTCGGAATCTCGACCTGAAGCGTTCCGTTGCGGGTTAGCGTCGCGTTCGCGCCTTCCGGCGTGACGTTCGCGTCTTGCGGGAGCTCCGCGCTCCCGGAGAGCGAGACCCCTCGGCCGGGGAACAGCATCTCGTAGCCGTCGTAGAAGTCGCGGAATCGGTCAAGTTCGACCTCGACAGTGTGGTCGAGGAAGGTCACGTTCAGGTCTTCACCGCGGACGCCCGGAGCGTCGAAGACGACGAGGTAGGCGTCGTCGCTCTCGAGGAGGTCGTACGAGAGGGGGCGACGCTCCTGCATCTTGCTCCAGCCTCGTCCGACTCGCTCCAGGACGCGGCGGATGGCCGACCGACCCGTCTCGACGAATCCGCTCACGAGTTACACCTCGATTTCGACGAGGTCGCTCCCGCCGCAGTAGGGGCACGACAGGTCCGCGACGGTGTGGTCGTCGGGCACGTCGTACGTGTAGTGGTTCTCGAACATGTCGAGCTCGCAGTCGTCGCTCTCGCACTTGACTTCCATCGTGGATGGCATATACGATGACGTTGTGTCGGCGAGGGCTTAAACGGCGTGGAGGCGGTCGTCCCTGTATGGGCGCCACGGGGGACAAGCACAACGCAACCCGCGAGGCGGGCGACCCGATCCGCGTGTACGGCGTCGACTTCAGCGCGGCGGCGACCGACGCGGGCCGAAAGACGTGGATCGCGAGCGGACGGGTCGACCCGCAGCGCGACCGAATCGTGGTGACCGACCTCCGCCCGCTGACCGCGGTCGCCGGCCTCGACACCGCATGCCGCGAGGCCGCGCTCCCGGCACTCGCGCGGTGGCTCCGCGAGCGCGACGAGACCGCGGTGGTCGGACTCGATTTCCCGTTCGGACTCCCGCAGTTCATCGCGGAAGAGACCGGCAACGAGTCGTGGCAGTCCTTTATAAGTCGGTTCCCGGAATCGATCGGCGTGGACGGAAGCGCCGACGCGGGCGAGGACGGATCGAGCGACCCGGTCCGCACCTTCGCCGAGCGCTGCGTCGGCCTCACCGAGCGTCACGGCGAGGGGACCTACGACAAGCGCCGGACGGACGCGGCCGTCGGCGCGCGGTCGCCGTACGGCTTCATCGCCGACACGATCACCTTTTACGGCATTCGAGACGTCCTCGCAACCGTCCTCGACGAGGTTCGCTTCGCGCCGATGGACCGGACGGACGGAGCGTGGCGGCCCGGGGTGCCGACGGGACCGACGGCGGTCGAGACGTACCCGGCCGCGGTGTTAGATCGGTTCGGACTCCACCGGACGAACTACAAGGGCAACGGCGACGAGGAGTCGGCGAATCGCCGGCGGAACGCGGAGGGACTGGCCGAAGCGGCCGACGTCGTTTATAAATCCGAGTCGACGGCGACGGAGACAATGGTCGCGGACGCGGGCGGCGACGCCCTCGACGCGGTCGCCGCCTGCGTCGGGGCGTTCACGGCGCGGCGGCGCGGGTACGAGACGGACACCGCCGCGTTCGACGATCCGAGCGCGGTCCGACTCGAAGGCTACATCTACGGCTGAGAGTGGGTTGGCGGCCGTCGGAGTCTATAAACCCGTTCCGCGGAGCCGCTCCGGAACGACCGCGCGCTCGGCGACGGAGACGACCGCGATTCCGAACGCGACACCGGCGGAGAATCCGGGACCGTACGGGTCATACGAGATCTCGAACGCGAGCGCGACTCCCAGCCCGACTGAGATGGCGAGGATCGCGACGCCGAAGGCGACGTACGTCAGCGTCTCGTAGCGATCCGGCGAGAGACGATCTCGGGCGATCCACGCGATCGGCCCCAGGGCGACGGCGGTCGCCGCGGTCCAGCCGGCGGCGAGCCGCCACGGTCGAGGTTCCGCGCCGAGGAACTGCATCGCGGCGAGCGCGACGAGCGCGGCGAACGAGACGTATTTTCCGACTCGCTGCCAGCGAGAGGACCCGCCGGCGGCTGGGGGAGCACCGCCGCCCGAGCGCGTCTCACCGGTCGAGGGCGTATCGGAGGGCATCGTCGGCGCTTCCGCGCCTTCCGTCATAAGCGATCCGGCGTTCCCCGCCGTTCCGCACGCTTTTCCCGTCTCGGCCGACTACGGTGGGCTAATATGACCGATTCGCCCGCGTCAGGCCGGGGGTCACTCCCGCCCGACCCGAACGACCTCTCCGTCACCATCGTCGACGGCTACGTCGACGAGCCGGCCCACTTCGGCGTCCCACCGTACATCTCGACGTACCCGCGGTACACGGCCGGCGCGCTCGTGGACGCGGGCGTCCCGGAGTCGCGGATCACCTACCACACCATCGACGAACTCCGCGACGACCGGAGCAAACGCGCCGACGTCGCCGACGCCGACCTGATGGTGTACGTCGGCGGGATGACGGTCCCCGGGAAGTACGTTGGCGGGACTCCCGCCGAGCCGGACGAAGTACGCGAGTTGGGCTGGACCGCGGACGGCGTCACCCTGCTCGGCGGGCCGGTGCGGTTCGGCGTCGGCGAGGAGAACGCGGGCGCGACGGAGACGGAGCGCGACGACCTCGACTACGACTTCGTCGCCATGGGCGACGTGGAGGCGGCCGCCTACGACCTCGTGAGCGAGGGGTTGGAGGGATTCGGTAACCGGATGCGTGACAACGCCGAGATCGACCGATGGGCCGAGAAGGGGGCGTTCGTCGTCGAGCAGCACCCCAACCACCCGGACTACCTCATCTGTGAGATGGAGACCTCTCGCGGCTGCGCCTACCGGTGTTCGTTCTGCACGGAGCCGCTGTACGGGAGCCCCGCGTTCCGCGAGGCGCGGTCGGTCGTCGACGAGGTCGACGCGCTCTCGAACCGCGGCGTGAAGCACTTCCGACTCGGGCGGCAGGCCGACATCCTCGCGTTCGGCGGCGACGGCGAGGCCCCGAATCCCGACGCGCTCCGGGAGCTGTACGGCGGGATCCGCGAGGTCGCGCCCGACCTCCGGACGCTGCACCTCGACAACATGAACCCGGTGACGATCACCGACTACCCCGAGGCCTCCCGCGAGGCGATCCGCGTCATCGCCGCGCACAACACGCCCGGCGACACCGCCGCGTTCGGACTGGAGTCGGCCGATCCGGTCGTGCAAGAGCAGAACAACCTGCTCGTCACCGCCGAAGAGTGTCTGGAGGCCGTCCGCGTCGTCAACGAGGAAGGCGGGTGGCGGCCGGGCGACACCCCGGAGACAACGCCCGGCCCAGACGACCGCGTGACCGGCCCCTCCACGGGCCCTGACGCCTCGCCGCGCCTCCCGAAGCTGCTTCCCGGGATCAACCTCGTCCACGGGCTCACCGGCGAGCGTCCGGAGACTTACGAACACAACAAGCGGTTCCTCCAGACCGTGTACGACGAGGGGCTGATGCTCCGCCGGATCAACATCCGGCAGGTGATGGCGTTCGCGGGCACGGAGATGGCCGAGACGGGTGCCGAGGTCGCCCAGGCGCACAAAGACCAGTTCCAGGCGTACAAACGAGAGGTCCGCGAGACGGTCGACAACCCCATGCTCGACCGGGTCGTCCCGCCGGGGACGGTCCTCCCCGACGTCCACCTGGAGTACCACCAAGACGGCAAGACGTTCGGCCGTCAGCTCGGGACGTACGCCCTCCTCGTCGCCGTGCCGGGCGAGCGTGAACTCGGGACCGCCATCGACGTGGCGATCACGGACCACGGCTACCGCTCGGTCACCGGCGTCCCCTACCCCCTCGACGTCAACGCGGCGTCGATGGCCGAACTGACCGCGATCCCCGGTATCAACCGGAGCAAAGCCGGTGACATCGTCGTCGGGCGCCCGTACGACTCGGTGGAGGCGGTCGACGCCGGCGTCGTCGACCTCTCGCGGTTCGCCGTCGTCGACGACCTCGACGTGCCGATTCCCGGCCGCGAGCGCGCCGGGTCCGGCCCCGGCCCGGCCGCTCGCTCCCTGCTCGACCGGCGCGACGGCTCGTCGATCGGACGCGGGGACTGACCCGATGGCGGCGTCGAACTCCGAGCCCCCCGTTCGTCGCGTGCCGGTTCCGGTCGACACCCGCGCCCCCGACGGGACGACGAACGCCTACGTCGCCGACGGCCTGCTCGTCGACCCGGCCGCGCGGACCGAGGCGCTCGACGCCGCAGTCGGTGTCGGCACTCTCGGGGAACCCGGCGTCGGGATCGACGCGATCGCGGTCACGCATACCCACCCGGACCACGTCGGTGCAGTCGCCGAGTACGCCGATCTCACCGGCATCCCCGTCTTCGCGCACGCCGACCACGTCGACCGATTCGTCGCCGCGACGGGCGTGGAGCCGGACGGGACGTTCGAGGGCGGCGAGGTCGTGGGAGCGACGAGCGTCCGCGTGGTCGACACACCCGGCCACGCGCCGGACCACGTCGCCTTCGAAGTGGAGGGGGGCCACGAGAACGAGGACGGCGAGGAACCCTCCCGCACGCTGCTCTGCGGTGACCTCGCGGTCGCCGAGGGGAGCGTCGTCGTGGGAGCGCCCGAGGGCGACCTCCGCGACTACCTCGACAGCCTCGAACGCGTCCGCGACGCCGGCTACGACCGACTGTATCCGGGGCATGGCCCAGTCATCGACGACCCGTCCGCAGTCTGTGATCGACTTATCGACCACCGATTGGACCGCGAGCGGGCGGTTCTCGCGGCGGTCGAGGCGGGCGCGACCGACGTAAGCGCGGTCGTCGACGCCGCGTACGAGAAGGACCTGACCGGCGTCGCGGACCTCGCGCGGGCGACGGTCGTCGCGCACTTGGAAAAACTGCTCGCGGAGGATCGGATCGACGAGACGTGGGCAGAGCGGCTCGCTTGCGGGCGTGAGGAGTCAGCGTAGCAGAAGCCGACACAGGTGACAGAGAAGCCGGCACG
>Ga0136589_1001530_pt1 | contig 10399 bp, 11 predicted proteins | sample AntRauMFilla3764_FD_104640 | JGI IMG/M metagenome (GOLD analysis project Ga0136589, IMG submission 104640) | Saline lake microbial communities from Rauer Islands, Antarctica - Metagenome Filla 3 #764 | ecosystem: Environmental > Aquatic > Non-marine Saline and Alkaline > Saline | place...
CGACAGCTCTCCGTCGATCCGTCCGTAATTCTCTCGTCGAGACCGTCAGTACAACCGCTTCGACACAGAACTCAGGCCGCAGAAACAGCTAGCCGAGGATGCTTTGTGAGGTACTGAGGTTGGGCAACCCCAGCTCACCGACCGGGACGAATCGACGACGACTCCCGGGCTGTTTCTGTCGGGCCCGCAGGTCGCCCACAACGGGCAGAAATTTTGCTTCATTTATAAATTCAGACAGCGGTTCGCCGTCGTCGCCGACGAAATCGCCAACAGACTCGGTGTCGACCCGTCACCGCTCGAAGCGTACCGTGAGAAGAACATGTTCCTGGAAGACCTCTCCTGTTGCGAACCAGCGATGTGTGATTGCTAACCATGATACGAGACTCTACCGACGCAAGCACCGATATCGAACGCTCGACCGACGATGCCGACGACCGGCGGGTCTGTCGGATGACCGGGCGCGAAGACGGACTCGTGGGAAAATACGACATCTGGCTCTGCCGCCAGTCGTTCCGTGAGCTGGCGCCGAAAATGGGGTTCGAGAAATATGACTGAATCGTCCACTCGGTCGAACGTCGACCAGTCGAATACGGCCGACCGAAAGGAGACGGTCGTGGTCGTTGGGAAAGAGAGTGTCGGCAAATCGGCGCTCGTCGCCGGACTCACCGGAACGACGCCGACCACCGGGAACTTCCGTGGCACGACCGTCGACGTCGAGCGATACGAGTCGCCAGAGCGCGTCTTCGTCGACACACCGGGTATCCTGCTCGACGCGGACACCGAGACCACTCGAACAGCTATCGAGGCAGTCGACGGGTCCGAGACTGTGTTACTGGTCGTCCGGGCGACCGATATCGACGAGGACCTCGACGACCTGTTACCGCTGGTGCAGGGGAAAGTCGGCGCAATCGCCGTGACGTTCTGGGACAAAGTCGAGAACCAGGCCGACGCACGTGCGGAACTGGATGCTCTCGCCAAAGACGTGGGCGTCCCAATCGTCCCAGTTGACGCGCGAACCGTCACCCCCGCCGTGACGGACGGGGGAAACGCCACTCCGGACGAGACTGGTTACAAGCAGCTCCAATGCGCGATAGACAACGCCGACAGGTTCCCCGGGCGGACTCCCCAGCGCACCGGTATCCATCTCGAACCACCGACGACAACACTCGAACGACCCATCCTCGGGCCGCTTCTCAGTATCGCCCTCCTGTTGTTGCCGGCCGCCGTCGCAGTCCACTTCGCGAACGCCGCTGCCGCTGAACTCTCCCCCCGCGTGGGAACCGTGCTCGAACCCGCGGTGCAATGGGCGAGCGGGCTCCCGGGACCGCTCGCAGCGGTACTTGGCGGCGACTACGGGCTGCTCTCGATGGGCCCGTTTCTGTTCGTCTGGGCCGGCCCGACGATTCTCATCTTCGCACTGTTCATGGCCGTCTACAAACAGAGCGGGCTCGTTACCCGCATCACTGCGTCACTGCACCCACACCTTCGGCGTGTCGGACTCACCGGCCGTGACCTCGTCCGAGTAGTGATGGGCTTTGGCTGTAACGTTCCCGCGGTCACAAGCACCAGAGGCTGTTCGGACTGTACGCGTCGAACGACCGTCTCGGCTATCGGGTTTGGATCGGCCTGTTCGTATCAGTTCCCGGCGACGCTCGCCGTGTTCGCCGCGGTCGAGATGCCGTGGCTCGTCCTCCCGTACATCGGTGTTCTCACGACAACGACACTCATCTACGCCCGGCTGATTGCGCCCAATCGGGCGCGAACCACCTCACTTGCCACCGAGAACCGCGCGTTCGTCCAGTGGCCGACGTGGCGGTCTGTGTGGCGCGAGACCAAAACTGTCGTCCGCAGCTTCTTCGTGAAGGCGCTGCCCGTCTTCGCCGGTATCGTGCTCGTCGCTTCGTTGCTGGACTATCTCGGCGTGCTAGACGCACTGGGAGACCTTCTCTCGCCAGCGATGGGGGTTTTCAATCTCCCCGGTGAGATGGCGCTCGTGGTGGTGCTGGGATCCATCCGGAAAGACGGTCTCCTGCTACTCCGGTCGGACGGGCTGAGCACGACGCTGTCAGCGATGACCCCCGTACAGGTACTGACCGCCGTCTATCTTGCTGGTGTCCTGTTGCCCTGTCTGGTCACGGCGATTACGGTCGCAAGAGAACTCTCACCGAGGTACGCGGGAAAGATGATGCTTCGTCAGGCAGCGGCCGCTGCCGGCTTCTCGCTTCTCATCGGGTGGGGCGGCGCGTTGCTTCTCTGACGATGGCCACTGAAACCATGACGCTCGTGTTCGAGCTTGAGGCCCTCGAGCGGGTCAGGGAGCCACAGGCGGTTGTCGTGGATGCACGACGGTGGGCCCAGCACGTCTGTCTCGCCACGACCGGGCCCGGAGCTGCACAGACGTTCAACACGACGAATCTCCTCCGATGGGAGTGTCAGGTGGAGCCAGCGGTCTCGACGTTTCAACAGCTCTCTCGGCGGTTCCAGACGGATAGATACGTATTAGTCGGGGCGTCTTCCGGACGGCCCGACTACCTTCCAGCAGACAAGTGGGAGTATCGGAGTCTAGCGGTTGCCGCCAAGGCTGCAAACTGGGAGATGGGGACACAGAAAACCCCGCTCCTACAGCGATGGGCTGACCGACTAGCCTCGCTCCGGAGAGTCTCAGAGTGACCCAGTGCGATGTAGCCAGTTTCAGAACTATCAGTAACCGGCCGAGACTAGCCCTGGAACGCGGTGATTCCCCACGCGTCTCCCCCCGTGCCATCGGAATCGAACTCGGGGGCGCTTATAAGGACGAACGCACTTTCGTCCTTACCGTTCCGAATCTGGCGCGTCGCATCAGGAGCGATCCAGACGGCATCGCCCGTCTCCATACCGACTGACTCGTCGTCGATTCGGACCTCCGCACTCCCCTGTACTAAGACGTAGACTTCCTCGTGTTCGTCGTCAGCGTGGTCGTGCGGTTTACTGTTCCAGTCCGGGGGACACCGCGAGAACGTCACGCCCACCTGTCGACAGCCCAGTGGTTCACTCAGGAAGTGCATCGCGTCTGAAACCTGTTCGACGTCCTCGTAGTTCACGGTCCGATAGCTCATACAGTCACTTCTCTGCGGAGAATAATAATTTTCTAGGCAGACTTACCTATCCTTAGCAATCTAATTTGTCCTGTTGCCAGTCAAACCACCGTCAACCCTGTTCGACGGGACGCGAAGGTATTCGAGAACCGGACCAGAATTCGTTTTCGACCCCCCTACTAGTATACAACAATATGAACCGTCGTGGATACCTCGCCGTCTGTGGCGCGATATGTGGCGGTCTGGCCGGCTGCAGCGGAAACTCGAACGACAGTACCGAGGGCACTGCCGGTCCGGCTCAAGACGGGTACCCGCCAGAGTCCGGCACGACGCCGACGGAGCGCCCGACCGATACCTCGGCGTTCGACACGACCACTGTCGAGGGTGTCGACGTCCCGCTCGCCCCGGTAGATGCGACCCACCACTGGTATCGCAGGCGAGCTGCTCGGTTCGTCGATGCCAGGGGACAGGCACAGTACGACCGGTCCCATATCACCGGCGCTGTGTTGAGTCCGGCACCTGACGGTACCGGGGACGACCCAGTCGAGGCGTGGCCGACAGACGACCGCATCGTCTGTTACTGTGGCTGTCCACATCACCTCTCGTCGCTCCGTGCCGCGTCGCTCGTGGAGAACGGCTACGAACAGGTCTACGTCATCGACGAGGGGTTCTGGGAGTGGCAAGACCGGGGGTATCCGATTTCCGGCGAGGAGGTTTCGACAGAACCGGCAGTACAGCAAATCGCTGGGCTGACAGCAGCCGACTACGCCGGTCAGATGGCGTGGGCGTGGCACGAGCCGACGGGACAGCGCGAAGCGACACCCATCGACGACGGCGGTGCGTATACGCTCGAACTGCACTTCTCTGACGTGACGCCGGAATCGACAATCGCCGTCGAAACGCCCGGCTACCGTATCGAGGACTCACTCGACGCGCTGACCGCGCAGACGGTGACAGCCCCGTAACCGACTCACTTCGGCGGCACGCAGCATAGACGTGCCGCTGGCGGAGTTACGCTCGACCGAAATCGAGGGCAACGACCCTTCCGTCCCCGTACATAACGAGCGCTTCGACGTCACCGTCGTCGTCGATATCTGCTATCGTCGGGTGCGTGTAGATTGGTACCTCACGCTCGTACGCCGCACTGACCTCGCCGGTTGTCGGGTCGACCAGTGAGAGGGTCCCATCGTTCGTCGGCGCGACGAGTTCCGGGCTCCCGTCCCCGTCGACGTCACCGACAGCTGGCGGCGGCATCATCTGTACGTCGGCGTTCGTCAGTCTGGTACGCCACTCTGTCCGCCCGCTCTCGGCGTCTAAACTGTAGAGACCACCGTTCGCAGCAACTGCGTACACTTCTTCTGTCCCGTCTTCGTCGCCGTCTGCGACGCCGTGTACGGCTGCGAAGGTGCTCAGGTCACGCTCCCACAGCACAGTAGAGTCACCGTCGACCATCGCGACAGTTCCGTCAAGCGCTGTCGCGACGACGATTTCGGACGCCACATCGGAATCTGCCTGGCCGGTCGTCATCCACGTGATGGAACTGTCGAACGTCACTGGCCCGTCCCAGCTCGGCGTGCCGTCACCCTCGAAGAGGTAGAGTTCGCCCGCGCCACCCGCGGCGACGGCGAGTTCGAGTCCATCGTCACCGTCGAACTCCCCGACGGTCGGTTGGCCGAACGTCGTCGATTCGAGGTCGCGTGTCCAGACTGTCTCACCGCTGGCACTGATGACGTAGATCGTCCCACGTACGTCGACAGCTACGGTCTCAGGTCGACTGTCGCCGGTGATATTCGCGACGAGGGGCTTCGTGTATCCGTAGCTGTCGAGCGCGTACTCGAACTCTACAGACCCATCTGTCGGGTCGTACGCGGTGAGCGTGTCCTCGGTAGTCGCTGCGAGCACTTCGCCGGTGCCGTCCCCGTCGTAATCCGCGACGGTCGGGTCTGCAATCGAGTGGATGGTACAGTCGGGGACCGCAATCCCCGAGCGCCACCGGCGCTCGCCGGACGACGCTTCGAGACCGTAGAGCGCACATCGGTCGGTGTCCGCCCGACCGCTAATCGGTGCATAGACGAACTGTCCGTCGCCGACCTGTGCGACCGCTGGTGCGTGATGATTTCCGTTAACCTCGCGTCCCGTCTCGCTCACCCAGAGGACAGTAATCTCTCCGCCCGAGTCGGTATTGAGGAGGAAGCTGCCAGTGGCGAGGCCACCGAGCGCCACTAGCACCAGGGCAAGCGCTACGACTGTTCTGGCACGCATCGGTTCACTCGGTATGTGTCATTCCGGTGGTTTGCAACCCATGGCTAGAGAGACTCAAACCGACCCGCCTGAAACTGTCGTGTTATTCACCCCATCGGCCAGGCCATCAATTGCTGGAATACTTGTAGCAACCCCTGATTTGGGGCCGCTGTCCCGTAGATGCTGACTGAATCCATGCCAGCGTAGCCGTGTTCCCCTGACTCGTCGCGCTCCCAGTAGAGCCAGGCCGTCTCTTCGCCGCCGTCGAATCCCATCTCGTCGACTGGGAACGTCAGCACGAGTGCCTCGTTGCTCTCGCCGTGATGGCCGTCGAACTCACGGACTTCCCCGTCGTCCTCCGGCCGCGCACCTGCGCCATCCTCGACTGTCGACCGGGACCCGAACCGGTACCGGACGGGTTCCGCCATGGGGTCGAACGTTTCGCGCTCACCGTCACCGTCGAGGAACTCGGCGGGATGAACAGCGACCTCGACGGAGTCGTGTTCCTCGACGTCGATGAAATTCTCCGCGTTGTCGGGTTGGACGTCGACGTCGAGTTCGTTCGGAAAGTGGGCCGCTGCGAGGCCGCTGGTAGCTGGGACAAATGCTGCCGCTGCCGTCACGCTGGCCGCACCTTTGAGGAGCCGTCGTCGAGTCGTCGTCCGCTCTGTCAGTTGTTCGGGGTCGGGCGTTGTTTGTCTCTTTGACATCCTACAAATAACTCGACGGAGCTTCGCAGTATGGTGATTCTGGTCCAATCAACGAATCAAGCCTGACGAGGAATAGTCGAGGCTGACCACTCGGCCATCGCCGTACCGAACCAGTATCTCAGCAGCGCCGTCGCCGTCGATATCTCGGACCGTCGGGAACGTCCAGACTGGGACATCGCGCTCGTAGACCGCGAGTTCGGACCCCGAATCGGCGTCGAGGACCGCAACGCGGCCCGTGTTCAAAACGCCGACGACCTCCTGTTGCCCGTCGCCGTCTACGTCACCTGTCACCGGGGCTGTCGCCGTTGCATCGTCATCTTCCGACACTGTCGTCGACCACTCGGTCTCCCCCGACTGTGCATCGAGTGCGAGGAATCGGCCGGACTGACCAACGTAGAGTTCAGGGGTTCCGTCGCCGTCCCCGTCGGTCGCTACTTTGATTCGCGTGTTTGTGATATCTCGACTCCATTCGGTATTCCCAGTTTCACCATCGTATGCTCTCAGCTCCGAGGTACCGGCGGTGAATAGTTCGACTGCAGGGTCGTCGTCGACCTGCGCGCTTGCGATGGTCGTCGCGGAGCCGTTCCGCTGCCACTCGACTGACCCATCAGCACTAAGCAGGACCGGTCCTCTGCTCGTCCCGATGAACACCTCTGGCGCCCAATCAGCGTCGAGGTCCTCCACGACGGGGGCTTTCCAGACGTTCACCCGAGACCAGCGGGTGTTGTTCAGTGGCACTCGCCACGCGACACTCCCGTTTCCATGAACTACTGCAACGTTCCCCCTGATGTCGCTGGTAACTATCTCCGGTCCGGGTGCGGCCGTGACGTTCGCTACTGTTGGACGGCCATAGCCGTATGTCGGTAGTGACACTCGCCACTCCTCGGAACCGTTCGTCGCGCTGTAGGCGACGAGAGCGTCCTCTGTCGAGGAGACGATGACTTCGAGCGTGCCGTCGCTATCGACGTCCTCGATGGCCGGTTCGGTCAGGGCGTGCGTGAAACAGGCATCGGCCGGGACGCCTGTTCGCCACACCGTCGAGCCGTCCGTTGGGTCCAGTCGAACGAGCGCACACGACGTATTCGTGATGGGTGCGTCGCTGTTCGGGACCTCTGCTACGGGCGCGACAAGAACCTCTCCCTCGGGGCCGACCCCGACGGCGTGGTGATTGACCCTGTTGTCGCGGGGCGTGTCACTCACCCACTGTTCGGTAAGCTCACCACCCCCGGAGAGCCCCAGCCCGACCGCGACGAGCGCAGCGAGCGCGACGAACACCGCGACGAGACCCAGAGCCGTTCGGCGTCGCATATCCGTTCGTAGCTCTGCTACCTGAAATGCCTGCCTTTCGCTCTGAGTGATTCGAGAACCGTACCATGGAGGTTTTTGCGTGGACATCGCCTACCGTCGGATAATGGCACGGCACCGCCCAGGTCGAGGCGCTCTAACCGGTCTCCTCACCGTGCTCCTCTTGGTCCTCGTCCCGGGCGTCGCCAGTGCCCACAACGTCGGCGGGACGCGGTTCGACGCGCCGCTGCCGTTGTCGCTGTTGTTCGCGGGCGCAGGTGGAACGGTCGCGCTCACTGGCATCTGGCTCGCTGTGACCGACCGCTCTGCGGCCGACGTCGGAACGTACACCGTGGCGACGCTAGACGCTCGAACAGTGCGGTGGGTCAGTCGGATTGGGGCGGGGGTGTTCTTCGTCGGCGTCCTCACCTCGGTTGTCGTCGGGTTCCTCGGCCGGCAAGTCGCCGCAGAGAACTTCGCGACTGTGTTCACCTGGTCGGTCTGGTTTCGCGGACTGGGGCTGGTCGCAATTCTCGTCGGTTCCCCGTGGCGGGTGCTCTCTCCCTGGCGCGCCCTCTACCGCGGCCTCTGTCGGCTCGAAGATGACGAACTCGCTCTCCTCGGCAGCTATCCCTCCTGGCTCGGTTCGTGGCCTGCCGTGGCTGGATTCGTCGTCCTTATCGGCATCCTGGAGAATCTGACGGTCGTCCCGCAGTCGCCGGCACTGACGACCGTCCTGCTCGCCGTGTACGCGCTGGCTATGGTCGGCGGTGCCGCGCTGTTCGGCCCGGTGTGGTTCGACCGTGCCGACCCGCTGGCCGTTCTCTACCGGTTGTTCGGGCGCGTCGCCGGCGTGTCGGCTGTACGTTCTGCTGGGACGATTGAGATCTCGTTCCGGCCCCCCTGGCGCGGCTGTACGTCTCCCGTCGCCGGTCCCGCTGTGGTGGTGTTCGTCGTCGCTGCCGTCTACACGGTGAGCTTCGACGGATTCACCAACACACGTCAGTATCAGTCGTTGCTGTTCGGTGCCCGTGACCTGTTCGGGATTGGGTCGGCGATGGAGGTACTACTCTACGTCATCGGGTTGCTGGCGTTTACCGGTGCGTTCGTCCTGACCGTGCTCGTCGGCGATTCCATCGGCGTCTCTGACCAGACAGACAGTGCCGTCACGACTGATGGGGGAACACTGGCATGGCTCGGCGCTGCGCGGACGTTCGCTCCCACAGTGCTCCCGATTGCAGCCGCGTACGACGTCGCTCACAACTATCCCTACGTGATCCGGAGTACCGCCCGTATCGTCGAACTGAGCGCGAACTCCCTGGGCGTCGGTGTCCAGTCGTTCGAACCACTGGGATGGCTCTCGATACCGGTATTCTGGGGCTCCCAAGTGTTCCTCATCGTCGTGGGGCACGTAATCGCCGTCGTTGCAGCTCACACCGTCGCTGTCGAGCGCTACCGCTCGCTGTCGGCGGCTCGCAAAGGACATCTGCCGCTGCTCGTGTTGATGATTGGGTATACCGTTCTCTCGCTCTGGATAATCTCCCAGCCAGTTGTGAGGTGAGAAAGCGTGAACACAACAGTTCGAGGTGCGAAGCCGGTTCGACACATCCAGATATGCGGACCTCCAACAGGTGACTGTTCGTGACCCTGCTGCACGCGACAACTGCCGTTGATTCACTGTCCCTACTGGTTTTCATCACCATCGCGGCTCTGGGGACGGCCCTACTGTTGGGCATCGCGATAGCCGCGTTCATCCAGCGGCGGTCACAGTCGTACCTCTTGGTGGTGCTCGCGTTCGGCGCCCTGTTTGGCCGCTCCGTCGTCGCCGGCGTCAGCATGGTCGGACTGCTCTCTCCCGCGACCCATCATCACCTCGAACACGGGATGGATGTCGTGTTGGTCGCCGTTGTCGTCGCTGCAGTGTACTACGCCCGAACTATGACAGACCAATCGATACAGCAATGACAGAGCAACGAAACCGAATCAGAGAGTTCGTCGCTGCCAATCCGGGCGTCCACTTCAACGAAGTCAAGCGCTCACTCGACCTCGGGACTGGCCAAGTGCAATATCACCTCCGGAAGCTCGAACGGAGTGACGATGTCGTCGGAGAATCGCTATACGGTCGGAAACACTATTATACCCCAGAATACGGCGAGTGGGAGCGTGGTGCACTGGCAGTGTTACGCCGTGAAACTGCCAGAGATGTCCTCGTCTATCTCATTTCGAACGGTCCCACGGCACCGAACTCAGTTGCAGGTGGCTTAGAAATCGCTCGAAGTACGCTAGAATGGCATCTCGACCATCTCGTGGAGCAAGAACTTGTTAAGAAAAAACGCGACGCACAGAACCGCGTGACACTGGAACTCCTACACCCCGAGGAGACAACCCGTATGCTGCAGGAGGTCAAACCTTCCGTCGCGAATCGGTTGGTCGATAGGTTCACACGGCTTGTCGACGGCTTGCTCGAGGCTGATACGTCCGATGCCGATAGCTAGAAATTCTACCACTTTATGATGAAAATCATCTGGCATTCAGGCCAGCAATCGTTGAAACTGGCCATCTTAATGCTTATCGCTCCGGTATCACCACGGAGATATTCAGATCAGGTCAACTGACGTATCGATGATAGTATACAACTAGGCTGAGGTCAGCCGTCTCCTCGCCTGAGGTGAGCGGGGGGAGTTATACAGATTTGAGGAGAATACCTGCGCCTTTAGGCGCAGGATGAATCCGACAACTCCTACCCAATCCACTGTCGATAGGAAGGCCGGATATCCTACGCCAACCGACACTATCAACAAAACAGTACTCATAACCAGTTATGAAAGCAGAAAATGAGTCGAACCGTCCGAACCTTCGAGGCCACAATCACGAACCAGCAACAGGTTCGTGACGACCTCGACCAACTCGGATGGACCGCCTCAAAACTCTGGAACGTCGGTCGCTACTACGCACAACAACAGTGGGATGAAACGGGCGAGATTCCCGATGACGGGGAACTCAAAGCCGAACTCAAAAGCCACGAACGCTACACGGACTTACATTCTCAATCCAGTCAGCGCGTTCTCGAAGAACTCGCTGAAGCGTTCA
>Ga0136589_1001532_pt1 | contig 10392 bp, 7 predicted proteins | sample AntRauMFilla3764_FD_104640 | JGI IMG/M metagenome (GOLD analysis project Ga0136589, IMG submission 104640) | Saline lake microbial communities from Rauer Islands, Antarctica - Metagenome Filla 3 #764 | ecosystem: Environmental > Aquatic > Non-marine Saline and Alkaline > Saline | place...
GGTGTCGCCGTGTCCCGGAAAATGCTTTGCTGTCGCCAGGATCCCCTCGCTTTCAATGCCCCGGATAAAGTAATTCCCAAACCGGGATACAATTTCAGGAACACCCCCATAAGAGCGGACATTGATGACAGGGTTATCAGGATTGTTATTGACATCAAGCACAGGCGCAAATATTTGATGAACGCCCAGTGCTTTTGCTTCACGTGCCGTAATTATCCCTTTTTGGTAGGCGTTTTCGGGATTATTTGTTGCTGCAATCCCCATTGCTGGCGTAAAGCGGGTTGTGCCCCGAACACGCATTGCGGCGCCAAACTCCATATCTTGTGTAATCCAGAGCGGAATTTTTGCAAGCTGCTGAAGCTCATTTGTCATCATACCCTGACCATAGACGTCACCCTGCATGAAAATAATGCCACCCACATTCTCTTCGGCAACCAGCCGTTTCAATCTTAAATAGCGGGATTCATTTTCGTTGGTAAACGATCCGTAAGCAGGAACAACAAACAGCTGGGCAATTTTATCGTGTAGCGACATGCTGTTGAGCAGCGAATCGATATCTACATCTGAGTCAAACGGTTCGTGTACCGCTATCTGCATCTCACTATCTGTGGGATCAAGAAGTGGTGGCATAACATAGTCAATGCCGGATGCCCTTTCAGATACGGACTCTGTGGATTTACAGCCGGCCGTTATGAGAGCAACAAAAAGCAGTAAAGATGAAAGAACTAAAGATAATGAACGCGTCATAAATGATCGGTTTAAATTCGTTTGATTTAATAGCTCTGCTGCTTATTCCGGTCAAAGAACGGGCAGATATCAAATGTACGATATTGAACCGTATCATTGAACTGAGAGCGGTTCCAATTTCATAGTCTCAACGTTTGTTTCCTTGAAAAACGTGCTGTCTGAGTAAATATACCTATAGCGGCCGTCGAGCCAGAGGTCGGTTTGATCTCCATAGTTGGCTGAAAGCGGGTTCCCTGACTGTCCGGTTGGCAGTACTGATAGTGACCGGTAGGGTTCACTGAAATCAACGATACGGCGTATGGATGGCCCCAATGTCATTGCAAAGGGATTAGTCCAGCTATATTCGCTTTTATTTATAGTCATGCCATGTCCCGGGACGGGGTGAGGGCCTTCGCTTAAAAGATTTCGAACGATCAGGCCGAGTGTTTTTGGTGAGTCGGGGTTGTCTGATATTTCGCCCAGCAGAGGAGGACGGAGTGTAAGTGTGTGGAGTGATTCCCACCGCCAGGCAAAAGGTTCCGGACCCAGCTGTTCAGTGAGCTCACGGATCGTTTCAGCCATGGCGGATCGAACTGTCCGGAGCCGAAACTCTTCTGTTTCCTCATCCGCAATATTAAAATAGGAGCCGCCGTCCGTCAAAATTTTCGTCACTATTCGAACGGGAATATCTTCCTGCCGGTATATTCCTTCGAGAAGGTTGTCCGGAATATCTCGTTCGAGAATACGATTGGATAAATTAAGAAAGAAGAGATCAAAAATAGTGGCGGCTGTAGAATTTGTTCTGTACTGGAAGTCCCAGTTTTCGAGGTAGGGGAGGACGGTTTCAAACTCATTCCCCTGTCCTGAATTTCGAAGTAGAGGAAGAAGGACTTCAACTAAAGCAGCAGCGTGTTCAGAGTAAATATCAGACTGCATACGCTGCATGGTATTCAAATTCGACTGTTCATTCTGTTCAATTAAATACCGTATGCGGGAAATGCGCGATTCTGAGGCCCAAAAGCGCCCGATGTAATACGGATAGGTTTCTGAAACCACGCTGTTATTTGCGTTAGCCACATACCCAGATTCAGGGTTGATTTCCCGCGGCATTCGGTCGTAGGGTATCCACTCCGTCCAGTCTTCGTCAGGGTCCCAGCCTTCTTTAAAGTATGTGGCATCCTCAAACCTTGCCGGTAGTCGTCCGGCACCTATCCGCGCAATATTGTCTTCCTTGTCCGCATAGATAAAGTTCATAACGGGAGCGCCAAAATGTTGCAGCCCCCTGATAAACTCTTCTAACGATTCTGCCCGGTTAAGTTCATACATGGAACGAAGCTCATGCGATATCTCGTGACCCACCCAGCGCATGGCAACAGGCCGGACACCAATATTTTCTCCATCGGGATGTACATTGTTGATGATCGGGCCGTGTTTTGTGTGAGGAATTCTAAACAGTACGTCGTCAGAATCTTTCACCTTGATGATCTCCTGCTGCCAGGTATACTCTTCATACACGGCTTGACCGTTGGAGCTGTCGGCCACATATTGTTCCGGATTTTGCGGATTGTTTTGAATCAGATAGAAATCAGTATCATCCGCCATCATATTTGTAATGGACCACGCTATGTGTTCATTTTGTCCAAGGAGTACAAACGGTGCACCCGGAATAGTAGCACCGGTGATTGAAAATTCAGGCGTTGTGGCATGCAGTTCATACCAGTTGCCGGGCATACTCAGCCCCATATGAGGATCGCCGGCTAATATTGGCTGACCACTCACAGTTCGGCTGCCGTTCACTGCCCAGGCATTGCTTCCAATTGCAACACCTTTGCTTTGCATGATGGTTTCTAACTTATTGTTAGTCTCTAAAAAATATTGGTCAACCGACGCAATACTCTGTGTGTCAGTAGTATAGGACTGAGAAAAACCGGCTCTGAATTCACTTGGAAGCAGCTGATCGACACGGGAATTTCCTATCTCTGAGCCTAGCAGGGCGAACGCAATTTCACTTTTCCACTGAATGTTTTGATTCCATGCCATGAGGCGGCCTACGGCAATAGAATGTGTGGGTGTCCATTCGACAGGAGAGACGCCGAGAAGAGTCATTTCAATAGGCAGACTCTCACGGTTTTGTTCCACATAGGCATTGATACCGTTTGAATAGCTTTCAAGTTTGGTGAGAATCGAGGGCGTTGTCTCTTCAATAATGGTTTCAGCTGTTTTCCATATGCCCAGCGTTCGCTGGTGCTTGTCAATCTCAACAAATGCATCACCCAAAAACTCTGAAAAACGCCCCTCTGCCATCAGTTGCGCTAACGTCAACTGCCATAACCGGTCCTGCGCATGCAGATAACCGATAGTAAAATACAGGTCATCTTCCGAATTCGCGTAAATATAGGGTACACCGTATGGATCCCAGTGAACATCAACAGGTGCCTGCACACCATTGACTTGAAGCGTAGCTGAGTGGTCGGGAATCTGGCCGTAAAAGGTGTAAAATCCGGCGATACCGGCAGCACCAATCAGCAGGATCAGGATGAACAGTGACAGTCTGAAGAGAATTTTCATTGCAAGTGGCAGCCGCGTGTAAAGTAAATTTAGATTTGTAAATCCTCTCTAAAATACATACTCTCAAATCCGAATGAAATCAATTGAACGGATTAAAATAACACATAGAATACCATGAGCAAGATTGAACAAATTTCAGTAATTGGTGGCGGCACAATGGGTAATGGAATTGCCCATGTGTTTGCCATGAGTGGATTCACCGTAAGGCTTGTAGAAACCGGCAGCCAACTGGCTGATAAAGCGTTAGCTACAATTGACAAGAATTTGTCAAGAATGGTCGAAAAGGGGAAGATCAGCGAAGATGAAAAAGATGCATCTCTAAAACGAATTTCAACTGACACGAACCTTGCTGATGGGGTGAACAAAGCGGATCTGGTTATTGAGGCCATTCCTGAAATCTTTGACCTGAAGAAAAAGGTATTCGCTACTATTGATGAGCACGCTCCGGATCACGCTATTTTAGCCTCCAATACCTCGTCTATTTCCATCACAAAACTAGCGGAATGCACTAAACGTCCCGGGCAGTTTATAGGGATGCACTTTTTTAATCCCGTTCCGGTAATGAAGCTTGTGGAGGTCATCAACGGCATGAAAACGGAAAGTAACGTTACAAAACGTATTCTTGATCTGTCTGACAAGCTTGGAAAAGTGGCTGTTCCGGCTAACGATTCTCCCGGTTTTGTGTCCAACCGTGTTCTCATGCCAATGATCAACGAGGCGATTTTTTGCGTGTATGAAGGCGTGGCCAAGCCGGAAGATATCGACAGCATCATGACGCTCGGAATGGCCCATCCAATGGGCCACTTCGCCTGGCTGATTTTATCGGACTTGATGTATGCCTCGATATACTGGATGTTCTCTACGAAGGGTTTAAAGATCCAAAGTACCGGCCTTGTCCGCTGCTCGTGAAAATGGTGGATGCCGGAATGCTGGGCGACAAAACCGGTGAAGGATTTTTTAGCTATTAAAAGAAATCTTCCCTTTGGAGGCTGTGAGAAATTAAAGACTAAAGTTTCCGGGCAACTTAATTTTTTAAGACTATAAATTCATTTTGAAGCTCCCCTCTCTGTCAAGTCCCGCCAGGCGAAGAGTTTGTCCGGCCACCGACGGAAGGGGGCGGGGGTGAGTTAGAAGGACTGGAAGTTCCGAATTTAACAGAATCCTTAATTTATTTAGGCGCAATTTCTTTGGAAATCAATTTTCTCACAGCCCATTGAGGGGAGTGCCGAAGCGGAGCGCAGGCGAGTGGTGTTTACGTTGCCTTGCATGACTTAAATTTGTGTATACCCAAATGGGCGTCATCCCGCATTCGATGCGGGATCTCTCATCCTAAAATAGAAGGAAGAGCAAACCATTGGCAGGATTCACCTATCGAACGAGAATAGGAGATCCCGGCTCTGGGGCCGGGATGACAGTATTGATTATGATTCACCTTTTTGGACGTCCTTTTTGCACTTATGATTAAAACCAAATACAAACAAAATACATGATTGATCTCAGAAGCGATACCGTTACAAAACCCACGCACGAAATGCTCATGGAGATGACCCGGGCGGAAGTCGGTGATGATGTATTTGCCGAGGATCCGACCGTCAATGCATTTGAGCAAAAGATGGCAGATCTTTTTGGGATGGAAGCCGGGCTCTTTGTACCCAGCGGAGTGATGAGCAATCAGCTGAGCATAAATGTGCTCACGACTCCCGGAGACGAGGTTATTATTGATGAGCTGGGTCACATCTTTAATTACGAAAGTGCGTCGGCCGCTCACTTGTCGTCCGTACAGCTGCGGCCGGTAAAAGGTCATCGTGGTAAACTTACTCCCGAAATTGCCGAAGCGGCCATTCGAACTAAAAATGAATGGGATCCGCATACACGCGTAATCGCCATCGAAAATACGACTAACAAGGGGGGAGGCGCCTGCTATTCGAAAACCGAACTCACCGATATCAGAAAATTAGCGGATGGGCACGGGCTGGCGGTTCACTTAGACGGAGCCCGAATATGGAACGCGATGACGGCAACCGAAATCGAACCGGCATTTTTTGGATCAATTGCCGACACAATGTCAATCTGTTTCAGTAAAGGTTTGGGGGCGCCTGTGGGGTCTATGATGCTATGCTCATCAGACCATAAAAAACACGCAAGGCGACACCGCAAAATGTGGGGGGGAGGTATGCGCCAAATCGGACTCCTTGCCGCGGCCGCAGACTATGCCGTGGAGCACCACTGGCCGCTTTTGAAGAAAGACCATAGCCGGGCAAGTCGGTTTGCTAAAGAACTGGATGCATCTGAGGCCTTTACGATTGATCTTGATACTGTAGAAAGCAATATCATCCTGTTTGATCCCGTCGAAGGCCTGGCCACAGACTGGGTTCAGACGTTTGGCGATAACGGGATTGGCGTGGTACCGTTTGGCAAGCACACGATTCGGGCGACCTTACATTTTCAAATTACGGATTCTGAATTTGAGCAGGTTCTGGAGTTTGTCCGATCGGCTGAGGCCTGAACAGCGTCCTCAATAAGCAGCAACTTGGTAAATTAGACAGAAAGCTCTCATTAGTTGGAGTTGGCCTTAAAGCCTTCCCGTTCCATTTTGCCCCAGCTTTTGTTTCCATCATTAAACTTTTTTGAGAGTATCAGAATAAAAAGCTCAATTTACTCATAAATTTGATAGAAATTTCTGACGGCAAGTCAGGCCAGCTAATCATTGAAATGTGAAAGAGTCGAACCATCTATTTGCAGATCTAAACCGGATTCTTCACGATGACGTGTGTATGAGCCCCTTAACGTGTTAAAATTTCTTGGTGTATAATCCGGCATAGGAGTGACCAGTATCCCATAAATAACGGAGACGGCAAAATTGAGTTAGATAAATGAAAAGTTGGTATACCCAGGTAGTGATAGCTCAGAAGAATGATAATGGAGCCGATGAGCTTAAATATTAGGAAGAAGGAGGGGACTTTTTAACACTAAAAAAGGACATCATTATTTGACCGGATCTACAGGAAAGTTTGTGGTTAGAGGTCTGATTTTCCAAAGTAAAACAGAATAGTAGTTCGAAAAACCTTCATGGTTAGCGAACCCCTTTTGTAGTAGATTTACCTGTTGAATCTTATTAAAAATGTAACATGGTGCTGAACAAAACAACCTGGTAGAGTACGGAGAGACCTGAGTTCGATTCTTAAATTTAAAATCGGACGTCTTCCGTCGGCTGACGGAGAGATTTTCCCCAGTGGATGCCTTCGGGAAAGGGGGAGTTTACTTTTTATTTTTTTATGAATCGAACTCAGGTTAGAGGAGTGAAGTACCTGCCAGTTGTGAATTGGGGAGGATATTTGTTGCTACAAAAAAATAAGAGCCGGCAATCGCGACTCTTGCAGGAGCCTACGCAAACTGCAAAGAAAAATTGTAAAGATAAAACTGGCACGCGTGGCCACTCTGCCCAGGTCGCTGAACAAACAACCTAATCTACTTACCCACAAACTTTCCTGTAGATCCATTTGATCTTAGGTAAAAAAAGAAATGCGTGATTCATATAACTGTTCCCATAATTGTGTAATGCTTTACTTTATTAATAACCATACATTAATTACCATACTTCTTAGTTGTGATAATTGGGTAATAGGAGTTTTACGTGTCACTTGGGCAAAGCCTTCTGAGAATTCAAATTGCAGATCTATTCTTGATCATTTGGAGTGTTTTTTCCCAAAGATTTTGTTAATTGCACTTTCCGAAGACTCAGTTGACTAAGCTTGAATGAGTGACAATTCCATTATGGAGAAAAATAACCCTTTTTCATCATGTCAATAAAAGCTGAAAGAAAAACACTCCATTTATTATGCCGCATCGCTGTGGGCCTGCTTTCACTGGTGCTGGTTTCCAGTACCGCAATACCTCTATTCCGTAGCGATGCCTGGTGGATACGTGTCTTCGATTTTCCGCGCATACAGTTCGCCGTATTGATGGGGTTGACGCTGGCAGGCTATGCGGCGCTGCATCTTTACGGTCGATTGCGGCCATGGGAATACATGCTTGGTGCGGTGGTTGGACTTGCTCTGGTCTGGCAGCTCATTTCCATTGCACCCTACACGGCGATATACCCCAGACAAATGTCCGACAGCCATGCAAAAGACAATTCCAACCGCATATCACTTTTGATCTATAACGTGCTCTACGATAATCCTGAAGTGGAAAAACTGCGTGATCTCATACGCGATACCGATCCCGATCTCATCCTGTTAAGCGAACCGATCCGGCGATGGCTCGACCAGCTCGACGGTCTGGAAGACGATTATCCTTATACGCTACACCAACCGCAGAAGAATCACTACGGAATGCTGCTTTATTCCAGACTGGAACTGGTGAATCCTGAGATCCGGTTTTTGATAGAGCCGGGAATTCCGTCGTTTCGATCCCAGGTGCGGCTCCGTTCGGGAACTCTCGTGACCCTTTATGGAGTGCATCCTCGTCCTCCGGGCCTCAAACGTCCCGACGTAGAAAATAAAGACCGCAGCATTGAAGGAGATGCAGGAGAGGCGCAAGAAGACGACGATCGCGAAGATTCCGATATGCGGGATGCCGAGTTGCTATCGGTTGCCAAAGAGGTATCAGAACTGGGGGACGTTCCGGTGATCGTCGCCGGCGATTTCAACGACGTGGCCTGGTCTCGCACTACGCATCTTTTTCAGCGGATCAGTGGATTGCTCGACCCAAGAGTAGGCCGGGGCCTGATAACCACCTATGACACCGAAAATCGTCTTATGCGCTACCCGCTGGATCACGTATTTGCATCCAAGCATTTTCTTCTTGTTGAACTTCGCCGCCTTCCTCACATCAGATCTGACCACTTTCCCATGCTCGTGATCCTGGACTACGATCCAGGTGATTCCGCAGACGAACAACCCCAGCGGGACGCTGGCGATGAACAAGAAGCTGACGAGGCGATTGACAAAGGGAAGTCTAACGAAAAGAAGTCTAACGACTGACAGTGCAATAGTGTGTAGTCAATACAGAAATGTCTCAGACCTGTCAGGTTTTAATGCTATTCCATACGATCTTGATAAGCTTTGAGTAAACCTGACTGGCCTTCACTCGACAATTGAGCGTTGACATGACATTAGGAGTATATCAGATACCAAAAAATTCTACCCTACTTATTCGGTTTTAAAAGGTTATCTCCTTCTTCAGGAGATCTTGACATTCGGGCCTGCTCCAAAATTTCCTTATCATTGCTTTCTAATTGCCCTTCTGCCTTCGTAATTAATTTTGAATCTTCTGCAACAGGTGTACCCACGGTTTTTTTCTTTTCGGAAGTTGCAGTTTCTTTCTGGGGTTGAATTGTTACGCCATCCAGGAATACTCTTTCTCTTGCATCATCAGGCATTGAAATCCCCTCTGCTATATAAGCAGTTTTGATTTGCCTCAACACAGATGATTTTACCTTTAGAACATTATGTTTACTTCCATCCACCCATATATAGAACATCAAATTAATAGTAGAAGAAGCCAGCTTATCCACTAAAACCAAGGGCTCTGGTTCCCTCAAAACGGCCGGATGCTTTTCAAATATCTTTGTGGCAAGATCCTGTGCAGAAGTAACGCTGGCATCATATCCAATGCCAATAACAAAACTGAATCGCTGGTTTGGATTACTTGTGTAGTTAAGGATGCTGCTTTTGTAGACGGTAGAATTTGGAATTTGCATATGGTTGCCATCAAGCGTCATAAGTAACGTGGCCCGTATAGTAAGCCGCTGGACAAATCCTGTGTTGCCATTTATATCTACATGATCACCCGAATGAAATGGGTTTTGCACACTCAAAAAAATACTAGCCAGGAAATTTTCAGTTATATCCCGGAATGCGATCCCTAAAACAATGCCCAACAAACCTGTACCCCCCAGTATTGTGAGAGCTACATTGGTCAAATCTGCAACATGAAAAACGATGTATATCCCCATCAGAAAGACAAAAATAGCAATTCCTCGTGCAGCAATATCCTGCAAGAGGTCGTTCATTTGACGATTAGTTAAATAAGCCCGGGCACCTTTAGCAACCAGCACGGAAATTCCCCAGAAAATAACCAAAACCACTATTCCGAAGATCAGGAATGGAATAGCACTCATAATATTTCGCCATAATTCCTGCAAACCGGTAAATGCGGGTTGGTAATCCCATATATCCGGGTCCAGGATCTCAATTCTGTTAACTACGGCGGTAACATCTTGTGTATTCCTGGCCAGGTCTCCCGCCCATCTTTTATAATCGCCGGTTTCTGTTGATCCACTTAAAAATACCACGCCATCGTTCACCTCTACCTGTGGATTTTTGAACCATTCTGTTGAAGCCAAAATCCTGGTAAGCCGATCCCGTATTTGGGAATCTTCTGCCACGGGCGCAACATCAACGCGTTCTGGAGCAGTGGTTTCATCCGGTTCTGCAATTTCAGTCTGGTTTTGAACTTGCGCAAGTACGCTGAACGGCATTGTGATCAGCAGAAGAAGTAATATTACCAAGCAGTGATATTCTTTATGCATACAGGTCTCTTAATAGTGCTGATGATTTGTTAAAAACTTCTTAAATAAGGCTAACAAATTAATTAATCACAATTTACATCATTTTTGAGCCTAATATTTTTTTAGATACTCAATTTAATGAAATAGTAATAGTATTCAAGAAATAGGAGGGGTGCCATGGGCATGCCGATAGATCCGCAATGTCTTTTTGAGACATTACGGATCTGGTTCGAGAACTATAATGTCTTCTGCGATTAGTTGGTGTACCAGGGGAGAAGCAATTTTATGAATTCAATGAGCGTAATAGGCATCGGCATGGAAACTATCCGCTCAAACCATTCAGGCATCAACAAAAAGGGGGAAATATTATTATCTGAATTCACTGGCTCGTGATTGCATTTGAACTGCCTGGTAATCTGTTTGCCCTTCCAAAACAGCCAAAATATTATCGATCATTTCTATAGAACCATCTGCCTGATCTATTGCTAATGCCGTTACACTAAATTCATTTAGTTTAACTTACAGCGAAATCTGATGCATTTCCCGAAAACGATAAATTTGCATACTTATCTTATTTACTGGTA
>Ga0136589_1001536_pt1 | contig 10378 bp, 8 predicted proteins | sample AntRauMFilla3764_FD_104640 | JGI IMG/M metagenome (GOLD analysis project Ga0136589, IMG submission 104640) | Saline lake microbial communities from Rauer Islands, Antarctica - Metagenome Filla 3 #764 | ecosystem: Environmental > Aquatic > Non-marine Saline and Alkaline > Saline | place...
ACTGAAAAATGTACGACGTTATCCTTCCAACCTAAATGATACACGAAGACGTGTCGATGAGAATGTGGACGACGGATAGCTAGCCTTGGAAAAGGAGACGCGTCAAGGAAAATACTCTATCAGAGAGAGAAATGAGGTGTCCCATTTTATTTGATACCGAGTGTATTGTACCGACGTTATATTCATGGAAACGATGAAGTTGATCTAACAGCAATAGGTGCAGCCTATCATGGCGGTGGGTCCATCTGAGAAATCGCAGTCGCACGTGGCTCTGGCCACTGTGCTGTTCATGACGTAATTTTCGTCCTGCCGCATCCCCATACCAGGCGAGTCAGACGTCGTTATAAAGTCGCCGTTTTCGATAGGTCCATTGATATCGCATACCTGTATGGCACCTTCTCCCACGGATTGCACTATTACGCGACTGGGATCCATTTCTTTGCCATTGTTAGTCCGACGGAAAGCGACATTACCGATATGAAACGTGGTGTAATTTTGTTTCTTTCCGTGAGATTCTTCGCTTTCTGCTGAAACGAACCCGCCGATCACGCCGAATACGCGTTTGTCGCGCGCTCTGAGGGAAATGTCTATTTCTGGGACGGCCTCGTCTATTGAAATTTCTTCGTTACCGTCGAGATCGCAGTAGGTGCCGCTCGCTACGACGATTTTTCCGAAATGCCGCGAAAAATCACCCGAACTATTGCGTTCGTTGATGAGTTTTTCCAAAAAGCTCCCGCGTTGCCACCTGCACCTGTGCTTCCCGGTGAAATTCAGGACTTCCGGGCGAAATTCGTCGATGAGAGTCATCATAGTGCCGTGCTTTGACTCGAACACGAGTTCGTTGTCTGGATTGACGTACTGCAGCCAGTAGTCTGACCCGCCGTTAGCGGACAGGATCACGATGTTGCTGTCAAAGGTGGCTTTGCCCTTGACCTGTGCGTTTTTCGTGACGGTCAGATCTTCCAATCGGACGAGATTCGACATTTCCGTCAAGGGCGCGTCTACGCGGATTGTGTCGTCGCTGTACAGAAACACGCCATGAGGCGAAGCCATGAGGAAATTACAGGACGAAGCCGACCTCGATTTCACGGTCGTGTTGTCTCCAGTTAGAAGGGTGTCGTAGTAAAAAGAGTTCTGCACGCCTACACGGTTTCCCATCAACACGTTTTTGATGTTAAGGTGGTCCGGCTCTTCGTTTACGTATCCGCCAGTCAGATTAGGCTGCATTATCACGGACCCTCGACCTCTGTTCGTGATGTCGCCTCCGATGACTACGCTCTTCGGAGCGCTCTGGATGAGGTTGCCCGTTCCGACGATGATGGAGCTGTCGCTTGTCACAGTGCGGTTGGAATACCCGATGGACACTACATTTCCTCCCTGCACAGAAGAAATTGCTCCCAATGACACGTTGTTTTTTATTTCTCCCGTGTCGTCAGGAACGTTGACGGTATTACTGTGGCCGATGAGGACGTTGTTATTTTTCAGGGACCTTGAGTTTGCACCCGTGAAATTTCCCATGAGGATGTTTGCTTCGGCGACTGTGCCCACGTTTTTGGCGACGTCCATCCCTAAATACATGTTGTCGAAACCGTCAACGTTGCAGTATCCTGCATAATTACCTATAAACGTGTTTCGGTCGCCGTCTGTAAAATATCCCGTCCTGTATCCAATGAGAATGTTCGAATCGGCATTGCAGGAAAAACGTCCAGCTTCGAATCCTAGAACGGTGTTAATATTACCTTCGTTGATTAGAAGCGCGTTGTTACCTATGATCGTAGACTGATTCTGGTCGTCACCCAGGTTGATGCCCACCACTTGGTCATCCGGTGATAAGCCGGATACAAAGTCGTTCGTGTTGATGAACTGCAGACTCATTATCGATAGCTTTAGCTCCGTAGAGTGAGCGTCTGCGTCTGCTTCTGCTGCTGACGAACAAGCTGTACACCGATCTCTTACCCTCTGATGAAGCTAATAAAACGGAGATCGTTGACGCGTGATCGTGCCGTAAACAAATATGCGTCAAATTATATATACACACATGATCGAACTCTACCTGTTCACCGCCATTGCGGGATTGGGCGTGATGTTGAACAACAAGCGTCAGGCTGCACAGGACTTGTCGCCGTCCAACATAGGCCCGCGGTTGGGACCTCGTCCCAGCGTCAGCGCGGGGTCGCAACCTTCAATGACCAATGTGTATCACGCGGATCACGCGCGCCGTGTGGCCCTGCAGGAAAAAGCCGCTGCGCAACGTGCGTTTGAAGCGGCCAAGAACCCCAAATTGACGGGAGTCATTCCGAGGACCGCGGGACTCAACCCGATCACGCGTTCTCACTCCGATCACCATCCGTCCAAACAATCTACACAGCCGACTATGATAGAGAGTCCATTGACGGGAATGCAAATACCAGTGGAGCATTTCACGCACAATAACATGACGCCTTTCTTCGGGAGTCGGGTCACGCAGAATATGAACCACGACACGGCCTCTATGAATCTTGACCGTCTTAACGGAGGCGTCAACAGGCTGGCCAAGCCCAAGAGAGAAATCGCGCCCATGTTCGAGCCAATGAAGGACATTGGAAACGTGAACGGGATGACCGGACAGGTGGACATGATGAGGGACCGTGTTCCGGTGCCCCGCGTGCGTAATAACGAGTTTCCTATAGAGCAGCAGCGCGTAGGTCCTGGAATCGGAAATTACGGGACCGAACCAGAGGACGTGTACTTGAAAGCTCGCAAGTACATTTTGCCCAAGACCGTGGACGAACTTCGAGCCGGTTCAAACCCTAAGAGCACGGGTTACGAAGGGCGCGTTGTAGCGGGACAGGAGGGATACGCGCCCGGTCAATTTTCCAAATTCGGTAAAAACCGCCCAAATACGACCGTCAAGAGGACAAAAGACGATAACTTTGTAACAACTGGAGCTTTTCTTAAACCGAAGCGACGCCCCGACGTAATCGAAGCGAAAGCCACGACTCGCCCCCACACACACGTCCATTACACCGGCGCCGCTCGGCTGGCACAGGGCGGCAAGCAGACTGTGCGGGCCAAGCCATCTCACGAACCATTCAGACAACGGCTGGCCGGACCTCAGTTCCAACCGAGCAAGCTGACGCACCAGGGAAAGGGAGCCGAATACGATCACGGAAAAGGAAGCATCATGGTGTACGCCAACGAACGCGACGTCACCGGAACTCGCACGCACCGGGGAAACGTCACTTCCATCGTCAAAGCCATCGTCGCGCCAATTCAAGACGCCGTTAGAGTGGCGAAGAAAGAGTTTATGGTGGAAGCGCCTGAAAACACGGTGGGCGTTCGGCCGCAGATTCCGAGCAAGCCCACAACATACGACCCCGATGCGCCTTTACGTACCACCACGAAAGAGACCACATTAACGGATACTCACGGAATGGGAGCCATAAAAGGCACGGCTCTGAAATCCGTGGTGTATGATCCAGACGCAGTGGCTCGCACGACCATTCGCGAGACTACGACGGATGCCATAAAACACGGAAGCGGTACAATCAAGGGAGGCGCCCTCAAATCTGTCGTCTATGACCCGGACTCAATCGCTCGCACGACCACGAAAGAGACGACCCTCGGCGAGGCTCCCAGGACCAACGTCCGTCGATCAGCGCAAAAGGGCGTCGTTTACGATCCAGAAGATACGGCTCGTACCACCACGAAAGAGACCACGCTGTCGGAGGCACCGAGGACCAACGTTCGTCGTACCGCGCAAAGAGGCGTCGCCTACGATCCAGAAGATACGGCTCGTACTACCACGAAAGAGACAACGACAGGAGAAGCGCCGAGGGTTAACATCCGTCCAGTATCAAGGAAAGGCATCGTATACGACCCCGACAATGTAGCACGGACGACCACAAAAGAGACTACTACGAGAGAGGCACCTAGGACCAACGTGCGTCGGACCGCAAAGAAAGGCGTGGCGTACGATCCAGATGCCATAGCGCGCACGACCACCAAGGAAACGACGCTCAGCGAAGCGCCGCGGACGAACATGCGTCGTGTCGCGCAGAAAGGCGTTGCGTATGACCCGGAAGCTGTTGCACGTACTACCACGAAAGAGACGACGCACGCGGATGGTCGGCCATATTCCATGATCGACAGTAAGACGCGGCGCCCTTCATATCGCGAACCAGGCGATCGCGCAAAAACCACTACCAAAGAGACACTGGAGGACAAGATTGCCGGGCAACGTCCCAGGAACGTGAAAGGCGGCAAGCTTGCAGGAACTGTCAAAGATCCTAACGATCGAGCAAAGACGACGACAAAAGAGACCACCTTGCAGCCATCTCGCAAAGGTAACGTCGAACGCCTGGAGGGTCAGAAGGGCGGTTACCTGGCGACCAAGTACCATGCGCCTCACACGCAGAAAGAGACCCTTCACGGAGAGTATACTGGGTCGGCCAACACCGGAAGCGTCGAAGGAGGAGGCGGAGGGGGTTACAAAGTGGCCGAACCGTTCGTGAAAGACACACAAAAGCATGTCACTTCTCAGAGGGATTACTATGGGACGGCGGCTGACGTTGGTCCCAAAGCGCCACCGTCTTACGAAGACGTGATGAACGCCATGATGAACGAAACGCGCGAAATGGTATTGGAAAGGAGGGATCCGACGCAGACTTCTACCAAGATGGCGGCGGGCGCGGAAGCAATGAACGTCCGAGGACCCGGAAACGAACTTCCGAACGACTCCGAAGAACGTTTTCAGGGAAAACTTGGAAGAAAAGTCGTCGTAGTTCCCGAAGATCAAGACAAAAATCGAGAGGCTCACGTGAGGTCTACGGTCACGAGAGAGAGAAACATGTACGACGATACAAACCGACTTGACGTGACCACGCTCAGCGCGTTGAAATCCAACCCATTCACCATCAAGCCGCTGTTCGAAGGAGGTGGCGCGGATAACGACTACACCTATGAAGAGGGGGGGGATGATGATGATGGAAGAGAAGGAGGAGATGAACAGGGAGGGCTTCAGACTTATGAAGAGGATGAACCGCAGCGTTTTTTTGACGAAGACAATGATGATGAGTACAAACAGCACCTGCGCGAGGCGGCAATGATGGATGAGCCATGAATTTAAGAGGTCGACGAAGAATTTGTCCGTTTAAAGAAAGTGGATAGTGCGAGAGGTTCTAATGGCTATCTATCATCCTACCTATAACAATGTTCGGTTCCCTGACCGCATCTAACATCGCGCAACTGGCGCCGAATGAAGACGGTGGCGCTTCGTCGTCGGTGTCATCTCAAACGAATTTTAGCGTGCCTTTGTATCTTCATCAGCAAGCGGATATCATCGCGATGCGGAGGCTGGAAACCGAAACAGTCACGATTCCTGCGACGGTCACGACTCCCAGTATATCTTACAAGACGGCACTCGGTGTGCTCGCAGACATGCCAGGCGCGGGGAAGAGCTTTACTATGCTAGCTCACGTAGCGATGCGACCCGTTTTAATGACGCTGAATGAAGATGATACCGTCGAATTTATGGGCAATTTTTGTCGAAAGACGACAGCCAGCATGTACAATAACAACGTCCACGCGACCGTGTTTCATAAATGTGACAGTGTGGTCAACACAAACTTGTTCGTCGTGCCGAGAGCCACTCTCGTGCAATGGATCACCTACGCCAGAGACATGGCCAGGATCTCTTCCGATGACATGTTGGTGGTCAAATTGCCCAAGGACCTCACGAACGAACTCGCACAGGCCATCGTTGACGGCAAGTATAAGTATGTTTTTTTCACCGAAAGATCTTACTGTGAATTCGTGAACGGAAGGGTCAATAACGTGATGTTCCAACGCCTCATCATAGATGAGGCCGACTCCTTATATGTCGTAAAGTTCAAGATGGTCAATGCGGCTTTCAAGTGGTGCATCACCGCCACGCACAACACCCTGCTGTCCGGGACTGGACAGACGGCGATGCAAAGCATGAGACGTCTGTTCCAAGACAACTATGGGAGTGGATACGACTGGACCCACCTTCGCGAATTCGGGAAAAACCTGGTGGTAAGGAGCACGGACGATTTCGTCAAGCAATCGTTACAGTTGCCTCCTTATTCCGTCCGGGTCATAGTGACCCGGATGTCTCCCATAGTCAATTCTCTCCGAAGCTACGTTCCCCTCGAAGTAATGGAAGCCGTGAATGCGTGCGACATCAACAGCGCGGTGCTTCGTCTGGGATGTGAGACGTCCGACACGGAAGACGGTCTCATCTCGGCTATCACTTCCCATTACAGGAACGAAATCGAACACCTGACCGAAATCCTCGGCACTGCGCCCACCGCCAGCGTCGCCGCAATTACCCACCGCATCCAGACCGCCGAAAACAAAATCAAAAACATAGGCGAACGCGTCAAGGAGGTCGAGTGTTGTCCCATCAGTCTGGACGATATAGTGGTGAAAGCTGTTACGCCGTGCTGTCACAACGCTTTCGAGTTCGAACACCTTCTCAAGGCGCTGCAGCGCATCAACCGTTGTCCCATGTGCAAATCCGGTTTGTTGCCTCAAAACATTATCGTGAACGCGGCGCGGAATAAATCCAACGAAGATGGATCGGGCGCATCTACGTCTACCGGCAATACAGAACGTTCCGTACGCCCACTGAACAAAGTTGAAGTCATTCGCACGGAACTTATCGACATCCTTCGCGACCCCGCGTCCAAAGTATTGATCTTCAGCTCCTACAACATGGAGAACGTCATCCAATCCATCCGTGACATAACGTCCAACAGCCTCAGGGAAGTCAAAGGCTCGTCGGCCACCATTAACAAGGGTCTGACCGACTTCAGGGAAGGACGTCTGCGCGTGCTTCTGTTGAACGCGCAGTACTTTGGCGCGGGCCTGAACCTAGAGTGCGCCACGCACGTCATCACCATGCACAAAATGAACGACGATCGCTACACGCAGCTCATTGGACGCGCACAACGCCCAGGGAGAACAACGCCTCTCTCCGTTATTAATGTCAGATACGATACGGAAGCTGTATGATCTTTTTACCGGTAAAATATGTGTGTGTGGTGGATGTTGTTGCTCTGTTTAGCTTTTCTCCATTGTCTGCTCACAAACAGGGTTTAAAAAATTTATTTTTTTGATTAGAGACGAGACTACATGACTGAGCAGCTCACGTCCGACGTTCTGTATAAAATTCCGTCATGTTGCTGGTTAACGGCGTCATTGATTATTGAATTCGGAAAAGACGGTACTCATCGTAAATACGAGCTTTCGACTAACAAGATCAAGAGACGCATACCGCAACACGCGGAAGAGATCAATACGAAACGGATTTCAGTAAAAGGCACTCGACGGGAAGTTTTGAAAATGCTATGCGTTTGTGATCCGTTAGAAGAATGTATAATGAACGGTTCCTGGACGGATATCAACGTACGGAAAATGTTATTCGAATATCTGTGTAATCACAGCCTCTTTCTCGGAAACGATACCGCGCTGACTTGCAGCGATCGATTCGAGTGGGAAGTCGTGGTGGACGTGACGTCCGCAGAGAACGAAGAAGAAGAAGAAAACGCAAAAAAAATCGGAAAAACAGAACGATTAGACGCATCATACGCACTGTGGAGCGTAAACGCGTCCGACGTCGCGAAATGGGTGAATATCGTCTCGTCTTTTGCCTTTCAACCAACGCATAGCTTCCTCGACAAGAAGGGTATCGACACGAATAAACTAATCGCCGTGTTGACAAGATCGAACTACGTTATAAATATCGTTCGATTTCCTAAACTTTACGGAAACACTTTGCATCTTCTGAACGACTTCCACATGTTGCACCTTGCGCGAAAGATCATCTCGCATATCTCTCCTATTGCTATTATCCCTTCTCCTTCTTCGGTAGCTGCCAAAGGGAAGAAAGGCGGCCGTGAGAAGCAAAAGAACACCATCACATCCACGGTCACCTCCTTCAGGTTTCCATTGTGTATGAGGGAGAGCATAGACAGATGTTACATGGGGTTCAATCGACACTTCGTCCCTCTACGTTTTTACACGACGAACGACGCATCCGTTTCCATTGATCACCTCTGTTTTCCCTTTTCCAATTCTTCATGTGACTATGGAAGGTATGGAACAAAAAAAGAAGACGACACGAACATTCCCATCTGTGCGATATGTTTAGAATCGTTTCCCGTCACTTCCGCTGCATCCGTCGGACACGGAGACGACGTGGACTTGGAGATCACTCGTTGCGGACACGTGTTCTGTTGGAAGTGCATCCAACGATGGGCTCTCAGTTGTTCGCGCAACTTGGCGACAGAAGCTGCGAGTTCTTTCGAGTCGAGTGAGACGCTCGTTAATGATCTCATCAACGGGAAGAAATTTCCGACTATTCCATGTCCGTTATGCAAGCAAGACATATCGTCGTGTAACGAGCACCATATACCGAATAAACGCAACAGAAGTTAAGACATGAGTGGTTATTTTTGCGTATTTCCATAGAAGAACAAATCGCACGAGTAATGCACGAGTAATATTTGTATGGTTGGCCATTACCGTATATTGTGTGAAGCATATAAGGCTAATTTTTCCGCCTTATATCAGTTTCCAGCAAATTTACGGTTCTGTCCAACCCTAATTATTTGGAGTACCGCAAACCGCTCATCCCTTCTTTGTAACAGATTATTTGTTTGTTCACGCCTCCAATGTTTACATCGTAATACTTTGCGCATTGATGAGTGAGCGTGACCACCAACGTCGGCTTGTCCAAACGGGAAAAGTTTAGAGACGGCGACCCAGGAAGTGCGATGCTGTCCGCGTCGCAGAAGAAAAATATGACGGGATCCACACTGATCCCTTTTGACAGCTTGTAGTGCTCCAACGCATCTATTCCACTCTCGAACAGGACAGTGTCACCTTCGCATATCTTCACTTCTCGGATGTGGCTCTTGTCCACGCCCCAAAAGTAAAGCTAATTTCTATAGACTAAGATAGGTCGTTTCATTTTCAAATGGACAGACTGTATCGTCTGATTCTTATCCTTATATCCGTATATTTTATCGCTCGTGAATAATAAGGAGGATATAAGATGAGCATTTATATCGTGCTGGCCAGGGATTCTTTCGACAGATGCGCCGTCCATGGTTGTACGACCGACAAGAAGTTGGCGGTCAATATTTACGATTCAGTGTCGGACCGTGTGGCGAATTATAATGAAGAATGCAAAGAGCGTGGAAACAGAAAGAGGGACGTGGTAGAACTGCTACAAATGCCGCAGAAGTTCAACTCCGACATAGGATATACGGCATTCACCGGGTACGACGAAGAAGGCGCATCTTGTCTCCTTAACAACGTGAGAGACGACGACAAATCGGACTCTCTGGAGAAGAGGAAAACACGGGGAGCGTTCTTCCGTCCAATACTGCTATCGGACGTAATGTGTAAATTTTTCGACAGACCTAATAAAACGGTTATGTCTAGGAGCGAAGCATCGCGCCTTATAGGCGACTATGTCAAAAAACACAATCTGATCGACGCAAAAAACCCGCGCCTGGTGAAACCCGACCCCAAACTTCGATCTTTATTCGAGGACGTTCCTCCCGCACCTGACTCGATATTCGGAGATGATCGTGTCAAGGTGTTCGATCTGCACAGGCGTCTCATAGCCCACCATTTCATCGAATAAATATCTTCGCCGCCTGTATCGCATATGATTCGATGGGTGTTCGATTTTACAAGTGTTTGAATCACCCCTTTACAGTCGATTTCATTTTCGAGTTGGACAACATATAATATCGATGTCAGTTTCCATAATTTACATACGGTTGTCGTCTATTATTCACAGATTGGTAGACGTGGGGAGTGTCCCATAAATATTTGCACTCGACTGTATGTCATCCGTGAATATGCCCTTTTTTATGAATGATGTATGGGAGCTCGTAAAACAGTGCATACCGGAGATCTTCGTAATCCCTTCTACGTTACCGGTTGCATTCGCTGAAAATGCTTCAAGCGGGAAGGCGGGGGAGTTTGATGGAGATGTGATTGGCATACGCTTGAGGACCGCTTCTGACGACGTAAAAAGAATCGATCTGAACAACCGCATGACGGCAATGGGACAAATCGATGAAACCACTAGGACTTGATTATCGACGCCATGTCTCCACACTTTGACGGTAATGACAAAGAACAGAGACTCACGACGTAAGAATGTCCGTCGGAGTCTTTCGCGGACACACTATCGATTTGGGTTATCATCGAGCACTTTTTGTTCAGGAAACATTCTACACCTATGTTAACAAAAAATGCAACAGGCGTATTCTCATCAGAGTTGGGAAACTAATCCCGGGTTCGTTACTTCCTGGTTTGTTCTTTTTTCGAGCACTGCTCACAAACAAGGAAGAAA
>Ga0136589_1001537_pt1 | contig 10374 bp, 8 predicted proteins | sample AntRauMFilla3764_FD_104640 | JGI IMG/M metagenome (GOLD analysis project Ga0136589, IMG submission 104640) | Saline lake microbial communities from Rauer Islands, Antarctica - Metagenome Filla 3 #764 | ecosystem: Environmental > Aquatic > Non-marine Saline and Alkaline > Saline | place...
GTACGGAATCATCGGGCTAGCCATACTCGTAGGAATGATCTCCATACAGATCATCAAACGAAGAAACGTGAAAGACGTAAATGGAGAGCCAATTACCATACCTCCGAAAGATCCATCACAGGTGAAGCGTTACGTAATTGGCGGCAGCATGTTTGGACTTGGATGGGCCCTTCTTGGAGCCTGTCCCGGACCGATGTTTGCCCTGCTGGGCACCGGCCTCACAATTATGGTGGTCCCCATCTTTGCAGCGGTTGCAGGAACATACACCTATGGCGTTTTAAGAGATAAATTACCACATTAAATGCATCGCCTCTCTTGAGATTAACATCATTTAAAAGACTTTAAAAACGATAAACAAAACCAACAACACTATGTATTTCAAACAATTCTTTGATGAAAAACTAGCGCAGTACGCTTACATGATCGGTTGCCAGGCAAACGGCACGGCCATTGTCATCGATCCAATGAGAGATATCGATCAGTATATCGATCACGCGGCTAAGCAAAACCTTACTATTGTGGGTGCAGCCGATACACATATTCATGCTGACTACATATCAGGCCTTCGTGAATTCGCCGACCGAAGAGTTAAAGTGTATGCGTCCGACGAAGGAGATAAAGACTGGAAGTACGAATGGCTAAATGGCAGCGATTATGACTTTAAGCTCCTCAAGAATGGAGATGAGTTTTCCATTGGAAACATTATCATAAAAGCCTGGCATACACCCGGCCACACCCCCGAACACATCAGTTACTTTATTACGGATGGTGCAACGGCCGATGAGCCTATGGGAATTGCTACCGGTGACTTTGTATTCGTTGGAGACGTGGGGCGCCCCGACCTTCTGGAATCTGCCGCCGGTCAGGAGAATATGATGGAGCCCTCCGCACGGACACTATTTGGCTCTGTAGAAGAGTTCAAAAAAATGCCGGAATACATGCAGATCTGGCCGGGACACGGTGCCGGAAGCGCGTGTGGCAAGGCCCTGGGTGCCATCCCCGAGTCTACAGTAGGGTATGAACTGCGCTACAATAATTCGCTGAAGTCCGCGACATCGGAAGACAACTTTGTGAAGTTTATCCTCGAAGGTCAGCCTGAGCCCCCACTCTATTTTGCACGCATGAAACGTGACAATAAGATCGGCCCGGCTCTTACTGAAGGCCTGCCCAGCCCCGAGCGTTTAACGCTGAAACAGGTGGAAAAAGCATCGGCGAATGAAAATACCGTAATCCTGGACACACGAGAACGGCATGAGTTTTCAGACGGACACATCCCCGGCTCTCTTCTTTCCCCATTAAACAAACAGTTCAACACCGTAGCAGGATCGTACGTCACAGAGGACGAGGAGATCGTTCTTGTGGTAGACGAATACCGTCTCAATGAAGCCGTTCGCGATCTTTACAGAATTGGTCTGGATAAGGTAACCGGATATATCACCCACAAAGATCTTGAAATCTATAAGGAGAAAGGCGGTAAGCTGGACACGCTCGTCACGGGTACATTCGAAACGACTGAACTACAATCAGACGGCGAAGTGCTTGACGTTCGAAAAGCGAGTGAATACCAAGAGGGCCACGTAGATGGGGCTCAGAATATTGCCCACACGCGCCTGCTCCCAAGAAAAGATGAACTCGACAAAGAGACTAAATATTACGTCCACTGTCAGTCAGGCGGCCGCTCGGCAGTGGCCACGGCGCTTCTGAAACGAGAAGGGTTTAACGTTGTGCTGATTGATGACGAGTTTGCTAATTACAAGCGAAAAGTTCTGGCATAGAAAGATAATGCGTAAAACGAGGCTGTCCAAAAAGGAACATAATAAGTTGCTAAGCTTAAATAATTCAGACTTTAAATCCCTCTCTATTAGATAGAGAGGGAAACAGGGTGAGTCAAAAGAAGATTTCTAAATTATTTAAGCATATTCCGGGGCAAAATACTTTTAGGACAGCCTCGGCATAGGTGAAAAAACCGGCACAACCGGTTGAGTTTAGCCAGGGGTGGTATCTAAAAATAATTGGGCAGCATTACAAGAGTGATGAAAGAAGTAAATGCTTCGTCAAAACAACCCTGCTTCATTTTTCCTGAATAAAAAAAGCCCAATTCAAGAAGGGATAATTAACAAATACTACAGTTGTGAAATCAAACAAATCAACACTTACACAATTCATTCCGCTTCTGGGCACATTTCAAAGCTACAGAAAAGAGGATCTCAGTGGTGACGTCATAGCGGGAATTACCGTTGCAATAATGCTTATTCCACAGGGCATGGCCTATGCGCTCCTTGCAGGCATGCCCCCCGTTTATGGCCTTTATGCGTCTATCGTGCCGCTTCTGATCTATGCGCTGTTTGGAACATCACGCCAGCTTGCCGTTGGCCCCGTTGCGATGGTATCGCTGCTGATTGTAGCAGGCGTGGGTGAATTTGCCGAGGTGGGAAGCGACCGGTTTATCCATCTCGCCATAATGACTGCCCTTGGTGTGGGTGCATTTCAGTTTTTGATGGGGATCTTCCGGATGGGATTTTTAGTCAATTTCCTGTCACACCCGGTCCTCAGTGGCTTTACGTCGGCCGCCGCCATAATTATCGGAGCAAGCCAGATATCGAACCTGCTCGGACTAAATCTTGCCCGATCCAAGCAAGTGCATGATATTTTTATTGGCGCATTTCAAAGCATAGGCAACATCAACCTGATAACAGCCGGCATAGGAGTAGGGTCAGTTGTTGCAATTATACTATTTAAAAAATGGAAAAAAACGTTTCCATCCGCCCTCTTTGTGGTCGTGGCCGGAACCGCGGTTACAGCCCTTTTTGGACTGAATGGCCAGGGAGTTTCAATCGTGGGCAACGTGCCAGATGGCCTGCCATCTTTTGAAGTACCCGGCCTTTCACTGAGCGACTACAGCTCTCTGCTACCGATCATTTTAGTGATATCGCTTGTAAGCTATATGGAGTCGATCGCCGTGGCGAAAGCAATCGCGAATAAACGCGGGTATAAAGTAGACGCCAACCAGGAACTCATTGCTCTCGGCGGAGCCAATCTTGGCGGGGCTTTTTTCCAGTCATTTCCAACCACCGGAGGATTTTCCCGAACCGCTGTAAACGATCAGTCAGGAGCACGAACTACAATTGCATCCGTTATTACTGCGGTGCTGATCGGCTTTACAGTGCTGTTTCTGACTCCTCTATTCTACTACCTGCCAAGTGCGGTTCTTGCGGCCATCATAATGGTAGCAGTTGCAGGACTGTTTGATGCTGAAGAGATGATCCATCTCTGGAAGACTGATAAAAGAGACCTCACCATGCTTAGCGCTACATTTCTCGCCACGCTGTTCCTCGGCATTGAAGAGGGTATCGGCATCGGTGTGCTGCTGTCGCTTGTTATGGTGATCTACAGCAGTACCCAACCCCATTCCACGGAAGTTGGCAAGTTGGGGGATACCAATAACTACAGAAATGTCGACAGGTATCCCGAGGCAAAAACGGACCCTAACATCCTCTTGTATCGCTTTGATTCTAATCTTTATTTTGCCAACGTCGAGAACTTTCGGGACACAATGGAAGAAAAAATTCACACGCGTGGCGACGAACTCTCACTTGTTGTGATTGACGCCTCATCAATCCACAGCATTGATTCTACAGGCGTACATGCGCTAAAAGAGCTGATAGAAGAACTTAATGAACGGCAAATCAGGTTCTATCTTGCAGGCGTGATAGGCCCCGTACGAGATAAACTGAAAATATCCGGTGTGACTCAGGCTATTGGAGAAGAGAACTTCTTTTTTGATGTGGCCCATGCTGTATCATACTATAAAGATTCTGAAAAGTTTGGGCCTGAGCATCAGTTTTCGCCACTTCAGACCAACAACTAAACGGTAACATCAAAATAGTACTTACAATAGCTAACCCTTGTTTAATCTTGAACACCGGACGTCTCGATTAAATTAAAAATGTCACAAACATCATAACTTGTTCAATATGAAATCTGCAGCTATCGCCATCGTCATATTCGCAGTCGCAGGACTGATAATTTATAATTTTCTTTCTAATTCAAACCAGCAAATGGACAAACAAATCGACATTACACCGGCAGAATTTGGTGAAATGATTAAAAGTAGTTCCGGCGTTGTTATAGACGTTCGTACTGACGATGAATATCAGAACGGACACCTTTCTCTTGCCAGCCACCAATATGATTTACTAAACGGAGAATTTAAGGCTCAGCTTGATAGTCTTGATAAAGACAAGACCTACTATCTCTACTGCCGCAGCGGAAACCGAAGTGGTCAGGCTGCCCGGCTGATGAAGAAGAACGGCTTTGAAAACGTCTATAATGTGGGCGGGTTTGAAGAACTTGCAGCTGAAGGTTTCGAGACTCAGTGACAAACATCGACTACCGATTGTCTTTTTCGGCTGTCGAATCTGAAATTTAAAAACCCGCCCAAACCTGAATCACTTCCCTTTAAACTCGTCAGCCCGCAGAAACAGCGTGCAGACGTGGGATAAAACTCAGCCCAGCGCCTGCTCCAGGTCTTCTTTCAGATCTTCAGGGTGTTCCAGGCCAACACTCAGGCGGATCAGGTTTTCAGGCGAAACAGATCCCTCGCCCTCACTGCTGCCCCGGTGTTCCCACGTACTTTCTACGCCGCCAAGGCTCGTTGCGCGCTTAATCAATTTTGACCTGCTCACAATTGCAATAGACTCCTCAAGATTTCCATCTACGAAAAAGCTAATCATCCCGCCAAATCCACTCATCTGTTTTTTGGCCGTTTCATGCTGGGGATGAGATTCCAACCCAGGGTAATAGACCTTCTCTACTTTAGGATGAGCCTCCAGAAAACGGGCTACCTCAAGTGCGTGCTCATTATGCCCTTTCATTCGATATGCCAGCGTCCGGGTACTTCGGCTCAGCATCCAGCAGTCTTGTGGTGACGGCACCGCCCCGCCCATTCGCTGTGTCATTCGAACTTGCTCAAAAAATGAATCCTTTGTTTTTGTGACGACCGCTCCTCCGAGGAGATCACTATGGCCGCCAAAATATTTGGATGTGGAATGCATTACAATGTCAGCCCCCAGTTCAAGCGGCCGCTGGTTGACAGGTGTCGGCCAGGTGTTGTCCACGACAAGCCGTATTCCGTTCTCTTTGGCAATAACTGCCGTCTTTCGGATATCGGTAATTTGCATCAGCGGATTCGAAGGCGTCTCCACCCAGATTATTTTTGTAGCCGGTTTAATATTTTTTTTGATCTCATCCGGATCGTTCATCTGAATAAAATCGACATCAAGTCCCCAGCGCGTCATAATGCTATTGACCATCTTCCGGTTCCCGGCGTACACATCATCCGGAATCAGGAGGTGATCTCCAGGTTCAAGCGACTGTAAAATCGCAGTTGCGGCCGCAATTCCGGATGAAAATGCCGCTGCCTCAACACCCCCTTCCAGAGCCGCAATAAGTGTTTCAAACTGACTCCGGTTGGGATTGTCTAACCGGGTATAGTGCAGATCTCCCGGCTTCCTGCCATCCTCGTCAATTTCAAAAATTGTACTGGGTGAGATCGGAGGAACAATTGAACTGGAAGGATTGCCAATATCCAATCCGGCGTGAATCGCTTTGGTTTCAAAACGCATAGACAGTTTTGGTTAGATTCAAAGATATTTTTTTGACGCGGATTGGTCAAGGTACACCGGAAAGAACGCTGCAGCAAGAATCCTTTCATTCTATGAACTATAGTCAGACCTCTTGCAACTTCTGCTCGATAATCTGCTTCAACTGCGGGGTACGGACTACGCCTGACTGCTGCCAGAGAATCCGGCCCTTTTTAAACAGGATCAGTGTCGGCACACCCCGCACCTGGTATTTGATAGCCGCATCGGCATTCTTCTCAGCGTCGATTTTCAGAATGTTGATGGAGTCGCCCATTTGCTTTTTGAGATCTTTCAGAATGGGCGTCATCATTTTACAGGGACCACACCAGTCAGCGTAGAAATCTACCAATACTGGTGTGTCGCTATTGATGACATCACTAAAACTTTTCTTTTTTACGTTGGTACTCATATTTCGCCATTATTATTTACCTGAGTTCGATTAATAAACCAAGTTATTGAAAGACACCCTTTCCCGAGGAATGCCCGTGGCGAAAAAAGGGGGGTGTTCATCTGAATTTTTTGAAAAACCAAATGAACACCCCTCTTGCCAAAAGGCATCCTTATTTCGGGCAATCTCTCCGTCAGCCGACGGAAGACTTTTGTATTCGTTTTTTATAATGGAACTCAGGTTATATACTATTTGAGGGCTTTGCAGAACCGTGCTATTGCCACATTTCGTCGTTATGTCAGGCGGTCATGCCACCGTCGATAGAGTAGGCCGACCCGGTAATAAAGGAGCTATCGTCAGACGCCAGAAAGAGTGCAAGACTTGCAATATCTGAATTATCCGCATAGCGTTTGAGCGGGATAGTCTGCTCAAATCCTTTCTTTGCTTCTTCGGCTGCTCCAGGTGCAAACCCTTCTTCCAGCGAGCGCATCATGCGGTTGTCCACCGGTGAGGGGTGAATGGTGTTTACACGAATTCCATGTTCGGCTCCCTCAAGAGCAGCCACCTTCATCGACCCGATCACAGCGTGCTTACTGGTGACATAGGCCATCACATTGGGCGTTCCCTGCAGACCTGCTACCGATGACGTGATAATGACGCTCCCGCCGCCATTCTCTTTCATATGAGGAAACGCATGCTTCAAACCCAGCCATACGCCTTTCACGTTTACTGATAACACTTTGTCATACATCTCTTCGGGGTATTCGGTGAGCGGCTTTACAACACCCTCGATTCCGGCATTCAGAAACAGGATGTCAATCTTTCCAAACTCCTGAATCGCTTTGTCGGTATACGCTTTTACATCGTCGCTGTTTGATACGTCTGCCTTGAAATACTTGACTCTGTCGGACTCTATGCTTTTCGCGGCGTCTTTGAGCTGCTCTTCGTTCAGGTCAACCAGCAATACCCCTTTTGCTCCCTCTTCAATAAATCTATTAGCGGTTTCGAGGCCTATACCACCAGCCCCTCCTGTAATAACTGCCACTTTACCCTGAATTCTCTTATCCACTGGTTCTCCTTTTTAAATGATTGGTACACTTTGACTTCTCTCTAACTTTTAAACTCTCAATGGTAGAGGGCTGCCCACTCCAATGAGTCAAGTTCCTGGACCTTAGCCAGAAACGTTTACTTCAACAGTTTTTTGTGAGGTCTTACAGTTATGACCGGCTTTTTGACATACTGCGCCACTTTTTCCGCGGTTGATCCAAGAATCAAATGGGCGAATCCACTGTGGCCGTGTGTGGCCATCACCACAAGATCGGCGTGTTCTGATGTATATGCCTCAATTTCATAGTGCGCAGAAATTCCCCGTTCCACTTTCGTCTCAAGTGGCACCGTGCGGCTTTGGCCGCCGTCCTCAATGGTAACTTTATCTTCGAACGATACACCAGTTCTCTGAATGTGGATCGACTCAATTTCCTGAACCACAAGAAATTTCTTAAGTCGTTTGATGACCTCTTCATACACAGCCACCACTTCATCCTTGCTGGGCTGAGGCATATTACCCAGCACAGAATTTCCATAGAGTTCAAGCACTTGAAAAAGTGTTAGCTTAGCATTAAACACATTAGCCAGGGCAACTGACATGGGGAAGGCTGTGAACGACAGGTCAGAGCCGTCTGTTGGCATGACAATATTTTTGATATCATGCTCATTAAGCCGACCCTCGATTGAAAATACCGGCACTTTGGATTTTCGTATCACCTTTTCAGTTGTGCTTCCGCGCACCAGATCTGTCAGATCTTTACCTTTTGCAGCGATGACGATCAGATCGTACTTTTGCTTTGAAGCATAGTCAGCAATGGTATCCGACGGCTTGCGGTCGATCATGACTTTACACTCACCCTGGGTTTCCTCTTTAATGTAGTCATCCATTAATTTCCCAAGCTTATGTTCCGCCTCCTCGTATACTTTTGGATATATATCATCATTCATGTCTATCGGAACTCCAAGATTTTTTGCACTCTCCACCCAATATTTGATAGTTGGAACAACATGGAAAAGATCGACCTTCCCCCCAAATGTGTCCGCAATCTTTTGCGCGGCTGCGTACGCGCTTTCTGCTCCTTTTGAAAAATCGGTCGGTACTAAAATTTTGTTAAACCGGATCATAATACCCTCTTATTTTCTGTTGATTTTTATCTACTTATAAAATACTCAGAAATTGTGAAACTAATGTAAATCATTGGCTTACATCTGTTCCATTAATTAAACCTTTCGAAGGTAGGATATGAACAAAATCATAAACAAACCTCCTGCCATTCCATACACTCCCCTCCATAGGTTGACCTCCTGATTGTCCGGTTCGGGAAAAAACGGGCGGCTGGTTAACAATTTTCTGGATACCGTCTCAACTTCTACTTTTTTAAGCCCGTCAAACTGAGCACCGGGGTTAATAATCTCTTTAATGCGCTGATATTCAGGCAAATTCGGAGGCTCATCACGTTCCAAAATCTCTTGTACAACGGGATCTGTATATCCCATGATTTCCGTTGATCTTGGTGAATCCTGATATTCCCGATCCTGATAGGGCCAGATCACATAAAGGGACCCTATCAAAAAACCGATAAGCACTAGCAAAGTGGTTGAATGGTGATGTTCCAGGAGCCATGAAAGAACTCTTGAAAAGAGAATAAGTCCCAGAGCCGCACCGACAAAGAACGGGAGTAGATTCAATAAAGCCGTACCGGTATCAATCGTGCCAAGACTCCCAATCTGAGACAATATATAATCATATTTCCGCATGATCAGAAGCAAATATGAGCCTGATATACCGGGCAGTATCATTGCGCAAATAGCAATAGCTCCGCTTAAAAGAACAAACCAGGCCGCCTCCGGTGTATCTGTTGGCACGAGAGTAACAATCCAAAAACCAAAAAGAGCCCCGGCCAGCAGCGGAAACAGATTTTTCCATCCCCTCTTTTCGGGTGATATTTCTACAACAAGCAGAACAATTGACCCTACAATAAGGCCGAAAAACAGCCCATAAACAATTTCAGGATCTGAAAACATATAAACCTGCAACGGCACCACTTTCGTGAAAAATGCTATCGCCAGGATGATTCCTGTAAACAACAGCATGAGAAATTTCCAGTGAAATATATCGAATACCTTCGCGAACCTGAATTTCAGAATATGAATCAGTACGTCCTTGTCTACGCTTTTAATTGCAAATATCAACCGGTCGTAAATCCCAGTGATCAGCGCCATCGTTCCGCCGCTCACTCCCGGTACGATATCTGCGGATCCCATCAAAAAACCTTTGATAATCAGGAATGGAGATTCCGACCATTTGGTCTGATCTCGCTTTGAGTCATTGGTATCGTCTGGAGTTTTCAAGGCGGTAGATATTGGTTTCAAAAAATTGCTGTGTAAGGTTACGCATGTATTTCTGCTGTCACAAGTACGTGTTTACTCCATTTTATCATTTGAGTAATAATTCATTGCCAGTATAAATGAGAGAGTACTTCCGATGCTGCAAATCACCATCACCAAAAACACTGCTTTAGACGGGCCGTATAATCCCGTAAAGATATCATCCATCAGCCAGCCGGTAATAGGTGGCCCCAGGCCAAAGCCTGCAATGCTGATCACAAAAAGATATAATCCGCCGGCAAGCGCCCTGTTTTTATCCGGTACAAGGTATTGCATTAACGCTGCCGCCACGCCATTGTAGGATGATGAAATCATAACGCCACACCCCATCAATACAAACGCCCATTGTGGATCAGCGTTAAATAGACCAACAGCGTAAAACGGCAATCCGCCCAGTGCAGCCACAATGCCTATCCAAAATCTGTACTCCGGCTTCTTCTCTGCAAGCTTATCGGCTGCCCTCCCTGCCAGGATAACAGTGCCTGCGACGCCGAAAAGAAACCAGCCGTACTGTGGCGTCAAATCAGCACGATCAAACACATCATTAAACACCGTGCCTGCAAACGCGAGTACGGTATACCCCGTACAGGCGAGCAGCGAAAACCCTATCAAATGATACTGAACCGTCTTTTTTTTCAGTAAAGAAGCGGCATCCCTGAACAGATTACCACCGTGTTGATGCCGAATAACTGTTCGTGCAGGTTCCTTGACCAGCCAGAATACAAACGGAACCAGCAGCAGGCCCGGGATTCCCACAGCTACCAGTGCCGTTTGCCAGCTGTATTGCAGCGCGATTGTTCCACCTGCAAGAAACGAGAGTCCTATCCCTAAAAATATTCCGCTGGCATAAAAGGAAAAGATTGTGGCCCTTTTTTTGGGTGAAAACATCTCAGCCAGCAGGGAGTAAAC
>Ga0136589_1001541_pt1 | contig 10347 bp, 7 predicted proteins | sample AntRauMFilla3764_FD_104640 | JGI IMG/M metagenome (GOLD analysis project Ga0136589, IMG submission 104640) | Saline lake microbial communities from Rauer Islands, Antarctica - Metagenome Filla 3 #764 | ecosystem: Environmental > Aquatic > Non-marine Saline and Alkaline > Saline | place...
CCGCCACCAGCCGCCTGCCGAGGTGCCCGACGAGGAGTACCCGCTGATCCTCACGACCGCGCGACTCGAAGAGCATTACAACACGGGGACGATGAGTCGACGCTCGCCGACGCTCCTGCGACAGCACCCGGAGAACTTCGTCGACGTCCACCCGAACGACGCCGCGGACTACGGCATCGAGGACGGCGACATGGTGCAACTCCGGTCCCGCCGCGGCGAGATTGAGGTCAAAGCGCAGGTGACCGAGGATATCAAGGAGGGCGTCGTCTGGACGACGCCGCACTTCGCGACCGCCTCCGCGAACCGCCTCACGAACGACGTGCTGGACGACCGCGCGAAGATTCCCGAGTACAAGGCCGCCGCCGCGGACATCGCGGTGACGGTCGGCGACGGCGGCGAGTCGGACGACGGCGTGGAGCCAGCTGACGACTGAAGCCGACGACCGAGGCGATGTCCGTTTTTTAAGCGGCCGCAGCCCATGATGTGTGACACCATCTCAGAGACAATTATCATACGCCACCCCTGAGAAGGGCCGGTATGGTGCCCTCAAATTCGTCGGGTGACGCGGTCGACGCACCGGACTCCGACCTCGCTATCGCGCGCGCCGCGGACCCCCGGCCGATCGAGGCGGTGGCGGCCGACCTCGGACTCGCCCCCGACGACATCGAGCCGCGCGGGGACGGGGTCGCGAAGCTCACCCTCGACGCGGTGCGTTCGGCGACCGACGACGGTGCCGTCGGCGACGGTGACGCCGCCGGGACGACCGTCCTCGTCACCGGGATGACCCCGACCCCGAAGGGCGAGGGCAAGACCGTGACGACGGTGGGACTCGGGCAGGCGATCGCGGGGCTCGGCGAGTCCGCGGCGGTCGCGATCAGAGAGCCCTCGCTCGGACCCGTCTTCGGTATCAAGGGCGGTGCTGCGGGCGGCGGGTACTCGCAGGTGCTCCCCATGGAGGAGATCAACCTCCATTTCACCGGCGACATCCACGCCCTCACGACCGCGCACAACCTGACCGCCGCGGCGCTCGACAACCACCTGCACCAGGGGAACGACGAGGAAATCGACGTGCGTCGCGTCGGCTGGCCGCGCGCACTCGACGTCAACGACCGCGCCCTCCGCGAGACGGTCGTCGGACTCGGCGGCCCCACGCGCGGCGTGCCGCGCGAAGACGAGTTCGTCATCACCGCCGCCTCGGAGCTGATGGCCGTCCTCGGACTCGCGGCGGATATCACCGACCTGAAGGCGCGTATCGGTCGGATCGTCCTCGCAGAAAACGACGACGGCGACCCGATCACGCCCGCCGACCTCGGCGTCGCGGGGGCCGCCGCGGCGCTCCTGCGCGACGCCTTCCGCCCGAATCTCGTGCAGACCATTGAAGGAGTCCCCGCGTTGGTTCACGGCGGTCCCTTCGCGAACATCGCGCACGGGACCAACACGCTCGTGGCCGACCGGGTCGGGGCCTCGCTCGCCGACTACCTGGTCACCGAGGCCGGCTTCGGTGCGGACCTCGGGGCCGAGAAGTTCGCGCACATCGTCGCCCGCGAGGGGGTCGTTCCGGACGTCGCGGTCGTCGTCGCGACGGTTCGCGGTGCCAAGCGCCACGGCTTGGAAATGTGGCCGACGGATTTCGATGCGCTGGCCGAAACCGATCCGGACGCGGTCCGGGCGGGCGTCGACAACGTGAGGCGGCACGTCGAGGTCGTCGAGTCGTTCGGGATTCCGGCCGTCGTCGGGATCAACGTCTTCCCGGACGATACGGAGGCCGAACTCGTGGCCTTGGAGTCGACGCTGGCCGATGCGGGGGTCTCGGTCGCGCGCTCGACCGCCCACCGCGACGGTGGCGAGGGAGCCATCGCCCTCGCGGAGATGGTCTGTGAGCGCGCCGGGACCGGCGCGTTCGCACCTCTGTACGACCTCGACGCCTCGCTTCGGGAGAAGATAGACACCGTCGCCCGCGAGGTGTACGGCGCCGGCGGCGTGGAGTACGTCGACGGTGCCGCCGACGATATCGAGCGCGTCGAGGCGTGGGGGTACGGTGACCTCCCCGTCTGCGTCTCGAAGACGCCGTACTCCTTTTCGGACGACGCTTCGCTGACGGGGACGCCGGAGGGGTGGACGCTCACCGTCCGCGAGGTGTCGCCGTCGGCGGGTGCCGGCTTCGTCGTCGTCAAGACGGCGGACGTGATGACGATGCCGGGGCTTCCGGCCAAACCGGCCGCAGAAGATATCGACGTGGACGCCAACGGGGACGTGACCGGGCTGTTCTGAGGACTCGGTCACGTCCCGGGCCGGCGTCGTGTCGCCTCAGTCGCCGCCGTCGAGCGCGCGTTTCTCCTTTGCGACGACTGCTACGTCCGCGATCCGCGTGTCGGGGTAGCCGCCGTCCGCGTCCTTCTCGGCCGCTTTTACCATGTCCCAGACCGTGTTGAGCCCGGTCGTGACGCCCTCTAACGCCTCCATCTCGCAGCCGGTCTTCCCGGTCGTCTCGACCGCGACGGTCAGTTCGATCCGGTCGTCGCCGACCGCGAACTCGGTGTCGACGTTCGTGATCGGGATCTGGTGGCACATCGGGATCGTCTCCCAGGTGTGTTTGACGGCCTGCACGGCCCCGATCCGCGCGGTCGCGAGCACGTCGCCCTTCCCGACCTCGTCGGCCTCGACGGCCGCGATGGTCGACGGCGTCAGTCGAATTTCGCCGCGCGCGACCGCACGCCTGCTGGTGTCCGGCTTCGCGCCGACGTCGACCATCCGAACCTCGCCGGCCTCGTCTGTGTGCGTGAGCGCCTCGGTCGGATCGCTCTCGGACGGTTTCCCCGCGGCCCGTTCGTCACTCATTACGCAACGCCTCGGGAAGCCGGTCGGGTAAGTCCGTCGCCACGAGCCCGTTCCCGTGCGCGTCGGCCGCGGCGTCGCCGGCGAGTCCGTTGGCGTACACGCCGATCACGGCCGCCTGAAACGGGTCGGTGACGGCCGCCAGCGCGCCGACCGCTCCCGCGAGCACGTCGCCGGTTCCCCCGACGGTCATCCCCGGGTTCCCCGTGCGGTTCAGCCGGACCGCGTCGCCGTCGCTGACCACGTCCACCGCGCCCTTCACGAGCAGCGTGTGGCCGAGGTCGGCGGCGAACGATCGCACGAGCGTCGCCCGCTCGTCCGGGTCGGTCGCGGTCTCCCCGCCCATCTCCGCGAGTTCGCCCTGATGTGGCGTGCAGATCAGCGTCGCGTCCGTGTCGACGTCCGGGACGACGCGGAGCGCGTCGGCGTCGACCACGGCGCACCCGTCGTAGTCGGTGAGAAACCGACGAACGAACTCGCGGATGCCCTCGCCCTCGCCGAGTCCCGGGCCCAACACGACGACGTCGCTGCCGGCGGCGAGGTCCGCGACGCGGTCGACGTGGGCCGGGCCGACCCGACTGCCGGGGAGTTCGCGCACGATGAGGTCGGCGGAGTACCCCTGGACCTCCCGCGCGACGGTCTCCGGGCAGGCGACTCGGACGAGGTCGGCACCGGCCCGGAGCGCGGCGCGCGCGGACAGTGACGGCGCGCCGGTGTAGGGACCGCCGCCGACGACGAGCACCTCGCCGTTCTCCCCCTTGTGCGACGTCGGATCGCGGCCGAGCGCGAGCAGGTCGCCGGGGCCGGCGTACCGCTCCGCGGCTGCCGGGATGCCGATGTCGGCGACCGTCACCGCGGCGTCGAGCGCGTCGAGGCCCGGCTTCTCGTCGTGGAAGGTGACGACTCGGTCGGCCTCGACGTGCGGGGTCGGTTCGGCGGCCCCCTCGGAGTCGTCCTCGCTTCCCGTCGCCTTGCTCCCCATCGCCTTGCTCCCCGTCGGCTCGCCGGTATCCGCATTGATCCCCGACGGGACGTCGACGGCGACGACGACGGCGTCGCGTTCGTTCGCCAGCCGCGCCGCCGTCCGCTCCGGCTCTCGCAGCGCGCCCGTCACGCCCGTACCGAGCATCGCGTCGACGATCACGTCCGGGTCGCCGAGCGAGAGGTCGGCGGAATCCGCGACGGTCTCGGTCGGAATCTCGGCCGCGTCGAGGGCGTCCCAATTTGCTCGCGCGATGTCGGTGCGGATCGACTCCGGCCGACCGAGCAGGTGGACCGTCGTTTTGTATTCGGACAGAAACCGCGCGGCGACGAACGCGTCGCCGCCGTTGTTCCCGCGCCCGCACAGCAGCGCGACGTCGGCACCCGGGTCGGCGGCGGCCCGGACCTCGCGTGCGACCGCGTTGCCGGAGGACTCCATCAGTTGCTTGCGCGGGACGCCGAGGGCCGCGGCGTTGGCGTCGACCGCGGCCATTCGCTCGGACGAGATCATGACTCCGGATCCGTGCCCCGCGAGATTAAGTATGGGGTCGAACTCTTGACCTACCCGCTGGCTGAGCCGCTTCGCTGCGTGCTCGGTGCGAGTCGCGCCGTCTGCGCGCGGAATGAAAATGTTGAAGCTTTTCGGTCGGAAACCGGCGAGATAGAACTCGTGCGACCCGCTCCATCCCCCGATGCACCGGTGGAATCCGTCGGTCTCTCGTCCGCTGTGGACGCGACGCCCGGTGTCCCCACCGGTCGAAACACGGTACGCACGCCCTCTGAGTGCGGTCTCCGGCCGAAGCGTCGTAGCCGACAGCCTCTCGTATGAATATCGGATTCTTCACTGACAGCTACTTCCCCGGTATCGACGGCGTCACCTATACGATACGTGCGTGGCGCGACCGTCTGGAGAGCCGAGGACACACCGTGTACGTCATCTACCCGGCGAGCAGCCACGAGCCGGACGACCGGGAAATTCCCGTCCGGTCGCTGCCGAATCCCCTCTACCGGCAGTACCGCGTCCCCCTCTACCGGCGGCTCTCGACGCTCCCCAGCCTCGACGTCGTGCACTGTCACGGCCCGGCGGCGACCGGACTGATGGGACGCCGATACGCCAAAAAGCGGGGTGTAAAATCCGTCTACACGCATCACACGCCGATCGAGGACTACTTCGTTCAAGGGCTCAGGCTGGAGTCGCTCTCCGACGTGGTCGGCCGCCTGTACCTCGGGTACGAGAATCGGTTCCTGCGCTCGTTCGACTGCGTCACCGCGTCGACCTCGCGGATCCGCCGCGACGTGGCCCCGCGCAAACTCCCGGTGGGAATCGAGATGGACACGTTTCGACCCACCGAAGGCTCTCGGTTCGAGACGGACGAGCCGACCGTCGGGTACAGCGGGCGGATGACCCGCAACAAGAACGTCGACGAGATACTCCGACTGGCCGAGCGTATGCCCGACGTCTCCTTCGCGCTCGTGGGTGAGGGTCCGGTGCGAGACGCCCTGGAACGCGACGCGCCGACCAACGTGACGTTCAGCGATTTCCTCCCGCGCGAAGACCTGCCGGGATTCTACTCGGCGCTCGACGTCTTCGTCACCGCTTCGACCTGTGACACGCTCGGACTCTCGACGTTGGAGGCGAACGCCTGCGGAACGCCGGTCGCCGCGGCCGATGTCTCCCCGTTCGACGAGACCATCGGCGAGGCCAACGGCTCCCGCTTCGCGCACGGCGACCTCGACGACATGGAGCGGGCGGTGGAAGACTGTCTCGACGGCGACCGTCGGACTCGGGAGGCGGTCGAAGGCTTCTCCGTGACGCGGACGATAGACGAGTTAGAGTCCATCTACGGGGTGTCTTCATAAATGGGAGCAGACAACGTCGACGTCTTCCAGCGACTGGTGTTCGGCGCCCCACCGCTGAAGGTGCAGCTCCCGGCGCTGGTCGGGCTGAGCGTCGTGTACAGCCTGGCCACCTTCCTCGCGTTTTCGGTTTTCACGCCGCTTACCCCCGAGCCGTCCAGCGTGCTGCCGGTGGCGGTGATCCTCTTCCTCTTCCTCATCCCCTTCCTCTTCGCCGGAGAGCTGTTCCACCAGGTGTTGCCGAAGTATCCGCGGTCGTGGAGCTTCTTCCTCGCGCTGGTCAACCAGTTCGTCCTGTTCGTCTACGCGCTGGTCCTCTCGGGCGCGAACGACGTCGGGAACGCGTGGAGTATCGTCTGGCTCCTCTTCATCACGATATACCTCATAAACATCTTCGCGCTCGTCGTCTCGGTGGGGATCGACCGCTACAAACGGATCCTCCTCATCGCGCTCGCGGAGCCGGCCGCGTTGATCGCGGCGTTCTACACCTTCGCGGGCGGGAACTTGGGGTTCTCGACGTACCGACACGTGTTCGCGTTCGCGTCGCTGCTCATCGCGGCCGCGTTCCTCGTGTTGGTCCTGGCCATCGTCGACTACCTCATCCGGACGAACACCGACGTCTCCGCGTTCGCGCTCACGTCCGGCATCCTCCGGAACGACCGGGAGTCACTCGACCTCGGCGTCGAAGCCGAACCGAGCGTCGAGACTCTCGCGATCGACAACGGACACCGGCTGACGCTGGCCGCGCCGTGGGTCCACCCCGGACCGCTGGGCGGATTCGGCGGCGGCCAACTCAGCGGGAACGTCATCGACGCCCTGAACGACGGGCCCGACGAACACGGCTTCTTCCTCCACGTCCCCTGCACGCACAAGGAGGACCTCTCGAACCCGTCCGACGCGGAGAAGATACTCGACGCGGTCGCCGTCCCCGACGGCGTCGGTCGCGCCTCGCGGCTCGTGCACGAAGACTACGGAGAGATCGAGTTCTACGGACGCCGGTTCGGCGACAAACAGGTCGTCTACCTCCACAGCGAGGGGATCGACGACTACGACACCGGCGTGTTCATGCGGGACGTCGACGAGTCCGAACTGCTCCTCGTCGACCTCCACAAACACGACATCCAAGACGGGCCGACGAAGGAGGTCCAGTACGGGTCGAGCGAGGCCGACCGACTGAAGCGCCACTTCGACGACTTCCGCGAGCGACTCGACGACGCCCCGCTCGATGAGTACGCGGCCGGATTCGAGACGCTGCGCGACGAGCAGGATATGATCGCGATCGTCGAGTCCGTCGACGGCCAAGACGTGCTCACGGTGGGCATCGACACCAACGGCGTCACCCCGGACATCCGGCAGTTGGCGGCGCGACACCGCGGCGAGTTCGACGAGGTGCTCGTCTTCTCGACCGACACGCACGCCTCCGTCCACGAACTCGCGAATATGCGACAGTCGAACGTCGAAGCCCTCGAAGACGCGATCGAGCGCGCCATCGACGACGTCTCGTCGGCGACGATCGGGCTCGACAGCCGGCGGACAGCGCCGCTCAAGCTGCTTAAAAACGATTACAACGGGCTCGTCTTCAGCGTCAACATCCTCATCCGGCTGACGGTGATCGCGCTGGTAGGGCTGTACGTCCTGCTCGTGCTCTGGTTGTTCTTCTGAGCGGGGCCGGAGTCGGGTCGCGCTCGCCGCACCGGTCGACGCTCAGTTGACGGATTTGGAGAGTTCGGCACCTGCCTTGAACTTGACCACGTTCTTCGCCGCGATCTGGATCTCTTTTCCGGTCTGCGGGTTCCGCCCGGTTCGAGCGCTGCGCTTCGAGATGCTGAACGAGCCGAACGAGTCGTCCGGGTCGTCCGGGTCGTCCGGGTCGTCCGGGTAGCCGATAGACAACCGACCGCCCTTTTTCAGGGCATCGACAGCCACGCTCGTGAACGCGCCGATCACCGCGTTCGCCACTCTTTCAGAGAGTTTCGCTGCCCTCGCGATGTACTGCGCATCGATAATGACGTCGGCGTCTCGGCACTTGGCGCTGGCCTCGTCGCCCTTGCCGGGGTTGAGATCGAGGGCGGCCGCGAACGCCGGACAGCATTCGAACGTCACCGGCGAATCGTCTCTCTCCCGCTTGGACTGTGGATTGCGTCCCGTCCGGGCGCTGCGCTTCGAGATGCTGAACGACCCGAACCCGATCAGCGTGGCGCTCTGACCCTTTTTAAGTACTGCCGTCGTCGCGTCGGTGAACGCGTTGAGCGCGCGCGTTACGTCGCGGGGAGACAACCCGGCTTCACTCGCCATCGCCTCGATAAGCTCCGCTTTGTTCATGGCCGCGACTCCGCCGGGCGCCATCACGAGGCCGAGTCCGAGAGTGGTCGAGAGGAGCGCGCCCTGTCGGAGGACGGTGCGTCGCGAGAGCGTGTTTTGAGAGCTGTGCTGTGTACTCATAGAGACTATATCGCTCCGCAGAAGCTTAAGTATATGTGAATGTCACGAAAACTAATAATTCTGCGAATCGGCATTTAAACGGATTACATCGACGAGGCTCGGGCGTTCCGGGCGAAAGCCGTCGGCCAGGTGGTGGCCTCGCTGGTTTATTTAAATAGTCGATGAGTCAAACCGGCCGCTCGGCGGAAGAGCGAGAACTCGCTCCGCTGGCACGAGACTCGCCGACTGCCGCCGTCACCGAGCGCGTGCGATCCGCCACCGCCGTCTCACTCCCGAACCGCGTCGATACCAAGCGCCGAGACGGAGAGTCCGCCGATCAGCATCGGAAGCCAGTAGACGGCCCCGCGGAACACGAGTACGGCGGCGGTGACGGTCGCGGCGGCGACGCCCGTGGTCGGAACGAGCAGCGCGACGAACGCCGCCTCGATACCGCCGAGTCCGCCCGGGAGCGGCGTAGCGCCCGCGACGTACGCGAGCGGGACCGCGAACAGCGCGATTTCCGGGGAGATCGGCGTGCCGACGGCTGCGAACGCGACCGTGAGCGCGGCCGCCTGCAGGGTCCACCCCGCCAGCGAGAGGCCGACCGCGGCCGCGAGCCGCCGCGGCTGGGTGCCGACGCGCTCGATGTCTGTAAAGAAGTTCTGCAGGCGCGCCGAGAGCGCCTCCTCGACGCGGGTAGCGTCGAACCGCTGCAGCCGTCCGAGAAGCCCGCCGACGGCGGCCGGAAGCCGGTCGACGAGCGTTCGCCGGTACCGCCAGCCGAGCGCGATCACCGTCGTGATCGTCGCGATCAGCGCGACGGCGACGCCGACGGCGACGCCCAGTCGCTCGCCGACGGCCGCGCTCGCGGCGTACGCGCCGACGCCGAGGAACACCAGCGAGATAGAGGGGACGACGTTGAGCACGTCGACGCTGGCGATGCCGACCAGTCCCGTCTCGTAGCGCGACCCCGACACCTTCGCGATGAGCGCCGCGGCGACCGGCTCGCCGCCGGCCTGTCCGAAGGGGGTGACGTTGTTCGCGAACACCGCGCCCGCGTACACGAGGAACGACGTCGCGACCGTGAGGTGGACGTCGAGCGACCCGAGCACCGTCCTGAGCATGAGGCTCCACGCGACCAGCCAGCAGAGCGCGAGCCCGAACGTCGCCGCGACGAGGCCCGGGTCGGCTGTGAGCACCGTGTCGACCACCCGATCCGCGCCGACGACCACGAACAGCACCGCGAGGATCCCGATCGCCGCGATCCCCCCGATCAAGAGCCCGCGGCGGCGGCTTCGGTCCATACGGTGCCTGCGTTAGTGTCGAACTTGAAACGTCTGATCGCCACGACCGGGAACCGGTTCGCGCGGACGGAATCCGCCGGCAGGCGACCGAACACCAATAAGAATACAACCGTCGGTAGAATACCTTCGTGCAACTCATGGAAGACCAGCGGTTCCTCGAATCCGAGTGGGACTACTGTCTGGTCCTCGACGCGTGTCGCTACGACGTGTTCGAGGACGTGTACGACGAGTACCTCGACGGCGACCTCGAGAAGCGCTGGAGCGTCGGTTCGTCGACGCCGGAGTGGGCCTATCGGACGTTCACCGGCGACCACGATATCGCCTACTTCTCCGGCAACCCGTTCATCAACGACCTCGGTATCCCGCTGAACGAACTCAAGTGGGGCGCGAGTTGCGACTACGAGTGGACCGCCTCCGAGCATATCCGCGACATCCACGACGTCTGGAAGACCGGCTGGGACGACGACCTCGGCACGGTCCCCCCTGAGGCAATCGCGGAGGCGTTCCGGAACAACCCCGAGGCCGTCGAGAACGCAGAGCGCACGGTACTCCACTACATGCAGCCGCACGCGCCGTACCTCTCGCGCGGGAAGGGGCAGAAGCTCAAACAGATCCAGAAGGGGATCAAACGGCAGGAAGAGGAGGCCGAGGAAGGCAGCGACGACGGGGACGACGGCGGCCTCCTCTCGTCGCTCAGCGACACGGTTCGACCCAAAATCGAGAGCCGGTTGGACGACAGCGAGTTCGCCCAGAAGGCGGGGCTGTGGCTGGAACTCGACCCGGCCGACCTCGTGATGGACGGCACCCGTGTCACCGCGCTCCGGCTCTACGAGGAAAACCTGCGGATCGCGCTCGAATCCGTCGCCGAACTCGTCGAGGAACTCGACGGAACCGTCGTCGTGACCGCCGACCACGGCGAGGCGTTCGGCGAGGAGGGCGTGTGGGAACA
>Ga0136589_1001544_pt1 | contig 10333 bp, 1 predicted proteins | sample AntRauMFilla3764_FD_104640 | JGI IMG/M metagenome (GOLD analysis project Ga0136589, IMG submission 104640) | Saline lake microbial communities from Rauer Islands, Antarctica - Metagenome Filla 3 #764 | ecosystem: Environmental > Aquatic > Non-marine Saline and Alkaline > Saline | place...
GATAGATTATTCAGGGCAAAATCTGAGGCACTCGACAGCGCGACATCCCCTTGGTTGACGACAGATCCATAGGCTTGCGCCTCCTGCGCGTTGGCGGTCACGAATTGAGCACTGATCGATCCAACCAGAGCAAAGTTTAGAGCGATAAGAGAGAGGCAGCGGCGGGTAGTCAGTAGTTGTGTCATATGCGTTACTTAGTGGCAGGTTATGGTGAAGAATAAAGCCTAAAATTCGGTCGCGCGCCAAAAACGGCGCTCGCCGTCGAGGGGAAGCGTCCACCGCAGGGAGCCATCGGCTCCGGCGCGAGCTGTATTTGGAACATCGTCCCAATCTTGTAGGGTGGAGGAGGTCTCTAGTGAGTAAACCTTCCCGCTGAGGGCTTGGCTCACGGTGAGGCGGTAAGAGCCGCCGAGCGTCTCAATCTTTAGACCAAATGGCTCTGTTCGTGAGCTGGCGGAGAATGCGCCTCCTAATAAAACATCACCATTCACGAGCAGTAAGGCCTCGACTTGCGGCGCACCCCCAACGAGCGGACGGCGGACGGAGATGATCTCGGCATTGACTTCCAGGAGACTTTTCCCGACGCCTCCGATGATAAAATTGTCCACTCCAGCCGCCACTACGGCAGTGAGATCCTCGGAGACGGGAGATTGGTCGATTTGCTCAAATGTCTGCCCGTGATCGGTGGAACGGAGGATGAGCCCGCGCTCTCCAACTGCAACGACGCGCCCGGCTCCGTCTGAAGCGATGGCGCGCAAGGGAGACGAAAACGTATCGTCGACCAAAGTCCAACTAAGCGCATCGACCGAGCGGTAAATCACTCCGGGATAATCCTCTGCATCGACTGGAATCAGAGTCTTCGAGCCGCAGACTACCCAAGCAGCTCCCGTCCAAACAGCCCCCGAAAAATCTAAATTGTCGAAACTTGTTCCCGAGACATGACGCGTCCACTCCATGCCGTCATTTTGACTGACAAACAGGACACCTTGCCCGCCGTCATTTCCAGCCGCGACCCATTGGTTAAGAGCGGGAGTCGCACTTGCTCGCCCCGCAATTGCTTTTAAATCACCCTGTACAAAAACGGTATTGACGGTATCATCCCAAGAAACGCCGTTGTCTGCGGATCGTGCGATAAGCGCATCTCCCCCGGCGATGACGACGGTATCGCCTAGGGCAGAGACTGCATAGTAAAAATCCTCAGCGATTCCGGTAGTTGGATAACGTTGAGTGAAGCTGCCTCCTTCATTGTCTGAACTGAAAAGAGTGCCTGCGAAATCCAGACCAAAAATGCGAGAATCGTTTTGGGTCAGTGCTCTAAAATTCCCTTCGAGCGGGCGCAGAGTGGCCGGCTGAGCCAGCGCCGCGATTGAACAGAAGACGGAGGCTAGTAGGCAGGCCGGGTAGCGAAAAGAGTGCATAAGTCGATTAGCTGAAGTTAGCCGAGATGATGATGAAGACACGGTTAGATCCTCGGAAAGTGACTCCTCCGTTAACGAGGACAGAGCTCGAGTCGACTGTGAATTGAGCTGCCTTCGCCACGTTGGTAGTTGGGCGACTCAGCGAGATGATATTTGCGCCGGAGAAGTTGGCTAGACTACGGATCGAATCGGATGTGCTCTCTAAGTTGATCTGACCACTCTGGGTGCTAATTCTCGCAAGCGTGATGAGGCCAGAAGCCCGCAGGTCGAGTAGCCCGCTTCCCGTCTGTATCTGCGCAAGGCTCGACATACTGACGCCTCCGTTGGCTAGATGAATACTGAGATTACCAGCGCCGACTTGAGTAATGAGCGAGTTGAGATTCAGCTGACCACTGGCCAAATCGATATTGAACGAACCGCTACCCTCATGGCGAATCGGGGCGTTGACCTGAAGCGAACCAGCGATCGAGTTTAGATTAAGATTGCCCGCGCCGTTGAAGATGACGAGACCGTCGGCGACCACCTGTGTGGTGCCCTCGACTTCGAGCTCCAGGTCGCCGGTTTGCGTGGTGGCGGTGAGTTCGTTCACGGCAATTTCGATATCAGCATTCCCTGCGCCGCCGACACCGGCGACGGTCACGATACTGACGCGGCCATTGAGCGCTTCGATCAGGAGCCCTTCGGTCGCAGTGCCATCGCGAAGGCCGTCCGCATTGATTGCAATGCTTCCGTTCTCGGCACGGACGAGGGTGCCGAGAATGAGTTCGCCGCTTGAGTTTAGAACCAGCGTGCCTTCGCCCCTAAACTCTAGCGAGTCGGTGGCGGATGAGAGCGTGCCGTCTCCCAGATTTAGAGTCACGGTGTCATTGACACTGGAACCGCTTTGAGAGATCCCGGCTCGACCAATTTGAATGCCGTCGGCTTCAGAGATAAAGACGTCGCCATCCGACGTTAGATCAATCCGATCGGTATCGGTCATGATCGGATCTTGATTGCTTGCGCCGATATTTCCAGTTTCTGAGAGGAGGCGAATAGCAGGAGCGGTGAGGACGCCGGCAGATTGTAGAATGTCTGCATTAGCCTGCAGGTCGATTCGGACGCCCGCGACAAAATCGCTCACGGTCAAGGTGCCTCCACTGGTAATGTCGATGCTACCACTGGCGGCGCTGGCTCCTGAGGTGGGATCAAAGAGCGCCGCTGCGCGAGTTCTGATCACAATGTCACCTTGAGACGCCACGATTTGGAAACCCGAAACGGTCAACGAGTCGGCAACCAACCTCAAGTCGCGCCCGACCGTAATATCGGCTGCGACTAGGAGCGCTTCCGCCGCATTGATGACGGCACGCCCGTTTGCAACAGAGATGGGCGCTGTGATCTGGAGCGCACCGAGGGTTTGGTTAAGATAGAGATCGCCGGAAGTGACTAGGTCGACCCCAGCCAGCTCAAGTGCAGAGAGGGCGCTCAGATAAACTGATCCAGAATAATTGGTTAGGGTGAGGGTGTCCACATCGATGAGCAAGGCACCCTCGCCGGTGCGCCCGATGCCGCTTTCGGCAGATAGGGTGAGTGTGCCGCCGATCTGTGCGTGCGGGCTCGAACTGCCCGCGCCTAGAATGGCTCCAAAAGAGGAGGTCAACTCAGCCGATTGATTGGTGACGACTGAAGAGAGCGTCAGATCAAAGAGCGCCCGCAGAACGATCACGCCCTCCAGTGAAGTCGCTCCGTTTAAGGCGGCATCGGCCACTGATTGAAGGGTGCCATCGTTGAGCACTTGACCAGTCGTCAGGCCAACTGTGCCGATCAGGATCGAACTGCCATCCTCTAAATAGAGACCATTCGCGCCGACTTGAGCGGCCAGCAGATCGACTCTGACTTGGAGAGGCGTGGCGCTTGTGCCGGCGCCGACTGCTTCGATCCGGAGAGCGTGCGCGGTGACATTGCGAGCGGTCGACCCTGCTGAGAGGACGGCTCCCTCGGTCGAGATCAGACTGACGCTGCCGCCGGTAGAGACGGCACCCAAGGTGAGGTCGGTCAGCGCTTGCAGACGGATGTTGCCGCCGCTGGCAGTCAATCGAGCGGCTGCCGCCATCACGAAGGCGTCCGCCTGTGATTGAATAAAGATGTCGCCCTCACCGCCCGCTTGGACACTGCCAGCTGCGGTGACTGAGATGTCCGCATCACTATAGATCGTGATATCCGCACTGACCGAAGTGACCGCCGAGTTGATCAATAGCGTCTCGGAGGCGGCCAGACGGACGACAGCGGTTCCGGTTGAAGAGATTCCGCCTTGCACTGTTAAACCACCCTCGAGGGCCGCTACCAGAATGGACGAACCGCTGGAGTTAATCGAACGACTGAAGGCGGCATCGGTGACCACAGCTGTAATGCCAGCACTGTCGACCTTTTGCACGGTGATGGAGACCGCAGCTAGATCAAGATCACCCGTGTTCTCGATCCGAAGATCACCAGTGGCAATCATTGCTGAAAGAGAATCGACCATCGTTTCCAAGGCGTGGCCGTTGGCACCGGCTGTGCCCGCATTCGCGCCGGCTAGAAGGCGGAGTCCGGACGCTTCGATATCAGTCGAGCCCGGGGTGGTGCTGCCACTGATCGAACCATTGGTCGCAATCAAACTCACGTCCGCATCGGTGGTGATACGACGAACCTCTATATCGGACGAAGCCACAATCCGAATGTCTCCATTGAGACTGGAGAGGACGCTGCTTTCAGCTTGAATGAAATCGCCGCTTGAGGCTTCGATTGAGATCGAGCCGTTTCCGCTGGTAGTGAGGATGGAATTTGAGCTAAGCAGAACGTCGCCGCCCGCAATCATAGTCACATGCCCGGTTGCTGAGAGCAGACTTGAATTCAAGTTAATGTCGGTCCCTGCGCCCAGGGTTTGGACAAGAATATTCCCTGCACCGTTAGCCGAAAGCGCTGTGCCGGCTCCGAGGCCGCTTCCCGCATTCAGGGTGAGGTCGCCCGCCACGGTTCGCAGCACGATGGAGCCATCTCCAGCAGTGGTGTAGATGCCAGTCTGCTCGGACTGGATCGAAGGTGTGAGTTGGGCATCGAGCCCGACACTCTGAACGGTGACTTGAACGGAACCGACCAGCAAGTCGTCCGCTTCGAGAATATTGATCCCTCCGACGGTGGCGCGGGCGGTGATGGTGGTCACTTGGGTATCGATTGGATTGGCGCCGCCCGATCCCAGCTCACCCACACTCAGAGCCGCATTAATGGAAAGCCCACTAGCCACTACGTTGGTAAAGGTATCGCCATTATCGAGAATCGAGCCAGTGACCGCGATCAGGGAAACATTTCCAGCGGTCGCGATGCCGCCGACGAGGATGTTTTGTTCCCCTTGAATTTGAATATGACCCAACGCACTGCTCAGCAATGAACTACTTGCCATCTCGACGGAACCCGCATTCGCGGTGAGTCGGAGCGTGCCCGCTAGGCCAGTGCTCACATCCGTGCCTGCGGTTGAACGGATGTCGCGCTGCGCGACGAGTGTGATGTGCCCAGAACCAGAAAGGATATCGCGGTTTACGATTAAGTCGGTGCCTGCCCCAGCGGCTTCGAGCCGGATATGCCCGCTGCCATGGGCGGAAACGGCGATCGCTGCGGCCGGGTTAAGACCGTCGTGCAAACTTAGGTCGCCCGCTAGCGTCCGAATCACAATGGAACCATTGCCTGCGAAAGTCCGCAGATCCGACTGGGTGGCATCGGACTCGGTGCTGCTTGCCGCATTTGCTTGCACTCGTTCGACACTCGCGTCGACTCCGGCGATCTGGAGGCCATCGGTCTCCTCGACAAAGATACCACCGGATGTGACGTGAGCGGACAGCCGCTCGACTCGAATTTCAATTCGATCCGTCGGTGAGCCGATTCCGAGGCCAGCTTCCATACGGAGGCCGCTCGCGATGACGTCCTCGCCGCCAGAGTTATCGTCCTGATCCAAGATTGAGCCCTCTCTGGCGATGAGCGACACCGTGGCCTCTGTGGTGATGCCACCGAGGAGAATCGAGTCCAAAGCCCAGACCCGAATGTCGCCATTTTCAGCGATCAAGCGGCTATTTTCGGCCTGCTCGACGCGCCCATTGAGTGCTTCGAGGAAGAGAGTGCCACTACCCGAAGTGCTGACATCAGCCGAATCGTTTAAGGTCAGGTCGGTATGGGCGACTAGGCTAATATGGCCGGTGCCCGAAAGGAGGTTTGCATTGGCTTCGATCCCCGTGGCCGCACCGATTGCTTCGATTAAAATATTGCCGCTGCCATGAGCCGCGACCGCGCTGCCATCCATCGGGCTGGAGCCATCGTTTAGGATAATGTCGCCTGCTTGGGTGCGCAGGATAATGGAGCCGTTGCCTGCGGTGGTGCGCACATCCGACTGGGTGGCGTCCGTGGTGGGGGAGCCTTCAGCATCGGGTCCGACGAGTTGGACTGTGACGGCCACATCGTCGACCGTCAGCCCCGTCTCTTCGAGCAGATTAATGCCTCCGGAAGTCGCACGCGCGCTGAGGGTAGCCACGCGCGTCTCAATCGGATTGGGAGCCAGTGGATCGAGCGAGCCGATCCCGATACGCGCATCGATCCGCAGACCCGAAGCGACGACGTCCGTATAGAAATCGCCATTATCAAAGACTGAGCCAATCTCGGAGATAAGGGAAACATTGCCTGTCGTTTCGAGGCCACCAAGTCGAATATCACTGCTTGCCAGCAGGCGCAGATCACCCGATCCAGTGCCAAACTTGCTTTGATCATTCATCGCGATCGAACCACTGCCCGCTTCGACGTTGATGGTGCCAGTAGCACCAGAGAGCACATCCGCCTCGGCGATGGACTGGACATCGCGTGCGGCCAGCAGAGTGATATGGCCGGAAGTCGAGCGGACATCCGCATTGATCAGAATATCGGTATTGGCACTCGAAGTGACCAGCCGGACATTACCCGCTCCATGAGCTGAAATCGCGGTGCCTGCACCGCTATCGTCGTTTAAAATAAGATCACCACCCGCAGTTTGCAGGACGATGGAGCCATCCCCCGCAGTGGTATAAATCCCGGTCTGGGCTGCGGTAATGAAGGGCGTGAGCTGTGCGTCGATGCCCACAGTCTGGACGACGACTTCGACCGCGCCGACGATCAGCTCATCGACTTCGGAGAGGTTGATTCCCCCAGCGGTGGCGCGGGCGGTCACGGTGGTGACTTGGATCTCGATCGCGTTGGCGGCTCCCGGGCCAAATTGACCGACACTCAGAGCCGCGTTGAGAGAGAGTCCGCTGGCGACGATATTGGTCAAGGCGTCGCCGCTATCGAGGATCGAGCCAGTCACTGCGACGAGGGAAACATTCCCAATCGTTACAATCTGTCCGACCAAAATGTCATCTTCGCTCTGGATTTGAATATCACCCGAAAGACTACTGACGAGTGAGCCGTCAGCCATTCCGACGGTGCCCTGAATCGCGAGCAGGCGGATCGTGCCATCCAAGCCTGTGCTAACACTGGCGCCCGCGTTTAACTGAAGATCGCGTTGAGCCAGCAGGGTGATGTGTCCGGAACTAGAAAGAATGCCAGTGTTGACCCATAGATCAGTGGCTGCGCCTGCGGCTTCAAGCCGGATATGACCGCTGCCGTGGGCTGAGACGCTCGCATCATCCGCTAGGTTGGAGCCATCGTTTAAGATGAGGTCTCCGCCCAAAGTGCGAATCACAATCGAACCATTGCCGGCGGTGGTGCGCACATCCGACTGGGTGGCCTCGGTGGTGGAGACACTTTCAGCGTCGTTGCCAACTCGTTGGACGGTGACTGCGACGTCATCGACTGTGAGCCCGGTTTCTTCGACCAGATTGATCCCACCAGAAGTTGCGCGCGCGCTCAAAACACTGATCCGTGTATCGACCGCATTGAAAGTCGACGCATTGAAGGAGCCGATCCCGACCGCCGCATCGATGCGGAGCCCGTTAGCGACGACGTCCGTGTAGAAATCGCCATTATCGAAGACCGAGCCAGTGGTGGCAGTGAGGGAAACATTCCCCGTGGTTTCCAAGCCGCCGAGCAAAATATCGCCGTTTGCCAGCAGGCGCAGATCACCCGATCCGGTGCCAAACTTGCTTTGATCGTTCATCGCAATCGAGCCGCTGCCCGCTTCGACATTGATCGTGCCTGTGCCGCCAGAGAGCACATCTGCCTCAGCGCTCGACCGGACATCGCGCGCGGCCAACAAATTGATATGCCCCGAGGTCGCCAGGACGTCGGCATTGATCAAAAGATCGCTACCCGCACTCAAGGCCTGCAAATGGATATTACCGGCTCCGTGAGCCGAGACCGCAGCGCCTGCGCCTGCGCCACTCCCATCATTTAAAATAAGGTCGCCAACTACAGTCTGTAGCACGATGGAGCCCTCTCCCGCGACGGTGTAGACTCCGGTCTGAGCCGAACTGACCGAAGGTGTGAGCAGCGCATCGAGCCCTACACTCTGAGCCGTGACTGCCACTTCGCCGACAATCAAGGTATCCGCCTCGAGGATGTTAACGCCCCCAGCCGCAGCGCGTGCGGTCAAGGTCGTGACGTCGGTCTCGATGGGATTCGCGGTGCTTGCTCCCAATTGGCCGACACTAAGACCCGCGTTCACATAAAGACCGTTGGCCACGACATCGGTATCGGTGTCGCCGTTGTCGAGGATCGAGCCGGTGACCGCGATGAGGGAAACATTGCCAGTGGTGGCGATCCCGCCGACCAAAATGTTTTGTTCGCTCTGAACTTGGATGTCGCCCGATAGGCTAAACAGCCGCGAGTTGTCCGCCATCTCGACGGAACCCCCGCTTGTTACTAGGCGGATGGTGCCATCGAGGCCGGTGGCTACCTCTACATTGGCAACGAGCTGAATGTCGCGCTGTGCAAGTAGCGTAATGTGTCCCGAAGTGGAAAGAATGTCAGCATTCGCCAATAAATCGGTATTCGCGCCGGCAGCTTCGAGCCGGATATGACCGCTGCCATGAGCCGAGACGGCGGTACTATCGGTCGGGTTTGCGCCATCGTTGAGGGTCAAGTGGCCACCCAAGGTGCGAATGACAATTGAACCATTGCCTGCGGTGGTGCGCACGTCCGACTGCAGCGCATCGGTCTCTGTGCTGGTGGCCGCATTGGCTTGAACTCGTTCGACACTGGCATCGACGCCGGCGACGACCAGTGCGTCGGATTCTTCGATAAAGATGCCCCCTGCGGTAGCTCGAGCGGATAGTTGGTTGACCCGGGTCTCAATCCGGTCGGTCGGTGCGCCAATTCCTAGGCCGGCTTCCATTCGAAGCCCTGCGGCGATGACATCCTCGCCGCCCGCGCTATCCCCCGCATCCAAAATCGATCCCTCGACTGCGATCAGTGAAACCTTCGCCTGCGTGGTGATGCCGCCAAGGACGATGGAGTCCAAAGCGCGGACTCGAATATCACCATTTTCTGAGATCAAGCGGCTGTTATCTGCCTGCTCGACGCGACCATTGAGCGCATCGAGGAAGAGTGTGCCACTGCCCGAAGTCACAACATCAGCCGAGTCGGTTAGTATGACGTCGGTGTGGGCGACTAGACTAATATGACCCGTGTCTGAAAGAAGGTCTGCATTGGCCTCGATCCCAGAGGCCGCGCCGATGGCTTCGATTAAAATATTACCGCTGCCATGAGCCGCGACCGCGCTGTCATCCATCGGGCTGGAGCCATCATTTAAAATGATATTGCCAGCTTGGGTGCGCAGAATGATGGAGCCGTTGCCCGCGGTGGTGCGCACATCTGACTGAGTGGCGTCCGTGGTGGAGATGCCTTCAGCATCGGCTCCGACGAGTTGGACTGTGACGGCCACATCGTCGACGGTCAGCCCCGTCTCTTCGAGCAGATTAATGCCGCCGGAGGTCGCACGCGCACTCAGGGTAGCCACGCGCGTCTCAATCGGATTGAGAGCCAGCGGATCGAGCGAGCCGATCCCGATACGCGCATCGATCCGCAGACCCGAAGCGACGACATTGGTATAGAAGTCCCCATTATCCAGAACCGAGCCAGTCTCAGAAGTCAGCGAAACATTCCCCGTCGTTTCAAGACCACCGAGTCGAATATCACCATTGGCCAGCAGGCGCATATCACCTGATCCGGCGCTAAACTTGGTCTGATCGTTCATCTCGATCAAGCCGCTGCCTGCCTCGACGTTGACCGTGCCAGTCCCGCCGGAAAGAAGATCCGCGCCAGCGATGAACTTGACATCGCGTGTGGCTAGCAAGGTGATGTGACCCGTCGCAGAGACGATGTCGGCATTGGCCAAAACATCGGCATCGACCCCATCGGCTTCGAGCCGGATATTACCCGCCCCATCGGCCGAAACGCTGATACCGTCGGCAGGTGCGCTCCCGTCATTTAAAATTAAATCCCCAGCTTGCGCCCGTAGAACGATCGAACCGTCGCCCTCGATCGTGCGCACATCGGAGAGAGTCGCGTCTATAACCTCAGTCCTAGAATTGTCTGGATTGTAGCGCTGAACGGTCGCTGAGGTATCACCGATGACGAGGTCGTCGGCACCCTGAATGAAAACCCCACCCCCACCCGCGCGAGCAGACAAGAGGTCGACATCCGTATCCAGATAGTCGCTGGGCAGGCCGATCCCAGTGCCCGCCACGAGCCTCAGCTGGGCGGCCGAGACGTCGATATCAGCATCGCCTGCATCCAAAATTGAGCCCGAGCCTGCGATCAGTGAAACCTTAGCTGTGGTGGTGACATTAGCCAAGCGGATGCTCTCACCCGCAGCGACGCGGATGTCGCCCAGAGTCGCGATAAATTGACTGCCATCGGCCTGCTCCACATTACCATTGATGGCTTCGATGTAGAGCGTGCCTGTGCTGAAAGCGTTGTTGCCCGTAATCAAATTCGCATTACTA
>Ga0136589_1001545_pt1 | contig 10332 bp, 9 predicted proteins | sample AntRauMFilla3764_FD_104640 | JGI IMG/M metagenome (GOLD analysis project Ga0136589, IMG submission 104640) | Saline lake microbial communities from Rauer Islands, Antarctica - Metagenome Filla 3 #764 | ecosystem: Environmental > Aquatic > Non-marine Saline and Alkaline > Saline | place...
GAGAGAAGCGCCGAGGCGGAGATTTGAACTCCGGTGTCCGAATGGACAGTAGATTTCGAATCTACCGCCTTGGCCAGGCTAGGCTACCTCGGCTCACTCTGGCGTTGGCCGGTTCCGCTGTTATGCGTTTCGATCGGCAGCGACGAGTTCTCGACGCCAACGGGTCGACCACTGACACACCCAGGTAAGCCACCCCGCCGGCAACGCTTTTTGAGCCGCCCCTCGTGCGATCGGTATGAACGTCCCCGAAGCGGCCGCGACCTGCTCGCGCGTCGTCGACGAAGTCGGCAGCGCGGTCGTCGCCGACCGCGAGTTCCTCGACCGCGTCACGCTCGGTATTCTCGCTCGCGGCCACGTCCTCTTGGAGGACGTTCCCGGGACCGGCAAGACGCTCTCGGCGCGCTCGTTCGCGACCGCGCTCGGCTTGGAGTTCTCCCGAGTGCAGTTCACGCCCGACCTCCTCCCCGCCGACGTCACGGGGACGAACGTGTTCGACGAGCGCGACGGCTCTTTCGCGTTCTCGCCCGGCCCCATCTTCGCCAACGTCGTGCTCGCCGACGAAATCAACCGCGCGCCGCCGAAGACGCAGGCCGCGCTGTTGGAGGCGATGGAGGAGGGACAGGTGACCGTCGACGGCGACACGCACGCGCTTCCGGACCCGTTCTACGTCATCGCGACCCAGAATCCCGTCGAGAGCGAGGGCGCGTTCCCGCTGCCCGAGGCGCAACTCGACCGGTTCACGATCAAGACCTCGATCGGGTACCCCGACGAGGACGGCGAGATAGAGCTGCTTCGCCGCCGCGCGGGCCGCGCCGAGCAGGCGCCGACCGTCGACCGCGTCCTCGACGCCGACGCCGTCTCGGCGCTCCGGGAGGTGCCCGAATCGATCCGCGTCGACGACGACCTGCTCGGGTATATGGCCGCGCTGGTCCGCGCGACCCGCGACGACCGCCGCGTCGACGTGGGCGTCTCGCCCCGAGGCACCCAGCGCCTGTTCGAGACCGCCCGCGCCGCGGCCGTCGTCTCCGGTCGGGGGTTCGTCACTCCCGACGACGTGAAACGAGTCGCGGAGCCGTCGCTCGCGCATCGACTCGTGCTCACCCCTGACGCCGCCGTCAACGACGTCGACAAACGCGAGGTGATCGCGGACGTGCTCGACCGGACCGCGGTGCCGACGGTCGAGACGCCGGAACGGTGAGGCGCGCGAAATAACGAGACTGCCGCCGGATTACTCTTCGTCCCGCTCCGCCAGCAGCTCCGTCGCCGTCAGGATCGACTCCAGTTCGATATCGTGCTCGGCGAGCAGCGCTTCGGCCCCCTCCTCGCGGTCGACGACGACGAGCACGCGGTTCACCGTCGCGCCCGCGTCGCGAAGCGCCTCGACGGCGTCGACGGCGGACTGACCGGTCGTGGCGATGTCCTCCAACACGACGACCTCTTCGCCCTCGTCGAGCCGCCCCTCGATCCGGTTGCCGGTGCCGTACTCTTTCGCCTGCTTGCGCGCGATGACGTACGGCCGGTTCAGTTCGGCGGCCGTCACGGCGACGAGCGGGACCGCACCCAGCGCGACTCCTGCGAGCTTCGCGTCCGTGTCGGCGAGCCGGGCCGCGAACGCCTCGCTCACGAGCGTCAGCGCGTCCGGGTCGGTCTCGAACAGGTACTTGTCGACGTAGTAGTCGCTGGTGCCGCCGTGTGAGAGTTCGAACTCGCCGAATCGGACGGCGTCGGCCGCCCGCAGCGCGGCGATGAGTTCGCTCCGTCGCTCGTCGTCGGTCATACCCTCACGGGACGGGCCGGCGACTATAAACGGGTCGGAACGCGACGCAGACGACGAGCGATCGGCTCCGCGTCCTCCCGAGACTCCTCGGTCGGTCGCGGTCCGCGGTCTGTCATCTCGCCGCGGTCCGTCACCTCGCCGCGGGTAACCGAAGCGTGACGGTCGTTCCGTTCCCGTCGATCCCGGGACCGAAGGCGACCTCGCCGCCGTACGCCTCCACGATCCAGGCCACGATCCACAGTCCGATACCCGTGTTGTGGGTGAGCTGCGTCACCTCCATCTCGCCCGTGATCACTCCGCGAACGCCGTCCGGAACGCCCGGCCCGTCGTCGGCGACGTGCACGGCGATGATCCCGGCATCGGGGTGGCGTTCGGCGGTGATCTCAACCTGTGTCGCGTCGTCTCGCGAGTGGACGACGGCGTTTTCGACGAGGTGACCGATCGCCTCCTCGAGTCGGTCGTCGCCGCGGACGACGATATCGTCTCGCACGGCGACATTGATCTGAGCCTCGGGAAACCGCTCGCCGTACTCCGACCGGACCGCCGCGGCGACTCGCCCCACGGACACGGGGGTGGGATCGTTCACGGTTCCCTCCTCGACGACACGTCTGATCCCGGCCGCCCCCTCGGCGAGGTCGGCGAGTCGTCGCCCTGTCGTCTCTATCCGTTCGGCGTAATCCGCGATCCGCTCGTCGTCGGTGTCGTTCGAGATTTCGCTCGCGAACCCGAACACGACGTTGAGTTCGTTACGGAGGTTGTGTCTGAGGATGCGGTTGACGACCCGGAAGTACCGTTCACGACGACGCCGGTCGGTGATGTCGGTGTAGATACCGAACGCGCGGCGTCCGGCCGTCGTGTCGTAGGCGAATCCCCGGAAGAGGAACTCGCGCACCCCGTCGACGGTCTGCCGGCGCACCTCCGCGGTGACGAACCCTTCCTCGCGGATCTGCTCGTCGAGGCTCCGTTCGCTCGTCTCGGCGTCTCCGCTTCCGTCCTCGGTCTCCTCGCCCATGCCCGAGAGCCGATCGTCGTCGATGTCCAGCGCTTCGATCGTCCGACCGCGAAGCGCGGCCGGGTCGTACCCGAACTGGGACGCGAACGCGGCGTTGACTCTGGTGACTACCGTTTTGTCCGGCTCCATGGCCACCTCCATCACCGGGTCTGGCAGCCGCTCGAACAGCCGGTCGAACCGGTCTCGCTCTCGGGAGGGCTCCGTCTCCGTCCGCCGGAGGTCGGTCGTGTCGGTGAGCGAGGCGACGACGCCTCGCGAGCCGTCCGACAGCGCCGAGAGACGAAGTTCGGCGTGCCGCTGCCGGGCGTCGTCGCCCTGTCCGACGGTGATCTCCACCTGCCGGACCCGTTCGGATCGAACGATGTCGCCGTTGTCCGGGTTTCCGCCGTCCGCGGTCCCGCTCCCGCTGACCCGGTCCACCGCGGCGGCCACCTGCCCCTCGTCCGGCTCCGAGAGAACTTCGCGGAGCCGTCGCCCGGTGAGGGCCACCGAGGTGGTGCCCAGCCACTCGGCGAACGGCGCGGTGGCGTACGTCACGGTTCCGCCTGCATCGAGCACGCAAACCATGTCGTCGACGTTCTTGAGGGCATTCTCGTACGTCCGAAGAGTGTTCTGCCGCCGCCGCGCGTCCAGCGTGGCCGTCGCGTTCGTCGCCAGCAGTTCGATGATCGAGACGTCGGACTCGTCGAACGCGTTCGGTTCGAGCGACCCAACGAGGAACACACCGTGATCACCAATCGGGACGCCGATCAGCGACCGCATCCCGTGGTATTCTCGGTCGTCGTCGCGGTCCGCGAGGTCAGACAACACCCGCGACTCCCCGGAGTCGTACACCTCGCCGACGATCCCCTCGCCCGGTATCCGCGGCTCTCGCCCGGTGAACCGGTCGCCCACTCCGCCGCTGGTGGCGACGAGTCGCAGGAGTCCGTCGGACTCGTCGAACAGGCGGACGCCGGTTATGTTGTACCCGAGGATCTCGTCGGCGGCGTCGACCAGTCGGTCGGCGACGGCGGCCGCGTCCGGGTCGCGCTGGAGACGCTCGGCGGTGCGCAAGAGCCGTTCGAGCGTCTCCTCGCGCCGATGCCGTTCGGTGACGTCAGCAAAGAACACCGACAGCCCGTTCGGCGAGGGGTACGCGGTCACCTCGGTCCAGCGGTCGAGCGGTTCGTAGCGGTCCACGAACGACACCGACTCTTGCGTCTCCATCGCCCGCCGGTAGTTTCGCTCGTACGTCTCACCGATCGCGTCCGGGAACTCGTCCCAGACGTTCGCGCCGACCAGCACTTCGGCGGGCCGGTCGAGCAGCGTCGCCGCCTTCTCGTTGACGTAGGTGAATCGCCAGTCGTCGTCGAGCGCGAAGAACCCGTCACTGATCCGCTCGAGAGTGTCCTCCAGTCGTTCGACCGCCGTCTCGCGCTCTTCGCGGGCCGCGCGCCGCTCGAACGCCCGTCCGAGCCAGTCGGCGAGCAGTTCGACGAACAGGCGTTCTTGGGAGGTGAAGGGGTGTTCCCGGCTCGTCTCGTCGACGAAACAGAGACTGCCCACGACCTCGTCGCCGACCAGAATCCGGCCGCCGATGTAGCTTCCAAATCCGAACAGTTCGTGAGCCGGGTCGCCCTCCCACCCCGCCGCGACGGGGTCGATGAACGCCACGATGTCGTCGTCGGTGCCGCGGGAACCCTCCGAATCGGACTCCGATCCGGCTTTTCCGTCCGCACCGACCGTCCGCCGACAGTAGGTGTTCTCCAGCGGAAGCGAGCCGTCGGCGTCGACGACGCCGCGCTCGATAAGCGAGTCGAGCAGCGTCGTTCCGCCCCGGTGCCGCTGGACGGTGAACCGGTCGTCGGTGGTCCGCGATGTGTATCCGATCGAGAGGTCGAGTCGTTCGCGGCCGAGATCGAGCAGCGCGTCCAGTTTCGGCTCTAACTCCACGGTCCGGTCGGAGACGATCCGAACGAAGTGCTCGAGGAACAGGTCGTCATCCTCCTGGTTCTCATCCTCGTCCTCACTGGACGCGCCCGTCTCGGTGGTCCCGGAGGGATCGGCGGCGGTCGCCTTCTGCCGCCTCAGTGCGTCGACCCGGTCCGCGAGCGTTTCGTCGTCGGCGCTCAGTCGGCGGCCCGAGACGTACTCGATCCCCAGTCGGCCCGCATCGATCGCCGCGTCGGGGTCGTCGTCCGCGGAGTACGCCAGGACCGGCGCGTCGGGGAAGCGCTCTCGAACCCGACGCAGTCGCTCAGTGGTGGCCCCGGCGGGCGATCCGAGACGGACAACCGCGATGGGGGTTTCTTCGGCCTCGGCGCGCTTCCCGGTGCGTTCGATTGACGTGACCCAGATAATCTCCGCCGGGAGCGTCGTCCACGGGGCATTCGGCAGGTCGGCGCGCTCGCCGACGTGGACCGTGGGTCGGTCAGCGGCCATCGGCTCCGGTGGCCCGGTCTCGGACCCCGCCGCGCTCGTCGGCGTGAAACACGAGTGGTGCCGACGCCCCGAGTCGGCGGTCCCGTTCGAGCGTCCTACTCATGGGGGAGGTTTCGATACCGCATTCATAACCGTTGTCCCCGAATTTTCGCGCTGCGATATTTTGCGTTTAAAAAAGGCGCACATCGAGCTCCCGCCCCTCGCCGGCCCGGTCGCTATCGGTCGATACCGGCCCCACCGTCGACGACTCCGGTCACGTCCTCGGGCGTGATCACGGCGACGTCGCCGCCGATGGTGCGCTTCAACGCGGCGGCCGCGGCGGCCCACTCCAGTCCCTCGGCGACGCTGCCGTCATCGAGTCGCTTCGCGAGATAGCCCGCGACGAAGGCGTCGCCGGTGCCGATCGCGTCGAACGTCTCCGCGCTGAAGACGTCCTGTTTATAAATCGATCCGTTCCGCAGGGCCACCGCGCCCTCCGTCCCGCGCGTGACGATGACCGTGTCGAAGTCGAACTCGGAAGCGAGGCCGTGGGCGATCTCGACGGCGTCGCCCTCGCGCCCCAGGACCTCGCGGGCGTCGCGCTGCGGGACGAACAGCGTGTCGACGTGTTCGAAGAGGTCTTCGTACGCCGCCCGTGCGGTCGTCGCGTCCCAGAGCTTCGCCCGGTAGTTCAAGTCGAACGAGCGCGTCGCGCCGGCCTCGCCCGCGGCGCGTAGCAGCGCGGTCGTCGTCTCGGCCGCCCGATCGGAGAGCGCCGGGGTAATCCCGGTCGTATGGAAGCGTTCGGCCGACTCCAGTGCGGCCGTCGGTAGCTCTCCGGGTTCGACCGTCGTGATCGCGGCGTCGGCCCGGTCGTATATCACGGCCGTTCCCCGCGGCTCGCCGCCGTGTTCGAGGTAGTACGTCCCGACGCGACTCGACTCCGGATCGGCCCACGAGACGCCGGTGCGGACGCCGTGACTCCGTAACTCGCTGACAACCCGCCGGCCGAGCGGCGACTCCGGAAGCTTGGAGAGCCAGACGGCGTCCACCCCGAGCCGTGCCGCGCCGACCGCGACGTTGCTCTCCGCGCCGCCGGCCTGCACGTCGAACGTCTCTGCGGTCTCCAGTCGGTCCCCTCGCGGCGGCGAGAGTCGCAGCATCGTCTCGCCGAACGTCACGAGGCCCGTCACGCCGACCGCCCCGTGATCGCCGTCGTGGTCGCCACCGTCGTCGGAGTCGCTGTAGTGTGCATACCGACCCGTCGACGGGAGCGTACAAAAGGGCCGGCGATTGCCGACTACGGCTCCTTCCTCTTCTCAGGCCCCCTCCCTCTCACCGAGACCAATCTCTCTCTCTCTCACCCGACCCCGTTACCGGAGCACCGAGGCCAGCACCACCGCACCGAACAACAGCAGCGCGAGGACCGCGACCGGCTGCGACCCGGCGGCGGCGAGGTAGACGCCGTAGACCACTCCCGCCGAGAGCCCACCGGCGAGCAGAGTCGTCCCCGCGTGAACGGCGACGTTTCGGCGGGTTCGGGCGTCGCGGCCGACCTGCTCGCCGACCGAGAGCCCGTGGTCCGCGACGTCCCAGGCGACCGCGAGCGCGACGCCACCGACGAGCAGCGACTCGACGCCGCCGCCCCGATACCCCGCGACCACGAGCCCGACGAGCCCGATGCCGGCCGCCCACGAGAGGGCTCGGTACGACCGCCCGACCGACCCGGCGACGAACCCGACCGTCGCGACGGCGAGGAGAGCGCCACCGAGCGGTGCGGCGAGGAGCGCCGCGAGGCTCGCGATTCCGGCCGCGACGAGGCTCGTGACGACGGCGAGCGTCGGCGGCCCGGCGTCGCGTTCTCTCTCTTCCTCTCCCTCGCCCACCTCGGCAGCGGTCACCGCGACCACCTACTCGTCGCCCGTGCGACTGCGACGGGGAACGACTCCTCGCCCCACTCGACCGCGCGGATCCCGGCTGACCGGAGTTCGCGGAGTCGCTCGCGCCGTTCGAGGGCGACGAGCCGCTCGCCGGGCGTCCCGTCCGCCGTGATGTCCGGCGAGAGGACGGTGACGAGGTGACCGTGCGCGTCGATCCGGCGCGCTATCGACGCGGCCGCCGCGTCGACGAGCGGGGTGAAAAAGAGCACCTGGGCGTCGGCGGGGAGTCTCCGCCGGAACCGCCGGAACCACAGCGACCGGTAGAACGGCTCCCCGCTCGGCGTCGGCGCTAGCGCGGGATCGGTTGCGAGCGTCTCACGGCCACGTGCGGCGTGTGCCGTGCCGGCACCCGGAGCGAGCCAGCAGTCGACCGGGCTAAGCGCCGCGATCCCGACGCGGTCGCCGCCTCCGAGGAGCGCTCGGAACGCCTGTCCGGCGGCACCGACGCATTCCTCAACTGCCGTCTCCGCGGCCGGTTCGGGGGCGGCGTACGCCGACTCGCGCGCGTCGATCAGGAGGACGACGGTCGCGGCGCGCTCCTCGCGGAGTTCCACGGTCGCCAGCTCCCCCGTGCGCGCACGACGATTCCAGTCGATCCGTTTGAGCGGGTCGCCGCGGCGGTACTCGCGGGTGGCGTGGAACTCCACGCCCGATCCGCCGGCGTTCGTGGGCATCCGACCGTGGTACCGCGTCGTCAGGCCGCGGAGCGGGAGGTCGCCCCCGGCAGATAGCTCGGGGGTGCAGACGATGCGCGCGGGATCGGACGGGTCGACCGCGGTCGTCCGCTCGCGCGATCCCGACGGGTTCCGGGTGATCGCCGTGGCCGCCTCCCATTCGTGTTCGCCGCGGCTCGCGCGCACCGCGTACTCGAACGCGACCGCCGCGCCCGGGCGGAGCGCGGTCGCGACCCGAGCGGGACCGTCGATCACCTCCAGTCCCGGCGGAACGCCGTCGACGAGGCGGAGGTCGACGAGCGGCGCGTCGCCGACGTTGTGCGCCCGGACCGTGACGGTCACCTCGTCGCCCGGTTCGGGCGTCCCGTCGCTCACCGTTCGGCTCACGTTCAGCGTCGCGGCCGGCGCCTCGCCGATGCCGACGTAGAGGGCGTAGCCGACGCCGACCGCGCCGAGGAGCACGAGCGCCGGCCGTCGAGTCACGACCCCGACGCCGATCAGGGCGAGCGCGACTCCCCGGATCCCCTCCCAGCGCCCCGTCTCGATCTCTCGACGGATCCGCCGCTCGGTCGTCGATGACTCCTCGCCCTCGCCGTCCACGTGCTCATCGCCCTCGCCATCCGTACGCTCCGCGTTTTCGTCGCTCTGTTCGCTCTGTTCGCTCTCTTCGGTCCCGTCGCCCACCATCGACGCGTCGGCCCCGCTCATCGCTCGACCTCCGGGGGCCGGCGTCCGTCGCTCGCACCGGTCGTCTCGCCGCCGGCGCTCTCCGACTCCCCGTCCTCGATCCGGCCGAGCGCGTCGGTCACGGCTCGGAGACCGGACTCGTAGCGCGAGCGCCCCGAGAGTATCGCCCGGAGTCGGACCCGAACCGGGTACGACGAGCGTCGCGCGAGGAACGCGGCGGCGGTCGCGTCGTCCGTCCAGTCGCCCGTTTCGACCAACTGACCGGCCGTCTCGACCGACACGTTCCGGCCGCGAGCGACTGTCGCGATCGTTATCTCCCGAATCCGCTCGGTGACGTCTCGTCGGGCTCGGTGACCGCCGCGCCCGGGTCCGGTCGCTCGCTCGATGCGCTCGTCGAGGTCGGCACCGGGGACCGCGGCCGGCGTGCGTCGCTCGGGGTCGCCGGGAGACGCCGCCTGACGGAGTCGGTTTCGGCGGGCGTTCGCATATCTGACGCCCTGGATCACACCGATCGCGCCGATCAGCGTGACTATCGCCGTCGACGGGTCTAACGCGGCCGCGACGCCGCGGTCGAGGGCGGCGAGGAAGCCGACCGCGACGGCCGCCACGCCAACGGCCACGAGGGGGCGAACCACTACTCCCCACCCCCGTGGCGCTCCTCGATCCGGCGGAGCGCGGCCGCGGCCCGACGCTCTCGTTCGGCGGTCGCCTCCTCACCGCCGTATCGCACGCGCTCGAAGACGGCGGTGAGCTCTTCGATCGGCTCCGCATCGACGCCGGCGGCGACGGCCGCGGCCGCGAACTCGGCGGGCGTCGACGAGGCGGGCCGGTCGACGTCGAGGACGTCGGTCATGTCGCGCCACGCGCGGTACACCTCGTTGTCGGCGTCTGAGCGCTCGATCCGGTTCGCCGCCGCGCCCGCGACCCGTCCGACCGCTCGGAGGTCGGGGTCCTCCGGGGGTTCCTCGTCGCTTCCGGTTTCGGCCTCGCCGGGGTCCGGTTCGTCGTCGCCGCCGGCGCTGAGGAGGACGATGACGCTCCCGACGAGGGCCGCGACCACGACCAGCGCGAACAGCAGCTCCGGCGTCGAGGCTGCGCCGTCACCGCTCCCGAGGCCACCGCCGCCGCCTTCGGGGAGAAAGCCTCTCTCGCCGGTGATCGCGAAGCCCAAGTCGAACTGGAACCCCTCCTCGACCGGCCGACAGGCCGAGAGCAGCCACCCCAACATGGCGACGGGAGTCCCCAGTGCTCCGACCACGACGCCAGTGGCGAGCGCCGAGCCGGTGTCTCGGTAAAAGAATGCCGAGAGCACGAGGAGGACCGCCGCGAACGCCAGCAGCGCCGGCGGCTCTCGCAGGAACTCGTAGCACACGAGCGGCAGGGAGATGATGCCGCCGCCGCTCGGGGTGGACGACAGTCCGGCGTCATCGCCCTCACCACTCGGCCCGCCGCCGTCGCCGGCACCGCCGAAACCGCCCCCGCCGACGCTCACGGCGGAGTCGAGGGTCGCGGCGGCGACGCCGAGCGCGACGACCGCGAGGAGCGCGAGGAGGACCGCAGCGAGGGTGTCCCGATTCACGTCCGTGGATACGCCGTCCCGCACCAATAGCTTTCGGCGGGAGCGAGGTCGGCAGACTGCGGGAGCCGTCCCGCGCGCGACTCAGTCCCCGGATCCGTCGACGACGTCGTCGAGGGGCGTCGACGGGAACAGCGCGTCGACGTCGGGGTCCGGGTCGACGAGCCGGTAGCGGATGCCGTCGCGCTCGACGATTCCCGCGTCGGCGAGATGATCGAGATGGGCGAACGCCTCGCCCGGCCCGTGGAGCACGTGGATGTCGACCA
>Ga0136589_1001549_pt1 | contig 10302 bp, 8 predicted proteins | sample AntRauMFilla3764_FD_104640 | JGI IMG/M metagenome (GOLD analysis project Ga0136589, IMG submission 104640) | Saline lake microbial communities from Rauer Islands, Antarctica - Metagenome Filla 3 #764 | ecosystem: Environmental > Aquatic > Non-marine Saline and Alkaline > Saline | place...
GAAAGGAAGTTAGCGCATCGCGTAACATTGCGAATGCAAGTCTACCCATCTCTTCGATTTCTACGGTATCGGGCACTTTACCCTGACGGGTGAGAATGCTGCGCGTGTGTTTGGCGATGCTGTGCGCCTCATCGCCGGCGCGCTCGAGATCGTGGCTGGCTTTGATCGCGACAAAAATGAGCCGGACGTCGCTGGAGACGGGCGAGCGCAAGGTAATGTAACGCACGGAATCGCGGTCAATCTCAACCTCAAGATCGTCGATTTCGTCGTCCAGTTGCAGCGAGCTGAGTGTCTTTTCCAGATCGCTCTGGATAAAACCTTCGACCGCAAGGGAGCCGGCTTCATTGGCTTTTTCACCAATCAGGATGAGTTTACTGCGAATTTCTTCGAGTTCTTTGTGGAAGTAGCGCTTCATTCTTGGGATCTATGCGGGTAAAGGAAACAACGATTAATTAGCCAAAGCGGCCGGAGACGTAGGCTTCAGTTTGCTCGTTATGTGGGTTCATGAATATGGTGTCGGTTACATCGTATTCAATGAGCTTGCCGAGATAAAAGAATGCGGTCCGGTCTGAGACCCGTGCGGCCTGCTGCATGTTGTGGGTCACGATCACGATGGTGTAATCCTGCTTAAGCGAGTGGATAAGCTCCTCGACTTTTGCGGTGGCGATTGGGTCGAGCGCGGAGCAGGGCTCGTCCATGAGTAGAATCTCCGGCTTCACCGCCAGTGCGCGGGCGATGCATAGTCGCTGCTGCTGGCCGCCGGACATGCCAAGTGCGCTTTCATGTAGGCGGTCCTTGACCTCATCCCACAACGCGGCACCCCGCAGGCACTCTTCGACCACATCATCGAGCACGTTCTTTTGCTTAATCCCCTGAATACGTAACCCGTAGGCGATGTTGTCGTAAATGGATTTCGGGAAGGGGTTCGACTTCTGGAAGACCATGCCGATGTGTTTGCGCAGTTCGATCACGTCGATCTCTTTGCCGTAGATATCGATGCCATTGACCTTGATGCTGCCGCCGGTGATGCGTGCGACATCGATCAAGTCGTTCATACGGTTAAAGCAGCGCAGAAAGGTCGATTTGCCGCAACCGGAAGGTCCGATGAAGGCAGTCACCTCTTTATCTTTAATGTCCATGTTCACGTCGAACAGCGCCTGCGCATTGCCATAGGCAAAGTTGAAATCACGCACTTCGATAATGTCGCGCGCGTCTTCGCTTTTTTCAGTGTCCTTAGGTTGAGCCATAGTCAGATTGGTGAAATATTATTTTTGTGAGTCGCATGTTACCAGCGATACTTTTTGCGAATACGGATGCGCAGGATGATGCTGCTGAGTGCAAAAAATCCGACTATTAACAGGAAGACGAAAGCAGCACCATACTGCATCGTGCGCGTGTATTCGTTCTGTGGGATTTTGGCGCTAACCACATAGATGTGGTAGGGCAGGGCCATCACGCCTTGGAAAAAGAAGTCAGTCCATTTTGAGAGGCCTTGCCAGGGGAGTTGGTCACGCAGGGCAAAGGCGGCGGTGAACATGATCGGTGCGGTTTCGCCAGCTACCCGCGCGATCCCCATGATCGAAGAGGTGAGGATGCCAGGAAGGGCATAGGGCAGGACATTAGTGCGGATGGTCGTCCACTTCGAAGCACCAAGTGCCAGCGAGCCTTCACGGAAACCTTTTGGGATGGCTCGCATGGATTCTTCGCTGGCTGTGATGATCACCGGCAGGGCCATGATTGCCAGCGTGAACCAACCCGCGATCATTGAAACACCCCAACCGAAGAAGAGCACAAACATACCAAAGCCAAATAGCCCGAAGACGATCGAAGGCACTCCGGAGAGATTAAGGATCGAGAGCCTAATTGCCTGCAACACCTTGCCCGGACGACTATACTCGCTGAGATAAATCGCGCAGAGCACGCCCAGCGTTAGAGCGATTGAGATAGAGCCCAGCACCAGCAGGGTGGTTCCGACGATGGCAGGGCCAACTCCGCCTCCACTGTAGGCGTAGTTACTGTAGGCAAACCGGCCCTCTTCAGGTTTGTTGTCTAGGGCCCGATATTCCGTATCACTGTAGCGGAGCCGCTGCTCTTTTCTGAGCACATCGAGAGCATCATGGCGCGACTGCAGCGCCTTGAGTTCCTCTTTGATAGTTTGGGCCGCGTCGTCGTCGCCACTCCCTAAGTTATTTCGCTCACGCCGCAGACGTAATTGTTCGGCGCTTATCGTCGCCTGCTCTTCGACCACTTCCTTGGGTTCATAAACGTGGAGCGTCTGAGGCTTTTGGGTCAGGAAGTCGACGTTGATAAAAGGGGCGCTGGTGGTGAATACTGCTCGGGATCCATTCCATGCAATATTGGCAAAGATGTAACCAGCTGCGAGGATCACCACGTAGGTCGCCAGACGGAAGAACCATTGGATGGCCGCTTCCACGGTTCGTACCCGCGAGGGACGGCGGGAATAGAGATGTCGTTCTTTTTTAGCACCCATTAGATCAATCCCCCATTTTGCGGTAGCGTTTAACCACCCACTGTGCGCTGTAGTTGATCAGCAGCGAGACAAAGAAAAGCACGATGCCCACCATGAAAAGCGCCCGGTAATGCAGGCTGCCGTGTACGACCTCGCCCATTTCCTGCGCGATGATTCCAGTCATGGTATGAACGGGTTCAAAAAAGACGCCCAGCCCTTCCATGAAGTCGGGTATACGGATCCGGTTACCCGCGCAGAGCAAGACCACCATGGTCTCACCAATAACTCGACCGAAGCCCAGCATGATGGCTGAAATGATACCGGAGAGTGCCGTCGGTACAATCACTCGCATGGTCGTTTGCAGACGGGTGGCGCCCATCGCCAACGAGGCTTCTTTAAGATGGCGCGGCACGTTGTTGATCGCGTCTTCCGCCAAAGTGAAAATTGTCGGGATCGCCATCAGCGCAAGTAGGCACCCGGCGGTGAAGGCATTCAATCGTTCCTGTACCGGGAAGAACGGCACCCACTGCATGAATTCCTGCTGCGAGAGTAAGCGAATCGCTTCACCGAAGACAACCACGCCAAAGAAGCCAATCACTACAGAGGGGATCGCCGAGACGAATTCGATGTAGGGTTTGATGAAGTTACGTTCTGTCGGGCCCGCGATCTGGTTGACGTAAATGGCAGCGCCCACGCCGAAGGGGATGGCAAAAAACATGGCGATCCCAGAAATGAGGAGCGAGCCAGAGAGTAGGGGCAGGAGACCATACCAGTCTTGCTGGTCGCTGGCGGTGATCCAGTCTTTTCCACCTAAGAAGGCCCCCAACGCTTCTCCCATGGATACTGCTGCGCTTTGGTCCCATGCCGCAAGTTTCTCTAGGTGCCCGTCAAAGCTATCAAAATAGACTTGGTTCAGCTCCTTGAACCTCAGGATGCGCTCGTCGATCAATGCATTTTCGAATGCGATGGCGTCCGCTTTGGCACTGGCGTCGGTCAGCTTCTCCTGCAGGCGGGAGATGATTTCACTATAGGCTTCCTGCTCGTCGGTCACCTGGTTGATCGTGACGTTGAAATCGATTGGCTGGATCGTTTGTTCGATCCGGGCGTATTCATCCTGCAGTAGTGCAATGAAGGTTTGACGATCTTCCGCCGTTAGAGCCGCGCCTGCTTGCAGCGCCGTAGCTCGCTGCTGCATTGCAGCGGCTTTTGCATCTCTGCTCTGATTGTCCCGCGCATACTCGCGCAGTCGCAGTAAATATTTTAAACGGTCTTCTGCGGTAAATGCACTGTCGGGTTCGTGCATGCGCTCGATCCGGTCGGAGTAGTTCTGCAGCGTCGTCCTTAGATTTTCGTTCGTTGTGTGTTGGTCGCGCGCTTCGATCGCCGCATCCATTTTCTTTCTCACGAAGCTGCGCAGTTCGGAGCCAGCGCGCATGTAGCCGAAGAAGAACTCCTTTGCCTCGGGCGACATCACCCGCTGGTTAATTTCCGATTGAGATAGGCCCTCCTCTTTTAGCGCATTAATCCACTCGGCTTTGACATCATTCAAGTAGCGGGTGAGCGAAGTGTAACCTTCCCGCTTCTCCTTTAATATATCGACATATTCCAGGCCGGAAAGGCGATACTCCTGTAGGCTTTTGTGGTAGAGCTGAATGAAGCCCGCACCTTCTTTAAATAGGAAAATCGTAATCAGTGCGAGGACGACAATGGCTACCGTCGCACTGCTACCGAAAAAGGATTTGATGATGCTGTCCGAATCCTGGCCAAAAAGTATCGACCGGCGTTTTCTGAAGGCCGGGCCTGACGAGGGCTCCTCTTGGTCTGGATTAGGCATGACGAGTGAATCGTGTGATTGTCGTTTTCGACTGCAATACTAGGTTTGCTCAAATATGTTACAATTCTGTTACAATAGCTTCGGAGCCTCTCGGAGGCAAAAAAAGGGCCTTTGCTGAGGTGCAAAGGCCCTGAAATAAGACACTTGGAATGGTGCGCTAGTAGATTGAGAGAAAGTGCACGCGATTGATGATGGCCTGACCTTCCGGGCTCATGCTGAAACCGATGAAGTCGTTAGTGATCGGGTTGAGTTTTTGCGCTTTGTTGATCAGGTAGTAGAGTGGGCGCGCCAGTGGATATCCCTTGGAATCAGGCTGGTAGCCGTCGATCGGGAGCACTTTAATTCCCGGTGTGCCGAGGTAGGCCAAGCCCACGTAGCCGATGCCGTTCGGATTCTTCGCGACTTCAGCGGCAATCTGCTCGTTACCCGCCATTTTCTGTGTGTCGGCTCCGTAGTCGCGGGACTTCATGCCCAGTTTTTGGAAAACGGCATAAGTGCCGGATGAAGTGTTGCGCGTGTAAGCCGAGATGTCGCCAGTCTGTGCGGTAACTCCGGACCAGTCGGTCACGTCACCCGAGAAAATGAGCTCAATTTCATCCAGGCTGATCGAATCCAGCGGATTCGCCTCGTTTACAATAATGGCAATACCATCCTTCGCCACAGTAATGGTTTTCATGTCCACCCCCCTGGTTTTTGCCTTGGCAACTTCCTTGTCCTTGGGATCACGCGAGGACATGCCAATTTCTGCCGTACCGTCGATCACCGAGGCGACGCCGGTAGAAGAGCCTTCAGCGGCAATCTCAAAAGCGACTTCGACGCCGCGTTTCGCCATTTTCGCCTTAAAGGCTTCAGCCAACTGTGGCACCATCTTGGCACCCAGTGTGTCCGAGCCCTTGATGACGATCGTTTCAGTCGCATTTGCTTGTGCGGCAATCAGAGCAGTGGCAGCAATCAGGCTGCGGAGGATGGATTTTTTATTCATATGTCGTAATCGTAATTTTATTTGTGTGGGTGTGGCCCTACCTTTTATCCATTGGTGGTAGTCACATCGTAAATATAGCAGCACAGTGTGCCATTCATGTGGCTTTTATGTTACAGGAATGTTAAGAATCGTGTTCTGTGGCATGTTCGCAGCACGAGTCGTCGCCATCGCATGAGTCTGAATGGTAAGCAGCCACCGCTACTTGACGAAATAAATCTAAGTCTCACTTTTGCACGAAAGTTACAAAGCTCACCCCGCTTTGGCACGAATGTAACAGTTCACCTTATTGTAACAAAAAAGAGATAAAACCGTAACACTTCAGTAGTATGTTTGTAACGTTGCCGTTGCAACATTCACTCAAACCTTAATCCCAATGAAATATTCAATCATTACTATAGCATCGACGGTGCGCCGCCTAGGCCTTGCCGCAACAGCCGCGCTCATGTTAGCGACACCTTTATCTACAACTGCAGCGTCTGCGGCGCTTCAGCAGGAAGCCGCCAATACGGGGCCTGCCGACTGGCTCTCCTGGCTGGCAGACAATCCGGGGACGCTTTATAAAAACAAGGAAAATCCTTGGTTACAGGAGTTCGCGCTTATGGGCCGCTTTCAATACCAGGTTGCTTATGCGGACGGCGAAGGCGTCAATGGCAGAGACTTTGACGAAACGCACGATGAGTACCGCCGGGTGCGTCTCGGTGCCAAGGGGAAGTTCCTTAAATACTTCGGTTTCAAATATCAGGTCAATTTAGTGGATGATAATCGTAACACGGCCGGAGGCGGTGATCTCGACTGGGGCTATCATAGTATCGACGAGGCCTACCTCAGCTTCAACTTGGGCAAGGCGATCAGTGCGGATGGGTTTGATCGCCTGCAACTGAGCTATGGAAGCCACAAGTTCTTGCTCAGCCAGGAGGCTCACGCCTCGTCAACCAAGCTATTTACGGTTGAGCGATCGGCTATTTCCAACAAGGTCTATCAAAGTGCCCGCTCGACCGGGCTCCGACTGGATGCCATCAGGGGCGACTGGAGCTTCCTCGCGACAATCGACAGCTCGACAACCGACGGCGCAGACAATAAGGAATTTAACGGCTGGCAGGATGATGAGTTCTACTCCGTCCACATCGCCAATCAAGTCGATGAAGCACTCAAAGTTGGTTTCGACTTCACCTACAATGGTGCTGACGCTATCAGCGAGGACTCTGTGTTGTCTTACCGTTGGGCGACCTCGCTACATGCCGTTTACGACGCTGGACCTTGGGGTGTGATCGGCGACCTGATCTACGGCGACAACGGTGGGGCGGATATGACTGCCAATCCGAACCGCCAGGGTGACTTCTGGGGCTTCATCGTGATGCCTTATTACTGGATCGTTGATGACCAGCTCCAACTCGTCGGACAGTATCAGTATGCCGCTTCAGACCAGTCTGAGGGCATCCGCGTCAATAGCCGCTACGGCCGCGCCGACGGCACCGGCGCAGCACCACTGGCTGATGTTAATGGTGGCCGGGGTGACCGGCACGACTCCTTCTACGCCGGCCTGAACTACTACCTCAGCGGGCACAACGCCAAGATCCAGGCGGGGGTCGAATATCAAAATATGGATACACCCCGCGGGGATTTCGATTCGACGACTCTGCTACTCGCCTTTCGAAGCTACTTTTAAGTCTCCGTATAGACGCAGCAAAGATAGATAGAAATAAGCCAAAGAAAAAGCCGCCGGAGTCATTTCGGCGGCTTTTATGTGTACGCCCGTCAGGCCGAACTTACCCGAAAGTAAATATTCTTAAATTTTATAGCATGCATATAAAATTGGGAGTTGACGTTTATTTAAATGCTTTAGTATTTTGGGTGGATGCATCAAGTGAGGCGGACAAAATTGGAGGGTGTGCCGGCGGTCTACCATGCGATGAGCCGTGTGGTGGGTGGTGAGCGGCTATTTGGCAACCGGGAGAAAGAGGTTCTGCGGAAGATGCTGTGGCAGGTGGCGGACTTCTGCGGGGTGGAGATCCTGACCTACTGTGTGATGTCGAATCATTTTCATGTGCTGGTGCGGGTGCCGGAGCGGCAGGCGGTCTCCGATGCGGAGTTGCTGCGCCGATTTCGGGTGCTCTATCCGAAGCCGACTAAATACCAGACGGCTGAGTTTGCCCGTTTGGAAAAGGCGTTGCGGGACGGGAATGCAGACGCCGTGCAGATCCGCGACCGTTTGCTGGCCCGCATGTATGACCTTTCGGATTTCATGAAGACGGTAAAGCAACGTTTCTCAATTTGGTATAACCGCAATCACGGGAACCGCCGGGGAACGCTGTGGATGGAGCGTTTTAAAAGTGTGCTGGTGGAGGGGGCAGGGAATCCTTTGCAAACTATGGCGGCCTATATCGATCTGAACCCGGTCAGGGCGGGGTTGGTGGAGGACCCGAAGGACTACCGATTTTGCGGCTACGCTGAGGCGGTGGCACATTCGAGGGCTGCGACTGCATCTACCACCAGCCCGGTGTTGGTAGGCTACCGCTCCCAATGGCAAGCCGGGCCGGGGGCGCTGTGGGGGATACGCTACATCTGGAGTGCTTATGCGGACGGCAGCTTGCGTGAAGGGCTTTCGGCGGAGACTGCGATGCAGGCGCATCGGGAGCTGATTTTCGGGAAGCGGGCCGGGGCCGGCGGGCTTTCGTCGGCGGATCGAAATAAGGCGCTTAAGGTGCTGGAGCAAGAGAATGCGATGTTACCACGCTCAACGGTGCTGCGTTGCCGGGTGCGCTATTTTACTGATGGTGCGATTCTCGGATCGGAAGAGTTTGTGCGGCGTTTGGCGGGGCGCTGGCAGGCGGACCGTGGGCGAAAATATGCGCCGAAAATTCGCGCCGTGAATGGTGCGAACTGGGGTGACCTGGCTGTGGTCGCACGTTTGCGTAAAAGCGTATTCCTGTAGCGGTCTCCGCCTTTCTTTTTTTTGGTCGGTATGGCTCTACCGGAAGGAAGCTGTTAGGCGCAGATCTTCTGCGGCACTGGATTAACCTTATAGTAGGCAGAAGACAGTAGACAGATGTTAGGAGGCAGGAGACAGATTTGAATGCTAGTTCGTTGTGAAATTGCGAGCTGCGCCAAAATGCTTTTGAGTCCCGCTGTAGGGGAATGAATCGGGATCGGGAATCGATAACGCGCTAAGTGCCTGATTTTCAATGCCTGACCTCTGTTTGCTGACCTCTGACTTCTAAATTTAGGATTAAGCAGGCGGAGGAAATGAGTCAGGGGAGCAGACACAAAAAAAGCCGCCAGAGTCATTCCGGCGGCTTTTGCATTTTTAAAGTATGATTTCTATGCCTTGCGTCGCTTCAGCATGACAAAGGTTAAACCGAGGCAGCCGACGATGAGTGCGAAGCTGCCGGGCTCGGGGACTGCACTAACACCCCCGGTGACTTGGAGGTTGTCCAGTTGTAATGCACCGCTACTCGAGGAATTCCACCCTTGGATGGATATTGTTGCTGCAGTGAGTTCCGTAAACCCTAGACTTCCTTGTGAGATAGTCGTGATTGTTGAGTCGTTGCTGTAGTTGGCGGAAAAATCGTAGAGAGTCCCGTTAATAATGAATCCGACGTCGGCGGGAGCAGTGCTCGTGCTTCGGGCCTGAAAAGAAAATCCGCTAATGGAGAATTCATAGCCCGAATTAGCCGTGATGGTAAAAGTAATTGCGTTGGAGGCGTCTGCTTGAGTCGTCGGGGCAGAGAAGAAGTTGCCCGCGCCACTGACCTGTGCAGCGCTATCCCACTCAGTGGCGGATGTAAAACTATTGAACGACGAATTAGTTGATACTTCGGATACCACCAAATTTGTGGTGCTTGCCGAATCAGCAAGTGATTCACCGGTGAAATCAAAAATGGCAATCTGCCCGAATGAGTTGCCGGCGAGCCCCAGTCCAGCGACGAGAGCGAGTAGTGTGAGTTTTTGTTTTTTCATTTCTATTTCCAGTTGAGTTATAGTTTTGAGTGAATGTGACCCCGGATTTTTTGGAATCACCTTTTTTTTAACACGTTAATATAAAAAAACAACTATCTTTTTGTGACGGTTAGTTCGTCTATCTGTTTCAAATAAGGTAGTCTGGCTAATGATGCAGGTTGCATACCAGTTCTACATATTGTAACGTAATTATCCGTTTTTGTGCTTTGAAGACGATGTCGTCGTAGTTTGGTTTAGCTCGAGTCTTTTCACTGAGTGCGACGGGTAGCATAAAAAAGCCTGATCACAAATGATCAGGCTTTTCGAGTGGCTGGATTTAAACCAATCCCAGCACCATTTTACCTTCTTCGGTAATCATGTCCTGATTCCAGGGGGGATCCCACACGATATCGACCTGGGCCTCGGCCACGCCGGGCACACCTTCGAGGTGGGTTTTAGCGTCGTCGGCGATGACAGGGCCCATGCCACAGCCGGGTGCGGTGAGGGTCATTTGCATGTCCACCTTGTAGCCGCCTGCAAGGCGTTCACTGGTTTCGAGCGAATAAACGAGTCCGAGATCCACGATGTTGACGGGGATCTCGGGGTCGAAGACTTTTTTGAGGGCTTCCCAGAGATCATCAGTTTCGACCGGGTCGTTGGCACCGGCCATGTCTGCGGCTTTTGCCTTTTCAGCGACTTCCTCACCGAGTGCGTCAGCGTTGGCTCCGCTGACACGGAACATGCCGTTGCTAGTCATGATGGTGAAGTTGCCACCTAAGCGGTGGGTTATCGTCACTTGTTCGCCTGCCGGCAGGCTCATTGGGGTGCCTTGCGGGATGAGGGTGACTTCTACTTCGCGGGTGAGTGTGCGGGAATCGTCCATAGGAGAATTCGGAGTGAAAAATTAGGAATTAGGAGTGGAAATTAGGAATTAAGAATTAGGAATTAAGAATTAGGAATTAAGAATTAGGAATTAAGAATTAGGAATTAAGAATTAGGAATTAAGAATTAGGAATTAGGAATTAGGAATTAGGAATTTATTATGAGCACAGATACACTGACAAGAACCACCACCGATTA
>Ga0136589_1001556_pt1 | contig 10284 bp, 7 predicted proteins | sample AntRauMFilla3764_FD_104640 | JGI IMG/M metagenome (GOLD analysis project Ga0136589, IMG submission 104640) | Saline lake microbial communities from Rauer Islands, Antarctica - Metagenome Filla 3 #764 | ecosystem: Environmental > Aquatic > Non-marine Saline and Alkaline > Saline | place...
ACACACACAAACACACACACACACACACACACACACACACACACACACACACACACACACACACACACACACACACACACACACACACACACACACACACACAAGTAAGCCTTCTGGCATTCATGGCACGCTTCTGCAATTTTGAGTACTGGCTTACGCTGTACGTTATATAGCAGCCTAATCCTCACGTCCGTCAGCAGGCCTCCGAGCGTTGTGTGAGCTTTGCTTTAGACCATGTTTGGCGAGAAGGGGATGTCATTCACCTGCTGCATATCATTCCTCTGGTGCGTTTTCTGTTGTAGGGAGCTAGCTTGAGAGAGCTCGAGGTCTCAAGGTCTGTTTTCAATGCATCCCTTCCTTAGACTTAAAAAATTCAAGTGAGCACCTGATCCACATTCATGCCTCCCAATCTGCTTTCCGCACCTAGTCTTCAAAATAACATGCGGCTGGGGTATCACCAATTGCTGCATTACTTACCAATTGGGCTTGAAAGGGATCGGGGATTGTGGAGTTTGCTAATATGATGCCAATAACTTGTAGTACATCCTGAACAAGGCTCATTCTGTGGCGCAGGGGACCAGCAACATGGTGCCAATGGGGTTGGATGCTCCAGAGCTCATTGATGTAGGAGTAGCAGATCAGGAGAAGCAAAAGGCGATTGTGAGTTTACCTGTGTACCCAGAGAGCACTGCTATGACTTCAGCTTCATCAACTTATCAATGAGCAGCTTAAAAGTGCCAGTTGCCATGTAGCGCCAAATAAGGGTGTGCGTGAGTTATTACTGTCTTGCTCAACTACAAAGGAAGCAGCCAGGTATCTGTTCTAATGTTCTTTTTTTCCAAATCCGGTGGGCTTCCTGCAGGATGATGAGGCACGAGCGTACCTCATTGATAAATTTGTCCCTTTACTTGAGGTGAGGTTTTCCATCAACTTGGGTTGAGAGCAAAGGTATATGCCATATAGTATGTCAGCAGGGCGGAGAGCAGTAGACAGTCCTTGCTCCAGCCTTTGAGCACACGTGCTGCCTTGGTGTTGCACAAAATATAATGTCAACCATTGCAAACTGTGCTTCTTTGTATAGACACAGCAGTCACAACTTCTGCAAATTTGGTTGACACCGTCAATGATGAGCTTGGGCCATTTTATTGCCATATTTTAAGGCTCGGAATGACCACATTATATATAATAATAATTTCATACGGAAGCCTGCATAATATTAAAAATTAGGGTTTGGGAAGGCACCCACGGTTTTCAATAATGATGAAACAGTTCTTTGGTCTGGTGAGGAGGACACACTGTGCTTCGGCCCCAGGTGTCTTCCTTACTTGATGTAGGGAGTGCTTCACTGCCTACATAGTTTTTCTTTTCTTCCTGTCTGAGGAAGAACAATGGAGTGGTAAGGCAACTAGGACCTCGTCATTGGAGCCAAGGAGCAGGCGAATGATGCCGTGCAGCTGGAGATGGGCACCATGCTTGCAGAATGCATTTCAGGGAAAACACCATTGGGATGTCAGAAAGGCTTGGGGGGGTTAGGCGCGTGCTGAATTGATAGGAACAACCGCATGCTTAATGATAATTGTATATGCTGCTTTGAGCTTAGAGCATAGCGAACTGACAAAAAATAATTTTGGTTGTGCATGTGTGTGTGTGTGTCATTTCTTTTCATAACTCAACGTTGCATTGAATTGCATTATAGAAACATGGCCAATCTACTCCTGACGTTAAATACCCCCACCCCCTCTTGCTCTCACAAACAATATTTTAAAGATGGGGATATTATATAATATATAATCATATAATCATTGTAAAATAGAATATCTGTAAACATATTGTTGTCTTCCAGACGTTAAATAATTCACCACACCCCTTTCAGGCTTCTGCAAGTGCATGCTGATCAACAACCGGTTTGAGTGATATCAACCGCAATGACGTGTTAGTGCTCTGCAGGGTGCACAGGTGTCCTACCAGATAGAGATAGTGTGCTGCTCTCAAGACAATGAATCAATAGGTGAGGCAATGGCTCTGAGGCGCACAATAGAATGAGCCAAACAGCGTGCGGGCAGCTCTGGTGATTGCAAGGAATGAGAAGACACGTAAGCCCGTGAATCCTGCACTTGTGAACAAGAGCAGGAGTTGATGCTTGGGCTCATAGCTTAGGAAGCAGGGGGTCGACCCTGCATGAGGACACAACTGATCGGGGCTCTTGGTGCTTGTTTCTGTGTGCCATGCCTGTGCCTGCCTCCCACCCCCCCTGCAGCCTCCGTCATGTACTTTTTAGTACTCCCTTTGTTACACACCGCCTTTGCCACACAATATCCCTGCTGCAGGCTCCATGGTGTGCCAAAGGGCAGCAGCTCTGGATGCAGTGGCTGTTGTGGTTGCTCGGCATGAGAAGGGGGTGCTCAAGGTGGGTGCTAATGCATACCGTACGTTCTGATTGGTTCGTTACTTAATTCAATAATGGGCAGGTAAACGAAATGAAAAATAATTTTGATCCCCCAACGAACTAGCAAACAAACTGGTAAGTCAGCTCCTGGTAGATTAATTTTATAAAATTATGTTTTTGAGGCAGTTTTCACAATGTTCTGTTCTCTTCCTCTCTCTCTAACCCCGCCCTGGCCCTCTCCCTGCAGCCAGTGAGCACCCTTAGCAGCAAGAGCACCAGTTAGGGCACGGGTGTGTGTGTGTGAAGTCAAAGAGTGTGTGCGAAGTCGGAACTAACTCCGGAGAAGGCCCTGACAAACTGAAAAACGAAACTGAAAATTAAAGACAACAAATCTTTGCAAGGATTTACAAGGATATACAATAGGGATGATACATGATACATTAATTAAAGATTAATAAACAAACAACAAATCTTTAAAAAAATATACTATTTGGAGGGGACGTTGGGTGCTGCGGTGGTATGCAAAAAAACATTCTATTGATTGGAATATGCGTCATAGGACCCTCAGTAGACGTGTGTTGTCCTCCTGGTGCAATTATGTGCCAAGATCACTAAAATCAGTGTACAAAGGGCCGATTGTGCTGAGAAGGTCTTTGGGCATTGTGCAGCTTGATACCGTGAATAAAACATAACTGTGTGTTAGGCACTGAAACACTTTCTGAATTAATTTTAGAAAAGAAGACACCTAGGGCCAAAGTACCGTGAGTTCTCCACTAAAGGGTGAATCGGGAAATTTCAATGAGAGTTAGGTGAAAGGGCAATGCCAACTTTCATGTCCATACTGATGCAACTTGTCAAGACCTTCCAAAAGGTGTGTAATAATAAGAATAGTACTGCTAATTAGTGTGCAAGCATAATGGAGTGGCCACGAAGCATTTCAATAAGCTTTGGAAGGTCAATTCCAAGCTTTTCTAGAAGCTCCAAACGGTGAGGTGTGCAGATGATCCCACCCACACCCAGCAGAATGGAATGGAGGGTGGCTGAAGCTGCTGCTTTAGAGGTGCTGACAAAGCTCTGTGCTCTTGTTTGAGGCATCAGCTTGTTCCCAGGCCTAGTGTCTGTACAGTACCGTACAGACTTTATATCACCGCGCATGAGTATCGTTTTTTGCCCTGCTCGTGGCCTCCGTAAGCTTTTAATATATATTTACTTTGGAAGTGTGCGAGTGTGTAAGATATCTTTTTGGGGGTGATTATGAGTGGTCAGGAGGAGAGGCCCCCAGTCCCTGCCCCTGCCCCCCTGCAGCAGCAGCAGTGAGGAGGAGAGCGGCAGTGAGGGGGGCAGCAGCAGGAGGGCTGAACCTACAACTCAAAAACCAAAAATGTATGCAGTGTTTGCTTTGACTCGCCTATTGTCAATTGATTATTAAATATTGGTGCGCGAGTGTGTAAAACAATTCAAGGGGTGCACGGGTGGTGCGCGGATGCCAAAATAATTTCTGAAATAAGGGGTGCGCGATGGATCCAAGTATGTACGGTACTTGACTTCCACAAGGTGGGGCTTTTGCTTGCTTCATCTTCTTCTGTGCATTGACCCATATGTCTTGTAAGCTGGGATATGGAATTTGTGGCTTGCGGATCTGCCGATTCCATAAATTTGCTTTTAGCCCATGCTCTGCAGGTGATGACTAGCAACTATGCAGCAATCCTTTATATTCCGTAATGCCTGCATGGCTTTAGGCTGTCTGTTTTCCCTGTCTGTTACTACATGGACATTCAACTCAAACATCAGCAGTGGAAGCTTCAGGCTTGCAATTTTCAGCTCCTTCATCATGCAAATTGCACTGCAGGAACTATTTGTTGGCAGTGTCACGAAGCACTGCATACATCATTGTCAAAGGGTAAGTCCAAGGAACATGGAAGTGTTGAGCTTGGCTTGCGCAATTCCCCAGAAACAATGTTATGAAGACATGAGTCATACTGTAACTATTAGCACAGCAGAGCCAATTACTGCTCTTGGGGCCAATTAGATGGCCCCAAGAGCTATTTGCTGTCCTTGAGCCGCTTGCAAAATTAGAGCATTTGTCATACAAGATCCATGTGCTCCCTGTCCCTGGTAATCTAAATGTGTGCTTTGAAGGAAGCAAAGAAAGCTATAACTCCAAATATTCAGGGATCGGCAACTTGCGCTAATAGCGCTATATAGCGCTATGGCAAATAACGCTCAGCAGGATTTTAGTGCGCTATTTGCAAAACAAATAGCTACCTAGCGCTATTTGCAAACGCCAATTCCTACAACCGTTCATGGTGCACCATGCTCAGACTTGTACCTACGATCGCCCTGCAAGTGGGATGCTCAATTACCAGGACTGTATTGCATACTCCTGCCTGCAGCCCTTGGTCGTCGTGCATGCGGGTTGAGGGAACTAGACGGGGGAAGTTAAAATTGCTCGTCAGGTTCGACAGGTGGCTTACCGGCCGTTCAACTCAATGAAACGTGCACAACCCAAGAACTGAAGAGAAGTGGGAGAACTTATGTAGCCCATTATGTTGAACCTGGGAACAGCTTAGACTCTACTGACCCCTAGGGCCTCTGCAGATGAGAAGGGCACCTAACATCCTCGGTTGGCTACACCTCTTACACCTTTGTCTAATGTATGTGGGCCGCACCCATCGCCTTGATTTATCTGAATCTGGACTTAGACAAATTAGACAAGCGTGAGTGATTTGCAGAAGAATGCTCGGTTCTGGCTGCGTGCCCATACATTGGGAGGTGAGAGTGCTTGCAGGCAGGCTTCTAAGCCAATGTAAAAGTAAAAATGATTTAGAAATGAAGTTACGCCTTATAGCAAGCTTCGTTTGTACTTATGCAATGATGACCTGTGTGCTTATGTGGTAGCCACACTTTATGTATCTTCTTTGACAATGTTTACAGACCAGGATCCATTTGGTGCAATTTGCTCTGCATGCATTCATTGCAAAGTTTGGAACTTCAATTGAATATACTGTATACCGGTAGCAGTAGGTTACAGAACGGTAGAAAAGGTACTTTCATTCATTTTCGCGTGGTTTTGTTTTTTTCATTCGAGAGGATTTTATCACTCAAGCATTTTTATGGTCCTCCATGTGATGTCTTATAGGAATGTTACAAAAATGTTCAGGAAGAAGAGAAAAAAGAACCATGGAGGCCGTCAGAACTTTCAGGGAGCGGTTCCAGCGGTTGCATGCAACCGCGGTTGCAAATTTACCAGACAACCGCTCTGCAACCGCTCGCAACCGCCGGTTGCATGCAACCCCTCTGCAACCGCTTTGCAACCGCCGGTTGCATGCAAACCCTCTGCAACCGCTCTGCAACCGCTGCATAGTATTTTTTGCTAGGGGGCGCTGATTAACTGCTTATTGATCATATCATTCTGATCAGATCTTACAACTGAAGAGGAAAATCCTTTCCCCCAATAACTCTAAAAGTAAAGGGGAATAATTGAAGGTGTACGTAGGCATTCGGATCACTGATCTGGCACTGCACTGGCTTAATGACCTATTCCACCTTTCATTCTGCTCCCACTGCTGTGCAATAATTGCAGCAAATTACATGGGATGCCAAATTATGCCAGCAAGCAACTGTACATTTTTTTTTGGAACTTGATTTAATTTCTAAGGGAAACCTTGCAAGTCCTGCAACCGCTGTGCAACCGCTCTGCAAACATGTCAGGAAAGTTCCGACGGCAGTGAAGCATTTCCTACATCAGTTAAGGATAGGAAGACACCTAGGGGCTAGGCACCGTGTGTCTTGATAGAGGAGCTCCCTCACCAGAGCTAACTCATTAACTCATTACATACGCCGTTCAGTCATCAAAGTTAAAAGAGAACTATTTTCAATGAGGGGTAATTAGCAGTGCCACCAGAGAATTAAGGCATGAGTGTTCAGCAGCTTATTGGTTATGTGAAGATAGTAAAATGAAATGCACGCAAACCAACAGCTCTCAAGTTCAAAGTTCATCCATGGTATATACCATGTTATAACACAGAAGCTATTGCAGTTGCAAAAAAACACAACAGACAGCGCAACCCAACGAGCTTTATGAGTGCAATGGAACTCTGTTGCATAAAATCAACACGCTGGCTTGCATGCACTCAGTTCGGGCAGTACATGTGGCCAGACACATTAGTGGTTAGTTCGCCAAACTAACAACAGATTATTGCAAGGCAAACTAATTAATGAGATCCAGAAAGTATCGTACATTCCTGATACAGGAGGTACCTTCAATAGAGTATGACCACCAGCCAACACAGGTGTCAACACAAGTGCACAGGACCCACCAGCCAACACAGGTGTGTCAACACAGGTGCACAGGAGCTACCAGCCAACACAGGTGTCAACACAAGTGCACAGGACCCACCAGCCAACACAGGTGCCAACACAGGTGCACAGGACCCAACTTAGTTCCCCACGCACCAAACCCCTTAAACACCCAAGCCAGTGAAGGTGCACACGGCTCCACTACATACTCAAGCCAGAGTGGCTGCACATGGTTCCCCTACACACTTTCACCCTACACCCAGCATGCATTAATTCAGGCGTGCACCATCACATGCGTGCACTGTCACAGGATGAGCTGCTCCTGCCCTACCCTTCCTAGTCATGCTTGCTTAAGCAGCAGGTCGACACAAATGTGTGGCGATGCCTCATGTTGAGCAGCAGCCACACAGCTGAGGCGCTGAAGAGGACCATCGAAGCACGCAGGCCTGGGCAGGGGAGGTCCAGGCAGTTAAGAAAAGCAGAGTAACCAACGACCAAGGGAATGCGGGAGATCAGGAACTGCCTGAAAGGTACCTGCGGCAGCGTGCACACGGGGAAGAGGTACGTATGTCAGCATGCATACAGATATTGCTTGGATGTTTTGGGAATGCAGTGCCTAGTTTCCTCTGAGCTAATTGGTTAAAAGAAAACCAAGTAAGAAAACCAATTTTCCACGCACTGTCTCTCCCTTCCCTTGTTTGCAACGGAGCATTCTCAATTGGAAAGTTAAAGGATACACACAGCTTTTCCTGTACTCACCTGCTCAACAAAGGAAGAGAACATCTCCATCACAAAATCCATGTACACAGCCATGCCTAGCTTGCATGAGGCTAGGCCAGGCAGGATGCCAAGTCCACGCAGGATAATAAACATGGCACGGGTTAACGGGACGACACGCAACCAAGCCTGCACAAGCAATGTCATGTGCACACGTGTGTGTGTGTGTTTGTGTGTGTGTTTGTGTGTGTGTGTGTGTTTGTGTGTGTGTGTGTGTCTGTGTGTGTGTGTGTGTGTGTGTGTGTGTGTGTGTGTGTGCAGCTTCATTCTTATGTGCAGAAGCCACTCTCTTATAGCAAGCCACATAATGAAGGCACTATTTATAGCTGATTCAAATCAGATCACTCGTTCTGTGTGTTGAGAGAGCACTTACATGCATGTGTTTCACGAGGCAACTGTGCACGTACTTACGTGTTCAACATATTATGGGGTCGTACAATCCCTGGTTATCATGCACCTGCCATGGCACTGTAATCAAAAGCAGGCTGACCGTATTTGGCTGAGCAATAATCCCCCTTAGTGAAACTGTATGGCTGTGCACTCATTCAATCAAATGGCAGTGATAAACTGACATCTGGTTGAAAAACTGGTGCAGCCCACTTAGTGGCACACACAGGCTTGGACTGCTCTTGGAGGGCGTGAACGCACAGCACAGCACATGCAAATCACATGCAAGCTAGTCAAAACTGGTGCACACGTGCCTGCAGTTTGGAAGTGGTCACTGTGCTGGCTAGCCCAGAGGCCAGCACTGCCGTTCGCAGATTTAATAGGCTGAAGCCGCCATAGAAAGGCAGTGCAAGCGCAAGCTGTTGCAAATTTTTACCCCTGCGTGTGTATTGCATGTGTGTGTTTGTGTGTGTTTGTTTACATGCATGCATGTGTGCGTGCGTGTGTGTGTGTGTGTGTGTGCGTGTGCGTGTATGCGTGTGTGTGGGTGCGTGTGTGCATGTGCGTGCATGTGCGTGTTTGTCCACGCTTAAGAACAGAAAAAGCTCAGACATTCTAAGAGTAAAGTAGAAAGCTTTGCTACAAATGCGCTGTGACAGCTGCATCAAGATCCTCAACACATCTTGACCAGGCCGTCTTAGGATGGTTTTTATAATTCTTCTGAAACCCTGCACAATTACACCTGCAAGTGCACGCACGCACGCGCACACACACACACACCGCACAGAAGGGAAAAGTGGCATGCATACCTGCTTAACCCAAGCGAGATGGTATAGTTCATGATGGGCCCAATAAAGATCATGATTGACAGGTTGAACATCAATGGGGCCAAGTGAGCCACGAGCCATAATTGGAAGTCTGCTTCACTCATACTCTTGAAGCCTTGGGCTGTGTGTGTGTATGTGTGTGTGTGTGTGTGTGTGTGTGTGTGCTGGCTCCTCTCTTATAAGAGGACAGCTCCTGAGCACGAGCCAGGTGAATTATGGGGATGCTCCTGAACTCGTGCATGGAGCTACAGGTTGCAATCCTGTGCTTGAAGATGTCTGACTCTTCCATCACTTTGTGGGAATGCTTGTGTGCATGCATGAAGTAATTGAATTCAATGACCATGCCATCTTTTGGCAGCGCCTATGCGACACCCTGCTTAGTTAAAGACATGTCCGAACAATTTGAAACCAACGCCCCCCCTAAAGTGAGAAATGTCAAATGTATTCAATGCAATGCATCAGACTGAATGGGTACAGAATCACATGGGAAATCTGAGGAAGGGCCTCGCTCCTCATTATGTACACTTCAAGTGGCCAAAGCTTGCCTGGAACGCCTTCCATTTCCCACCCAGGTCAGTTCTGCGTGTGCTATGTTGCGTTTCTTCACCCACTCCTTTTCCCTCTGCCTGGCCTTCCCACGCACCCATCGCTGCCTACCCCTACCCTTGCCTCTGCCTCGCCCACCAAGTCACACATCTGCACCTGCTTACCTGGGTGTATGCCTGACCTGCCTTGCCTACCTACACATCTGCACCTGCACCTGCAGCTGCCCGCCTGCCATCCCTACCTCCGCTGTGCCTACTTGGTCACACCATCTCCTGCTTGCCTGCCTGCCTGTGTTGCAAACCTCCAAGCCTACCAGCAGATCCCACTCCAGCGCAAGCAAGGTGTGAGCTCCCCCCCTCCTGAGCATCCTGGCATGAGTGCCCCGGCTTCTGCTCCTGCTGCTGGGTTGTCAGCTTCACGCCATGCGCCTTCAGCACCACCTCAGGCAGCTGAGCTGTGCCTGGGAATCCCTTTACCACACAGCGCAGCAGCCACGCAAGGTATGGCAGGTTCTGGCGGGCGTAGCTCAGGCAAAAGAGGCTGGGAGGCTGGGTGGAGGAGGGGAGGGGGCTGCTCTCGAACATTGTACCGCCGTCATTCTGTGTGCCAGTGCTAGTGGCTGTGACCTCAGCACCAGGGGCAGGGGCTTCAATAGAACTTGTGGTTTGCCCTCCTGCTCCGTGCTGTGGTGCCCTGCTGACATTGTGATCAGACGATGGAAGCAGTCCACGCGGCCTCTCCTGTAGGGCGGGTTAAGTTGAGATCAGCTATGTTCAGCTGACGGTTACGTCATGACGCGTCAGTATTGACGTCAGGAGTAATGACGTCATTTTCCCGTCGGGGTGGCGTAATTACGCCGTAATTTAGGTACTTACCATCTGACGGACACTCAAAATCCGGGAAGTTGATAGAAAAAGGGCGTCAAATTGCCCTACGACTTGCAATTTGCCCTTTATTTGCCCGATGTGTGTGTGTGTGTGTGTGTGTGTGTGTGTGTGTGTGTGTGTGTGTGTGTGTGTGTGCGTGCGTGCATGCGTGAATGTGCGCGCGCAGCGCCTGTGT
>Ga0136589_1001581_pt1 | contig 10184 bp, 10 predicted proteins | sample AntRauMFilla3764_FD_104640 | JGI IMG/M metagenome (GOLD analysis project Ga0136589, IMG submission 104640) | Saline lake microbial communities from Rauer Islands, Antarctica - Metagenome Filla 3 #764 | ecosystem: Environmental > Aquatic > Non-marine Saline and Alkaline > Saline | place...
AAACAGCCGAAATGACATCGTAGTAGCGCGTGATTTTGGTGAATTTCTATATTTAAACTGAGCCGAATGGACATCATTTCGGAAAAGTGAGGAAATTTTGTTTCTGGATGTGGTTTTTTAAAAAGATGTGGCAGTGGCCGTAGGGACTGATGATCGAAGTTTTTATATGATTAAAGGCAAGAGAGAATAATTCCAGTGAAGGAAAAAGAAGTTCTATCTATCCTTAATATTTATTTTATAATGTAGATTATAATAAATAAAATTGATTGATTAAAAATGCATAAATTACACCATTGGGTTGGCTGACTCAGAAATGTCGGATTTAAAAAAGAAGACAAGTGTTGCCTGAGGTGCAGTATTATGCGGCATTTTTCTGTCTAAAGATTTGATATTCTTAACGTTGTGAATTTTATTGAAGCTTCCATGTTTTGGTGTGTATGTTCCACAGTTATGCCATTGCCGGTATCACCAGATGTATATACACCTGCATCAGTCGTAGCAGTGAGCGATTTTACCATTTATTCAATATGTAGATTAAACTTATTTAAATGCTCCAGGGAACCAATTTACAGTATGCGAACTCCTTTAATATTCGAATTGTGATTGAGGCAATCCGGCTGTTTGGGCCTGTAAGCCGGGGTGATGTGGCAAAGAGAACTCAGCTGACAGCGCAGACGGTAACAAATATTACAAAGAAATTACTTGCCGGGAATCTTATTTTGGAAGGTGATCGCGTGCAGGAGGGACGAGGGGCACCGTCCATTCTTTTGAGTCTGAACAAAGATGCTGCGTTTTCTATCGGGCTGGAACTCGATAAAGATCACCTGACAGGAGTGTTGATAGACCTTGACGGAAACATGCGACAGAGGATCAGCCAGCCCCTTAAATTGCCCCGGTCTGAAGAGGCGATGGAGCGTATGGAAAACCTGGTTCGTCAGTTAATCACACTTGAAGGCATTTCAAACGATATGATCTGGGGAGTAGGTGTAGGGCTTCCAGGCCCGATGCTGATTAGTGAAGGCAGCGTGTTAAAGAACATAGTGAATCCGCAATATTTTCAGGGATGGGACAACGTCCCCGTGGTTAAAATTCTTGAAAAGAAGCTGAATTTACCTGTCTATCTCGAAAATAATGCCTCAGCAGCGGCTATAGGTGAGCGATGGTACGGCGCCGGTAAACATATCAACAATTTTTTCTACATTTATATTGGAGCAGGTCTTGGAGGCGGGCTATTTATTAACGGGCAGCTGCACTCGGGTGCAACAGGAAACGCCGGCGAGCTTGGCTATGCACCAATTCTTCAAAATGAGATGGAGAATTCGTCTGAACTGAAACCACATCTGGGGGAATATTTCAACCTGGCACTGTTAAATGAACAACTGGATAAAGATGGGGAAAGTATTCAAACAGTTGAAGATCTCGAACGCCTGTTTGTAGAAAAAAACAAAACCGTATTAGACTGGTATCAAACCGGGGCTGAGAAGCTGGTACCGCTCCTGCTGTCGATTGAATACCTAATTGATCCCGAAGTAATTTTTGTGGGCGGTCGTTTGCCTGAAATGGTTCTGGAAATGATTATTGAAACGGTTGGAAAGGAACTCCCTGAAATGAGAATTCACAAAAAGATGAAAGGGCCTGAAATAAGACGGTCAACAGCCGGTATTGATGCAGGTGCACTGGGTGTTGCAACCCTCCCACTGTACGCTACATTTGCGCCGATTCCGAAATTTGTAATGGATCAGCGAACAGATAAAATCCGTAATTTTACGAGTCCGAAAGAATAATATTTTGCTTTAGTCCTCAGTTAATTATCTGCTATCTTAGGAACAATAACATTTAAAGAATCTATAACATCATATGAAGAAAAAAACACTCCTTACATTTTTGGCCGCGCTACTAATACTTCCACTCACATTAATCGAAACCGCTGACGCGCAGTGGGGAATCGGAGCCTCTTACGAAGTTCGCGATGAAGACCCAACCAATGGGTTTGGCGTCAGAATTGAACGGGGGATTTTATCCGGTGTTCCTGTTGTTGATCTTGGACTTCGCGGGCATTTCAGCTATTTCAATGAAACAAATGAGGCCAGTTTGAGCGGTTTAACCGTTGATCAAACTATTGAGAGTTTCGACTTTGGTCTTGCCGCTACCGGTGGAGTTTCCGTTGGCCCCGTAACGCCATATGTTGGTTTGGGAATTGGATGGGATAACTCCAGCCTTGAGTACTCCGGTGAACCCATTGGATCAGAAATTGATATTCGTGAAGAGTTCGATGCTGAAGATTTTTACTGGAATGGATTTGTTGGCGCTGAAGTATCGATTTTGCCGAAAGTGAGTCCTTTCATAGAATATAGGTTTACTCAAATATCTGGTCGGGAGGATCTGGATATAGATAACGTAAGCCGGCTTGCTATTGGAGTCTCCTTGCGTTTTTGATCACATAAATGAATATTGTTATTAAAAGGTATATAAAGGCGATCATGCATGATCGCCTTTTTTTATATGTAATTTTTTCGTGGTACGTTATGTATTGGGTGGCTAAACGATAATCCATTATTTTTGGTTGTCGTAAGGAAGTAATCGATTGGAAGACAATGGCTAAGTTGGACACTGACGTTTTAGGTTATATAGATAAGCTCTCCCTTGGAAAGCTTGAGGAAAGTACGCTCAATGAGCTTCTTGATATCTGCCACGAGCATCTGGATGAAACCGATGATAATCTGATTACGCGCGCATTTAAAGTGTGTTACCACTCTCATAAAGACATTGAGCGGGCATCAGGCGAACCCTACTATCTTCATCCGGTTGAAGTAGCGAAGATAATGGCGGCAGAATTTACGATTGATGACGAATCGGTTGCAGCGGCTCTTTTGCACGACACTGTTGAAGATACCATTATTACGCTCGACGATATCAAGAAGGATTTTGGCGATGTGGTTGCTCACTTGATTGATGGTGTTACCAAAATCACTGGTGTTTTTGAAAACCGCAATTCAAAGCAGGCAGAAACGTTTATGAAGCTTCTGCTTTCCATGGCAGAAGACATCCGGGTGGTGCTTATCAAGTTCGCCGACCGCCTTCATAACATGCGCACAATCAGCCATCTCCCACGCCAGAGACAGCTGGAAAAAGCGACAGAAACGATGGATCTTTATGCACCACTGGCTCATCGCTTTGGACTGTTTAAGATCAAAAATGAATTTGAAGATCTCTGCTTCAAAGTGATCGATCCGAACTCTTTCAAATTTATTGTCCGTAAGCTGAAAGAGAAAAAAGAAGCGCGTGAAGAGTTTATTGATGAGTTCATGAACCCCATCAAAGAAGAGCTCTCAAACTATAAATTTAACTTTGAAATTAAAGGGCGTCCCAAACATATTTACAGCATCTACAGAAAGATGCAGAATCAGCAGAAGCCGTTTGAGGAGATTTATGACCTGTTTGCGATCCGAATTATCCTCGAATTACCTCACACCAAGGAGGATTGCTGGAGAGTTTATTCGATAATTACGGACTGGTACACGCCCATCCCCAAACGGTTTCGTGATTTTATATCCGTTCCGAAAGCCAACGGGTACCAGTCGCTGCATACAACGGTAATTACCAAGAAAGGCCGCAAAGTTGAGGTTCAGATCCGCACCCGTAAGATGGATGATATTGCAGAGCAGGGGCTGGCGGCTCACTGGAAATACAAGGAAGGAAAAGATAGCGGAAGCAAAGAGCTGGATAAGTTTGTGCACTGGGTGAGGGATGTACTCGATAATCCAAGGCCTGATGCGGCAACCGAATTTGTGAAAGATTTTCAGCTGAACCTTTATCAGGATGAAATTTATGTATTCACGCCTGACGGTGAACTGAAAACACTTCCAAAGGGAGCGTCATGCATTGACTTTGCATTTGAGATTCACAGCGAGATCGGGGAACGCGCCATCGCATCCAAGGTTAACGGTAAGATGGTGCCGCTGAGGCAGAAACTGAAAATTGGTGATCAGGTGGAAATCATTACCGGAAATAAGACCAACCTCAATCCAGACTGGATGGAGGATGTGGTTACCCACAAGGCGAAAGCCCGGCTCAGGCAGTTTATCAAACAGAAAGAACGGAAAATTTCTGACCAGGGCAGAGAGCAGTGGGAGAAGAAAGCAAAGAAAGGTAAGATAGAAATATCAGACCAGGAGCTCACCAAGATTGCCCATCGGTTTGGATTTGATGCCAGCCAGGATATGTTTTATGAAATTGGCAATGGAGCTTTCAAAGTCGGCGAACTTTTCAAAAAAGTTAAACAGTATAAAAGCAAAGGACGTCTGGAAAGTGATCAGCCTGAAGAAGAACAAAAAGTCTCTGATAAGGAGATTCAGGAAGAGTATATCTCAACGGCGCGATCTGTGGGGGAAGATAAAGCCCTTCTTGTTGAGGGTGAGCTGAGCAACGTAAAATACTCCTATGCAAAGTGTTGTAATCCTATTCCCGGAGATAATGTGATTGGGTTTATAAGTCGGAATGGTGGGGTAAAGATCCACCGCTCAAACTGTAAAAATGCACACCATCTTCTGAAAACGGATGGCGAAAGAATTGTGGATGTTACCTGGTCGAAAAATATCGATACTCAGTTCCTTGGCGGGGTGAAAGTGATTGGGGAAGATAGGGTTGGACTTGTAAATGATCTGACGGAAGTACTCTCAAAATCTCTGCAAACAAATATGAAAAGTATCAATGTCAGCAGTGAAGGCGGTATGTTTGAAGGAATTCTGGCAGTTTATATTGATGACCTGGGTCATCTGGAGCGCGTTATAAACCGCCTTGAACGGGTTGAAGGTATCAAAACAGTCGTGCGCTACGAATAATATGATTACCGGTCTGCAAATCTGTCGGGTTGTAAATAAAGAATAATTTTTTTTCTGTTCATCTGTTATCTTATAGAGGCTTTGGTACGTAGTAATAAACTAATAAAAAACAATCTATTAAGATGGTTACATATACAAAAAGAGATATCGTAAGAGCTGTAGCGGACGACATGGACGTTCCCCTAAATAAAGCTGAGCCATGGGTTGAAACTGTAATTGCAGCGTTGCGAGGCAAAATGATGGATGCAGACCCTACTTGCAGAATTGAGCTTAGGGATTTTGGTGTTTTCGAAGTCAAGAAAACGAAAGCCAAACCAAAAGCAAGAAATCCGAAAACAAATGAAGAGATATTTGTACCAGCACATCGTAAGACTCATTTTAAGCCAAGTAAACGGTTGAAAAAATTTCTGAAACAACCATTGAAAGATCTTGAAAATAGCGACGATTAATGGCGGAGAAGCAGGGCCGTATCTTAGGAATTGACGTTGGCGGCAAACGAGTAGGGATGGCACGAACGGACCCATTCAAATCTTTCGCTTCGCCCATCGGAACATTCTCTCCGGAAGAGAGCTTCGTGGAAATTGAGCGGCAGATTGAAACTGCAGGCCCAATCACAGGTTTTGTGGTAGGCTGGCCGCTAACGCCACAAGGACAATGGACACACGCAACCGGTTTGGTTGAAGAGTACGTCAAAAAACTCAACAAAAGATTCCCGAACGTTGAAACGTATATGGTTGATGAACGGTTTTCATCGCGAGACGCCCGCAAAATTTTAGTTGACTCCGGTGTCCCCAAGAAGAAACGTAGCGAAAAGGGTCGTGTAGACCAGGCTGTTGCTGCGTATCTCTTACAGCAATTTTTAGAATCTAATCCAGCAATTTGATATGGCGATACTACCGATCGTTACATACGACGATAGTGTGTTACGGCAGAAAACAGAACCGGTTAAGGAGAACAGTGACTCACTTCAAAACCTGATTGATGATATGTTTGAGACAATGTATAATTCAAGTGGAGTTGGCCTTGCGGCTCCACAGGTTGGTGAATTGATACAGGTTTTCGTGATGGATGCAGATGAAATTACCGATGAGCTGGAGGAAGGAAACCTCGGGCCAATGGTTTTTATTAATCCGGAAATAATTGAGCTTACCGGCGATGAAGTTAAAATGGAGGAAGGCTGCCTGAGTATTCCTGACGTCCGGGACGATGTCAAGCGTCAGGTGAACGTTAATATTCGTTATCTGGACATAGAATTTAAACTGCAGGAGAGCGAATTTTCAGGATGGATATCCAGAATCATTCAGCATGAAAACGATCATCTTGAAGGAATTCTGTTCCTTGATTATCTCAGCGCATTTAAAAAACGGCTTCACCGCTCATCATTGAAGAAGATTGACAAGGGAGATATTGAGACCGACTATCCGCTTGTACCAAAAAAAGGCCTGGTTTAGTTTATGAAACCTCTGCGGATTGTCTTTATGGGATCGCCTGATTTTGCAGTTCCGAGCCTTGAAAAATTATATGAGTCTGATCACGAAATTGTCTCTGTGATCAGCGGCAAAGACAAGCGTCGCCGGCGTCGTGGTTCGCCGGAACCGACGGCCGTAAAAAAAAGAGCCGGGGAGCTGGGGCTCACTACGTTTGATGCTGATAATATGAAAGATTCTGAACTCAGGGATTATCTTAGCAGCCTGAATGCCGATCTGTTTGTTGTTGTCGCCTTTAAAATTTTACCTACCTCACTGCTTGAAATTCCTGCGTATGGGTGTGTCAATCTTCATGCGTCCCTGCTCCCAAAATACAGAGGCGCGGCGCCCATTCACTGGGCAATTATCAATGGGGAGAAAGAGACAGGGTGTTCAGTGTTTTTTCTTGATAGAGATGTGGATACCGGCAAAATTATCCGGCAGAAATCTACACCCATCGGTTCGGATGAAACGACAGGTGAGCTATACGTACGATTAAAACATCTCGGGGCCAACCTGTTAAATGAATCGGTTGATTCCATCGCCTCTGCAGATTACAGGGTAACTGTTCAGGAGGACGCAAAATCTACTCCCGCTCCAAAACTGTTTAAAGAGAATACCAAAATTGATTTTGCTCAATCTGCGCAAACCGTTCATGATTTTGTGAGAGGCCTTAATCCATTTCCACTAGCCTGGTGCACGTTTGACGGAGAGAAAATGAATATATATAAAACAGAAGTCGGGACCAGTATTAATCTTCAGCCGGGTGAACTCACCGCGAATGAAAATGGTATATTTGCAGGAACGGCTAACGGTTCTGTTAAACTGCTGGAACTGCAGCTTCCCGGTCGAAAACGTATGACAGGCCGTGAGTTTGCAAATGGATATGATCTCTCGGTGGATTTAAAATGATCTGTTTGTAATATATAGGTTGATTTAAACCAATTAATTTGTGATATACCGATCAAGAATTCTGATGAACGATTCAACTTTTAAAAAGAATAAACTTATTCAATAATGGAGTTATCCCCCCTTTTACAAGCAGCTAAAGATGGTGATCTGTCACGTGTGCAAAACCTGCATCTGGAAGGCAATGATCTGAATGAAACGCACAAAAACGGATCCAGCGCATTGATTTACGCAGCGGAAAATAGCCACCTCGATGTTGTTAAATACCTTGTAGAACATGGTGCCGATCCGGAAGTGACAACCAAAATGGGCGGTACGGCACTTAGCCGCGCTGCAGAACAGGAAAACCCTAAAATACTTCAGCATCTACTCGATTCGGGCACTCCTGTTGGCGATATGGCACTTATAGTAGCGGCCAGGGAAGGCAACGCAGAAGCTGTTAAACTTTTGATAAAAGCCGGTGCTGATGTAAATGCCCGTCAACGATGGGGCCAAACGGCGTTAATGCACGCAGCCAGAGAAGGTCATGACAAGTGTGTGAATCTTCTGATTGAAAATGGCGCGAATGTTCGTTTGAAAGATAAGAATGGAGACACCGCGCTTAACATTGCCAACGACAATGAAAATACTGATATCGCAGTTCGGTTAAAACGTGCAGGTGCAAAAGCGGAACTGAAGAAAGCCCCGCAAGTCGCTTCAATTGATGAAGACGACGATGACTCCGATATTGACGAAGATGATACCGACGCTGATGTAGAGGACCTGATCGGGGATGATGACCTTGATGAGGAAATAGATCTTGATGAAGACGACGACCTGTAGGGAAGCGCCTGTGATCTGAGGCTGCCGGATTGCTTCTGTTCAACATTTTCAAAAGAGAGAGGATTGCAATATTGGTTAAAAGCGCTTTCATGCAAAAACCTTTGTTTTTTCTCGATTAATGGTCTTTGAAAATGGATAGAGTGAAATGAAACCGTTATTTTAAACTAATCTAATAGAAAAGCTGTTATAATCAAACAATCTAAAATAAGAACGGAGTTATTTATATGGCTAAAGTAAAAGTTGGAATTAATGGATTTGGACGTATTGGCCGATTGGTGATGCGTTCAATCCTGAAGTATCACAGTGACAAAATTGAGGTTGTCGGAATCAACGATTTGACCGACGCTAAAACACTTGCGCACCTGTTTAAGTACGACTCAGTTCACGGTACGTTTGCCGGCGAGGTTTCAGCCGACGGAAACAATCTGGTGATTGATGGAAAGAAAATTGGTATAACCGCCGAGCGTGATCCTGCTAACCTGAAGTGGGGAGAGCGTGGAGCTGAAGTTATTATTGAATCCACAGGAATATTCCGGGACGACAAAGGCGCATCTAAGCATCTGAAAGCAGGAGCCAAAAAAGTAATTATCTCTGCTCCAGGCAAGGGTGATCTTCAGACCATTGTTCTGGGTGTGAATGATGATGAAATTGACAAGAGTAAAACTGTTTATTCCAATGCAAGCTGTACGACAAACTGCCTTGCGCCCATGGCAAAAGTACTGGACGACGCATTCGGTCTCAAGCAAGGGTTTATGACCACCATTCACGCTTACACAGGCGATCAGCAGATTGTTGACGGCCCGCATGACGACCTGCGGAGAGCACGCGCTGCTGCGGTCAACATTGTGCCTACAACAACAGGTGCCGCCGCTGCTGTGGGACTTGTTCTGCCACACCTCGATGGTAAGCTGGACGGCGGCGCTGTTCGCGTGCCGGTCCCAGACGGATCACTGACTGACTTTACGGCGGTCGTGAATAAAGAGGTGACCGAAGCCGATGTGCTGAAAGCGTTTAAAGACGCCGCAGAAGGTGAAATGAAAGGTATCCTGGAATACAGCGAAGAGGAGCTGGTATCAAGCGATATTATCGGCAACCCGCACTCTTGCATCTTCGACAGCAAGATGACTAAGGTAGACGGTAACGTCGTTAAGGTTATCGGATGGTATGATAACGAAGCCGGCTACTCAGCCAGAACTGCTGAACTGGTGAATAAAATTCTGTAGTTAGCTGAATTATAGATCAGAACGATTTACTAAAAAATCTCGCTTTCGGTTTCTGAAGCGGGATTTTTTTATTTTTGGCATTCTGCTGATAATCACTTCTCTCGTTAAACCTTTGTTCTGATAGTTTATCAGTTTCATTATATTATAGTAAGCGCTTACATCCCCATAAGCTTCTGCCCAGTAGCACGATGCCATCTGGGTATTGTTTACATTGCAATATTGAATTAAATCTGAAATGTCGTGTTCAAAAAAAATCTTCTGTTCCTCCAAGTAGTCTTAATTACTGTCCTCATTCCGCTATCCGTTTTCACCCAGCCGATACAAATCGATCGGATAGAACCTAAAAACTGGTGGATAGGTTTTCAGGAACCGGACGTTCAGCTACTGATTTATGGCAATGATATTCAATCAGCCAGGGCATCGGTGGATTACCCCGGCGTGACGCTCGAAAAAACCACGCTGGTTGAAAATTCGAACTACCAGTTTCTCACGCTGCGAATTCACGAAGAGGCGGAGCCCGGAACGGTTCAGATAAACTTCCAGAGAGACGAGTATTCACAAACCGTTGATTACGACATCAGCGAGCGCCATAACGACCCCAACCGAAACCAGGGATTTGATTCCTCCGATCTCATATATCTTCTGATGCCCGACCGGTTTGCCAACGGTGATCCATCAAACGATGAAATCGATGGCATGCTGGAAGGCGTGAACCGCGAAAATCCTAATGCCCGTCACGGCGGAGATATTCAGGGCGTGATCGACAATCTCGACTACCTGGACAATCTTGGCATGACTGCTGTTTGGTTTACTCCGATCATTGAAAATGATATGCCGCCCGAGTACGGAGCCTACCACGGATATGCGGCAACGGACATGTATAGGGTCGACCGCAGATATGGGAGCAATGAAAAGTACCTGGA
>Ga0136589_1001587_pt1 | contig 10162 bp, 8 predicted proteins | sample AntRauMFilla3764_FD_104640 | JGI IMG/M metagenome (GOLD analysis project Ga0136589, IMG submission 104640) | Saline lake microbial communities from Rauer Islands, Antarctica - Metagenome Filla 3 #764 | ecosystem: Environmental > Aquatic > Non-marine Saline and Alkaline > Saline | place...
CAAGTGGATCAGTTTCGACAGCTACCAGTCTGCGGACATGATTCAGAAGTTGCGACGGAAGGGGTTCATCTGCGGTGTGGTGTCCATGGACGGGCAGCCCCCACAGGAGTACACCTTGTTCAGGGACGCCATCTATGATGGCCGTGTGGACGCTGTAGCGCACGAGCACGCGCAGAAGGAAATCGCTTCGCTGGAGCTGGACACCAAGAAGGATAAGGTGGATCACCCCCCGAACGGATCGAAAGACGTTGCGGACGCCATGTGCGGGGTGGCTTTCGGCCTCTCCACCCGCAGGGAGGTGTGGGCCCTCCATGAGGTGGACCCGGTTGAAATGCCGGATAACCTCAAGGCTGTGGCGGTTCGCAACGACAGAAAGGTCCACGGGGACGAGCAGGACGCTGCCTAGTAGCAGGCCGGGGTTGGTGGGTGTACCTCCGGGTTCTGCACACGAGTGCACAGATCGCATGGATGCTGCATTGGGAATCGCCACCCTTTTGGGGGCCGAAATTGGGGGCCTGGTTGGGCCCCCTTTTTTGACCTAGGGGGTTGACAAACCAAACTCTACGGTAGAAACTTACCCCCTAGGTCTCACAGGACGGAGCGCAACATGCTGTATGAACTCTTCAAGTGGTGGACGCTAGGGTATGTCTTCACCCTGATCCTGATGTACGCCCTCACGTGGGTGGTCCTGAAGGTAACTGGGGAACCCACACCCAGAGGAATGCAGCGAGCACACGGGTCCTTCGGGTTGTGGCTTTTCTGCATGGTGGCCCTCTACGCTCTCTGGCCCAAGCTGGTGTGGTCCATTGCCCAGCACCTGAGGAAGAGATTTGCCAAGGAGGGCAAGGGGTGAACTACATAGTGGCCATAAGAACCGTCCGTGGCATCCGGAAGTCGCGCAATGGCGAACGGCCTGCATAATCGGTCAGATCGTCGCCGTCGCCGTACACGAGGAAGGGGGGCGAAGCATGAACGCCGTTGAGGTTGAAGAAGCTGTATCGGACCTGGCTGAGCAGCCCTTCGACGTTCATGAGTTTCCCTATGCCTTCTTGGAGGCGTTCGGAAACAAGGCCACGACGATCAAGCGGCTGCGCACAGGCGTGTCCAACAAGTCCGACCTGGGCGGCGTACTTCAGACCAGCAACATCCATATCAAGGTCTGCGAACCCGGCACCGTTACAGACACGCTCATCGCGCTGAAGGACAGCCCGGCCACGAAGAAGGCGCGCGCGAAATTCCTACTCGCGACCGATGGCGAATGGCTGGAGGCCGAAGACCTCAGTTCCGGCGAGACGGTCGCGTGCAACTACGCCGACTTCCATGACCATTTCGGCTTTTTCCTGCCCCTGGCCGGAATCAGCACCGTTCAGCAAACCCGCGAGAGCGCTTTCGACGTCAAGGCGACGGGACGGCTGAACAAGCTCTATATCGAGCTTCTGCGCACCAACCCGGAATGGGGTACAGCGGAGCGCCGCCACGACATGAACCATTTCATGGCGCGGCTGATTTTCTGCTTCTTCGCCGAGGATACCGACATCTTCACTGGCGACGATCTCTTCACCTCAACGATCGAGATGATGAGCGACCGTGACAGCAAGAACACCCACGAGGGGATCAGCGAGGTGTTCTGTGCCATGAACACCAAGCATGAGAGGCGCGAGACGGCAGGTATCCGAAATTGGGCGAGCGGGTTCCCCTACGTGAATGGCGGCCTGTTCGCCGACTCGGTTGAGGTGCCTCGCTTCACCAAGATGGCGCGCAGTTATCTTCTCCATATCGGGAAGCTCGATTGGAAGAAGGTCAACCCGGATATTTTCGGGTCGATGATCCAGGCCGTCGCGGACGAGGACGAGCGCGGAGCGCTCGGAATGCATTATACTAGCGTCAGCAACATCCTGAAGGTTCTGAATCCGCTTTTCCTGGATGATTTGCGCGAGCAACTTGAAGAGGCCAGAGGCAGTGGTCGAAAGCTTCTCAATCTGCGCAATCGCATGGCCAAAATTCGGGTGTTCGATCCGGCCTGTGGCTCCGGCAATTTCCTGGTTATCGCCTATAAGGAGATGAGGAAGATTGAGGCGGAGATCAATGAGCGCCGGGGCGAGAAGGATCGCCCCTCCGACATCCCCCTCACGAATTTTCGCGGCATCGAGCTTCGCGACTTCCCGGCGGAGATCGCCCGCCTCGCGCTGATCATCGCCGAGTATCAGTGCGACGTGCTCTATCGCGGCCAGCTGGAGGCGCTCAAAGACGTGTTGCCGCTCAATGCGATGAACTGGATCACTTGCGGCAATGCGCTCCGGCTTGATTGGCTGAGCATCTGTCCGCCAACGGGAACTGGCGTGAAACTGCACGGGGATGATCTCTTCAACACCCCGCTCGATCAAGCCGAGATCGACTTTGAGAATGAAGGTGGGGAAACATATATATGCGGGAACCCGCCGTATTTGGGTGGTACAGTTCAATCAGCCGAGCAGAAGGCTGATCTAAAGGCGTTGTTTGACCACAGAACCAACAGTTGGAAATCGCTCGACTATGTTTCCGGCTGGTTTGTGAAGTTCGCCGATTATGCTTCTGTAGTCCCCTCTTGCGGAGCGTTCGTCAGTACAAAGTCGATCTGCCAAGGAGAGCAGGTCGCGCGACTTTGGCCAATACTGTTTGCTCATGGCGTTTGCATCCAATTTGCACATACACCATTCCATTGGAAAAATTTGGCCGCTCACAACGCGGGGGTGACGGTTGTTATCATTGGGCTGTCGACCGTTCAAGGCCGACCGAAAGCGATTTTTGACGAAACTGGTGACGCCGATTCAAACAAGAGGGTCGTCGAAAATATAAATGCGTATCTTGTCGCCCAGCCAGGAATTTTCGTTGAAGCGGAGACAAGGCCTTTAACATCAGTTTCGGAGATGTTGAACGGCAACAAGCCGGTTGATGGCGGGTTCTTAATGTTGAGTCACGATGAGGCGACGGGCCTAGAAGAATCAGACAAAAGAGTCAGCACGTTCATCAGGCCGTTTCTTGGATCGTCTGAGTTCATAAAAGGGAATATGCGCTACTGCATCTGGATAACAGATGAGGATAGAGAGGCGGCGCTGGCATGTCCTTCTATACGAGAGCGAGTAGAACACGTGGCAGAGTTTCGCGCCAAAAGCAAAAAAGAACTCACTCGGCGCGGCGCAGGAACACCGCATAAATTTCAGCAGATTAGGCAAAGGGGTAATGAGACCGTGATCGTAGTTCCCAGAGTAAGCTCTGAGAACAGAGATTACCTACCCGCTGGATTGCTGAAGCAAGGCGCAATAATTGGCGACCGAAATTTTGCTTTGTATGACTCACCTTTATGGAACATGTCGATTGTGCTGTCCCGTTTGCACTGGGTCTGGATTGGGACTGTCTGCGTGCGCTTGCGCAACGACTTTAGCTATTCTAATACTCTTGGCTGGAACACTTTCCCGATCCCCAAACTGACCGAGAAAAACAAGGCCGACCTTACCCGTTGCGTCGAGGACATCCTTTTGGCGCGCGAAGCGAGTTTCCCCGCCACGATCGCCGACCTCTATGATCCGGAAAAGATGCCTGCCGACCTGCGCGCTGCGCATGATCGAAACGATGAGGTGCTGGAGCGTATCTATATCGGTCGGCGCTTCAAGAACGACACCGAGCGCCTGGAAAAGCTCTTCGAGCTGTATGCCAAGATGACCAGCCGGAAGGAGGTTGCATGAGTGACATCGTTTTCTTCCACATGTGGTCTGGGCATCGAGCTCACCTTCTCGAGAAACATCAATTCTATGTCTCGCAAGCGAGAGGCCGTCTGCTAGAACAATTTACAGATGATGCGATTTCAACAGAGGCCGACAAGGCAGCTGAGAAGCTGGCAGCGGGGGTTGACAAACGACATCGCATAGAAGATACTAACCCTGTACCGCGAAACACCCACTACATCAGGAGGGTAGTAAATGGACCACGGACCCCACGAGTTCGGAACCAGTGCCGCATCCGGGGAGACCTCGAAGGAGCTTCTCGGTGGCAAGGGCTCGAATCTCGCCAAGATGGCCAGCCTCGGTTACCCGGTCCCCCCAGGCTTCACTCTCACTACCGAGGCTTGCGCCGAGTACCAGCAGCTTTCCCCCGCAGGGCGGAAAAAGCTCGTTGAAGACCTTCTCAACGCCAGCGTGCCGTTCTTCACCCGGCTCGAAGAAACCTTAGGGTATCAGCCCCTGATGTCGGTCCGGTCCGGAGCCCCGGTCTCGATGCCCGGCATGATGGATACGATCCTGAATGTCGGCCTCGATGAGCACACCCTTCCGGGGTGGGTGGCGCGGATCGGTAAGCTGGCCGCTCTCGATAGCTACCGCAGGCTGATCCAGATGTTCGCCAACGTGGTGCACGGCATCCCCGTCGAGCTGTTCGAGGAACTCCTCGAAAGCGTCAAGGGGTATCAAGGGGCCACTCCTGATTCGGAGCTGCACGCGGAATCCATGGAGGCCGTGGTTGCGGGGTACAAAGCTCTGTACAGGGACCTGATGGATGAGGACTTCCCGACCGCAGGGTTTCCGCAACTCGTCCCGGCAGTATCCGCCGTGTTCGAGAGCTGGGGGAATGATCGGGCCGTGGCGTACCGCGAGGCCCATGGGATCGACCCCTCCATGGGGACGGCGGTCAACGTGCAGACCATGGTCTTTGGCAACATGAACGACCACTCCGGGTCTGGGGTGCTCTTCACCCGCTGCCCGAATAGCGGCGCCGCCGGGGTGATGGGGGAGTTCCTCCCGAATGCGCAGGGGGAGGATGTAGTCGCCGGGGTTCGGACCCCGCTCCCCTTGCACAAGATGAACGATTTGATGCCCGGCGCGTACAAGGAGTTGATGAACATGGTGCTGGGGCTGGAGAATCATTACCGGGACATGCAGGACGTGGAGTTCACCATCCAGGATGGGACGGTGTACCTGTTGCAGACCCGCACCGGAAAGCGCAGCGCCCTTGCCGCATTCCAGACTGCCCGGGACCTCGTGCACGAGGAGGTCATCACGAGGAAGGAAGCGCTGGAGCGGGTATCCTCCAAACAGTACATGACCCTGCTGCGCCCCCGGATCGACCCGGCGTACACCGGGAAGCCTGATTACGTGGGGCTCGGGGCAGCAGGGAGCATCGTCTCCGGCAAGTGCGTTCACACTGCGGAAGAAGCGGTGAAGATGAACGAGGCCACCATCCTCGTCTCCAAGGAGACCACCCCGGACGACTTCTCCGGGATGATGGCCTCGGAGGGCATCCTGACCACCACCGGGGGCCTCACTAGCCACGCAGCGGTAGTCGCCCGATCCATGGACAAGACGTGCGTCGTAGGGTGCGCGGACCTCGATCCCTCGAAGATCAAGAAGGGGGCAAAGCTCACCATCGACGGTCTGACGGGCCGTGTCTGGGTGGGCAAGGATGTCCCGGTGCTTGTCGGGGTCGTGCCCCCGGTAGCAGATGAAGTCCTTGGATGGGGCAAGAAGCCGAAGCCCGCCATGGAGTTGATCGGGCAGGATGACGTGAAGGCGGTTGACCCGGGCGAAGTGTGCGTCAAGGTGAATTCGGTGTATCCAAACATTTACATTGCCCGAGACACCGTTGGGCCGGTCGTCGCAGCCCTCAAGGAACGTCGGAAGGAGCTGTACGGGGTCATCGACCTACGTTCGGAGGAAGAAGCGGACGTGCTTACGGGTGCGGACAAGGAATTCTGCACCGCCATGGGGACCGACCCCGACACGGTGTTCACGGGCCCCAAGAACAACGGGTTTGAAGGGGTCATGCAGGCACTGACATGGAAGAAGTGGGGGACCGAGGTCCGGCAGAGGTTTGCGATCATTCTTCCTGAAGATGCCACGGAAGAGCACGCCCTGATGCTCGAATCTGCCGGGTGGTGTGTAGTCCGGGAGGCAGACACCTTCGGGGCTCTCGTGACCTTGGGGGCCAAGAAGAAGAAGATTTACTGCATCGTCGGGAAGGGGCTAAAGGCCCGCCTCAAGCAAGAGGAACTGACGCTGAAATCAGCTCTCAAGTTGCTGTCGGACGCTGGTCGGGACGTTTCCGTCCTTCCCACCCCTCGGGCCCTGCGGGATCGAGTCATTGAGGTTCTGGGCGCATGAAGATACGATCCAATGCCAACGAGAACCCAAGCAGGGTGGGACCTTATGCGCTTGGAGCTGCCTTGCCCAAAGTGCGGGGCCAAGACGACGCGCATCGAGGAAGTGGACCGGGAGTTGGTGCAGAGGTGCACCTGCGGTCTCACAGCTTGGATGGAACGTTCTCTAGCCAATGGAACGGTCGCGCACAGGGTAGTCACCCGCCTGGCGGATACCACCCTCCCGCGAAAGGCATCAAAGCTCTACAGGTGTCTCCTAGCGGTCTCCGAGTCGTACCCCGAATCAATCACCACTGCACTCGTGTGCAAATTCACCGGGTTTCACATGAAGGAAGTGTCCTCGATGATGCTTGCCCTCATGGGCCGGGGGCTAATCACCCGTCTGGAAATCCGCAGAGGGCTGGTGGGCGGCAGCGTATGGGCCCTGACGGTCCGAGCCAAATCCCTTCTCAATCTATGACCATGCTCCGGAGACACCCATGAACCAGAAGAAGTCCCGCCTCGTGTTGGCGCTGGCCGAAGGGCGCAGCTTCTACATTGGGGACCAGAAGTACACGGTGGAGACCATTCACAGCGCAGGCTGGGTGACTCTTTCCACGGATCGAAGCTGGTGCATCGAGCGCATCGACCTATCCGGGAGTCTCCGTCAGGAGGTGGAGCCCGGGGTGAACCTGAGTCTCGGCAAGGGCAGCATCGGTATGGTCAAGATCGTGTGTGAAGCTCCGCGTTCCGTGGTGATCGACCGGGACGAACGGAGGGGTGTGTCTTGACAAACTAAATCCCTAGATAGATACTAGAGGGGATCATCAACTCGCGGAGAACTCGCAATGAATGTGGCGGTACTGGGGCAGACTGACCCGAAACGGGTCAAGGCACAGAGGGCCCGTGGGGGCTTCGAGGTCAAGGTGTTCGGTCCACGATGCACAGTGTTCGGGGGGCCCTACACCAACGCTTCGGATTTCCCCGATGCTTGGCGAGTCAACATGGCGGATGAGCACAGGGGGGACTCCGCCAACGTGTTTGTCCCCACCCGGGACTTCTCCCTCCCCCCGGAAAAGGAGTTCCGGAGGGCCCTCGTGAGCACGGTCATGGCCCTGTATCTCGGCATGGACGTGTATGTCGGGTGCATGGGGGGCAGCGGGCGGACGGGTACGTTCCTTGCAGTGCTGGTTGCCGCCCTCGACAAGGCGGAGGGCGTGAATCCTACGCTGACCCGGGTTGCTCGTGTTCGGGCCCTCTATTCCGGGTCTGCTGTCGAGACAGACGCGCAGAAGCGGTTCGTGGAAGGATACGATCTGTCCATCGTGATGGGCATGATCAAGGGCATCGAGCAGATGGACTGCCGTCTGCGGCAGTCGAGCATCCCGCGCAAGCCCAGGCTCTTTTCCCGCCTGCTCAGCCGGCTCAAGGGGTTCTTCTCCGTGGGTTGACAAACTAACCTCTAAGGAAGATACTACTCCCGTAGTTTCGGTTATCACAGGCATCAGGAGGGCCTCATGCCAACACTCGCCCAACACAAGCGCCGCCCCTTCACCACCTGCATGGACCTCTCCGGGGTTTTCGTAAACACGTTTGTTGAGCAGGTGCGTAATGCGAAGCTCGGATTAGGCAAGGTCAGTCCGGAGAAGGAGGCGATTCACTTCTACCTCAGTAACCACGTTGTCAGTTTGATCGCCTCTTCCCACGAGCCGGACGAGCCGCTGCCACCCGAGGTGAACGGGCTGGTGGAGTCCTACTACGCCAGCCAGTACAAGTCTGCGGTGCGCCTCGTGTACTACCTCTACCTGATCTGCGTGCGGGAGTCCCGGCACTGTCAGGACAAGGACAAGGCCATCAAGGAGCACGCCTCCAAGGTGGGGGATGAAGGCACTCTCCATGCATTCATGAAGACGATGCCGTGCGGGTCGGACAGCGCAGCCAAGCACGGGGTCACCTACCTTTTCCCGGAAGACTGCACTATTGGAGAGCTGGTGCATCAGCTTGAGGTGTTGCTCTTCAAGGGCAAGTATTCAAGCTCTTTCGGGGGGGAGAAGTGGGGGGGAATTGCCAAGGTGCTTCGGCAGTTCCTCCACGGGGAAATCAGCGCGGAAATGCTGGTGGATACCGCATTCACCTTGCAGCACAACACCTGTGCCATCTTCAACAAGGGGATGCTGTACAACGCCCAGAATGACCACGCCATGATCCGAATCCTCGATGCACAGCGGGCCGGGAAGATTCCTGAGTATGTGAAGTCCAAGGATTATGGAGTGCGTGCCATCCACACCTCACTGCTCAAAAAGGCCGAGACGATATTCGGGGCGTTCAACAGCAGTGTGGATTGGGCGGCGGTAAAGGGGGCAGGTGGGATCGGGGAGCACGAGGATCACACCCCGGTCTCGGACGAGAAGAGCGACAAGGTGGCGCACTGGAAAATGAAGCTGAAGCAGAAGAAGGGGGCAAAGAAGAAAGCTGAGTTCCTGAACAACAGCGTCCTCGTTCTCCCGGGCGTGTACCTCCCCCAGGTGAAACGATCAGAGCAGGAGGCGAGCTAATGGCTACGTCCGGATGGGATAACACGGGAAGCAACTGGAACAAGCCTTCCATAGGGAAATCCAAGGACAGCTGGGGGTACGCCCCCCACTGTCACGAGACCCACCCGGTTCTGGCCTTGGGCGGGGGCGAGGTGCTTGGTGCAAGCTGTAGTTCCCCGAGGGATGGGTTCGACATCTATCTTGGGTTCGACCGTGGGATGTACGTCCCCACGTTGCGCCCATGGCTCCCGAACCAGCCTGTGTTGGCCTCCTATTACATCACGGATCAGCAGTCTCCGAAGTCGATCAAGGAGTTCCTCCCCATGATTGATTGGCTGGCGGAGCAGCTCTCCTATGGGAAGCGGGTGCACATGGGGTGCATCGGCGGGCACGGGCGTACCGGGCTGGTGCTTTCAGCGCTCGTGCACGTGATCACGGGGGAGAAGTCTGCGATCCACTGGGCCCGGGAACACCACTGCAAGAAGGCGGTGGAATCCGAGAGTCAGGTGAAGTTCCTCGTGAAGCACTTCGGGATCGAATCGGCCAAGGTCACCCCTCGGTATTCCAGCCCTGTGGGCGCGATGGCTATCGGAGGGGGGTACCCTTCCCGGGGTTACTCCGTGGGCCGAGACGGGGTCGTGGATTTCGATCCCTTCGATGACCCGTATGACCCCGGAAGGGCGCTGGACGAAATGGGGATTGACGACATGTTTCCCGAAGGAGAACTCCCGGCCCCCCGTCCCCGGGCCAAGAAGAGCGGGGCTTCGTGCGCCGGGAAGGTCAAGGCCATGAAGGGGAGCAGGTCTATTTGGTGATGGTTGACAAACCAAACTCCAAGTGAGATAGTACCCGTTCAATACCGGTTTAAGGAGTGCCGACCCCATGCCCGCACCTGTCACGAAAGCAAGCGAAGCGCAGTACGCCAAGGAAGTCCTCCATGCCCTCGGCATCCACCATGCCACCCTGACGACCCTCTGTGAGGCGGGTCGCCTCCGGATGACCCATAAAACGCCGGGGGCAATTCTAGAGGTGGTGGACGAAAACGAGGAGGTCACGGCAGGCACCACGGTGCTGGTCAAGGGGGCCGTCCTCAGTGCGCTCATCAGCGGGGGTCTCGGGCAGTCCTCCAAGGAGGTCACCCGGAACGTGATCCTGATGTCCCTCTCGAAGCTGACCGAGCAGGCAGGGTGGCCTTACGACCCCATTGGGTTCTGGGAGTTGTCCGGTGGGGGCAGTGGTGTGGTCGAGGAAGACACCCTGGACACACCGCCAAGCAAGAAGGAGGGCTCCGTTATCGGGAAAGCGTCCGATAGTCTTCTTGAAAAGGACGAGAACCCCTTCACGGCCCCTGTGGAACCACCCCCCAAGAAAAATCCAGCTCAACCCAAGAAGAAGGCGGAGTCCGCGCAATCCGGTATGGGGCCCCCCATACCGGTCGAGATTCCTCAGATCAAGAAGTCCAGCCCAGTCTTGTTGAAGCATGCGTCACAGTTGTACCAGCCGGTGCAAGGAAGTAGTACGGGCA
>Ga0136589_1001590_pt1 | contig 10154 bp, 10 predicted proteins | sample AntRauMFilla3764_FD_104640 | JGI IMG/M metagenome (GOLD analysis project Ga0136589, IMG submission 104640) | Saline lake microbial communities from Rauer Islands, Antarctica - Metagenome Filla 3 #764 | ecosystem: Environmental > Aquatic > Non-marine Saline and Alkaline > Saline | place...
AAGATTATTGGTGCAGGCTCGCTACTTCTCATCCTTGTCGGTGTCGTCCTGATCGCGGACTCACGACACGACCAGCGTCTCGGAGACCGTTTGGCGGACACGCTCATTATTAAGGGCTGAGCCGCACCGTCCTAAAGAGCACGTCGTGTGTATACGATGGCAACGAGAGAGATTCATCACAAAATATTCGACATCAAATTCCGCACAAGCGGCTGCTGTGGAGTTGAGGTAGCCCCGGTGGTCGTCTCCTCTGTGACTCCATCGCAACCGGTGGTCGACCCCGATATCGTAACCTGATTTCGGCCGGTATCATGTGGGCCATGGCACTTACATGACGTGGCGGTTGGTCAAACTGGTTGGGTGGTATGGCGTAATTTCGATCGGCGTCACTTCACGCTCGGGCGGGAAGCTCCTCGGCAACAGCCACATCGTGTCCGGCAGCGTACCCGTTCAGCTTGGCAGCGATCGGCGACTCACGCAACTCGTTGTCGCCGTATCCGGCCGCCTCAAACGTGTCCATGAGTGAACTGACAGATCGGAGCTTGTACTTTTGGTGGTAGTCTTCAGCGACGTAGAATCGTGAGAGCTGTTCGATGCGCGTTCCGATCCCATCGACAGTCAGTCCCTGCGTCGTGAGAAACTCGTTGAGTGTCGCTTGTTGGGCTGCCGTCGCAACCAACACCACGTTTTGATACTGTGTCTTTCTGGTCTGGTGCTGCGGGTTATGCGAATTGAACACCATTTCTAGCAGGTCTCGATACGCGATGGTGCCCGGATCGAATTCGACTTGGAACACTTCCGTGTGGTCACCTAACGAGTGGTACGTCGGGTCGCGTTTCGTTCCCCCGGCGTAGCCAACGCGGGTGCGAACAACACCGTCTATCGCTCCGAACTGCGCGTCTGGCCCCCAGAAACACCCGATTCCGAACGTCGCCGTCTCAGTCTCGTCGCTGTCCATCGCACCACGGTCGTACTCGCGTATCTGTGTTTCTGTGAGCGCCATTGGAGTCACCAGCCTAGAGAGTCGTCGAAGTGAGGTTCGCGGATCCCACCGCATCTGCCCCTAGTCAGACTCGCACACGTATAGGTTGAGTGTCGATCGCCGAACTCCGATCCGCACTCAACGACCTCTCTTTCCGACCACTCGACGAACGGTACGTTCAACTCGATCTCTGTCCCCGGTTTCGTGCCGACGTCCATTGCGTTCTGAAACGCGTCGGAGTACGCTGGGCGGCAGTCAGTCCGTCCAGAACGCCTGCTGGCGTTGTTCAATCTCGGCGAGGACCCCTGAAAGCACGTCCCGCCAGTCAACTGGTTGTGACGTGTCGTCACCGGGAGTTGGTGCGTTCGGTCCGGGATGAACATGATCCCGTTGGTTATGGGCAGACGGATGCCGGTCCCACCGGTGATCGAACACTCCGTCCTCGTGGTCCTCGTGGTAGTGTAACGAGAAGTCGCCATTCTCGTACCACACGATCTCAAGGTGCGCTGATTCGACAGGCGCAGGGTAGAATCGTCGTTCGTAGACGCAGACCACGCGGTCCGGTGCGAACGCGGGTTGTTCGTCGATCCGAGCGAAACGGTCGTCTGTCGCCAGCCGGTCTCGGATGACTTCGAGGCGGTCGAAGTCCACGGGCGCACCACTGAGGCTATCGGAGGAACCGTCGTCGTCCTTGCCGGCCGTCATACCGCCGTTCGCTCGTTCGCGGCGTCGCCCGTTCCCGTCGTCAGCGCACGCTCAAGCAGTGTGATACGCCGACGTGTCGTTTTCCAGGCGGACACGTCTTCCCACACGTCCTGCACTGACTGTCCCGTCGCAGACGCGCGTGCCGCGATCGATACGTCCGCAGGGGACTCAACGTTAAACCGCTCGCTGTAGGTTTCTTCACGCTCAACTTCGTTTTCCAAGAACATGACGAGCTCGTCGGGCGAGTACTGGTGGCGGATCTGCTGGACCCGCCGCCAGTTCAGATACTCCTGATTCCGCCGGTACGTAGCCGGGGTCTCGGACACTTGCGTCACGACCCCGAGCCGTTCGAACCATTCCAAGTACTCACGCGCCGCGTCCACACCACGCCCAGCAAGCTCCGCAACCTCGCTCGCGGGAGCCGGCTCATCCAGCCCGAGGACAGCATCAAAGAAATCATCACGTGTCCGGTTCCCACGAACAACTTCATCAGGCGGCGTCAGAGCACCGAAATCAGGCGGCCCATCCCCCCTCCCATCGTCCTGTTTGACATCGGCGCTCGGTTCTTCCATACCTAACACCTCGACCTCAAACGGAATAAGTCTTTTCTAGACGTATTGTTCCGTCTATTGTGTTCGTATTCTCTGTGCCCTGTTCTGAGAGATGAAAGCCTGCTAAGTCCCCAGGGTGCGTGAAGAGGTACTGGGGTGGTCAAAAGCCGATGATTCAACAGCGTCTCAGAACGCGTGGCTCTGAGTGGTCTGTCTACCAAGGAGGCATCATCATAGGAGGCCGTCCGGATGCTGACAGCATCCGGGCGGCGAGCCCGAATAGGTGTGGCTCCCTTCACGCACACACCACCGCAGCAGCTCGTATCGACCTTCCATATTATTGATCAAACAAGTGATACCGACTGTACTCCGGCTGGGTTCTCATTTGAAAGCATCACGTCCGAGTAGCGGATATTTCATTGGTTTATTCCACGTAAGTCCGCCCGACTTATAGCCGTCGGGGCTGGCACGTCGGTCAATTGAATCGTCGTAAACGAGACCGGCTGAAGATCTAAGTGTCCATCGCGGTATCAGATATCTCCAGCGCTTCATCAAGCGCAGCGACCGCTTCATCGACCTCTGCTTCGGAAATCGTCAATGGAGGAGTGACGACGATGGTATTAACTGACGTATAGAAGTATACGTCATTGTCGAGCGCGTGCGTCCCGACTTCATCTAGAACCGTCGTTTTCCCGGACACCTTATCGCTTCGCTCCTCAAAGGGGACGCGCTCCTCCTCGCTCCGAGTGAGCTCGAGCCCCTGATGAAGCCCGACACCGCGACGTTCGCCGACACTCGGGTGACGCTCGGCCAGCGCATCGAGCTCAGCAGTTAGGTACTCACCCATCTCGCGGGCGTTTTCGACGAGGCCCTCCTGTTCGTAGGTCTCAATTGCCGCGACACCGGCAGCACAGGCGGTAGGATGTCCCGAAAACGTGTGCCCTTGGTTGAGCAGGTTGTCCTCGAAGTATTTGGCGATCTCTTCGGTGACAGTCGTCGCCGCGAGAGGCTGATACGAGCCGGTCAGACCCTTTGCCATCGTGATAATGTCCGGCTCCGCGTTGTACAGCCCAGAGGCGAACCACTCGCCGGTGCGGCCGAACCCAGTCATTACCTCGTCACAGATCAGCAGCGCGCCGTGGTCGTGGGCGATTTCCTGAAGGCGAGGGAGGTAATCATCCGGAGGGGTTAACACGCCGTTGGAGCCGACCAGTGGCTCTACTAACACGGCCGCAACGGTATCGCCCTCAAGTTCCAGCATCTCGTCTATGTACTCTAAGCTCTGCTCGGGGTCGAGACTCGACCCGTACGCGTACGGGTCTGGTCCCTTCACCATACCGGGAACCTCCGGCTGGATCTCGGGTCCTTGCGCCACTCGTCGAGGATCGCCGGAGGCGGACAGCGAAGCGGCGGTCGCCCCGTGGTATGAGCGGTATCGTGAAAGAATCTTGTGCTTGCCAGTGTAAGCGCGCGCGATTTTGAACGCCGCTTCATTGGCCTCGGTGCCACTGGTAGAGTAGAAGGTCTTTTTCAACGAGCCAGGGGTAATCTCAGCGAGTTTCTTGGAGAGCCGAGCGCGCGGCTTCGTTGACCAGCCGGGGTTGACGTACGGGACTGTGCGAGCCTGCTCGGTAATCGCGTCAACGACCCGGTCCGCGTCATACCCGAGGCTCGTACAGACGTATTGGCTGCTGAAGTCCAGAATTGAGTCCCCGTTGGCAGTCACGATACGGGGTCCCTCTGTGTCGACGATCTCGGTCGGGTCGAAGTCGCGCTGCCGCGTCCACGTCCCTAGCGTGTACTCTCGGTCGAGTTCTTCAATCTCGTTTCGGTCGGACTGTTGACTTGCCATGCCAACACATCATCAGGGATCGACAAGAGTGTTTTGCACAATATCCTGCGTAGAAAATATTTTCTGTCATTTGTTCTCTATAGCTGGGTATAGTACGGAATATATCGTGGCGAGGGGCTGTAGGACAAGGCGGGAAATGTGGTGGAAAGCGAGGAGTGTGATGTACGGCAATGGCGTGAATACAGACAACAAATGGCCGAGTCATGAGCAACGAGCGTTCACAGGACCATCAAGTGGAAGAAATGACTAATCGTCTGAGGAGTGAGGTGCCGGCAGAACGGTCCACCCGCATAGTAATACTACTTGTACGGACGGACCTCGTCAACGCTACGAGGGTGCCGCGCCGGATACTAACGACGAAAAAGATGGATTTCAGCCGTGGGAGGAGTCAGGAGTCAAGAATCAGCTCCCGTCCCACTTGAGTGAGATTACCGCTGACATTTCGGATATCGTGGAACTCTTCCATAACAAACTTTGAGGAGGTTTCGTTGACACCGTCGATTGAAACGATTTCTTCGATAAGATCGTTCAGCTGATCGCGCGTCTGCACCCGGCTAATTGCGACGAAATCGATATCACCCATCGTGTAGTACACTTCTTCAACTCCGGGGATAGCCATGAGATCCTCGCCAATGTTCTCGGAGTAACCTTCCTGGTGTGAGACCGAGACGTCGGTGATTGCGACCATCTCTAAGCCGAGCGCGAGCGGATCGACGTCGGCGGTCACTCCACGGATGACCCCGTTCTCTTTGAGCTTCTTCACACGGTAGTGAACTGCTGACTTCGAGAGGTCAAGTTTCTGTGCAACTGTCTCTAGACTGACGTCGAAGTCCGCTTCGATCAGCTCAAGGATTGCGAGATCAGTCTCATCCAGATCGTCGTAAGCGGTCGTCCCATTTGTCATAGTATCTGTAGATCGTCCGAAGAAATAAGCGATCGCATCAACTTCGTGCAGGGCGGTCGTTGACTACATATACATTGACCTCCTCTCAGGTCTGAACACTGATAGAGAACGGCATGCAATTCAAGTTGTGGATATAGTTTGCTTATAAGCTATTTTTACTGTATTGTTTCCCAGTATATCGTTTAGAACAGAATAATGTTGGAAACACTTATCTGCAGGGAGAATAAGAGTACGTCAACAGATGTCACTGGATACCACTCCACCGTGGAATAACGTGAGTAACTACGTGGACGGCAGCTGGCGTGAACCGAGCGGCACCGACGGACAGGATGTCGTTGACCCAGCAACTGAAGAGGTGATTTCGCATGTCGGGTTTAGCTCCGAGGCCGATGTCGACGATGCCGTACAGGCCGGACAGGCAGCGTTCGAGACGTGGCAGTCGACGCCGGTCGAAGAACGGATCCAGCCCCTCTTCGAGTTGAAACAGCTGCTCGAAATCCATCAAGAAGAGCTGGCAGAGGTACTGGTCCGCGAGCACGGGAAGACCCTTGCAGAGGCGAACGGCGAGCTTCGGCGAGGTATCGAAAACGTCGAGGTAGCTTGCGGGATCCCGTCGATGATGCAGGCAGGCCACCTACCGAACGCTGCGCCTGACATCGATGAGACATCCGTGAGGAAGCCGCTTGGGGTTTTCACGGCGATCACTCCGTTCAATTTCCCCGGGATGATTCCTCTCTGGTTTCTCCCATATGCGGTCGCAACGGGTAACGCCTTCATTCTGAAGCCGAGCGAGCAGGATCCCGTCGTCACGGAGCGACTTTTCGAGCTTATTGACCGCGCGGGCTTCCCGGACGGCGTCGTGCAACTTGTCCATGGAAGCGTCGACACGGTGAACGCGCTGCTTGATCACGAGGATGTCGACGGGGCATCGTTCGTCGGGAGCACTCCGGTTGCTAGGGCGGTGTACGAGCGATCAGCCAAACACGGCAAGCGGGTGCAGGCACAGGGCGGGGCGAAAAACCACATTATCGTCACCGAGTCAGCTGACCTCGACTTCGCCGCCCGAAAGACCGTCTCGTCGGGGTTCGCGTGCGGCGGCGAAAGATGTCTGGCGAACGATGTCGTCGTCGTTGAAGAAGCCGTGTACGACGAGTTCACCGAGCGCGTCCTCGAGAGCGCCCGCGAGCAGACCGTGGGTAGCGGGCTTGACGAGGCGACGGACATTGGCGCGCTCATCACACCGGAACACGAGTCGCGGGTCCGGGAGTTGATCGCAACTGGGGTTGAAGAAGGGGCCGAGCTGCTTCTCGACGGACGTGACATCAGCGTGGAGGGATACGAGGATGGTAACTTCCTCGGTCCGACCGTCTTCGGTGACGTTGACCCGAATATGACTATCGCGCGCGAGGAGATCTTCGGGCCGGTGATCGGGCTTCTATCCGTCGCTGATCTCGACGAGGCGATCGAGACGCTCAACCGAAGTGAGTTTGGGAACGCAGCGAGCCTGTTCACCAGCAGCGGGGCGGACGCGCGTGCGGTCCGACACCGCGCCGACGTCGGGAACCTCGGCGTGAATGCCGGGACCGCGGCGCCGATGGCCTTTTTCCACTTCGGCGGTCGGAAAGAATCCTTCTTCGGTGATCTACACGCACAGGGCGAAGACATGATCCACTTCTACACTGACGAGACCGTGTACATTGAGCGCTGGCCAAACGCATAATCCGGAATGGTGACAGAGGGATCCGTCCCTCTTTGCTCTGCCTAAGAAGATAATATTGTGTGTATTCGGCTCTAATCCGGATTTTATATCAAATCTACCTTTGATATCAAATAATATTCAAAAATGATTTAAGCTGTTGTGATAGTGGTGTGGTATGACTGCACACATATCGAGAGGGGAGATTGAAAGCCTCGTGGCCGATCTCGTACGGATCGAAACGGAAAATCCACCGGGGAACGAACAGGCTTGTTCGGAGTTCATCGTCGATTGGTTTGACGACCGCGGCATCAACGCTGATTTAGTGTCGGAACCGTACCAAGACCGCCCGCAAGTCGGTGCCCGCGCCGGTGGAGGGGATCCAACGCTCGTGTTGAACGGCCACATCGATGTCGTTCCGGCCGGCGACCGCGAGCAATGGTCACACAATCCGTACGGAGCCGCGGTCGAGGACGGAACATTATACGGTCGCGGCAGCGCCGACATGAAAACCGGGGTCGCAATCGGGATGCTGACGACGGTAGCGCTCGCCGAGCAGATCCGGAACGACGAGGTGGACGGATCTGTCGTCTTCCAAGCCGCCATCGGTGAAGAGACCGCCGAACCCGGGACGAAGACGCTCTTGGAACGCGGTTACGACGGTGACTACGGGGTAGTTCTCGAACCGACAAGCATGCGTACGGCGACGAGCGAGAAGGGGCTGGCGTGGTACGAGATCACTGTCGCCGGTGATCCGTCCCACGCCAGTCGACCTGACCAAGGGAGCAACGCCGTCCGAAACGCACGTCCCGTGCTGGACGCGCTTGATGAATACGATGACACCGTCAGAGAGCGCGTTGACGACCTCCTCGGCCGAGCATACGCCACGGTGACGATGGTCAACGCCGGGACCAAGGAGAACGTCGTCCCGGAGAAGACGACGATCACCGTTGACCGACGGTTCCTCCCCGAGGAAGATGTGTCGGCGATAGACGACGAGATCAACGCGCTACTCACGGAGGTCGCTGAGCATCACGACATTGAGGTCTCTTGGCAGCGAACACGGACGTACGAATCGGCAGCGATCGATCCGGATAGCTATCTCGCGGATGTGTTCCGTCGGCACTCAGCGGCGGTAGCCGACGTCTCTGAAGAGTCGTGGGGGATTGTTGCTTCCACCGACGTTCGAAACTTCATAAACGACGCCGGGATGGAAGCCGTGACGTGGGGTCCGGGCGAGCTCTCACAGGCCCATACGTACGACGAGCACGTTGATCTTGCGGCGGCCAAAGACGGGCTGGAGGCGCTGCTCAACGCAGCGCAGGAGATACTCGATGGTGACAATGCGTAGACGATCTGTGGCGGAGATACGTCGGAGACCCTCGGAAAACGTAGGTCGTCAAGCTCCGGGTATGCTGACCCCCACGGGGCGAACTATCGGGGTAATCCATGTCTGAGCTGCCGTCAGTCCGGCTGACGGGTGACTCTACCGAGCGAGGTCGTACACACGGCTAGGCGTTCCCCGAGGCGATCCGACAGAACGTGTCGACGTACATGGAGCGGTTCGAACACAACGGTGTGCCGGAGGCTGAGGTACGTGACCAGGCGGCGGAGTTCCTGTCGCGCATGGAGAACTGGAACCCCGCGTACGCTGCGGAACTCCGCGGTGTCGCAGCTGGCAGCCGCGTTGACGAGACGGACATCGCAGCTCTCAACGCGCGGTACGAGGTACTGTACGCGGCTTACTCGAAGCAGAACGCGGGAACGGACGGCTGCACAAGCTTCGCACTGCTCCCGGAGACGACGGCGGACGACCATACATACGTCGGACAGAACTGGGACTGGATCCCCGCCATCGCCGACACGCTCATCACCACCGAGGTGTATCCGGACAACGGACCGAACCATCTCGGGGTGACCGAGGCCGGCATCGTCGGCGCGAAGATGGGCGTCAACGAACACGGGATCGGGCTCGCCGTCAACGGGCTCGTCACGCCGGACGACGGGGAGTCCCCCTTCCGGAAGCCCTTCCACGTCCGGTGCCGGGAAGTACTATCCGCAGAGCGGTACGACAAAGCACTGAAGCCGCTCGTCGCAACCCCTCACGCCTGTTCAGCGAACTTCGTAGTCGGTCACGGAGACGGTGAAGCGATCGACATTGAGGCGGCGCCCGATCAGATCGGGTACCTCCACCCAACCGACGGCGTGTTGACCCACTCAAACCACTTCCGCAACAGCGAATTCCGCAGTCGAATGGAGCGACAGCTCCCGGACAGTCTCTACCGGGCGCGTCGACTTCGTCGCCTGTTGAAAAAGCCGGACGAGGTCACTACCGAGGATATCTCGGCGGCGCTGGGCGACCACTTCGGCCGACCGGCCAGTATCTGTCGCCACGTCGACGAGGATGTGCACCCACACGAACGCACGCAGACAGACGTGAGCGTCGTTGCCGACTTGACAGAGCGCAGCCTTCGCATCGCGCGCGGCCCTCCGTGCGAGACGTCGTACCGGACATATCGACTCGACTAGCGTCGGCTGTCGTGCCGGGAGGGATGCGGCACAATCGCTCGGCATACCGCCGAACGGTAGGCCATTCCGAAGAGCAAAACCACAGAATAGACGGTTAGCCGCCGAGGTACAGCTGCCGGACCTCGTCGTCGTCAAGCAGCGCCTGACTCTTTTCGGCGAACCGGACGCTCCCCATCTCGATGACGTATCCTCTGTCGGTGTTTTTGAGCGCTTTCACCGCGTTCTGCTCGACCATCAAGATGCTCACGCCGGCGTTCTGGACCGTGCGGATGAGCTCGAAGATCGTATCGACGAGCGACGGTGCGAGCCCGAGCGAGGGCTCGTCGAGTACGAGAATGTCGGGATCGCTGATAAGAGCCCGCGCTATCGAGACCATCTGCTGCTCCCCGCCGCTCATGGTCTTGACTTTCTGATCAAGTCGCTCTTCGACCCGTGGGAAGAGGTCGAGAAGCCACTCGGTGTTCTCTCGCTTCTCTGCGTCGTCGATCAGCCAGGCGCCCATGTCCAAGTGCTCTTGGACGGTCATCTCCGGGAACATCGTATTCCCCTGCGGCACGATACTGAGTCCGCGACCGACCAACTTTTCGGTCGGTACGTTCGTCACGTCCTCCCCGTTGAGATGGATTGTTCCCTCCCAGCACGGAAGGTAACCAGTCAGGGCCTTGAGCACGGTGGATTTTCCCGCACCGTTGGGGCCGATAATACAGACCGATTCCCCATCGTTCACTTCTATCGAGACCTCGTGAACGATCTCGTTGTTGCCGTAGCCAGTCGTCACATCCGTCGCTTCAAGAATCGTCGATGGATCACTCATCGTCATCACTCCCGAAGTACGCTTCCAGAACACGCTCGTCTTGCTGTACTTCCGATGGCGGGCCTCGCGTGAGTATGGAGCCGGATTCCATCACGATCACGTCCTCGCATTCAGACATGAC
>Ga0136589_1001596_pt1 | contig 10118 bp, 8 predicted proteins | sample AntRauMFilla3764_FD_104640 | JGI IMG/M metagenome (GOLD analysis project Ga0136589, IMG submission 104640) | Saline lake microbial communities from Rauer Islands, Antarctica - Metagenome Filla 3 #764 | ecosystem: Environmental > Aquatic > Non-marine Saline and Alkaline > Saline | place...
AGGATCGTCCCTAGCAAGGCGTAGCCTGCCAAACCAGCAGCGACGGCAATGATTGAACTGGTCAGATACACGTAACGCTGCTGCTGCGGCCCCAGCACGGCGGCCAGCATTTGCCCCCCGTCGAGCGGGTAAACCGGCAGGCAGTTCAAGACCGACCAGGCGAGGCTCACCAGGATCAGATTACTCATAAATGGACCAAACAACGAGCCTTCGGGGATGTTGATGAGGCGGGCCACCAGGATGAGGAGGATCCCGAAGGCAAATTGCACGCCAGGCCCGGCCGCAGTGACAAGAAAGGATTGCTTGCGGTCGAGCCGACCCGCTGGATAGGCGGCGAACCCACCGAAGGCCACCAGTGTAATCGAGGTGGGCAGCCCGTAACGTCGAATCATCAGCGCGTGTCCCAACTCGTGGATCATGATGGAGAGGAAGCCGGCCAGCGCGAACACTCCGACCAGCATGATCTCCCGCGAGTTGGACGCATGCAAACCGCCACCGATAAAAGCCATGGTGAGCCAGAACCACGGCTGCACGGTGACGGGAATGCCAAAAATTGTAAAACGAATCATCGTCGCGAGCATCATCGCCCGCGGCTAGAGCGCAAATATATTTGTAGCGACTCCGCTTGCGGATGTCACGCTACTAAAGCTCTCAACCGGCGTTTTCCAGAGGTTCGCTTGAACCGCTTGTATTTGAGTCCTTTTGCTTTACGCCTGCGCCCGGACTTCCCAGTCTGTGTTGAGTGCCCTCTACCGCGACCACCCAGATCGATCTCGACGAATCCACTTTTCAGCAGCGCCCCGAGCTGAAGAGTCATCTCGCGTTTGAGAGTTTCGTGGCTCTGGCCCGCAAGCCCGGGCGTGAGCTGGTTATCGACTGCACGCTGCAGCGCCGCACCATGAAGAGCGGGTTTTTGCTCGCCCTCGCCTGGATGCTTTCCCGGCGGCTGAGTGACTGGACTTCCAAGCCGCGCGTCGGCATCGTCTTCCCGCCGGGGTTGGGGGGGTACATCGCCAACCTAGCAGTCACTCTCGCGGGCAAAGTGCCGGTCAATCTGAATTTCACACTGGGTCCAGCCAGTATCGATGCCTGCATCCGCCAGGCAGATATTGATTGCCTGCTCACTACGCAACGCGTCCAGCAGAAGATGCCTGCCTTCCCCTGGCCCGCGGTGGGCATCGTTGATTTGATTGACGAGCTAAAAACTCTGTCCAAGCCAAAGACGCTCGCGCTGCTCGGCCTGATCTATACGTTGCCGGCGAAGTTTCTTGCCCGCCGGTTGCGCGTGCCTTCTACCGGCGATCATGCCGAGGCGGGCCTGCTTTTTACCAGCGGCAGTTCCGGCGAGCCGAAAGGTGTGGCGCTGAGCCACCGCAATATCCTAGGGAATTGCGCCCAGATCGACGCCGCCGGCTTGCTGCCGAAATCCGGGCGGCTGGTCGCCAACCTGCCGATTTTTCACAGCTTCGGATTTACTGTTACCCTCTGGTATCCGCTCCTGCGTAGTTGCCCGGTCGTTGCCCTGCCTTCGCCGCTGGAAGTCAAGAAGATCGCCGAGGCCATCGCAGCTGAGTCGGCCACCATACTGGTCGGCACCCCGACTTTCTTTAAGCCTTACCTCAAACACGTGGATCCGCAGCAACTGGCTTCGCTAAAGTATGTGATTGCCGGAGCTGAGAAAACGCCGGACGGCTTTGCCGATGCCTGGGAAGCGCGCTTCGGTAGCACCTACTTCGAAGGATATGGCCTGACGGAAACCTCCCCGGTCGTAAGCATTAACCTTCCAAATCAGTCTGAAGATGAGGAGTCGTCCGCCAGCTCGAATGCGAGAAATCGCCGCGGCTCGGTCGGCCAACTCCTGCCGGGGCAGGCCGCACGCATTCTGAATCCGGAGACACGCGAGCAAATGTCGCTTGAGTCAACCGGATTGCTCGCGCTTAAAGGGCCCAATGTCTTTGGCGGCTACCTGAATGAGCCGGAGCGCACGGCCGAGGTGAAAGACGGCGAATGGTTTATCACGGGCGATCTGGCCCGCTTCGATCGCGACGGCTTTCTCTACATCGAAGGCCGCCTCTCACGCTTCTCCAAAATTGCTGGCGAAATGGTGCCCCATGGCACAATCGAGCAGGCACTTATCGCGGCCTTTGACCTGCTTGACTCGGAAGTGCCCCTGCTGGCAGTGGGCGCACGCTCGGACGACGACAAAGGGGAGGCGCTGGTTTTGTTAGCGGCGATGGCGATCGAGCCGGACGATGTACGCCGCAAGCTGGCGGCCGCAGGGTTCACCAATCTCTGGATTCCCAAAGAGGTCCGGCGCGTCGAAGCGATTCCCATCCTGGCGACAGGCAAACTCGACCTACGGGGCATCCAGGAGCTGGCGCGGGGCTAAGCGAGGCGATAGGTCGTCCACACGGTCTTCCCGGCGAGTTTCACATCTATTGAGCCGCCGAGTAGCTCCATGAGCTCCAGCGCCTCGGTCCCAAATGCATAATCACCAGCTTGCATGAAGCCGAGGGTCTTTTTGCTGCCATCGGCAAAGGCCACCGCGCGGCTGGTCACCTGTCCACCGAAGTAAACATTAGCTTTTTTGATAACGGAAACGTTCTCGAATGATTCAGCCATAGTGTTCTTCGCATCCGGTGGAGGGGAATTCTGTAACTCTATTTACCGCGGAGCCCGACGGGAACCGATTCGAAAAAGAGCGCTGCTCCATTTCTACCGCCTCCCGTCATGCAGGGATATGGAAACCACAAACATAATGAGGCGACCCGTTTTTAGGCCTCAGGGGTATGGAAACCACAAACATAATGAGGTGACCGGTTTTTAGGCCTTCCTACCGCCTCCCGTCATGCAGGGATATGGAAACCACAAACATAATGACCTGTTTTTAGGGCTTCATCTCAAGTAAGCTGTGGCTTCTCTCTCAAAATGTCGATCAGGGAAAAGACTCTATATTAGGCCTTCTCGCCCCAACGGGGCAAACTATGTCAGCCTAGGGCAACGCCCTAGGGTCCAACGATTAAAAAATACCAAGCCCTGAAAGGGCGATCTAAGAATACACCGTAAAAGGCTTAAAGGTGTGGGCGGGCTGTGTCATTAGCCGGATGAGTTTCGGCGTTCGGCATGCTTTACCCCGGTTCTGAGAACCGAGGCCACGCAAGAGAGTTCGAAAAGGTTCAAACCTTTCGCGAAGCAGTGATTAGTCGAATTGGCGACTTGACGTAGTATGCGTATTTAGGCAACGTATACGTATGAAATCTCGACTTACTTTGACTGTAGATCCGCAGGTGACGCACTCGGCGAAGCGTGCGGCGCGGCTACGCAACAAGAGTTTATCGGCTCTGGTTGAGGATTTACTGCGCGAGGTCTCTATGTCTGATTCAGGTGCCGCGCCCGAGTCGAAGCAGTCCTTTTCGGAGCGCTGGGCGGGGCAGCTGAAGCTAGAGCGCAAAGAGGGTGACGCTCGTTTCCAGTCGCTGGCTGAGAAATACGATCTGTGATGAAGGTCTTTTTCGACTGCGATGTATTGTTGGATGTGGGGCTGCGGCGGGAGCCGCACTTCGCCGCGAGTGCGGCTCTACTCGATTGGGCGGAGAGGCACCCAGGGCGTTCGGCACTTGCTTGGCACAGTGTCGCCAGTCTCGATTATTTGATTCGCGGCGGAGCGCATGAATTTATCGAAAGCCTAGCTGAGTTCATGGTCATTCCTGAGACGGGGACGCGCTCGCTGGAATTTGCGCTGAGCCTAAAGATGCCCGACTTAGAGGATGCCATGCAGGTGGCGGCAGCAGAGCAATTTGGAGCTCAGGTGGTGGCGACCCGAAACTTAAAGCACTACAAGCAATCGCCGGTCCGCGCGATTGCGCCCGCAGAACTGCTGGCTTTGCTGGCTTAGCTGGCTTGGATTGCGGCTATCTTAAAACAGGGCCAGCTGATCATCCTCGTCCTTCGTGTCGGTGCCGGACTTTTCCTTTTTCATGCGTTTGCGCAGGAGGTTGTGGGAGGAGTCGTCGGCTTCGAGGCGTTCGAGAATAGTTTTGGCGCGGTCGATGACTGTGGTGGGCAGGCCGGCGAGGCGGGCGACTTGGATGCCGTAGGAGCTAGATTTGCCTTATTGTATCAGAGATACATCAAGCGTTGAGCGTCTTGCGCTAGGGCTGCTGCGATCAGCTTACGTTCGGATTTTCCATATTCGGGATCATCTTTTCTCCAAGGCCAGCCGATTGCATCCGCGTGTAGTGGAGGTGTGTCATCAGCTCGAAAATCAAGTCCTTCTTTGCGGAACGCAAGTGCGGGTAATCGAGCGACCCCGGCAGCTTTTGGAAGGTTGAAGTCTTCTTTAGCCATGCGCTCCGATTCTTGAATCGGCTCCGCATCATGGCGTGCCACCGATAGGCATCCGTCTTTCGGATTTGGGATAAATGCGGGAGGCTTGACCGCCGTTGTGTTGTAATGATTACGACTAGTCAGGAACCGTGAAATCGGCTCGTCGTCCCCGACGATATCAGGCAGTCCGGAGGGCAGGGGCATCGGCCGTAATGTGTTGAAGTTCATTGAGCAGCCGCGCAGGTAAGTTTCCGCGCTCGAATACCTCTGCGGCATTGCCGCGGTTGGCTCCATCGATCCATGCGTAGGCCAAGCGATTTCCAGCGTTGACGCTCAAGGTGAAAGTCCGTGTCCGAGAAGGTAGCCAATCAAACGAAATTTGCCCGTCTGGCTCAGCAGAAATTTCGGGTGCAGTGATCGATTTTGGTAAAGCTCGGATGAATGCCTCAGCGCGAAGAATCACGGCATAGCTCACTGCCTTAGCTCCGTAATCGTCCCAATCTTCCTGTGCACAGTCTGCGGCGATTGCTCGCAATTCAGAGATCAATTGCGACTTTCCCCCAAAGAGTGATTCCGCTGTCTCTTGGTGCGCATTTAATTGCGCAAAGTTATTATTCAACAGCACGGCCTCGTCGGAAACGCCGGACTCAGCTGTAGCATAACCGCTGAGGGCAATAAAACTAGAAGCTACGATTGGCAGGTATAAAGATTGAGACATTCCTTCGTTAAGATGTTAAAGAACAGTTCGTTTTTCAAGTCTCGAAGTGAACGAATGACTTGGGCGATTTCTGTCCATTCCAAAGTTTCGCGGGATCTCAGGTCAAAGGCATCGATGTCGAGGACGAGGATGAGCTTTTCGTCTTTCTTGCCTTCAACGGCTAACGCGATGTTTGCCTGATGGGCAGTATTTTGGTCGACGATTTGATGTTGATTTAGAAATCCAGTAAAACTGAGCTCCCGTCCAGCCACTTTCGGTAATCTTGGCCCAGTGCAGAGGTAGGTTTCTAGCTCAACCCCTCCTGCTGCGTTGAGCGGTAGTGCAATTCGATTGACCGTGCGAAGGCCAATTTTTCCGATACGCAAAGGGCGTGCGATTGCGCAATAATTTTCCCAAGTCCGCTTAATTTCTGGAAGGTAAACGTCCATCCCTTCGTAGGGAGCTAAGCGGTTGAAGGAGTAGCCGGACCTTCGAAATTGAGTCAGTTGGCGGTTATCTGCACTTCGAAAGAGAAGCGTATTTAGTTCCCCATCACTAAACTCATGCTCGGGGTCGGTATTGTCCTGCTGGCGGAGTTGTATTTGTTGAAGTAGTCGCTTCTGTAGTTGTGGATACCCGTCTCGAAGCGACTCGCGAGCAGAATTCTCTAAGTCCGCAAGGTTAACTCCAGGCGGCAGCTCACAATCGATATCAACGATTGCCTCGACAATAGGAGGGTGTGGGGCGCGCGGATATTGTGGTTCTTTGGTGGCCATGTAAGAAACTAGAACTGTGTATATTTTAGGTGATGCACTTAGTTGGATGGTGAGCAATTCTGTTTTGACGTTAAATCAGAACAGGGCCAGCTGATCATCCTCGTCCTTCGTGTCGGTGCCGGACTTTTCCTTTTTCATGCGTTTGCGCAGGAGGTTGTGGGAGGAGTCGTCGGCCTCGAGGCGTTCGAGAATGGTTTTGGCGCGGTCGATGACTGTGGTGGGCAGGCCGGCGAGGCGGGCGACTTGGATGCCGTAGGAGCGGTCGGCGGCGCCTTTCACGACTTGGCGGACGAAGACGATTTCGTCGTTCCACTCTTTGACCGCGACGGAGTAGTTCTCGAGGCGGTCGAGGGTCTTGGCCAGCTGGGTGAGTTCGTGGTAGTGGGTGGCAAAGAGGGTGCGGGGGCCGGCGGCGTCTTTGGGGTGGAGGTGCTCGATCACGGCCCAGGCAATGGAGAGGCCGTCGTAGGTGCTGGTGCCGCGGCCAATCTCGTCGAGGATGACGAGGCTGCGGGCGGTCGAGTTGTTGAGGATGTTGGCGGTCTCGTTCATCTCGACCATGAAGGTGGAGTTGCCGCGCGCCAGTTCGTCGCTGGCCCCGACGCGGGAGAAGATGCGATCCACCAGTCCGAGCTTGAAGTTGCGCGCAGGCACCCATGCGCCGGATTGCGCCATCAGCACGATGAGGGCGATCTGCCGGATGTAGGTGGATTTGCCGGCCATGTTGGGGCCGGTGATGAGGGCGATCTGTGGATATTTGTCACCAGAAGATGACAAACTACTGTCGTTCGGCACGAAGGCGTGGGTGCCGGCTAGGCCGAGGCGTTGCTCGCGCAGCATTTGCTCGACCACGGGGTGGCGGCCTTGGTCGATTTGCAGGGTGTCGGAGTCGTCCAGCTCCGGCTTGCAGTAGTCCCACTCGCGGGCGAGCACGGCCCAGCCGATGAGCACATCGATTTCGGCGAGTGCGGAGGCGGTTTCCTTGAGGGCGTCGGCGTATTCGAGGATTTTGGCGATGAGTTCGTTAAAAAGCGCTTCTTCGCGGCCAAGGGCTTTTTCTTCGGCGTGGAGTATTTCGCGTTCGCGCTCTTTGAGCACATCGGTGGTGTAGCGCTCCGCGTTTTTCATGGTTTGCTTGCGCACGTAGTCCTCTGGCACCAGCGCGAGGTTGCTCTTGGTGACCTCGATGAAGTAGCCGAAGGCGCCGTTGAAGCGGATGCGGAGATTTTTAATTCCCGTGCGCTTCTGTTCCCCGAGTTCAAACTCGGCCAGCCATTTCTGACTGTCCCGGGTCAGGCTGCGCGTGTGGTCAAGTGCTTCGTCGTAGCCATCGCGAATCGTGCCGCCATCCTCGATCTTCCCTGGTAGCTCGTCGGCGAGGCTTTTGGCAAGTTCTTCGCAGAGTGTATCGAAATTATGGATACGGCTGGCGATGGCCGCGACGGGTGTCTCGGGAAACTCAAGCAAGGTCGCCGCGATGCCGGGTAGGGCATTCAGGGTGTCGCGCACCCCACCGAGTTCGCGCGGGTTACGCATACGGTTTTGCAGGCGGCCGAGAATGCGTTCGATATCGCGAATGCCCTTGAGCTGGTTTTGCAGCTCGGTGGCGAGACCGGGGGCGGCGACGAATTCGCCGACGCAGTTTTGCCGGCGCTGAATTTCGTCGAGGTCAAGTTGGGGTGCGCAGAGCCAGCGCTCTAGCAGGCGGGCGCCGGGTGCGGTCACGCTGCCGTCCATCGCGGCGAGGAGGGAGCCTTGGCGCGTGTTAGCGGCGGATTTGAAGATCTCTAGGTTACGCAGTGTGGCGGGGTCGAGTAGCAGGGTCTTTTCGCTGCTGTATTCGCGCAGCTGGCGCAGGTTTTGCGGTTTGGCGCAGAGCGTCTCAGTCGCGTATTGGATCAGCGCTCCGGCGGTGCCGAGGGCGGAATGGCTCTTATCGATGCCGAAGCCTTCGAGGTTGAGCACCCCAAGGGCATCCATCACGGATTGGGCACCGGCGGCTGAATCAAAATGGTAATCCGCCACCGCAGTGACGGCACGACCGTCGCAGAGGTGCTGGTAAAGCGCGTCAAAGCTCTGGTGGGTATGCGGCAGGCCCCATCGCTGAGAGAGGTCTTCGGGGACGATGATCTCCCGCGGATCCAGGCCTTCAAATGCGGCAAAGAGATTGGCCGGGTTGGCGTCTGATGCGATACAGAACTCGCCCGTAGTGAGATCGAGCCAAGCCGCGTGGAGCTGCTTTTTCTCCATCGTAAGTGCGAGTAGAAAGTGGTTACGCTGGGCATCGATTTGGGTGTCGGCCAGCCGAGTGCCGGGCGTGATGATTCGGGTGAGCTCGCGCTTGACGAGTTTGCCGGGCTGGGGCGTTTCCACCTGATCGCAGATGGCGATCTTAATGCCTTGGTCGAGCAGCTTCTGGATATAGCCATCTGCGGCGTGGAACGGGATGCCAGCCATGGGCATGCCGTGTCGGTGGGTGAGGGTGATGCCGAGCAGCTTCGCGCCCCATTCGGCATCCTGTTTAAAAATCTCATAGAAATCCCCAAGCCGAAACATGAGCAGCGTATCGTCGGCTAGTTTGGCACGGATCTCGTGCCATTGCTGCATCATCGGGGTGAGTTTCTTTTCGGACATAAAATAGTTTCAATTGAAGTGCCCACGAATGACACGAATCTTCACGAATCAAAAGTGTATTTTATTGAATCGTGCTTATTCCAAGTTATTCGTGGCAATTGGTGTGATTCGAGGGCAAAATTCTGAGTAATGGCACTATCACTGCACCGGAAAAAGCTTATGAAACTAAGACATTCCCCTCTATTTTTCTTCCTGATTTGCCTTAAAGTTTCTGGCGCGACCTTGTGGTATGAACAGCCAGCAGCAAAATGGGAAGAGGCGCTTCCACTGGGCAACGGACGCCTGGGCGGCATGATCTATGGTGGAGTCCAAAATGAACGCCTGCAATTGAATGAGGAGAGTCTCTGGGCGGGCTGCCCCATGGAAACCTATCCGGATAACTTCAAAGAAAATTTGAGCACGCTCCAAGACATGGTGCTGGCGGGTGAAGCCTCTGAGGCGGTCGAATTCGGTGTCGAAAATATGACGAAGCGGCCCACCTCATTCCGGTCTTACGAGCCCCTAGCTGATTTGAATCTTGAATTTTTACATGCGGGAGAAGTCAGCAACTACCGGCGTGATCTCGATTTAATGGATGGTCTTGCTACTGTTGCTTACTCAGTCGACGGTGTTCACTACCGGCGGCAAGTTTTGATCTCGGCGGTCGACGACCTCATCGCGGTCCACCTATCGGCGGATCAAGCCGGGGCGATCAACCTCAAGGTGGGGCTGACGCGGCTCAAAGACATGGTCGTCAAGGCGACAGGCGCGGAATTGCTCATGGACGGGCAGATCATAGACATCGCCCAGGAAGATGGCGGTCCAGAAGCGAACCGCGGCGGCTCAGGGCCCGCCGGAGCACACATGAAATTTGCCGGTCAGCTGTCGGCAAAGGCTGTCGGCGGCACGGTTCGCGCGGAGGAGAACCAACTCCGGATCGAAAACGCGGATGAGGTGCTGCTCCTCTTTACCGCTGCGACCGACTACAACGTCCGGCAAATGAATTTTGATCGCGCCATCGATCCCCGAACCGAGGTGGAAAGCATCCTCAAGGCGGCAAGCGGTAAATCGTGGGAGACGCTGAAAACGGCGCATCTCACAGAGCACCGGGGGATGATGCATCGGGTCAACTTGGATCTGGGTGGTTCAGCGCGGCGACAAGTTCCGACTGACACGCGCCTCCTCGCTATGAAAGAAGGCCAGGCAGATCCCGCTTTGATTGCAGATTTCTTCCAATTCGGGCGCTATCTTTTGATGAGCAGCTCACGTCGGCCCGGGCGTTTGCCCGCCAATCTCCAAGGAATCTGGAACGATAAGATGTGGGCCCCCTGGGAATCCGACTACCATCTCAACATCAATCTACAGATGAACTATTGGCCCGCCGATGTGGCCAATCTCTCCGAGACAATGGATTCGCTGGTGGATTGGTTTGAACCCCTGACCGAGCGGGGTCGAGAGTCCGCGCGAATTCTCTATGGTGCCGATGGTTGGCTGACTTACCACGCGACCAATGTTTTTGGTCGCGTGACCGGTTCGGGTTCAAACAAAGGTTCCCAGTTTAACAATGGCTTCCTTGATCCGCTGGCCGGCGCTTGGATGGCGATGACACTGTGGCGGCATTATGAATACACTCAGGACGAGGCATTTCTCGAAGAAAAAGCCTTCCCCATTCTAAAAGGCGCGGCCGAATTCCTCCTCGATTACCT
>Ga0136589_1001599_pt1 | contig 10116 bp, 10 predicted proteins | sample AntRauMFilla3764_FD_104640 | JGI IMG/M metagenome (GOLD analysis project Ga0136589, IMG submission 104640) | Saline lake microbial communities from Rauer Islands, Antarctica - Metagenome Filla 3 #764 | ecosystem: Environmental > Aquatic > Non-marine Saline and Alkaline > Saline | place...
AACGCGGCCGACCTGCGTGGGATCGTCGACGGATCGGTCACGGGACCGAAGCGCGACCTCGTTCTGGCGAACGCCGGCGCTGCGATCTACGTCGCCGGTGAGGCGGATACGCTGGCTGCCGGCGTCGAGCGCGCGGCCGAGGCGATCGACTCCGGCGCGGCCGCGGAGAAGTTCGCGGCGCTGTGCGGCGCGGACGACGAGAGCGCCGAGGCGACGACCGCGGGCTCGGAGGACGACGACTGATGGCCCGGGTGAAGATCTGCGGACTCACGCGCGGCTCGGACCTCCGAGCCGCGGTCGACGCCGGTGCCGACGCGGTCGGCGTGATCTCGGAGGTGCCGGTCGACTCCCCACGCGAGGTGGACCCCGCGACGGCGGCCGAACTGCTCGCAGACGTCCCGCCGTTCGTCACCGCGACGCTCGTCACGATGCCCGATTCCGCCGAGCGAGCGGTCGAGTTGGTCCGGATGATCGGCCCCGACGCCCTCCAGCTTCACGGGGAGTGGACCGCAGACGAGATCCGGTACATCCGCGCCGAGACGGAGCGGAAGGTGCTGCTCACGGTCGACGCGGACGACCCGGTCCGCGCCGAGAAGTTCGACGCCGTCGCCGACGCGCTCGTGATCGATTCGACCGACGACGCGGGAGCCGGCGGCACCGGCGAGACGCACGACTGGGCGAAGACGGGAGACCTCGCGGCCAAACTCACGTCGCCGGTCGTGCTCGCGGGGGGACTCACGGCCGACAACGTCGCCGAGGCGGTCCGCGTCGCCGACCCGTACGCCGTCGACGTCGCCTCCGGCGTCGAACTGTCTGACGGGCGGAAAGACCACAACGCGGTGGCCCGCTTCGTCGTCAACGCGGGCCGGGAGATGGGGCTCGCATGAGCGACGACGGCACCCCGCTCGACCGCTCGAAGGCCGCGTTCGTCGAACTCGCGTCAGACGCCGACCGGCCGGTCGTCGTCCGGGCGTCCGCGACGCTCGACGCCGACGTGACTCCGCTCGCAGCGTACGCGACGCTCGTCGGCGACGAGCCGTACGGCTTCCTGCTGGAGTCCGGCGAGAAAATCGCCTCCAGCGATCCGGATGGCGCGTTCAGGTCGGGCGGGAAGGCCGACCGGCACGCTCGCTACTCGTTCGTCGGCTACGATCCCGAAGCGATCGTTTCCGTTCACCCCGACCGAACCGACGTGACCCGACTCGGTCCGGCGGCGGAGTTCGTCGGTGACGGGAGCGAGGACGGGTTGGGACCAGAGGCAGGCGATGCAGTCGATCGGATCCGGGCGGCGTTCCCGAACGTGGGTCTCCGGGGGTTCCCCGACACCGATCGACAGATACTCTCCGGGGGCTTCGTCGGCTTCCTCGCGTACGAGGCCGTCTACGACCTCTGGCTGGAAGAGGTGGGCGTCGAGCGTCCGGAGACCGAGTTCCCCGACGCCGAGTTCGCCCTAACGACCCGTACCGTGGTCTTCGACGAGCGGGAGGAGAACGCCGAACTCGTCTTCACGCCCGTGATCGGCGAGGACGACGATCCCGCGGCCGTCTACGACGACCTCGTCGCCGAGGCGGAGCGGGTGAGCACCGAACTGCGAGAGGCCGCGCCGCCGGCACCCGGCGGGATCCGGGTGACGTCGGAGTCCGCTGACCCTCGCGAGGAGTACGAGGAGGCGGTTCGAACCGCGAAGCGCCACGTGCTCGACGGCGACATTTATCAGGGCGTGATCTCGCGGAGCCGGGAGCTCCGCGGCGAGGTCGATTCGCTGGGCCTGTACGCGTCGCTCCGCGAGGTGAACTCCTCGCCGTACATGTACGTGCTGCGCCACGACGACCGCACCATCGTCGGGGCGAGTCCCGAGACGCTCGTCTCGGTACAGGGCGACCGGATCGTCTCGAACCCGATTGCGGGCACCTGTCCCCGCGGGACCAGCCCGGTCGAGGACCGACGGCTCGCGGGCGAGATGCTCGCCGACGGGAAAGAGCGCGCCGAACACACGATGCTCGTCGACCTCGCGCGCAACGACGTCCGGCGCGTCTCGGAACCGGGGTCGGTACGCGTCGAGGAGTTCATGAACGTCCTGAAGTACAGCCACGTCCAGCACATCGAGTCGACCGTCACCGGGACGATGGCCGCGGACGCCGACGCCTTCGACGCGATGCGCGCGACATTCCCGGCCGGCACCCTCACGGGCGCGCCGAAGGTGCGCGCGATGGAGATCATCGAGCAGTTAGAGACCACACCGCGAGAGGCGTACGGCGGCGGCGTCGGCTACTACGCGTGGAGCGGTGACGCCGACTTCGCCATCGTGATTCGGACGGCGACGCTCGACGAGTCGCCGGCGGACGGGGATGGTCGGAGCGAGACCACGGTGACCGTCCGGGCCGGTGCCGGACTCGTAGCCGACTCCGACCCGGCAGCCGAGTACGAGGAGACCGAACAGAAGATGGACGGCGTGTTGACCGCGATCGATCGGATTCGAGAGAGCGACGACGCCGACGACCCCCTCCCCGCCGGGACGGAGGCCGACCGATGAAGGTCGTCGTCATCGACAACTTCGATTCGTTCACGTACAATCTCGTCGAGTACGTCTCCGATCAGACGCTCGGCGGGGAGGGCGAGGAAGGCGATAAGAGAGACGACGACGGCGCGAGCGACGAGCCGGAACCGATCGACGTCACGGTGTTCAAAAACACCGCGTCGCTCGCGGAGATACGGGCGGCCGACCCGGACGCGATCCTCATCAGCCCCGGTCCGGGCCACCCGAAGAACCAGCGCGACGTCGGCGTGACGATGGACGTGCTACGCGATCTCTCGCCGGAGATTCCGACGCTCGGCGTCTGTCTCGGCCTCGAGGCCGCCGTGTACGAGTACGGCGGGACCGTCGGGCACGCACCCGAACCGATTCACGGAAAGGCGTTCCCCGTCGACCACGACGGCGACGGCGTGTTCGCCGGCCTCGATCAGGGGTTCCGCGCCGGGCGATACCACTCGCTGGCGGCCACTGCGATCCCCGACGTCTTCGACGTGACGGCGACGACCGACCACGAGGGCGACGAAATCGTGATGGGGATCCGCCACCGCGAGTACCCGATCGAGGCGGTGCAGTTCCATCCCGAGAGCGTGCTGACCGGGGCCGGCCACGACCTGATCCGGAACTTCCTCGTGTCGGTGTAGCGCGCTCACAGAGACGCAGCGGTGATGGGGCGGTTACCGCGACTCGTCGCCCGTCGGCTTCTCGCGCTCATTATCATCAGCACCATCAGCATCACCTTCAGCATCACCATCACCATCGTCGGCGTCCGGTTCTGCTTTCTCGCCCTTCTCGTCCACGCCGCGTCCGGCGAGTCCGACGAGGTGATTGACCTCGGGCAGAACGAGTTCCTCGACGCCGAGCCGAACCGCGTTCTCTGAGCCCGGGAGACAGAAGACGGGCGTGGCGGAGGCGATGCCGGCGGTCGCCCGCGAGCCGATCGTTCGCGTCCCGATCTCGTCCACGGAGCGTCGGCGGAACAGTTCGCCGAAGCCGGGGAGCGTCTTCGAGAAGAGGGGATCGACCGCCTCTGGCGTCACGTCGTCCGGCGTCACGCCCGTTCCGCCCGTGGTCACGACGACGTCCGTGTCCTTTCGGCGGGCCAGTCGGTCGACGGTCCCCTGCACGCTGTCGTACTCGTCCGGGACCAGTTCGCGCACGGCGACCTCGTGGCCGGCGTCCTCGAACGTGGCGGCGACGTGGTCGCCGGACGGGTCCTCGTCGAGCGAGCGAGAGGACGACACCGTCACGACCGCGACTGCGACCGACTCGGCGTCGTGATGGTGATGATGATCGTGCGCGTCGTCGCCGTGGTCGCCATGGTCGCCGTGACTCCCGTGGTCGTCGTGGTTCTCGTGATCGCTGTGGTCGTGGTTCCCGTGGTCGTGGGTTCCGGTATCCTCGTCGTGGTGGGTTCCAGTATCCTCGTCGGGGGTTCCAGTATCCTCGTCGTCGTGAGTGTGCCCGTCGCTCATGGGAGCACGTTTCCCGTCGACGATGAAAACACCTCGCCGACTCAGGGCCAGTCGTCGCGCGACGACTCCTCGGCCGGCTCTTCTGCATCCGGTTCGTCGCTTGCGAGAATCCAGCCGGCGGCTTCGGCCGCGGCCTCGACGTGGAGGAACTCCCAGCCGGTGGCCTCGGCGACCGCCTCGTCCTCCTCGCTGACGCCGACGAACACGTGCCGGTCCGTATCGAACTGACTGGCGATGTTCTCCAAGCTCTCTTCGACGCCGCGCGGCCCGGAGAAGAAGTCCTGACGCACCCGGTGTTTGCGGGTGAAGTTGGTGACGACGTAGGTCGGCTTCTCGCTGACGACGCCGACGTACTCCGTCCACTGCCGGGCGTTGTTGAACACGTCGTTAGGGTCCGCGAGCGCCTTGAGCGCCTCCAACTCGAACGCGAGCGTCATATCGGTAGATCCGCCACTGTCCATGCGTCCGAGTGTGCGCGGCGGGCGAAAACAACTTCGCTTCAGGGGAGCAGTCGGTCGATAGAGAGGGGCTGTCCAGACGTTCGTGACCGCTCAGCGCGTCCGGACCTGATAGTAGTCGGTGTATATCACCACATCGCCGTCAACGAGGTTACCGGTCTCCGGCACCGTCTGGGGCCGCCCGGCGAGCTCGCTCACGAGATTCTGTGCGTCCTCGTCGAGTTCGTCGTAGTGCCGGACGCGCGCGCCGGGCTGAATCCAGCCGGTGCGGCGGAGTCGGAGTCTTCGTCCCGTTTCTCGGAGTGGCATGTGGTAACATATGTCACGAACAATCATAAACGTTGCGTCATCGTCGGGCGCGTTACGGTAGGATCGTCCCGGTCGCGGCGGACAGTCACGTTCCGGATCAGTTCCACCAGTATGGGTCCAGCCGGTAGTCAAGGCGATGGCTGTCCTCCCGCGAATGAGCGAAGAAGTCGTCTTCAGGCGGCGACGCTACTGTTCGGTCGTCGGGGCCAGATCGTCGACGGAGAAGCCGGGTTCCATGAGGAGGTCCGTCTGCTCGCTCACGTCGCGGCCTTCGCGCATGAGCTGTTTAAATGCCGACTGCGGCGAGAGGTCGCCGATGAGGACGCCCCCGACGATTTTGCCGTCTTTGAGCGCCACGCGGCGCCACTCGTTTTCGTCGGTGGTCGCCTCGACGGAGTCGTCGCCCAGCGTCGGGTGTCCGAACGAGAGGAACGGGAAGTCGAAGTGCGTGATCGAGTACGAGGAGACCCACTCGAACGCCTCGCTTTCGTAGTCCACCATGTTGCGGGCGGCGATCGTCCCCTGCTCTTTTGCCGACCCCCACGACCCGTTTTTCGCCTGCTCGCCGAGGATGAGGTCGTTGAACGTGGTGATGTCGCCAGCGGCGAACACGTTGTCGATGTTGGAGCGCATGAACTCGTCGACGACGATGCCGTTGTCTAGCTCCAGCGGCGTGTCCTCGACGAGTTCGGTGTTGAAGTTCAGTCCGATGGCGACACCGGCGAAGTCGCACTCGTAGCGCTCGCCGTGGGGATCGACCGCGGCCTCGACGCGGCCGTCGTCGTCGACCTCGAAGTGATCGACGCCGGAGTCGAAGACGGGCTCGACGCCGCGCTCGCGCATCGCGTCGTGCATGATCGAAGCGCCCTCTTCGGAGAGCGCGTAGCGCCACCAGCAGTCGCCGCGCATCAGGTATTTCGCCTCGACACCCTGAGCGCCGCAGATCGCCGCGAAATCGATACCGAGGAGGCCGGCACCGACGATGACGCCCGTGTCGGCACCTTCGACGCTCTCTTTGATCCGGCGGGCGTCCTGGAACGTCCAGAAGTGGTGGATCCCGTCCGCGTCAGCGTTATCGACCGGCAGTTGCTGCGGGGTGCCACCGATCGCGAGGAGCAGCGAGTCGTACTCGAACGTCGCTCCCTCGTGAGTGTGCACCGCGTCGTTCTCGACGTCGATGTCGACGACGACCGTGTTGAGTCGGAGGTCGACGTCGTGTTCGTCGTACCACTCCTCTTGATGGATCGAGATCGGCGCTTCCGGGAGCTTCCCCTTCGCGTACTCTTTGATCAGGATCCGATTGTAGAGGGACTCTCCCTCGTCAGTGAGAACCGTGATCTCGGCGTCAGGCGCTTCCTCACGGAGCGTCTCGGCCGCAGACGCACCCGCGATACCGTCCCCGATGATCACGTACGAATCGCTCATGGTCGGCCGTTCGGATTCGGGGTTAATGTGGGTTGCCATCCGCGTTGACAACCGTGACACATGTTTCCCCGGCCCCGGTATCGGCCGTATTCCCCCGTGATAGCCCAGCGCGGCCGCGAGACGCACGGAAACGCAACAAACACAATTTTGGCACACACGCGCGGTGAAAACCGCGCACCCTCGAATCGCTGAGCAGCGGCTACGACGGGTCCGGCCCGTCGATATCGGCTGCGACGGTCTCGATAATCGTGAGCGACTCCTCGACGACGGCGAGCTGCTCGTCGGTCGGCCAACCGTTGCGCGGGAAGTACTCCTCGCGGAACTCCTCGCGCACCTCGGGCGTCGCGTCGTCCACCGCGCGGACGTAGTGGTTGCTCATGAACGCCGCGAAGCTACGGGCGGTGTCTGCGTGGACCTCGGCGTGCTCGTCGGCGACCGCGTCGGCGACCGCGTCGTTGTACGCGGCGATCTCTTGGTAGCGGTCGGCGTCACCCGGCCCGGACAGCGACACCTCGACGGCTCGATCGGTAGTCTCGATCCGGTCGAGTTGGACGGTTCCGTCGTCCATCCACTCGTCGGGGTACAACACGAGCGTGTCGTCGTCCTCGCGGAGCCGCGGGACGTAATCGTGGCCCGAAACAAGCTCGTCGCGGCGTTCGCGGTAGAATTCGGCGGCCGCGTCGTCTTCTGTGCGTCGGGCGAGCCGGGTAAGCCGCTCCGCCTCGTCGACGACCTCGACCGGCACGTCGGGGATCCGGTCGGCTTCGTCGGTCTCGTCGGTCTCGTCGGTCGTCTCAGCGTCGGCTGCGGCGTCGCGTTCCGACTCGTTCTCTTCGGCCGCCATCACCTCGCGCGCCCGTTCTTTCGCCCACTCCGGCGGTTCGTCGTTAGTTCGCGTCATCAAGTGCCTCGTTCGCCAGATCGTCGGCGCGCGCGTTTATCTCTCGCGGAACGTGACCGATCGACCACCGATCGAATCGGGTCAACAGCTCTCGGGCGCGAACCCGCTTCTCGCGCAGTTCGGGGTCGTTGGTGTTCCACTCGCCGCGCACCTGTTTCACGATGAGTTCCGAGTCGCCGCGGACGTCGATCGCCTCGAAGCCGTACTCGTCGGCGGCCTCCAGCGCCCGGATCAGCGCCGCGTACTCGGCCTGATTGTTGGTGACCCGCCCGATCCGTTCGCTCCCCTCGGCGACGACGCCGTCCGACGTGACGAGACACCAGCCGACCGCTCCCGGACCGGGATTTCCGCGGGACGCGCCGTCGAAGTAAACGTGCGCACGGCCGCCCCCCTCGCGGATGAGGTTCGTCAGCCGGGTCGGGTCGCTCCCCTGAACCACGACCTTCGAATCGTACGCGACGGCGACCGCCCCTCCTCGCTCGGCGCGCCACCGCTCGTGGTCAGTGTTTCCCGGTTCGATCCGGACGCCCGCATCCTCCAGACGAGTTTGCGCAGTCGCCGGATCGCAGTCGATCGTCGGCATTCGTTTCCAGTCGGCGACGGCGCGTCAAAACCTTGTCCGTCGTGATCGGAGCGAACGACCGTGGCCCGGCCGGACCACGCTCCCTCCCGGTCGGGAGGTCCAGACCTCCCACCAACTTTTAAGTTATTTCATTTAATTAGTATATAAATGCGATGACACGTCCAACCCGGCAACGGGATCACGACCGGCAGCGTGTGCGGGACGAGGACGCCGACGAGACTGCAACCGACACCGAGGGAGGTGACGTCAACGAATTGGACCCGGACGACTTCGATCCGGAAGAACTCACGCGGACCGCGGACGGTGAGGTGATTCACGAGGAGAGCGGACTCATCGTCGAAGACGAACAGATCGATCCCGGCCCGGAGTGGCGGGCGTTCAATCACTCCGAGCGACAGTCGAAGTCGCGCGTCGGTGCCCCGACGACGAAGACGATGCACGACAAGGGGCTGACGACGACGATTGACTGGAAGGATAAGGACGCGTACGGCCGCTCCATTTCCTCGAAGAAGCGGTCACAGATGCATCGGCTACGGAAGTGGCAAGAGCGGATTCGGACGAAAGACGCGGGCGAGCGCAACCTCCAATTCGCGCTCTCGGAGATAGACCGCATGGCGAGCGCGCTCGGCGTCCCTCGCTCCGTTCGCGAGGTCGCGTCCGTCATCTACCGACGAGCGCTGAACGAGGATCTCATCCGCGGTCGCTCCATCGAGGGCGTCTCAACCGCCGCGCTCTACACCGCCTGTCGGAAAGAGGGGATCCCGCGCTCGTTAGAGGAGATATCCGAGGTGTCTCGGGTCGAGCGGAAGGAGATCGGCCGAACGTACCGCTACATCTCTCAAGAGCTCGGCTTAGAGATGCGCCCGGTGGACCCGAAGAAGTACGTGCCCCGTTTCTCCTCCGAACTCCAACTGAGCGAGGAGGTCCAGACGAAGGCCAACGAGATCATCGAGACGACCGCCGAAGAGGGGTTGCTCTCGGGCAAGTCCCCGACGGGATACGCCGCGGCCGCCATCTACGCCGCGTCGCTCCTCTGTAACGAGAAGAAGACCCAGCGCGAGGTCGCCGACGTCGCGCAGGTGACCGAAGTCACCATCCGCAACCGGTATCAAGAGCAGATCGAGGCGATGGGCATCCACAGCTAAGCGCCGCCACCGTGGCCCCTCGCGGCTTCCTTTTTAAACGGCTCCCTGCGCCAGCAACGTTCAAGCCGCCGCGGCGACAACCTCGATTCAATGCGGCTCGACGAGTTCATCGAGTTCGAGGCGAACGAGCGCGCCGAGCGGCGGCGTCTCGCGAGCGAGAAGGATTACGGCATCCTCGATCACCTCGACTCCTTCGAGCGGCGCTTCGACGAGCACGTCTCAGACGACGCCGTGGTCGGCAGCGTCTCGCCCTCCATCTTCGTCGGCCGCTCGAACTACCCGAACGTCTCGACCGGGCTGCTCTCCCCCGTCGGCCGAGAGGAGCGTGCTGCCAGTTTCGAGACCTCCGCCGCGTGGTACGACGAGGGCGTCTCCATCGCCGACGTGTTCGACCGGCGGACGAGCCTCCTCAATTCGGCGCGCGGGGTCGACGTCAGAGACGTCGGCGCGAGCGCAAACCCGGTGGGGGGCGGCGGGGTCGGTGCTGGCGGCAACGCCGCGAGCGTCCACGACGCGTGGGACGGGTGGCTCGGCGTGCAGCGCGAGGTCGCCATCGCCGACCGTCCCGTCGACGTGGAGATCGGGCTCGACGGACGGCCCGACCTCGATTTCGACGTCGGGACGCAGGACATCAAGACGCCGACCGGGCCACGCGCGGCCGCCCGGACCGCCGAACTCGGTGAGAACCCGCACGTCCCTCGGCCGGTCCAGAAGACGCTCGAAGACGACGACTGGCGCGCCGAGGGCGCGATGACGTACCTCTACCGCCGCGGATTCGATGTCTACGAGATCAACACCATCCTCTCCGCGGGCGCGCTCGGACAGGGCGAAAATCGCCGGCTCGTCCCGACGCGTTGGTCGATCACGGCGGTCGACGACACGGTCGGGCAGTTCCTTCGCGGCTCGATCCGCGACAACCCGACGGTCGGCCGGATCGAGGTCCACCGCAACGAGTACCTCGGGAACGCCTTCTGGGTGATCCTGGTGCCGGGACAGTGGGAGTACGAACTCGTCGAGATGAAATCGCCCGGGTCGATCTGGAACCCCGACCCCGAGGCGGGCGTCTACCTCGCGGCCGCTAGCGAGGGGCGCGAAGGGCGGACCGGCTACGTCGAGGAGACGGCCGGTGCCTACTACGCGGCTCGAATGGGCGTGCTCGAACACCTCGACGACCGCGGGCGGCAGGCGAAGGCGCTCGTTCTGCGACACGTCTCCGACGACTACTGGGGGCCGGTTGGCGTCTGGCAGGTGCGTGAGGCGGTCCGGAACGCCTTCGAGGGGGAACACGGC
>Ga0136589_1001601_pt1 | contig 10108 bp, 20 predicted proteins | sample AntRauMFilla3764_FD_104640 | JGI IMG/M metagenome (GOLD analysis project Ga0136589, IMG submission 104640) | Saline lake microbial communities from Rauer Islands, Antarctica - Metagenome Filla 3 #764 | ecosystem: Environmental > Aquatic > Non-marine Saline and Alkaline > Saline | place...
CTGAACGTGGAAAAGAAAAGAACCAAAAGAAAAAACAGCACAACTACAACAACTGTCCAATTAATAGGGATTCTTCTACTCGGGCTGACTGTTCCCGAGCGAGACTGAACCTCACCCAACCGCCTCGGTTGCCATCAGGTGAGTACGGCCGACGACGACTGCCGCCGACCTGACATCAATCTCGTTCTCAAACGTTGGCGAGGAATCGAACCTCGTGTGAAACACCATGCCCAACGTACCCATTTCAAGCTATTGGTCTCGACTTCTACCTGTCAGGACAGTAAACGAATTTCCCGCTTCTGTTAATCGAGAACAGACCCATCCGCTTCGCCAGTTTGACTTTCTTCTTCGCTGTTGCTTCTGTCTCGACCTGATTCTTCGGCGAGGTGATAACGGCGTTCTGGAGGTCAGCAATGTCTCGGGCCTCTCCCGGTTCGAGGGCGGCATCGAACGTGGCTTCCCATCGGCCGCCACCCGACCGGGTCTCTGTCTCTGTAGACTGGCGCTGCTTACGTCGTGCCTCTTTCCAGCGGTCGATGTCCCCGACAAGGTCTCGTAGCTCTGCGACCTCGTCTTGGATGGCTGTCAGCGCTTCCTCGTCGGTCTCGACCTCGCGCGCATCGAGGATCGACTCGACTTCGCTGCTGATTCGAGATTCCTCGGATTCGATGTCGCCCGCGGTCAGCATCTGGTCTACGTGGTGTTCGAGACGGTTCTCGAACGTATCCAGTCGTGATTCTACTTTGCTCAGTCGCCGTTGGACTGCGTGTATTTCTTCGTCTGTCATGTCCCCGAACGATCCGAGAATTTAATCCGACAGACGCTGAGAAGTAGGACGAGAGAGGACAGCCCCTGTCAAGGTTCAGTCCTACTCCTCACCTTCTGTCGAAGATAGCTCGTTAGTCGTTCGTGTACCGAATGTTGTACCCTCCTCACTTAGTCGTTTTCACTCTCTCGACCAGTGGCCTCTCACGCACGGCCGATCCTTGCAGCCCTGCTGGCTCGTCCTGTGCGCCGCTGCTCGGCTACGGCCAGACACACCCGTCAGAACAGAACGCGCTCTCGGCGAACGTGAGCGCTCTCAGAATGGATCGGGTGGAGAAACATACGCTGGGGAACAGCAGCGACCCACACACGGGCCGGGTGCGGTGACGAGCCGCGTGGTTGTCTACGAGAACCCGGTCTGCCGCTGTTCCCTGCGAGCCTCCCGCAGCCGACGGGTGGATGCAATACTGATCATCATGGTCGCGGAAATGGTCGACCCGGTGTGTGGGCGTCCGAAACCGGCACCTCAACAACTACCGACAACACCTAAAAAGACTCAATCAGGGCTACAGGACACCGAAGTACTCGCCAGCGAGGATGATCGCGGCCACGCCGACGAGCGTCGCGCTGATCCCGCCGACCGTACCGATGGTCAGGACCTCTCCGAGTCGCTTGACACTCGTCTTGGTGATCGCGCCCGAGCGCTTGACGATCTTCCGCAGCGTTGCGAGACCGGCCATCAGGGCAACACCTCGTTCCCGACTCGGTCGAGCCAACGCAGTGCTGACACAGCCAGCAGCACTGGGATGCGAATAACGCCGAGGGCGTGGTTGTAGACGGTTCTTATCGCGCCCATCTCAGATCTTACTCCAGATGAGCGGCACCCATTGCCACAGCAGGTAGAGGGTGACGAGGCCGAGAATCGACATCCCGGCCGCACTTCCGCCGAGCAGTGGCCGGAGGTACGGCACCTTCCCTACCATCTCGCCTGCCTTTTCGCTGTATCGCCCGACGAGTGGGAGTTGATTGGAGACGCCGTTGCCGACTCGGGCGGGACCTTTCTGCATCGCCTTTTTGATCATCGAGATGACGACCATCTACATCATACCCCATGCGAAGTAGGCGACGATCAGTGCGCCGACTGCGCCGACTGCGCCGAGGCTGACGACAAGCGACCCGCCACCGACGAGGCCGACAATCGCTTCGCCGCCTGTGACGATGAAGTTGCGCGCGCTGCCGATCATGTGGCCGAGGCGGTTCCCGAACACGTCGAGTCGACCCATACCGGCGAGGCGGTCACCCTCTCCGCGGATGCCTGCCTTGGTTGCCTTGTATGCGTTCTTGACGAGTGTGAGTGCTGGCATTACACCCAGAACAATCGGTAGCACCCACATAAGCACTCAATTACAGCGTCCTACGTCTGACCTGTCGGACACGGCCTGCTGTCTGACAACACGAGGGTTCATCGGTGGATATAAGGGGTGAGGTACAGAATGATGTACCAGTGTTGGCGATTGAAGTGAATGTCGCCACACCACCGACACACCTCGACCCATGAACTCAGAAGAACTCCGCGCACGAATCCGCACCGCATCGGAAGCCACCCTCAACGTCCATGCCGCCTACAAGACCGGCGAGAGCGAGGGAATCGAATACTACGTCGTCGTCGCCGAGAAGACGCACAACGGCAAGGAGATGCTGAAGCTCCGCTACTTCGCGGCCCACATCCACAATCCAGAGGAAGACACGTGGATGAAAAACGGCCTCTCGGCCCGCAACGGCCCGAGCCTCCTCGAACGCCTCGCACAGGATCTCCAACACGCCCACACTGGGCTGACCGGGAACGACGGCGAGTTCATCACCAGCGACCTGACAGGCTCGGAGGAGTAACGGATGGCTCAACAGAGCTTCAAGCAGTTCACCAAGAGCGTCGTCAGTCGACCGGGCAACTACGCGGTCGTCCAGCGGATCAAGGACGCCGTCACCGGGATCGCTGACGATCTCGGCGTCTCGCTCGATCTGTTCGGCGCACGGCCGGGCGAACTCGACGACTCGACAGGCGTGCTGCGCTACCAGTACTCGACGACGTTCGAGTACTACACCGGCCGCAAGAGCGACGACACGGAGATCGGGCAGGTCCAGTTCCGGACGACGCTCTACACGCTGACGCCGCCGTCGGACCGTCTCAAGCAGTACATCAAGCAGACCAACCACCTGCGCCTTCACACGCTGTTCGAGACACAGGAGTACGACGGCTACATGAGCGGCTTCGGCTTCATCTCCAGCAGCGAGAACGAAGAAGACGTGCAGGCGGCGGCCCAAGACGAGATCCCGGCGTCGGGTCTCGGCGTGCCGAACTTCTCGTGTGAGGTCTACGACGAGGACGGCCAGATCGCGGGCTACTCGAAGGGGTACTCGATGGACTTCGGTGTCCACGAGGATCAGGTCGTCACGGGCGGCGACGCGCCCGAGGGCGAGGTCTGGAAGGTCCGCTCGTTCAACGACAACGAGGGGGCCTACGAGATCGGGCCGGACGCCTACACGAACGCCCGCGAGCGGGCCAAGAACGCCTCGGGCAAGACGGTCTACATCAACGGCATCCCCACGGGATCGGTCACCTCACGCGGGACGACGTGGCTCAAGAAACAGCACAAGAGTCCGTCGCGTGCCACGTGGCGCTCGCGGCGCTACCTCACCGAGAACACGGGCACGCCCTACCAAGCGCTCTCGCAGGGTTCCAAGCTCTACAAGGTCAACGAGACGGCCGAGGGGCTGTACTTCTCGACAGTCGAACCCTCGAACTTCTCGCAGATCGCGCCCGACGAGGTCGACCCCGACGCCACCCAGACGGTCGACACCGAGAAGGTGATGGATCTCAACGACGACGAGCCGACGGTGTTCGTCGTGGTCAAAGACGAGGCTGACCCGTGGGCGCTCGGCAAGCGCAAGAACGGCCAGACGGTCGAGATCAGCCGGACGACGCGCTTCAGTACGACAACCACTGCACAGGGGGCGCGCCGCCCATGAGCTACCCCGTCCGCTGCCCGCACTGCAAGGTCGTCTTCAAGGTCCACGGCTACGAGGCGTCGATGACCTGCAACGACTGTGGCGGCTGGTTCAACCCGCAGTGCCACGGCATCCACCATCTCGAACGCGACGACGCGGAGGTGTCTCAATGAGCAGCGAACCTGTACCGATCACCTACTACAAGCGGACCGGCCGCATCCTGCCCGGCAGCCAGTCGCTGATCGCGGAGTGGCTCGCCGCGAACAACGCCGACACGGAGGCCGACGATGACTGATCTCACCGACTTCACACCCGACGACACGCCCGACGCAGACGCCTGCCCGCAGTGTGGCAGCACCGACACCGACACCCGCGAGACGGCCACGGGGCGCGAGCGCGTCACGGCCTGTGCGGTCTGTGGCCGCCCGCTCGACCGCACGGGGCGCTCACGATGATTTCACCAGAGGTCGGCCTCGCGCTGTTCTACGTCGCGGGGACGTTCTGTATCGTCTCGCCGGGAATCATGGCCTACCTCAGCGTTCACGACCGAAACTGGGCGCTGGCTATTGCCAACGCCTTCTCGTGTGTCCTGTGGCTTGGCATCCTCGCGCTGGAGGTGCTGGCATGACTGCTGCTGCCTCCCGCATCACGGTCGACATCGACTCGCACGTCCCGAACCCGCGGCTCCGGCTGCTACGAGCCAAACAGGGCCTCGAACGGGCGGGAGCGTTCGAGATCGAGTATGCCACGTCCTCGTCGGGCACGGGGTTCCACATTGTCGGCTACTTCGACGAACCGCTCGCCCGTGAAACGCAGTTCCAGATCCGCGAGAACCTCAACGACGACCCGAATCGCCTCCAGATGGATCGTCAGCGCGCCGAGCGCGGGCTGCCGATCAACACCATGTGGGACCACAAGGACGGCAACGAGGGGTCCCGACAGGTCTTCGAGACGGTCGACGACGTGATTCGTTTCGCCGAGACCAACACACAGTCGACCAAAGGCCGCCTCAATGCGATCCAGAATCGCGGACACAAGGCCATAATCGACGAAGAAATCCCGAAAATGTCCACTATTACGGCGAAATAGTGCCAAAAATCAAGGGGTTTATATGTATATAGGCCCTATATATACATGTAGAAGAAAAAGAGAGACCAGTGACGAGTATGCGATGCGGACGATGACTCACTGGCTTCCCTCTCCCCAAGGCCCCACACCGGCAGTACGCTGGTGTGTGGCCTTTTTTATTGCGTAAGGGGCTTCTACAGGACAACTCACTATGAGTGATAACAACGCAGCCGACGACAGTAGCACAGAATCCAACTACGACGACGCAATGTTCGACGACGCAGACACGGACGCAGACGCAGACGGAGACACTACGACAATGAGAGCCGACGACACCACCGAACCCAAGACGTACAGCCTCCCAATCACTCCCGACGAGAGTTGGCCCAAAGCGGTCGTCTCTGCGACCGACTCGCTTTTCCACGTGATCGGCACCGACAACGGCGAGACACAGTACGCGGTCGACCTCGACACCGAGCAGGACGCGCGGGTGATCAAGGCCGCAGTCAACCAGATCCGCCGCGAGGACAGCGACCGGACGCCGATGGACATTCTGGAAAATCTCTCGGACAGCCCGTTCACAGGCCGCAACCCGTTCTGCGACGAGACCGCAACGCAGCCCGAGCCGATGGTCGACTTTTCGATGATCGACGACGCGCCGTACACGGACGCGCCCGAGCCGATGGTCGAGTTCACAGGCGAGTCGTTCCGCGTGGTCGGCGAGAACCGCGACGTAGTCTACGCCGACGGCCTCGCCTCGCGCCGCATCGCCAGTGGGGTTGCTGACGACGTGCGGCTGGTCATGGAGTGCGATCTCCGACCGCCCGAGGAGACCGACTCCGAGGATGAGGCTGACACGTCTCACGAGCCGGCCTACGACACCAACTACGAGCGGATCGCTGACGAGGATGACGTGTTGTTCGCCATCACGAACGAGCGCATGGGTGTGCTCACTTCGATTGCCGCCGACGAGTACGACACGACGGCCGAGCGGATGGCAGACGATCCGGCGGTTCTGTTCGCACTCACCCGCGAACAGACGCCCGCGTGGGCCAAGCAGGCACTCGTCTACGCGCTGTGGTTCAGCGTCGGGCTGGTGATCGCGGCGCTGATCAACCTCACCCATGCGGTCTACGTTGACGTGCGGAACGCACTGAGCAGATAACACTCTCCCTCGTAGGCCATGAAATAGGACATGAAACAGAGGGCAACCACCGACACAATGACATTCAATCAAACAATGGGCAAGCTCTGGGACGAACTCATCGAGCGCGGCCCACAACCAACAAAAGAACTGAACGCAGACACTGTCAAAGTCCCGTATCCCGCCCGACTGGCAGGTCTGACGAACTTCCGCCCGAAGACTTCAACGAATGGAGGTGCTGTTTTCGGCGGCGGCCACAAACTCACAATCTACTATATCGAGGGCGAACACACGCCGCGCCAAGTCGTCGAGGCGTGGTTCGAGGCGAACCCGCACACGGTCGAGACACACACCAAACACGCTCTCACACATCGGATGGCCAAGTACGGCAGCGAGTACGCGGCGGCGGTACACGACATCCTCGACGAGACGGATAACTCCGAGCCGCACAATACGGGAAACACAGGCTCCACGGCGTATGGCGCGTGTCCGATCTGTGACGAGGACCTCTCCGGCAGCCTCGCCAGCCACCTCCCCGATTGCACCGGCACCGAACCAACTGACGATCAATCACCGACACACCAATGAAACGACCTAACACGAAACTCCACTGGGGCGCACTCGCAGTCGCAAAGTACTATCAGAAAACCGGCGAAGCAGCCAGACTCCGCGACCTCTACCCGACGGTCAGAGAGGTCTTCGACACGCCAGATGATCTTTCATCGTCGCTGACGAATCTTCTCGACGCGGGAACCATCGACGCGAAAATGTGCTTGTCGCCGTCGAAAAATGGCGGGAACGCAAAGACGAACGCCTACTACCCAACGACGATAACTATCGAGGGTCTCCGAGATGTTGGGTCTCCAACGAAGCTCACTGACGGGTCGGCAGTACCTGACTACTTCTCGACGGACATTCCCTCGGAGCGTGTCGACGCAGCCGAGGACCCGACGATGCCGTCCGGGGGTCCCCAACACGGCCTCGAATATGAGCGGATGGGGCGCAGAGGGACACGTTCAAACTGGTCGACCGCCCCAGAGTCAACCGATGCAACCGAGCTTCCAACCATCGACGCAATCACTGGCCTCGACGAGGGAGACGACATGAGTCCACCAGAGCCACACACGCTCGACGACGACCTCACGCCTGCCATCGTCGAGGACATAATCCACTACTGCGAGGACTGTGGCACGCTGTTCGAGACGGGCAACGGCCTCGGTGGCCATCGCGGCGGCTCTGCGTGCGGCCAAGGCTCGGACCCGACCGACTGTACTGTGTGTGGCGAGACGTTCCAGACTGTCCGCGGCATGAAGTCCCACCGCACAATCGTCCATCCTGACTGGGATGCCGACGAGCAGGACACCGACGACACGCCGGATGAAGCACACGGCCGAAACGAGTCGCGGCTGGTTTCGACGATTACTGCGGCTGAGTCCGACTCAGACGCGTATGGTGACATTCCTGTCGCCCACGATCCGGCCTACATGACGGCCCGGTCGGTCGAACTCGACTGGCCGACCATCGCCAACCGCCTCTCGACAATCGCCACGAGCGCCCGCGAGACGGACAACGAGACGGCCGCCAACGCCTACGACCGCTTCGCCGCCCTCGCTATGGAGCGCGGAATGGCCGACGAGCCGCCCGCAGACAACCCGCTCACCCACGAGTTCGCCCGCGTGTTGCTCGACAAACGCCCCGATACCTTCGACTCACAGGCACTCAAACGCACGCGAGAGGGGGCAGAGGCGTCCATATAGGCGACCCTTTATAAGGCTACAGGCCCTATATATACATGTAGAAAGAATCAGAAAGGAAGTGACGAGTATGCGATGCGGACTCCTCACTTCTCACGACCCTCAAGGCCCACACCGGCAGTACGCTGGTGTGGGCCTTTTTGCGTTTGTATAGGCACACACCCGCGCTCTCGGGGCAGGCCATGAAATAGGACACTTGAAACACGGGAGTACCAACCACCGACAATGACAACGACACACGAACCTAACAGACAGGTATCAGACGATGAACAACACCTCTGGGCACGCTTCAACAGCTACGTAGAGTCCAGCGACGAAGATTACGTTTCGGTCACGCAGGTCGCCCAGAACAACACGACGCTACACGAACAGCGCAGCCGACAGATCGTCGCAACATGGGCCGGCGAAGGTCTCGTTGTTGCCGACGACAGCCACAACAAGGCGATGCTGACCGAGTACGGCCGACAGGTCGATGTCCTCAACACGGGCCTGAGCCGCGGGGAGTCGTGGAGATGACTGCCGACGACACTCCCGACCAGCAGCGCCTCCGCGAGATCGGCGACGACCCGGACGATCAAGCAACCCTCTTCGAGTTCGATATGACAGAACCAACTACCGACACCGACGACGACACCGAGACGGACCGCCTCGACATGAACATCAACCCCGACGACTTCTGGACGTTCGATCAGTCGCGCCGCAGCCTGCACGCTCGCGCCGAGCAGTACAACCCAAACGTGAGCAAGGGGGATCTCCTATGAAGTCTGCCATGTTCGGTCTGACGGCCTTCCAGCGCGACCTCCTCTACGTCATCATGGGGTCGGACAAACCATCGGGCCAAGAGATCCGCCGACGGCTCGAAAACGACACCTCCATCGCCAAGGTCAACAACGGGCGGCTCTACCTCAACCTCGACTCGCTCGTCGACAGCGGGCTGGTCGAGAAGGGCGACCGCGATCAGAGCACCAACTACTACGATCTCACCGACGCGGGACGCGATACCATCGAAAACCGCCGCGAGTGGGAGGCCGAGATGCTGGGTGGTCGGCCATGATCCAACCGGACCAACCGCGCAAGACGCTCGAAACGGCGCTCGAAAGGGTCGACACGGACGGCAAAGACACGACGCTGCTGCGGCTGGCTGCCGGGATGTTCACGCTGACGCTGGCGGTCTTCGGAGCCTACACCACGCACTACGTGGTTCGGGCGGCCAAACAGGCCTACACACTCGCCAAGACGCTCGCCGTGCTGGTGGTCGTCTTCGGGATCTACTACGGCCTGTCGAGCATCGTCACGGGTGCGATCAGCGCGGCGACCAACCGCATCGTTGCCCAACTCACCCAGCGCGGCAATCTCGACGAACGGATCGCCAACGCCATCGGCGTCGTCGTCGCGCTGACTGCGATCTACGCGGTCTACTGCGTGATGAAGTGGTCGGTCGCGCCGGTCACGAAGTTCTTCTCGGTGCCGGACCCAGAACAGACATCGGTGATGGACTACATCACCGAGCAAACAACCTCGACGGCCGACCCGAACCCGCCAGAAGGCTCGATGGCACACGACATTCTCAATGACGACTGAACGCGAGCGCAGACGACAGCAGGTAGCACAGAAAATCCGAGAAGCCCGCGACCACCTCTCACAGCTCTCACACACGGATCGACGACTCTCAGACGAGCTGTTGCTGCTGGTTCTCGGCATCCTCGAAGAAGCACTCACGCAGAAAAGTGGAGGGCCTGACGATGAATCTTGATCCAAGGCCAACCACCGACACAGGTCTCTCGACCCACCTGAGACCTGAGCGCGAGGCGGCCTAAAGGTTGCCATGTATCAGGTATTCTGGATCGGACCGTGGTCCGACCCCAACCTCCTCCCTCTGATGAGTCCATCACCGTTCATCAGACGGTACACTATTCTGCACCAGTCCCGACAGTCGAACCGTGCAGCAACCAACCAACTCGAACTTCTCAATGGAAATCAACGACGACCTACTAACGGCAATCGCAGAGATCATCGACTACCTTGGCGACCCCCAGAACGCACTGGCTGTCTGGATCGCGGCGTCTGGACTGCTGGCTGGCGCACACATCGCCGCACCGATAATCGCCCTATGACGTATCCAAAAGTCACTGTCTCCTATATCTAAAAGGTGGCAAAACTCCCACCAACTACCGACGGCGAAAAAGTCACACCACACCGGGTAATCTATTATCCGACCGACTGGCACCTGCACGAAGGCCGGGATGTTCTACTGCTTCGCTGGGATGTTTCCGGAACGAGCGACGCCAAAAAGTCGGACTACAAAGCGCGAGCCTCTGACGACGAGGTGCGTGCCTACATCCCACTCGACCGGATCGCGTACTGGACGGCA
>Ga0136589_1001607_pt1 | contig 10049 bp, 11 predicted proteins | sample AntRauMFilla3764_FD_104640 | JGI IMG/M metagenome (GOLD analysis project Ga0136589, IMG submission 104640) | Saline lake microbial communities from Rauer Islands, Antarctica - Metagenome Filla 3 #764 | ecosystem: Environmental > Aquatic > Non-marine Saline and Alkaline > Saline | place...
GAATACCAATCGTCGGGTATTAAATAGCCCTCTCTTTCCCGTTGAGTAATATCGGTAGAGTGCATGGCGCTGGTAAAGTCAGGCTGATCGTCAAAGTTCTCACTAAAGATCACACCAACTGGATCAGCCCCACCACCACCCGTATCATCCCCAGCCCGAAACCCACCACGCGCAGCCTCTGCCGTGTCAATAAGCGGCGGCAAGTTACCTTTGATCGTCGCCGGTGTGCGGCCTGCAATCGTTATGTTCTCTGGGATTCCGGGCATTATTGAACTCCAAGGGCGTCAACTAGGCCCAGTATTGTGCGTATAGGCCCATCACTTGCTTTGATGAGCGCTGGTGTTAAGTCTGCGGCTTTCCATTGAGTCGGTGCTGGCATTACGCTGCCTCCACTGTGAATGATGAATAAGTAAAGGTTTCCAGGATTTCAATACCGGTCGCGAGCGGGACGGTGCTGGTATGGCGGGTAACGTCATGCACTACCGGCGCTGATCCTCCCATGAGTGTGTAAACGCGGGCGTCGCCCAGAATGATCTGAACATCTAGCCAGTGCCGGGAAAGCTCCAGCGAATCCATCTGGCCGGGCGTGAACCAGAGATTGATCGGCTCGGCTGCATCAATCTCACCCTGAGTAATGGGATGAACCACCATGGCCACTGCATTCACGTCGGTATCGCTAATGTCCCGCTTGAGCGTCATATACAGCGTGTCGCCCTCCGCCGCACCGGTCACGCTAACCGCATGTCCGTATGAGTCACCCCGCACAAAAGGCTGTAGTTCCTGATTCAGTCGCTCGTAGGTATTCATAATCACCTCATATCCAGCTATGGCCGCGTTGTTTTACCTGCCTGGGTGGGTTCGTCGTCATGCGCGTGTTATGGATCTCATCGGCGTATCGGGTGCTTTCTTGTCTGGCCAGATCCGGATTGAAGTAAGCAGCCGCTTGTTGGCGGTACAGACGGGACAAGGCGCCAGCGACAATCCCGTCAGAGTGATCGGTTGTCAGCGGTTCCCAGACTTTCTTGGCCCTGAACGCGGGCACCAGAATCAATGTTGCGGTGACGACACCGACGTATTCCTGATCCAGCGTTAGGGTGTCTGCGGCCACGAAACCAGCCTTGGACGGCTCAATAATGTCGACCACTTTGGTATAGGGCTCGTTGGCAAAGAACTCATAGGCCAGCTTGCCCTCCCTGGCAGTAACGGATCCCTTAACCTTGTGGCAGCGAGTGCGCTTACAAAAGTCCCGGGCGGATTCCAGCACCGCATTTTCAATCGTCGGCGTCGGGCAGTTGATGATATGCACCGCCACCTGATCCACTAAGTCGCGTATCGACTGGTACATGCTTACCTCTCGACCTGGCGGGCAATGTCATTGTTCGGGTTAACCGATCGATCGACCTGAACTTTCAGGCCAAGAGCTTCGCGATAGGCGCGGTAATGCAGCATTGCCCGGTTGGCGTTGGCTGTGTGATCCGCGTCTTTGGAATAAGCCCGGTACATGATGTAATCGAGCATGACGGGCGCATAAATATCATCCAGCTTAATAACTTCGGAGGGAGCTGTGATGGCTGCCTCTCCATGAGCGATTGGCACCGCGCTGTAGATCACCTCAACGGTTGTGGCAGCCACGGCAGGTGGATAGACGTAGAACGTTTTGGGGTCATCCGGGTTGTAGATGTAATGCTCAACGTCGACCGTTTCGGTTTCACGGTGCCATCCCCGGCGTGTGGTATCGAGCTGGTGACGGGATACCAGCGTGATGGATAGGCCATCGCCGGTCTGATCTGTCGAGCGAATAACATCCAGCAGGCGTAGGCCAGCGGCAGGCACAGACTGTTTCGTGCCAGCAGCCAGCGCCAGATCCTCAGTGATTGCACTGGCGTCAGGCTTGCCCTGAACAATGGATTGGTACGACTCGTTCAGCCACCCTAATATTTCTTCGTTCCTCCAACGGGTGCCGCTCGTTGTGGTTTCCTGCAGCAGCAGCTTTGCGCTGGCTATCAGATCACTTACCAGAGTCGTCGCCATTGATTACACCTCGACCATATCGCGGTTGGTTGCCAGAGCTTTCGTGTAGATAAAGGTATGCCCCGTACGCTTGTTTTTAAGCTTTCTGACTTTCGGTGCTGGATCAGGCGTAACGTTCGGTGCAAGCGACGGACTAACCGGCGTAGCTTGCGCAGAAACGGCGGGATCCTGATTTCCATTCCCAGCAGGTTCAGCATTAGCCTGAGCATCATCAGGCGATTGATGAGCCTGATCAGTATTGGCGTCGGCATTTTCGATCAGCTCCAGCACACGCTCCCGTGACTTATCCAAGCCGGTGCGGTTGTGGATGGTTTCGCCAAACTTCTCTTTGGCGATTTCGTGCAGCTCGGCCACGTCGCCACATTGCTTGACGTACTCAGCCAAACTGTTTGATTCGTTGTCATCACCCATGGTGACCTCCAAATAAAAAAGCCCCGGCGAACCAGGGCTTGTGCGTTGCTGTTAGCCTTTGACGGCGTACAGGTGACCGAACACTGCCGGATCAATGACCTTGAAGCCATAAACGTTCAGGCCTCGAACAAGATCACCGAAGTCATCCGGGTTTTTAAGGGTTTCCATTTCCGTCATCTGACTGGCGAAGGTCAGCGCCTTCTTGTGGCCAAAAATCATGTTGGTCACGGAGTCAGTGCCGTCAGTGGTCTTGCTCAGGTTGTTGGACTGGAATACCTCGTACCGGTCCAGCATACCCAGGCGACCGTTGCGGAACGCACTGGTACCGTCACCCATGATCGACGCATCGCGCAGATCAGACTGCTTGAGCAAGTTGCCCATCCAGGCTGGAATGACGATGTAACGACCGGAATCCGGCGCATTGGCTTCGTCAAGGGCCTGAGACGTGTCCAGAATCACATCGAGAACATTAGTCTTGGTGATAGTCACTGGAGCGCCGGTTGCGCCCAGGTTGATGTTGCCAGAGTCGGCGCCAGCGGTTGCGCCAGCGAGACCTGCATCACCATAGACCGTGCTCAATATGCTGGTGTCGATGGCGATTTTCATCTGCTCACCGGCATCAGTAGACCACTGATCCATCAGTTTCATGTCGGACTGATAGGCGTCCACGTCGTTGACCTCAAAGGCAAACGACTTGGCTTTATCAATCGCCAGCTCAACCTTTGCACTGGCTGGCTTCTCGTAAGTGAGTCCTCCGCCAATGGTGTAGTCATTGATGGTAATTGACGGGATGGTACGGATTTGCACCGTGTCACCCATTGATTTTATTTCCGTTCTGTTTCCACCCTAATTAGGGTTTCGTCCTGGCTCTTTATCCAGGCTCCTTACGGTTTCCCGCAAGACCAGACTATATCTTCACTACTTTGGCTGTTTTCCTCGGCTTTTTATAAGCCATACGGGGAACTCTCATACTGTATGTATGTATAGTATCTCCGTTATTTCTTATCTCTACAAGTAGTGTCCCGCACTCTTGCCTGTTTGGCCCGTTCTGGGCTACTGCAGGTAGTCGTTGAACCTTCATCTTGTTCCCAAGACGCTTGGCTGCTGATTGCCCAATCCTCGAACTTTTTAACATTCGCGCTTGCCGTTGCCAGCTACGCTGTAGTGTTCAAGGCTCTAAGGGTGTCCCAGCAATTCACGGGATTTAACGAGAGCTAAAAATTAACCCTCATAATCAGTGTTACTGATCGCGGAAAAGACCGTGTTCAGGTAAAGCTTTTCTACGGCTTTACCGCTCCAGATTTCGGGGATAAAACCCGAGGTTGAGCTGGAGCTGTAATCGGGGTGACCCCCGTCACGAGTTGGACCTGCCATAAATTACTCCTGTCGCCTCTCGGCGATAGTTAAATGGTTACGTTAGCCACGGATGCGGCCTTCACGTTGAGCTGCGAAAATGTCGCTCTCAATGGCAGTCGCCTGATCCTCTTTCCCGGCATACACACCCTGGGATCGATCACGATAAAACTGTTTGATCTCTGCCGAGGTGTATGACTTGCCGCCAGCCGGAGTTTGGGTCGTTGACCGCGTAGTTTCCGGCTGAATGGCTTCGGGTGGAGGCTGGCGATTACTGCCATTAACGACCGATTTCAGGTCTTCAAACATCCGAATCACAGTCTGGGTATGGAAATTATTAGCAGCTTCGGTCAGAGCATCGTTGCGCTTTCGTCCGGTCTTCTGGTCGTAAGCCAAAAGCCATTTCTGGCCAGCCTCGCTTGACTGCAGCTCTTTCCATTCCGGCACTCGGGCATTCAGATCCGCCCAGAAATTAGCTTCGGTGTCCTCGGCCTTATCCTGAGTCAATCTTTCAACCTGCTTGCGTAGGCTCTGCAGTTCATCCGAATCGCTCTTTCCGCCCTGTGCGTTGCTGACGATGGTGGCAATGGTCTGAATCAAATCAGGACCATACTCATCAACGACCCCCTCGGGGAGCCCTTTCATCAGCGCCGACTGGACATCCTGCGATGGCTCGGCTTGGCTGTTCTTGGCTTGCTCTAACTGCCTTTCCAGATCAGTGATTCTCTGCCGCAGTACCGGTAGTTCACGAACCTCTGAGTTGTACTTACCTTGAAGAACCTCGAAGCGGTGCTGCCAATAAGAGGCATCCCGGGTTTCGTCTTCTTGCTTGGGCTTTTCAACGGGTTTCGCTGTTTCGGTGGGTTGCGGTGCAGGCTCGACCGGTGCGGGTTCCTTCGGTTCGTAACGTTCGGAGCGCATTGCTTCGGCGCGTTCGGCCTGTGCTTGAACTGATTTCGGTACGTCTGTCATGTAGATTCTCCAGCGCCTCGCGGCGGATTGGGAGGGTTGCGAGCTGGCAGGTGCCAGGGTTCACAGGGCGAGCGTCGTTGCGGTTTCACCCATAAAAAAACCGCCTCAAGATTTCTCCGGAAGCGGCTTTGTTATGGATTGCGGCTTTATTGGTCTTCGCCGCAACCTTAAATATCGTCGATCTCTATTTTTTTCTTCGCAAACTATCTAGCTGGCTTTGAATGTCATCGCGCAGCAGCTTCATAATCCTGAGCCCGCCCTGCGCCCTGTAGATTTCCACTGGCTCGACGCACTGGCCCAGATAAGCCAGGCACTCCCCCTTGTTGTGCGCCATCCATGCCTCCAGTGCGGCCCATCCGGGCGGGTTCTGGTTGGCGAGCTTGGCCAGCGCTTCCATTTGTTCGGGTGTTGGTGCTGGATATTCTGGGGTATGCGTTGGCATTGCGTATCTCGCTCAATAGTTCTTGGATTTCAGCCAGAGTCTTTTCGGCCTTAACCGATTCATGCCCTGCCTCGGCAATGGTTTTCTCGGTCTTCGCCTGCTCGCCCTGGGTCTTGGCTTGAAGGTTTGCGACTTCCTTCTCCAGTTTGGCAAGCTGCAGCTCTTGTTCGGGAGTCATTTGGCCTTGATTCTGTTCTATCTCATCCTCGATGCCTTTTGGCACCAGATCTGGAATGCCCACGCCTTTCGTGACCTGCCGCAGCAATTCGATCTGCCCACGAACGCCCAGCGCCTGACCGACAATGGCTGGATCCGCAATCTTGTCGAACAATTCACGCTGTTGCATAGCTGTGCGTTCACGCTGGAGCATGGCGTTGGAACCTTTCGCGATAACCTTCACGTCTCCTTTGATGCTGTTGTCGTTGCTGAACTGCATGTTGTGTAACCAGTGGGCCTCAACAACGCGGCGGATCACTCCAGAATCGATGTGACCAATGGCGGCTTTGATACCTTTGTTGGCCGATTCCATGAGCATGGACAAACCAGATGCAGTACTTCCGGCACCGCCAATCTTTTCGTTTCCGTAAATGTAGCGGGGAATGTTGGTGGCGTCGTCAGCTTTAATCTCGAATTTCTCGAATACAGCCATCAGCTCATTGGCGTTACTGTTTGGCTGGAAGAATCGGACGGCGGGGTTATTGCCGGTCCCTACCCGGTCGCTGTGAGTTCGCCACACTTTCCATGGGTAAACATCCTCTGGATCCTCGCCTGGAGCGAGTCGATCCATGCTGACATCCATCTGAGGACCGGAGGAAATGGCCATGTTATTGACCAGCGACCGTGCAGTGGCGTTGCAAATATCCTGAATGTCATTCATCAGCTCAGGGATGGCCATGCCCCAGAATGAGCCAGCAATGTTTTGGAAGCTCGCCTTGTGGTACGGACGGCGGCGCAGCGGATCATTGTGCAGAATGCACCGGATGCAGTGCTTGCCGATCAGAATGGCTTCCACCTGGTATTCAGCCATTGGGTCAGGCACTTGATCAGGTGACATACCCCACTGCAACAGCGTCAGACCTTGAGCGCCACCCCAGTAATGCAAGCCGTCAATGGTCTCAGTGCCGTGCATCCACTCATCGCGCCGCCCTTCAAGGTTCGCTCGTTCCTGATCACCCCAGAGCCATTCACGCAAGCCGCCCTGACCGTGTTCTTCCAGCACCTTGACAATGGCTTCCTCTGAGTAGCCTTTAACTCCTCGCAGCGCATTCAGGCCTGCCCGTGTAAAGCGGCTGTGCTCAATCAGGTTGCTGCCGTCATCGATCGTCGTTGAATCGGCGCTCGGGTAGATATCAAACGGGCTGACCCGTTCTTCTTCAAGCCGAACCTCATCGATCTGCACTGGCTTCCAGCCTTCTTGCCATGCCAGTGTCTTTCGGCGGCGCAGTATCGGGCCTTTCATAAACGCAGCCGGGTAGATAGCAAAGTCTGAAATGAAGCCGTCCAGAGCATCGTCCCAACCACCCTCTGACAACTGATCCTCAATCTTGAGCTCCATCTTGTCGGCGGCCTTCTCAGCCATTTCCTGAGCCCGTGTTTTGGCCTCCTCTACCGCTTCTTCCATCATCTTATTGATGGTTGTCTGGTCAAGCTGCTCGCCATTGGCCTGGAGCTGCTGAACCTGACCGCGAACACCGTCCAGAATGGCAACACGGATAGGCTCAGGCACCTCTGAAATGGGCGTTGGCCCAAGACCCCATGGCCGTTCATCCACCGGCTTTAGAACATCGCGGACCCAGCTTTCTGCTGCCCGGCACTTGGTTGTGGTCAGCTTGATATAGACCTCTGAGCCACCTGTCCGGCGAATCTGTGACAGCTTCTCAGAGCTGTATTCACCCTTGAACCGGCGCAGACAATCCAATAACCGATGCTCAACGTCACGCTTATGTTGCTTGTTCTGTTCCCAGGCCTTGCGGATATGCGCAGACAGACCGCTTTCAATGTCCATTTTCCGGCGCAGGTTTTCTTCCTGCATCGCAGCTTCATTCTCTGATCGCACCAGTTCGGCGTCAGAAGTCCAGCGCATTAATCCCAAACCGGTCATGCTCTAATTCCCTGCTGTTGGATGCTGGCGTACAGACTGCGCTCGCTGTGTCGGCGTTGAAGGGCAGCAAACATGATGTCCGTTACATCCTTGCGGATACCCGCAAAATACCCCTCTGGCTCTTTGGCAAACTCAGTTACGTCTACATCAAATTCAGTCACGAAGTCACCTTTCAGCTCTGCCGTAAAATGGATTAACCGCTTGCGACTGTTGAACATCACATTCAGCTTGCCGTGGGTTGCGTAGAATCGCTTGGATTTGACCGTTAGGTCATCCAGTAACTGATTGACGCCCATGGCTATTTCGTCGCCGTTGGTTTCAATAGCGGTCATGTATAGGCTCTCCAGTTCATGCGTCTGCTTGCCGATGCCTGATTGGGTGATGGGATCTGCCTGCCAAACAAAGGGGCTCTGGCCAGTGTTTCAAACGCTTTGGCACCATGGGATGCCCAGTCGTGTCGTGGCTTGTCCTTCCAGCGTCCCAGATTTTCGTCCCAGTCCTTGCGGTAGTTATCCAGGCAGTTGACGCCATCATTGCAGCCAACCTCACTGAACCAGCAGTTCGGCAAGAACCGACGGACGGCCTCTATGCCTTCCGCGTGGTTGCTGATTCTTGGGATCAGCTCAAAGTCGATACCAAACTTCTTGGCGGCCTCTAATCGGCTCTCCCCAGTACCCAGCTCTCGAACAGCCAGGTCGTGCGGGCCGTAGTGGCTTCCGTAGGTGTAGGGCTTCTCTTTCAGGAAGGCTGCATAATGCTCAAAGCCTTCGCCGCTGTTCTCGTAGTAGTCAATCAGGTGAACCTCTCGGCCTACTATCTGAGCGAACCAGATCACCATCGCGTCACTCATGCCAAGATCCCAAGCGGTCAATACAGGGAGGCTTGCGTTGTGGTGAACCTTGTCGGTCAGTCGTGATTCTTTGCGGACATCCCGCATTTGCTTGATGAAGTATGCGCCGCCGACTGCTTGCTCGAACGCTTCATCCGGAAAGCTCGGATACTCGCGCTTCATGTCGTCGCCAAGGTCTTGTTGCTTTTTAGCGTACCAATTCATCTGCGCTCTGGTCAGTTCGATGCCATGCTTTAATTCAAGCAGCTCGAAGTAGTCCATCAGAAACTGGTGGATAACCGCGCCCGATTCCATCTGGTAGGCTGGTTCCTGCCACCAGGGGAAGAAATGGAACGCAAAATCCAGAGCGGTCAGGTCAAGGCCTTGCTCGCTATGCTTCTGGGCAGACTGGGAGTAGTCGAAAAAATACCCGTCCCGCCCCTCCGCCGTTGATTCCAGCGTGATCTTGTTGCCAATACCAACAGCTTCAAACGCGCCGGTTACTATCTCCCGGGCTTTTGCTGGGAACTGGCGGCATATCTTGCCGAACTCTGAAACGTGCAACCGCTGGAGCGTGCCACCCCGGTAACTGGTTGAAACGCCAATCTTTGACCCGTTGCTGAACTTATAGCCCAGAGTCTTGTCGCTGGTGGGCTTCGGGAAATACAGGTCAATCTGCTTGAATATCTCCAGCCATTCCTCGTCGACGTTCTCGTAAGCAAAGCGGATCTTATTGTCGAAAATGTCCTGAGCGTCATCTAGCTTGTGGCAGATACACCCGGCGCTAAAGTCTTTCCTGAACAAACAGTCGTCCAGTGCATCCAGCATTTCGAAGGTCGTAAAGCCAAGCTGGCGGGCTTTCAGTATCAGATCCCGGCAATGGCCATTGATAAAGCGGTGACGCTGTGCCCGGTTAGCCCTGAATCGAACCTTTTTACCGTCCTTGTTCTTGATGTAGTACAGCCGGTTCAACCTGAACCACTTGTTCACCAATGCCTTGATCAGCAATTCTTCGGTATTGAGTTTGCCCGCCTTGTGCAGCCGGATGAACTCATCTCCCGCCTTGACGACTTCAATCATCAATCTGCGACCTTGGCGAGCAATTCCTCCAAGGTCTTGCCGGCTGCGGTTTCGCCATCGTCATCCAGGTTATTGGCTTGACGCTCAAGCTGGATCAGTCTCTGCAATGCCTGAGTGCCTGAGTTGATGGCGTTGCCGATGGCTCGAATGTCAAACTCGACCGGTTTATCGGGGTCCACTTTCTCTGGCGGCTTCATCGCGTCATCGATCAACTCAGCAAAGCGGTTAGTTCGTTGCTGCCAGCCAGAAACAGAATTCTTGTGGTTGGCGATGATCTTGGCATTTTCTTCTGCAGCAGCCTCGACAATCTCATTGTCATCCGTCTTGCCGGTGGCCAGCTCAGTGGCTTTGTGGCGAGTGCGCTGATTGATCTTTTTAGTCAGATCCTTTTTCCAGCCACGTTCTTTGGCCTTGTTCGCTACCGACGCATTGCTGCAGTTGTGGCGCTCTCCAAGCTGGCGAGTTGAGTATTTGCCGGTACGGTAGTCTTTCTCGACTGCCTCCCAGTCAATACGTTTACGCGCTGCCATATTCACACCTGTTTGGTTTGTTAACTTATCTGTTAACTGTTTGTTAATTGTTTAACTCACACCTTCACAGGCGTTAGATGACTGGGCGCCTCCCTGCGAGCCATGTGCTGAGCAATGCTCAGTAAAAACCCCGCTCGGTGGCGGGGCTATTACGGTGCTTACTCGGTGTATTGAGTTGCTACTTTCCGGGCATCTCACCCGGCTGGATTGGATCACCTCCTCACTCAAGGGCGCCTCACGGCGGGCCGGGAACATCGGGCGTCTCACGACGTGCCGATTCTGTGTCAGGCTGACTGTGCA
>Ga0136589_1001610_pt1 | contig 10038 bp, 8 predicted proteins | sample AntRauMFilla3764_FD_104640 | JGI IMG/M metagenome (GOLD analysis project Ga0136589, IMG submission 104640) | Saline lake microbial communities from Rauer Islands, Antarctica - Metagenome Filla 3 #764 | ecosystem: Environmental > Aquatic > Non-marine Saline and Alkaline > Saline | place...
AACTCTTGAAAGATGTCCATCTCCAAGCGGCGCAGCTCTTTGTAGGCGATGATGAGGAAATTCCCCGAGCCACAGGCGGGGTCGAAGATTTTCACTTGGGCGATGCGCTCCAGCAGGCGGTGGAGGGCTTGCGATTTGCCGCGCTGCAGGCTGCTGGCTTTGTCGAAGGCTTCGCGGAAATCGTTGAGAAAGAGCGGCTCGATCACTTTCATGATGTTGGTGACCGAGGTGTAGTGCTGGCCGAGGTTGTGACGCTCTTCGGGGTCGATCACGGCCTGAAACATCGAGCCGAAAATGTCGGGGTTGATGTCCGCCCAAGTCAGCTCGCCTGCTTGCAGCATCATACGCCGCGCCTTCATCGAAAATTCGGGGATCGCGAAGTGCTCTTTGAAAAGACCGCCGTTGACGTAGGGCAGTTCCTTGAGGTGCTGCGGCAGGCCGTCGCGCGATTTGCGGTCGAGAATGTCGAAGAGGCGCACAAAGAAATCGTGCAAGTCGCTGGCATCCGCCGCGGTGTGCGAGGCGATGGCGTTGCTAATGGCGTTTTCCGCAAAAATGCCCGTGTCCTCGGCAAAAAAACAGAAGAGCAGCCGCGCCAAAAAGACGTTCATGGCGTGGCTGTTCTCCTCGACGAACTCCGGATTGTGCGCGCGAATCGCGTCAAAGAGTTTAGCCATGCGCTCGGCCGCTTTGATATCGGCAGGGTTCTCATTAGAGAGCCGCGTCTTCTCCATCCCTGCCAGTGGCAGGAAGAAATCGAAGTAGCTGTCCAAGTCCGAGAGTTTACAATCCAGCGTGTCGTCTGTCTTGCGATCCAGCGCCACCACTTGCTTAAAGTCCGTGACGAAAAGAAAGCGTGGATCATTGGACTGCGTGCCTTTGGCCGACTTGAGCCCGTCCAGCGCGGCAAAGAGGTCGCCCGGCGCGGGCTGGAAGTAGAGCTTCTTTTTAAAGAGCAGTTCCCCTTCAACCTTGGCGAGATTCATGGTGCCCGACTTGAGCCGGGCAATATTGGCCTGCGGCGTGCCGTAGGCTTCAAGAAAAGCATACACAAACTCGCTGGGCTCCGGTAGATTCCGGACTAGGGCTTTCACGTTTTCAGCGACTTCGGAGTAATGCATGAACTTAGGAAAGTAACTGTCGTTTTAAAGGTCAACTGGCATGTGATACCATCTTCCTTTCACTCGGACGGTAAACTCATGATCTCAGACAAGCGACGCCACTTCATCCCCGAGTCGCGTCTGAACGGCGCGGGGGCATGCGCCAGCGCAGCCCCTACTTTTTATGGCGGGCTAGAACCCGCTGAATTTCTTTGAGGCGTTTGAGGGGATCCTTTGCTTTGAGGCGGGGGAAGCGTGCGCCGGATTTAAGGAACTCTTTGCCCGCTTGGGGCTGGGCGAGTCGGCAGATGAGGCGTTCGCGTTCGGTCTCGACGCGGCGGACGCCGGCCAGTTCGGCTAGAACGCGAATTTCGCTGACGGCGATCAGGGCTTGCGCGGTTAGGGGGAGCGGTCCGAAGCGGTCTTCCAGTTCGGCGGCGATATCGCGCACGGTGTCACGGCTCTGCGCGAGGGCGAGGCGGCGGTAGAGATCGATGCGTAGGCGGGGCTCAGCGATGTATTCCGCGGGGAGTGCCGCTTCGATGGTGTTAACCGAGTCCGAGTATTCCGCTTCTTTGATGGCAGCGAAGCTGAAGGTGCCGGAGGTGCGGCGGGACTTGCCGCCGCCCTCACCGGTGGCGATGAAGTCGAGCTTCACTTCGGCCCGGATGCGGTCGGCGCCGGCTTCGCCCTTCAGGCGGGCCACGCTCTGCTTGAGGAGTTGGCAATAGAGTTCGAACCCGATGCCGGCGATGTGGCCGCTCTGTTGTGCGCCGAGCAGGTTGCCTGCGCCGCGCAGCTCCAGGTCGCGCATGGCGATGCGGAAGCCGGCCCCGAGTTGATTGTGCTGCTTGAGGGCGTTGAGCCGTTTTTGCGCCTGGTCCACCAGTGCGGCATGGCGGTGCAGCAGCAGGTAGGCGTAGGCCTGGCGTTTGAAACGTCCCACCCGGCCCCGAATCTGGTAGAGTTGCGCCAGTCCGAAGCGGTCGGCCCCTTCAATGATTAGCGTATTGCAGTTAGGGATATCGATACCCGACTCAATAATGGTGGTGCAGACCAGCACATCGTAATCACCTGCCACGAACTTGGTCATAATCTTTTCGAGTTGCCGCTCCTCCATTTGCCCGTGGCCGACCGCGACGCGCAGTTTCGGGTGCATCGCTTCGATCTTACCAGCCACGCCTGCAATACTGGCGACGCGGTTGTGTAGGTAGAAGACCTGTCCACCCCGGTCGGTTTCGGCCTGGATAGCACTCTTGATCAGGCCTTCGTCGTAGCTGCGCACCACGGTCTCGATCGGGCGGCGGTCCACCGGCGGGGTTTCAATCACGCTCATGGCCCGTGCGCCTGCCATCGCGAGATAGAGGGTGCGCGGGATGGGGGTGGCACTCAGGGTAAGGATATCCACATCGGTGCGAAGCTTCTTGATAGATTCTTTTTGCTTCACGCCGAAGCGTTGCTCTTCGTCCACCACCAGTAGGCCCAAATTTTGAAAATGCACGTCGCGGCTGAGTAGGCGATGCGTGCCGATCACGATATCGATCCGCCCTTCGGCGAGTTGGGCGATCAGCTCTTTGTTTTGCCGCGGTGTGCGGAAGCGGCTGACCATATCGACGATGATCGGATACTGGGCCATACGCTCCCGGAAGGTATTGAAATGCTGCTGGCAGAGCACGGTCGTGGGCACCAGCATGGCGACCTGTTTGCCTGCCAGCACCGCTTTTAGTGCGGCGCGAATTGCGACTTCGGTCTTGCCGAAACCAACATCGCCGCAAATCAGCCGGTCCATCGGCTGCTGATTTTCCATGTCCTCCTTGGTGGCTTCGATGGCATGCAGCTGATCGGGGGTTTCTTTAAAAGGAAAGGCGGATTCGAAGTCACGCTGCCAGGGATGGTCCGGTGGAAAGGCGTAGCCTCCCGATTGCTCACGATGGGCGTGCAGGTGCAGCAACTCTGCGGCGTAGTCCAAGGTGGCGCGCTCTGCGGCACTGCGGGTCTTCTCCCAACTGCTGCCGCCAATCTTGCCGAGTTTGGGGCGCATTTTGCTGAGCCCGACGTAGCGGGTGAGCAAGTGCGATTCGTGCAGCGGCACGTGGATCGTCATTTGCTCGGCGAACTCCACCGAGATGACTTCCTTGGTGCCGCCCTCGATCTCCAACTGCGTCAGGCCCCGGAACAGGCAGACCCCGTGCTGCAGGTGCACCAGTGGATCGCCATCAGCCAGGTCGGTAAAATCGAGTAACTGATCCACCTGTGAAATGGTGGGTCCGGCACGCTCCCGCCTAGTTGAGATTTTTCGCTGGCGCCGACCGAAAAACTCGCTGTCGGCAATCAGCGCGAACCCCTGGTTGCTGCGGGAAGCGTGCGTGCCTGCGACAGGCTTGCGGCTGGGCAGTAACAGTGGGAGTGTTGCGGATGATTGATAGATGAACCCGCCGCTGATGTTGCCACGCAGAAAGGTTGGCTGGAGTTTGGCGGTGACCGGGTTGTCGGCGAGGAGCTCTTTGATGCGCTTGGTGTCACTTTCCCCCGCGGTGACGAAGTATAGCGCGAGGTCTGCCTGGTGCCACTCTTTCAGCTGTAGCTCAAACTGTAGGCGGCTGCTTTGTTCGGACTCGAAGCGGTCGTGCCCAATTTGACCGGCATCCGTATGAAAACGGTAGTTTTCCGTGGGTTCAGTGGACAGGCCGATACGTTCCGCCGCCTGGAACAGTTCGTGATCGGTATCCAATTCGCAGAGACAACTGAGTTCGTCTGCGAAGCTGTTGCGGTGTTTGAGTAGTTGATAAAACGAGCGCAGTTGTGCGCCGCTTTTTCTTTTTTCAAAGCGGTAGGGGTGTTCGCGCACCAGATGGGAAGGCTCCTCCAGGACCCAGCAGATGCGGGCCGGTGGCAGGTAGCTGCTGAGGGCCCCTTCGCTTGCTCCCGCTTCGCCGGTGTTGGCGGCAGCCGGGATGGTGATGGACGCGACGCTTTCGGCGCTGCGTTGGGTGGTCGGATCGAAGCTGCGGATGCTTTCTATTTCATCGCCGAAAAAATCGATCCGGTAGGGGCGGGTGGCATCGAAGGGGTAGATGTCGATTAAGCCGCCGCGCACTGCCATCTGGCCGGGGTGCTCACACAGCGCCTCCGAGTCGTAATCGAGCTGGCCGGTGAGCTGTTGCAGTAGTTGGCCGTAGTCGGCGCTATCGCCGACCTTGAGCTGGATTTGATGACGCTGGAAGGCATCCTTTTCCGGGCAGGGACCGAGCAGGGCCTCCGGCGTCGCGATCAGTAGGCGCGGTCCTGCTTGCAATAAGGCACTCAACACGCTCAAGCGTTCACAGATGCGGTCGAGCCGACGATGGGCATCGATGTCGGGGGGCGGGTCTTCCGGTAAGTGCAGAATCTCCAACTGGGTCTCGTTCCAGTCCGCGTAGGTGCGCACTTCCGCCGCTAACTCAGCCGCGCGCCGAGGATCAGCAATCAGTGCGATGGTGGTCCCGCCATGATTTTTGCGGGCGAGGGAGTCGAGTAGGGCGGCACGCGCTTGCGCGCACACCCCGCTGTAAATTTTGGCCGTCGAATCAGCCATTGTTTTTTAGCCGTTCAAGCGCCGCCTCGGCCGCAGCCATTTCAGCCGTTTTGATGGAGTTTCCAACGCCTGCCCCCAGCTCTTCGCCGGCTAGGATGACTCTGGCCCGATAACTTTTTCGGTGATCCGGACCCTCACTGCCGATGAGTTCATAGTCCGGCAGGACACCATCATGTTGCTGCTGCGTCCATTCCTGTAGCAGGCTCTTAGGGTTGCGTTTGCTAGAGCCTGGTTGGATCGCGTTCAGTTGTGCCTGAAATATTTGTAAGACGCAGGTTCTCGCGGCATCGAGGCCACCGTCGAGATAGATCGCGCCGACCAGAGCTTCCAAGCAGTCTTCCAGCATGCGATTGCTGGGCTCGGGATGATGTATCCGCTGGCTTTCGCTGATCAAGATGCGTTCGGCGATCCCCAGTTCCCGCGCTTTGGCCGCCAATGAGCGGCCATTGACCAGCGACGCTCTGGCCCAGTCCAGCGCCCCTTCGTCCTGCCCCGCCAGTCGATGGTACAGCGCCTCTGCCATGATGAGATCCAGCACAGCATCGCCCAGAAATTCCAGGCGTTGATTATTCCCACGCTCCGCATCGCAACTGGGATGAGTGTAGGCCAGCATCTCCAGTGCCGGATCGTTAAACTGATAGCCGATGTTGGTGTCGTTCTTTTTCATGAGGCTCAAATTATTGAATCATCAGGGGACTTCTAAAAAACCTCCCCTGCGTGTTCGCTCAAACCCTTTCGGGAATTTCGTAGCCTTTACGACGAGGTGTGCAGACGAATTGATTGGCTAGGTCGCTGTTGCTAAAGCGCTCGTTGACAGCGCCCCATTTGAGCATTTGCCCGGTCACTTTCGTGGTCGGCACGATATCTTTCGTCGGCAGGTGGATTTCCATTTAATTGATTAGATAACATTACGGACACGCGTCAATGTAACGCTTGTGATCGCCCACTAGCCTCAGCGCAGCGGGATCGCATCCCCCAGTGGCGCCTCCGCTTGCGGATGGCAGTATCGCCGTTGAGGCGATGCCTTCGTGTGGTGCCTCCGCTTGCGGATGGCAGTATCGCCGTTGAGGCGATCCCTTCGTGTGGTGCCTCCGCTTGCGGATGGCAGTATCGCCGTTGAGGCGATGCCTTCGTTCTTCACTAGGATTCCGCTACGCTCAATGCAGTGATGGAATCATCAAACGGGGCGCGGACATTTCTGTCCGCCTGCCGCTGTCGCTGACTCATCAGCGACAGCATGCTGCGGTATTCAAAGATTTACTACCTTTTTTAGTGGTTCAAGGGGTTCTCGAATTTTCGGGCGGGTTACATGGGTTGACCTGCGCCGACTTGTTCAGCTTTGATTCGTTCGGACATCCAGACCTTCATGATAGACTGTCGAGTGACGCCAACACGCTTCGCTTCTTTATCTAGGGACGCGATCATCCAATTAGGTAAGTCCAGATTGACTCGCCGCTGTTCCAAGTTGGGCCTAAAGGCCTGATTCTATGCTTCATTGGGGCGGTGAACTGTGGCCTGCTTTTTGGCAGTGTTCCTGTTCTTTCGAGCCACCATGAATGCTGATAGATCGTAAAGGCTAGGCGATAGATGAGCGCCAGCGAAATCTATTACCTACGTCTGCTGAAGCTCGCCAGCATTATCCGGTGACGAGTCCGAAGAATAAACAGTTTACGACTTGCCTCAATCTGGGCTGCTTGATTTAGGCTAAGTTGTTTTTAAATTTCTTCACTGGCCTCTTGTGTCAGTTCGTGTTCGCCATTTTACCTTCTACCTTGCCACCAAAAAAAACGCAGCCCGCCCGGACGAAGATCTTTGTTCTGGATACCTACTCGAATGGACTGGTGCACACCGCGCAGCGGCTCAAGGGCACCGACATCACCGCCCACCTTGAACTCACCACCGGCGTCCGCTCCGAACTCGCCGATCTGGAGGCGGACCTGCTGTAATCCCCTACAACAAGTTCGTTGGCAGGATGTCCTCGTCGTATTGGATGGCGTCGTCTGTTTGCTTGGCCGAGGGGGCTTCAAGTTGAGCGCTTATCGCATCGAGGCAACGCAGGTCGATGGCTTCGCCTGCGAGCTCAGCCTCAACCGTCAGGGCGAGTAGGGCGCAGGCGTTGTCCCATTTTTTTCGCGCTTGGTAGCCGAGGTCTGTTCCGAGCTGTTGCGGTAGCTCACGCCAGAGTTTTTTCCATTCTGACGTGTATTGCTTGGTTAGAGGGTTCTGTTGGGCATGTCGCCAGAGCGAGAGTTGATGCGTCGCTGGGTCCGTGCGGACGTGGCGGCTGATGAGGCGCGCGAGATCGGCCAGCGCATTTTGAGGCTGCGTTGAGATAGCGGAGCAGAGCTCTTCAGTAGACGGCAGCCAAGTGCGGCTTTCGGCCACGCGATGTAGCAACCCTTCGAAATTTCCGAAATAGCGATAGATTAGCACCTTGTCTGAACCGGCTAGCTCCGCTACGGCGTTGACGCCTAGTTTAGCGCAGCCCGAATCGGCAATCAAATTGAGCACAGCGTCTTGAAAACGCTGCTCAGTTGCACTACGGGAGCGTTTTCGAGCCATGGTCATCAGGAAAAATTCAGCTGGCTAGCGGGCAATATCATTTTGGCCGATGACGCGCAGTTGGCTGCGCTTTAAGGTGTCCGCCGCCAGCTCGTTATCCTCCAAGCTGATGGCGAGCGCGTAGCGCCCCTGGGGGCGGACGAGGAAGGGGTAGATGTAGTGGATATTGATTTCGGCCTGCACTAAGGCGCAGGTCACGGTCTTCAGGGCAGACTCATCTTGCATCTCCACGGCGATCAGTTCGCTTTGTACGAAAGAGAATTGGTGTTCGATCAGCAATTTTTGAGCCTCCTGCGGGTAGTCAACAATCACGCGAATGATTGAGCTGTCGGTGGTATCCAGGACGGAGATCGCGATAACGTGGACCTCGTGCACTGCGAACAGGCCGATAATTTCGTTGAGACGGCCGACCTTATTATCGGCATGGATAGAGAACTGAATTACCGGCTCGAAGCGGCCTGGATCACGCAAAATTTCCGCAGACATACGATCATTCATAGGGTGCAGCGGACGCAATGCACGACTTTTTTATGAAAGCATGTTGATGTTTTTTCTGAGAACTGGCAGTAACCTTGATATGGTTTACGAAGCACAAGCGGAACGTTATACGAACATGCCCTTCGCACGTTGCGGGCACAGCGGCCTGAAACTGCCGAGGCTCTCGCTGGGCCTCTGGCACAACTTCGGTGATGTTGATGAGATCGAGAATTCACGCCGGTTGCTACGGGCCGCCTTTGACGCCGGGATCACGCACTTCGATCTGGCCAATAACTACGGCCCGCCGCCTGGGTCGGCAGAACGAAATTTCGGGCGCTTGTTGGCGGAGGATTTTGCCCCCTATCGCGATGAATTAATCATTTCCAGTAAGGCGGGTTATCACATGTGGCCCGGGCCTTATGGTGAGTGGGGCTCGCGTAAATACATGCTCGCCAGTCTGGACCAGAGCTTGCGGCGGATGGGGCTCGACTACGTGGATATCTTTTACAGCCACCGCTACGATCCGGATACTCCGCTGGAGGAGACCATGGGTGCGCTGGATACGGCAGTGCGCGCGGGTAAGGCGCTCTACGCCGGGCTCTCTAATTACTACGATCCGGCAGTCTTCAGCCGGGCGGTCGAGATTTTAAAGGAACTCGGCACGCCCTGCCTGATCCATCAGCCCCGCTACAGTATGCTGGACCGGAGGGTTGAGGGCCGACTGCTCGAAACCCAGCAGGAGCTCGGAGTTGGTTCAATCGTCTTTTCGCCCTTGGAGCAGGGTATACTAACTGATCGCTACCTGGATGGAATACCCGCAGACTCGCGGGCCGGCCGCTCAGACAGTCCTTTTCTGCAGCCAGAGCAGGTTAAAGAGACCATCGAAATGGTGCGGCAACTCAATGAGATTGCCCGGCAACGTGGCCAAAGTCTGGCCCAAATGGCGATCAGCTGGGTCTTGCGACAGCCGGCGGTGACTTCGGCCGTAATTGGTGCCAGCCGGGTGGAGCAGATTGAAGATTTACTGCCTGCGGTCGAGGCGGCTGCATTCAGTGACGAGGAGCTCCAGGCGATCGGCGAGGCCTGTTCGCTTGCGAAGTAACTCTCCTGCTTAGACAAGCAGGAGTCCCCTGGGCGCGTCGAAGGGGGAGGTGGTTTGACCGCATTGCCGTGTGATAGCCTCTTGCGGAAGTAGTTCCGGTATTTGGCTCTGGGCTACTCCACGTTCTGGACCTGCTCCCGGATGCGTTCGAGGCCGTTTTTCCCGTCGATGACGGCACGGGTAATCTCGATCTGATTGGCCTTGCTGCCGATGGTGTTGAACTCGCGGTGAATTTCCTGACAGAGAAAGTCCATTTTGCGCCCGCTACCGGCCTCGCATTCGGTGAGTTCGTGGAATTGCTCAAAGTGACTGCTTAAGCGGGTGAGTTCTTCGGAAATGTCGCAGCGGTCAGCAAAGAGCGCGATTTCCTTGAGCACGCGCTCGTCGCTGGGGTCGAGTTCGAGACCGAGCTGGGCGAGCCGGTCCATCAGTGCACCTTGGTAGGTGCCGACGGTGCCCACGGCATGGCTGGCGATGTTCTGCCGAAGTGCTTCGAGTTCGGCGAGACGTGCCTGCAAGTCTTTTTGCAAGGCATGGCCTTCTTTCTCCCGCATTGTATTTAAGTCGTCGAGGGCTTGCTGAAAAGTCGCCTGCAAGTGTTCTTCCAGTTCCTGCCAATCGGGCAGGGCGGCTCTTTCCGGGAGGCTCTGGGCAATTTTTAGAATGAGTGCGCCATCCGCATTCAGGGCGAGATCGTGCTTTGCCGCAAATTGCTGCAAGCGCGCGAGCGTTTGGTCCATCAGGCCTTCATTCCATTCCAGACCGCCACCGGTGCTGGAATCGAGGGACTGCGCTTTGATCGTGATGTTGAGACGCCCGCGCTCAAATTTACCTTTGAGCCATTCGTTGCACTTCTGGTCGAGGCCATTCCATTCCCGCGGGCTGGACAGGTTTAAATCGAGTGTCTTCCGGTTGACGGAAGTGATCTCGATTTGGAGCTTAAGTTGATGTGTGGGGGCTTCCTGGGTGGCGGAGCCATAGCCTGTCATACTGCGCATAGTGCCGAACTTAAGCGGCTGCGGCGCGAGGGTGCGATACATTTTTATTTTTTGGCTCTTTTTCGCTTCGCCTGGGTGTGCTTGTTGCCTTTGCGTGGCGATTTGGCGGGGCCGTCCTCATCACGATTGACCCAGCGTTTCAACTCAGTGCGGCGCTGATTGATTCGTTTGAAATTACACTTATCCCAGTCCATTAGAGTCGGACCGGCAGGCCGCGTTGGCGGA